>Ga0058701_10000183_pt1 | contig 52426 bp, 51 predicted proteins | sample AgamicOrMae_FD_97039 | JGI IMG/M metagenome (GOLD analysis project Ga0058701, IMG submission 97039) | Agave microbial communities from Guanajuato, Mexico - Or.Ma.e | ecosystem: Host-associated > Plants > Phyllosphere > Phylloplane/Leaf | place: Guanajuato, Mexico | collected 2012-06-04
AAGGAGCGAGAAGAGTCCGTCAAGGCAGATATAATGCAAACGTTTGTGTCTTTATTGAAGCAGATCAAACAAATGGTCAGGAATTCCAAGAATGTTCAACCACCTGTGGTGAAGTTAAATGAGATGATTCCGAACATCGTAAACAAATCAACCTCCCTGGTGCGCTCTAAATCAATGCGAACTCGCCAGATCGTTTTCCAGATGTTCATCGAAATCACGAACATTATACCGAATGTCTTTGCGAATCACATGGCGACCGTCATATCGGGAATCCTTTTCTCTTTTGCTGACAAGAACTCGACATCAACTATGAAGATTGATGCATTGGCGTTCATACAAGAGCTCTTCAAAACTCATGATGCACCAGTATTTCATCCACAGGTTACTGTCATTTTGCCGGCAGTCATTACATCTGTTGGTGAACAGTCGTACAAGATAGCATCTGAGGCACTTTCGGTTTTATCTCAACTAATCTGTGTTATTAGACCTGTAAATCATCCACCCATGCCTGATTACGAATCGTTCTTGCCACTTATATATCAAAAGATCCATGAGCGGATGAACAAAATCGATGTAGATATTGAAATCAAGGAACGTGCTATCGCTTGCATGGGTCAGTTTATAGCTACATTTGGAGACAAAATGACAGAGCAACTGCCTGAAGCACTCGAGATGTTGCATGAGAGACTAACCAGCGAATCCACGAGACTGATATGCATCAAGGCCTTGAATAAGATTGCTATCTCGAAGTTGGATGTATCACTTGAAACTCTGTTTCCAAGAGCATTTAACTCACTAGCTCCATTTTTACGCAAGAATTCAAGACCCCTGAAAATTCATACTCTATCACTAATCGACAACATCGTGAAACGGTCTTCAGACCTACTCGATGATCAATCGGCACAGTCGATTATCGTGAGCGATGTCTCCGACCTAATCAGTGAGGATGATTTGTATGTATCGCAATTAGCTCTACAAATGCTCACCACGGTTGTTCAAACTCATAAGGCTTTCCATCAGATTGTACCTCAGCACGTTCTTCCCAAGACGCTCAAATTGATGCATTCACCACTTCTTCAAGGGTCAGCCTTGCAGGCAACTCTGCAATTTCTTTATACCATCGTCCGAAGTTCTTTCCCAGGCTTAGACCACAAGGCCTTACTAAACAAACTGGTGGAACCCATCTATGGCGGTGTCAAAGTGCACAAGCAAGCATTCTACTCGACGGCCAAAGCGATCGCGACAATATCCGTGGAGGACCAGGAAAAACTTGCCACTGTTCAGCAGTTGATAGACGATTTGAAAAAATACACAGAGGATGAGAGTGCTCAAACGTTCATATTGTTATCGATCGGTGAGCTTGGAAAGTCGACCGACCTCAGTGGAATACCTAACCTAACAGATGTCATCCTTCAAGCATTCAATTCGTCTTCAGAGGATGTCAAATCAGCTGGAAGTTTCGCTCTAGGTTGTCTAGCAATCGGTAACAGTCAGAAGTTTCTACCCATCATTCTACACGAGATCGAATCAAGAACCAGGAGACAGTATTTATTTTTGCACTCCCTCAGGGAGGTGATCCTTGCAGGGAATCTCAACCAATTAGAAACTGTTTGGAAATCCTTGGTGAATCATTGCGAATGCCAAGAGGAGGGCACCAGGAATGTAGTTTCCGAGTGTTTAGGTAAACTGAGTTTGCACAATCCAACCGAGCTGTTGAAACGTTTACTGCACTATCTTAAGAACGACTTCCGTGACAAACCTTTGGCTCGTTCAACCATAGTGGCGGCTGTTAAATTCACCATATCCGATCAACCGCAACAAGTCGATAATGTCCTGAAACAATGCATCGGAGAGTTTTTATCCACGCTTCAAGATTCTGACCTGCTCGTCAGGAGAGTTGCTTTGATCACCCTGAACTCGGTTGCACATCACAAACCATCTCTGATATTAGATTTATTGTCGCAACTGCTACCTTTACTCTATAGAGAGACAGTAGTGAAACCGGAACTGATTCGAGAGGTCGAAATGGGCCCCTTCAAGCATCAAGTCGACGATGGATTGGATTCGAGAAAGGCTGCCTTCGAATGCATGTACACACTTCTTGATACTTGCAAAGATCAGCTCGACATAATGGAGTTTTTAACTCATGTTGAGGAAGGACTCAAGGACCACTATGACATAAAGATGTTGACCTATCTTATGCTTAACAAGCTTGCCTCATTGTCACCTTCAGCAGTGCTCCGAAGGATGGACAGACTGATATCACCGATAGAGGAGATATGCCGCACAAAGCCCAAAGAGACTGCGGTGAAGCAGGAGCACGAGAAACAAGATGAGCTTAAGCGATCGGCTTTGAGAGCATTTGATGCGCTCAAGTCTATACCAAACGCTAATAAGCACCCAGTCTTGGTTGGATTCTATGAGAATCTGGTACAAGTAGATCCAGAGCTGAGGGAGATGTATGCCAGCATCCATCGCGATACCACTGTAGGTGATAACCTGAAATCAGGAATGAGTGCACACAATGCTCATTCCATGGATGAGAGTTAAACTTGCCCGAGAGGGGATATAAATTTGGAAATCTAATTTGGTAGATAAAGAATAGACGTTGAGATGTCTCTTCTATTTGCAATTTCTAGTCCAATTTTAAGTCTGATCGGGGAATTAGAAAGCGTTATTCCTATGAACTAACTAACTGAGCTGATTTGGTAGATTGCAACGAAAGGATCCGTTTATCTCGAAGCTGAGCATGCGCATCTGTTGATTGGAATTGGAGATGCTCGCACCAGCAATTTATCGTGAAAGTTGGACGTTTACGACAAATTGATTGTGATTCAAACTAGAATGTGACAAACTGAACGCATTGTATCAACTTCCTGATCAAACGGCCGTAGATTTCCGTCTATCAAGACGTCTTTCCGAGAGCCTTTTCTGAATCTGCAGACCTGGTCGTCCATCTGCCTCTTGCAAAGCCGTAGGTAGCAGTTCCCCGGTGGGAGAGGGGGACATCGCCCCAAGAGCGTCTCGATTCGCTTCATTTTATGTCGAAATCACATCAAGGTCGCTCACAAGGCTGCATGGTATGACGAGCTCTCTCAGAGAATGCAAGTTTTTGTCTCTTCCTCTCAGTCCAATCACGCAATGGAGAGGAAATGACGAAATAGATAGCTTGTTTCGAACTACAAGCTGTATTGAGATGCGGAGGAGTAACGAAATATACTGTAGAAGGTGTATATCTCGTCCGGGTTCAAGGAAATCTGATCTTCTAGTAAATTTCTCAAAATGTTTATTTTCGAAGGTAGACGTTTTAGTTTTGGATGACTTTCAAGGGAAGACCTGAGTTGATAACTTGTTGATTGGTTGATCAGGTTTGAGTCTCTTTCTTAAAACTCAAAACTGTCCCAAATTCCCATGAAACCTGCTCTTGCATATTAGAGCGCTTATTCCAATGTAACTTTTCCTATGCTCCATTTCGGAACTACCAAGCCCTAGTGTCTAATGTTACTTTAAAAAGTAGTAACCCGGCGTGTTTTTGTATGTGATTATTATTTGTATAGAATTGGAAAATATCGAAGCAAAATTGGATCAACTACAATATATGTGTATAAGTATATAACAACTTGTTGATGTGTTCCTCCTTCTCGCCTCTTTCTTTTTCTTCTGCCAGTATAAAGGCGAGAAATTTAACTATCTCGTTACAAAATAGTCCATCTCTTCCTCAAAGATGTGCTGTTTTGCTCATAGTTTGGTGCGAATATTTGTTTCGTTTTGAGGTTCTTGCCTGGTGGGCAAAAGTTTGGCCCCCTCAGCACTCAGTAGTCGCTAAGACCATCGAAGTGGTCGGTCGACTCCGGACTTCATCCTGTAGAGTTCCTAAGGTAAAGAAGCTTCAGTGGTTATGAACTGACTCATTCTTTCGTTGATGAGATGCGTGAGATCAGTGAAGAGTGTTTCTTATAGAAGAGTTTCGATTGTCTATCCTCGACACAATACGAGAATCAGACAGTGTGGTTTCATTTCGTGTTGCCTGCACAAAGTCATAAAAGATTGTGCATAATAATTGTTTTTGCCAATATTTTACAGCCTATCATGAAGGTCTAGTGGTGTAAATGTTTTGCTATCTCGTTGAGTGGTCAACAAATCCCTGCTTATTCGATTAGAGTCTCATGATTTATCGCTGGTAAATCATAGCTCCTGGTAATTCTTGTAAAAACTTTGCCCTCATTCGGTCGTTACGGAAGATTCATATATTATAAATTTGTAATATGAGTAATAATGGTTGATATTATTAGCACTTATTCTTCAATTTTCACGCCTATTAATTAATTATACTCTTTTCTTAGATATACTCGTGCCCGCGAGTCTGATATCTTGCGCCTAGTGTATATGCTAGTTGTTGTCGGTTGCTATTAGATGTTCCTCATTCAACTCTCATCGACTTGATCTTGGTCGTCTGTTGTCCATCATAATAAACTTTTATAAGCCTAATCTTGTCCTATTTGTTCGCTTGATCAATCTAAGTCTTGCTGGTGGTGGTTCCGAGTGGCTTTTCATGAGCGCCAGCGGCGCCCTTTTCTGTCCATCATCCAAACACTGGTCCAAGTTCAACCAATGAAACCGAATCAATCCAAAACAATGCGGCGTTGCTCTAAATTGAACAATGACAAATAGCAAACCATTCTGCTTATCCACAAGGGGGACAATCTCCAGTTCATTTGGCGCAAACTCAACAAGAAAATTTCGTCAACACGCAACCCAGATGCACTGATACATGGGGGCACACGTCTCGGGCATTGGATATCTGGCTCTATCTTATGCTAGTTTTGGCCGGACGGGAAGCATGAATGATCAATCAGTGGTGGTGAGTCTCACGACTTATTAGCTGGCAGGTTCAGGTGCAGTATGGGCACTATAATTGGCACTATGATGCGCATGAAGAGTGTCTGTTTTCGGTCACGTGCTGCTGGTTTCTATAGGTCGTGCTTGAGCGGCGAGCACACACAGACAAACACACATCAGCTAACAGGCTCTTAATTTGGCTTGTTATGGATGTGTGCTGCAGTTAGTGTCGCCTAACCGCCGCCAAATGCACTTTCGGGGCCACAAACAGACACACTTTTATGCCACAACACCTAAGTGCCCATACCAAAGCGATAGAATCATCATCATTGAGCTCGCCATTCGTTCGTTCATTCGATTGGATTAAATATCTCATTAGAAGATCACTTTTGGTTGCTATTGTATAGAGGTGTTGTCGTTCATTTGTGCAAACTCAACGCTGTTAGCGTTTTATATTAGCGCCAGAGTTGGAGCTGCTTGCATTGGTTGAAGGCTGATTTGTTGAGCTTGGACCTGTGCCATTGGTCTGACCAGCTGGATGTTGTTGGATACTGGTGCCGCTGTTGGAATTGTTGCTAGTTGCACCAGCAGCAGTGTTAGTCTGTGATGCTTGTGCCGCAGCGAAACGGGCCGAGCTAAGCGCCGAGCTCGAGACAACTCCGGGCAGGGCTTGTTGCTGCAGATTGGACGATTTGATATTGAATAGGGCCGATTGTTGCGCCTGCGTCTGGCCGCCGGGCCGACCGGAGGCCAGACTGGCCATGGTGGGCCGAGCAGTGGCCGGCGAGGACTGGCCCCCGGCTGCCGCCGCCACGGCCGCGACCACGTGGGCGGGCGGCGGCGGCGGAAGAGGCGGTCCTCCGGCCGCATTGGCCGCCACCTGCGCCTGGGTGATGAACGAGGTGGTGGTGGTGGTGGTCTCGCCCACCGAGGTGGTGGCCGTTGCGGGCCCACACGCGCCAGCAGCCGCGCCACTTGGGCCGCCCGTCAGCACACTGGACGACGGATTCTGTTTCAGTGGGTGCAAGCTGAGCCCCAGAGCCGCGCTTGCTGGGCCCGAGGTTGCACTAACGCGCTGACTGTTGCTGGTGGCCGACTGGTTTTGACTGATGCTGTTGCTGTTGTTGGATTGGAGTGAAGAGTTGTTGTTGTTGTTGCTGTTGTTGCTGCTGGTGTTGTTGTTGTTGTTGGAGGTTGTGGTGGTGGTGGTGTTGCTGCTGCTGCTGTTGGGATGATGGTGCTACTGCTGCTGCTGCTGAGGGGTGCTGGTGGTGTTGGAGGTGGAGCTGGTGCCTGGCGGCTGGGAGTGACTGGTGGCCGCCGCCGCCGCCGCCAGGGCAGCCACGGCGGCCGCCACGTTTCCCGCCGCAGTCGCTTGCTGATTCGAGCCGCCTAGGGGCGTCGTCTGTTGTTGTTGAGGTTGTTGTTGTTGCTGGTGCTGGTGTTGGAGTTGGTGCTGGTGCTGCTGGTGCTGCTGTTGCTGGTGCAACTGGGCCAGCAGACTGGCACTGGCGCCGCTCAGATGTTGCGGGTGGGCGACGTGGCCCGCGTGGGCGTGGCCCACCAGGTGGGCGGCCGCGGTGTTGGCCGCGTGCAGCGGATGGTGCCCTGGGGCCTGGCTTATCTGGCCCGAGTGGTGGCCAGTCTGAACGAGGGGCGGCGGCGGTGGCGCTGGCTGCTGGCCCGCCGAGGCGGCAAAGTGTTGGCCCGCCTGCGTGGGCTGCAATGGGGGCGCCCCAAATTGGGTGGCGGCCACGGCGGGATGCGGGTGGCCGCCGGGCCCGTGCGACAGGGGCGGGCCCGGCCCGTGGGCGTGGTGCGAGTGATGATGGTGAGCAGTGGGGTGGAATTGGGGCTGGCCCTGGCCATGGTGGCCCCCATATTGGTTGGCCGACGATTGGCCGGCGTGCCGGTGGCCGCCAGCATGCGAGTGCTGGTGCGAATGGTGCCCGTGGCCCGCCCCTAGGCCGCCCGGGTGCGCCTGGGGCTGTTGCTGGTGCGGCGGGGGCGGGGCTCCGATTGCGGCCACGTGCGGCCCGCCTCCCAGGCCGCCGGCTCCAGGCGGGCCAGTCGCACTGGTGGTCAGATTGGACAGTGTGTTGTGCGCGTTGTTAGCCAGCGCCAATTGGTTGGCGTCCTCCTGCAGTTTCATCTGGTTTGCATAAAATTCCCATAGGCGCGACATAATCAATGTTGCCATTATAGAACCATGATTATGCTCTATTAAACGCAATAGGAATACCCCATCCCAGCCAAGATACGATTGGGACAATCTTCTTACTGTTCTATGTATTTGATTTAATTCAACTAATCTAGTTCTCCATAGGCACAAGCGAATATATGAGATTCTATTAGTTTCAAATGTTCTATATATCCAAAATAATAATGATAAAACATTTAATGGTAGTAAAAAGGCCATATAAAACCAGACAACGCTAAAAATTTTCTCATTAAAAACATTAATTGGCAACACGCATTGACAAGTATATGAGCGCAAACCACCAGACATATCGGCCCTAACTTGGCATAATGTTGATAATGGAAACCTTGGCGATGACCACCATTCGCCATTAATTAATAGACGATTGATGAGCTCTAAACCATGGCGCAAATAGCCACGTCCGAGGAATTGGCCTAATAAGAAGAATTGTAAACCAACATTAAAAACGTAAGCAAATTTAACTGCCAAATATAATAAGCATAAATATTTTGATGGACCAACAGCTAGTCCAAATGATGGGCAGGGTTTCAAGCAACAAGATAACAGGTGGCCAATGATTGGAATGGACACCAGACAACAGCCGGGCTGTTGTTCGCTGGTCGCCGCCCGACTGTTGTGTCTGTCCGATGAGGAATGGTGATCGGAGGCCGATTGATTGGGGCCCGACGCGTTGGCCTGCTGGCCTCTGGAACTGCGCCCCGGTGGCCCTAAAGCGCTTGAGCCAGTCCCCACTGGGCCCCCTCCAGGCCCGTTGGCCGACGAGGAGGCGCTCGAGCCGGCCGAGGAGCTTGCCGTTGAGCCTGGTCCAAAGGCGCCCAGGCCGCCTGTTGCCGAGCCACCTCCAATGCCACACTGCAAGTCGGCACACCAGCCCGCCTCGCCAGTGACCAGTGTATGAAATTGGTCGACAAATTCGGCCAACAGGGCCTCGCGTTGCTGGCAACCAGGTGGCAGGCTTGCAATATCACTGGCCTTCTTGAGCAAGCGGCGCAATTTGACGCCCGCATTGTTGGCGCACGAATTCCATATGAGAAATGGAATATAAAAACACAGTCCCTGGGCGAGCAAAATCAATGGGGCCCACTGATAATAGCTCACTCTGACTCGTCTTATGTGTTCGTTGCCAATGTGCGTCACCGTTTCGAAGCCAATGAAGTAATCAACCTCATCCGGCATTATCCGATCAGGCGGCTCTTGCTGCAAGTGGTCCAAGTGGTGCGGTGGCAATCCGAGAGTTGTGTGTTCGGGTGGGATTTTGGCCAAATTGGTTGTGGTTTCGTTAGTGGTTTGTCTTGTGCTTTGGTGTATGGGATACAATTGGGACTGCCTTCGATTGGCCAGCTTTGGTGCTATTTCCAGTGGCCAGCTGCTTGTGACTCTCTGCGGGCACTTCATCCTCTCGTTCAGGTGGAGATTGCCAGCAACTGGGAGCACTTTTGCCAGTTGGCTGATTAGTTTGGCGGCTGGCCACTTGCACAAACATGCACTGGCTAGCCGCTAATGAACACCAAAGGCAAGCTGGAGGGCCAGAAAGTGGGCGGTGCTCGCGAGTGGCGCCCAAATGCGACACAAATTCAATTATCTATCTCGCTTTAGTCTCGCTCCTTCGAACGCCGCCGCGCCTAAGTGGCGGAGATCAATGACTCGCCTGCTGGTCCCTGCCAGTTTGGCGTCCCTTAGCGTGGCTTAGTGCCACTGTGGGACGCACAAAATCAGTGTTATTGCCACCGGAAGTGGCGCCCCAGCTCGTCCGGCCAATCGGGCGCGAGCTAAGGTGGGGTAGCTAAGGTAGGGGAGCTAAGGTAGAGGTGCGAGAGAAGGAGGTTCGCCCATCTGGGCAAAGTGGGGCGCCCATGAGAGTCGAGTGGAGATGATGCGAGAGGGAGGTGCCAAGATGGCGAGATGGCCGCATTTTGGGCAAGAGACTAGGCCCAGTCTCTTGCGGCAGAGTTTTGCGGGCCGCAAAGCGCGCGGGGGGGAAGGCAAGGTGTGGGAAGCGCAGAGTTGCATGGGAAAAGGGGGGATGACACTTGGGGAAAGGCAGTGTGCGGGTTGCGCGCAGAAGTGTGCGAGCAGTGGGGGAAAGCACGCGCATGAGGGCGGGAATAAGGGCGGGAATAGTGGCAAGTAAGCAAGAAGAGTGCACATAGAGGCTGTTTGCTGCCACTAGAGACCACTAGAGAGAGAGAGAGAGACTGCGGCACTTACCTGATCACCGTCATCTTCTGGATCGCCGACAGGCACCATGTAATAGGTGGACTGTGTCCAACAATAAGAGTTTATATAACGAGATTGGTGTTCAGCAAAATAAACTGGAGCGAAACACTCGATTGGATCGCCGATGTACTGTTTTGTAAAAATTGGTAAAGCTAAAAATAGAAACACTAATAGAGTGTATTTCCTATTTAACTTGTCGACTCCATCGTCGACCGGCACATGGATACCGCCAATAATATCGTGGAATCTGTTTCGGTTTAGGTTTCGGTTTAGATTAGTTGGGTGGGAGGCCAAGTTTGGAGGAGGAGAGAGAGAGAGTTTGCGTTAATATTGATTGATATTGTTGATATAGTTGAGATTGGCCCCTCAGAGATTGGATATTTAGATTGAGATTGAGATTTAGATTTGGACTTGGGCCCACTCAGGTGGCTGGGCTAAGCTGCAGACTGAGCAGCAGACGCCGGCCGGAAGGTCGCAGCTGAGAGGCCGGATGTTTGTCGTTGGGGCTGGCCTGGCCGTTCGGGCGTGTGGCGGCAAACTCTAAGGTGTACGAAATTGCGCACTCAAATATCGCGCGACCTCCGTCTCGTCTCGCCTGGCCAGTCGGCAGCCCAGTTTGTCCTTCTCTCTCTCTCTCTCTCATCCATATTCAGTTGGGAGCTGGAATTGCGCCCCAGTCGTGCCTCGACACTTGTTGGTGGCCGCACGGCCGTTGGGGCGCCCAAAGCTTAGGGTCGGCGCCCAAACGGCCGGGCCAGACACTGACTTCCGGCGGGCGAGCACCATTAATTTGAATACAAATTGCAGTGCAAATTTGTGGCGCGGCTGGCCAGTGGGCCAAATGGTGCCCATTGGAGAGCATTTGGCGCGCCAACGGACTGCAAACTGGCGACTTGGAACTGTCGCCAGTTTGCAGTCGCCAGCCGAGCATGAATGGGCGAGCTAAGAGCCGGCTGGCCAGCTGGAGGAAGTTATGCAACCGGCGACTTCTGCCTCGCTCGTTTCGCCCCTTTGGACTCGGCGCCACTCACGCCTAATTAGCTCGCCAGGTTCAGCTCGTTCTCCGGCGGCTAAGGGAAAGAAAGTTGGAGAGCACATCTTTTTGCTGCCGCTGAAAGTTTGGCGCAAAAAGAGGTCCAGCTAAGGTGCCCCAAAGGTGGAAAATTTGGCAAATCTCTCGGAGAATTTCCCCCAAAAAGTCGCCCTCTCTACTCGAGCTCGCCCACAGACAGTCCTGCGGGCAACCCTACTCACTTATCCAGCATTTGGCCTATCGAGCCAACGGCGCTCCTGTGCCGCCGACTCGTGTCCGTTGGGGCAATCAATTTGCCGCCTTCGCGAACCAGCTTCGTCAAGTGGGCGCGCCCCTTCCGGTGGCTCTGGAAAAGTTGGCAAAAGGAAAAGGAAAAGTTGGCCAAGTTTGAGGCTGCGCTCGAGGGCTAAGTGTCAACAGTTGTGTGTTGTTGTTTGCGCTGTTTTCTGCTTCTCAGTTTGCTTTCTGCTCGCCTTCCTGCAGCCGGCCTCTGTTGTCGGCGCCCCCTCACACAGTCTCTCGCCGGAGACAGTCTCTGGCAAGCAGTGGGCGGCCACACACACTCGCCCTTGGCAACAATTGAGACCGTTAGAGGCGCCACTCGCAGGCGCCCACTCGCGGCCAAACACAATGGCCGCCGGCCCAAATGGAGCTCGGCTGGAAAAAGTGCTCGCGGCGACAAAGTTCCCCTCCACTTCTGCTCCACTTGGGCCCAGCGGCAACTCCTCGGCGGCCACTCCTCGGCAGCTAGTCTCTCGCAGTCTGTGGCGCTTGGCGTCCGGCTTGCTGGCGGCTGTCTGTCTGTCTGTCTGTCTGTTTGTCTGTCTGGCGCTCACTTGACGCTGGCTGGCTCGCCTCAAGTGGCGGGCCTGCACTCGGCGGCTGCACACAGTCTCTGGCGGCCACTCGCCCGCACGGCACAACAATCAGCGACACGGACGCCAAACTCGCACTCGCACTCAAGCTCGTAGTCACAGTCACACTTGCACTTGCACTTGCACTCACACTGCGCCCCTATAGAGACGAACATTGCGCCCCCAAATGGGCGCCCACTTCCTGCGCTCTGGGCGCACTCACTCTCTCCTGTGGACTATCTTTCTGCTTGCTGTCTGCGCCCTAGCTCTCCACTGGCCACCCGCGGCGTTATTTTTGTCCCCTATTTTTGTTTGCCTCCAAGCTTGTCGTCGCTTTGGGCGCCGCTCTCGCTCGTCTTGCCGCCCGCTCGTCTTCCCGCTCGCTCGCCACGCAACTCAATGCTCCTCCTCCAAGCGGCCACTCAACCTCAAACTCAAACTCCAACTCGAGCAGAGCTTATTTTGCACCCTCTGCTCCACTTCCGCCCACAACACGCACTCTCTCGGCCAACTCGCTGGCCACTGTGATGGGGCCCAGCGAGCGTGCAGAGTGCAGGCCGACCTTGCCACCCAATTGGCCGCCACCACACACACTTGCCGGCACACACTTTCTCCAACACACTCTCTGCAACACACTTTCTAGCACACACTTGCAGGGCCGCAAAACAGCCAATCTCTGCACGCACTTATTCGTCCGCCGTCTCGCTCGGCGGCTTAGGAGTGCCAGTGGCAGTAAGCAGAATCGCACTCAAACTCGCCCAGTTCATTGCTCTGGCGGCCCTTCCGGTGGCAAGCATGACATATATGCACCTTGGGCGGCTGTGTGCGCAAAAATCAAGTGGCCGCCGGCGCACCAAAGGCGCACGAGAGACATGGGCTCGGCCAGTGCGGACTGTCTGCAGCTGGAGGGCCATGCATGCGCCCGCCGACCGAGATTTGCCCAAGCGGGCCGCCCAACGCGCAGGCGCCCCACGCAGTTCCCACTCGCCGCCCGGTCACATTCTTTGGCGGACACGCCACTCGGACCCTCGGCCGCCGGGCACACACTAGTGCGCAAGAGGGCGGTCAACAGTTGCCCGTCATGGCGCACACAATCGCCCGCGGCCCGAAACAATGCGCCTCCTCCAAGCTGGCCCGTCAATCAGGCCCAAGGCGGCGCAGAATATTGCAGATTGCGACTGGCTCTGGATGGCGCCGCTCGCCTGCCAGCCGCACACAGTCTAGGTCCAAGAGCTGAGCCAAGTTGGCGGCCGCCACCAAGCAAGCAGAGGCCCGGCAAGCGAGCAGTCGTCAAGTGGTGCGTGCCAGCAGAGGGCCAGAGGGGCCAGTGTGCCGCCTGTGACTAGCGGCGTTTGCTGCTCGCTTGCCAACTGGCCCACAAGAACGGCTGGTGATGATTTTGTCGCCCCGGCGCCAATTTCCCGCTGACAGCGAGCCGAAAGCGAGATAAATTCTGCTCGCTTGTGCCTTCTCGAAACGGGCCCACAACAAGCAGAACCAGAACAACAACAACTATTTCGCCTCTGTTTGCATTCCCGTGCGCTTGGCGCCTCCAACTGGCCCTAAGCTGAAGCCTCGAGCCTCAAGCCTCAAGCTTCAAGCTTCAAGCGTCGAGCTCCAACTCGAACTCGAGCTCGTCCCAATTCTCATTCTCATTCTCATTCTGATTTGCGCCCTCGCCAAGCCAGTCTGGCGAGGCGCCTGCTCCTCTTTCACTTGGGCTCTCGCATTCCCAGCGGCTTTTATTCTCTTATTCTGGCGCCACCACAAAAGCAAACTGCTGACAGGTGGCAGTCGAGGGAGGCGGCGCGCAGACGAGCGGCGTCACTGAAGACTGGAGACTGTTGGCGCACGCGACCAGCGCCAACAGTCTCCAACAGCGCCCAGCTCCACTGGGCGGCCGCTCGCGCCCAGCAATAAGGCGCCGTCTGAGCTCTGCTTTCGGCAGACAAGTGTCCGCCGAACCTTAGCCTCGGCCGGCGAGAAACGATGAGGCAAACTGGCCAGACGGTGAACTGTGGGCGCGCTCGAGAAAAGTTGGGCGCCATATTCAATTAGATGTGCGCTTGCTAGCCGCAAGGTGTGCTAAGGACTGGGACCAGAAGCAGTGGAGCCTTTTCTCGCGCAAGCTGGTTGCGTGAGAAAAGGAGGGGGCAGGAAATTGGCGCAACTGGCCGAACGGGCCTGATTATTGTTCGCCCATTTGCTTACCTTAAATATCTGTTTGTTTTGTTTGTCGGCACGCCAGCAGAGCGCAGGACGAAGTGAGCGTGCGACCAAGCGGAGCCAAGGGGGACAGTTAGCGGCCGATTGCATTAAGTGGTGCCCATTTGGGATTGGAATTTAGCGCCAAGTTAGCAGCAAGTTGGCAGAAAGTTGGCGCCAAGTAAGCGCCAAGTTAACGTGGTCCAGTTGGTTGGTGGTCCATTTGGCCATCAGTTTGTGGTTTTGGGTGCGAGATGTTTGGTTAGAGTTTGCAAGAATTTGGCAAGCGAGCCGCTCGACAAACAAACCTGCACAAGAATGGTCTTAGAGGTTGTGCAAAATTAGCGAGAGCTCATCTCTCCTTAGGACCCCTCTTTAGGCTCCCACCAAAATGGGTGCACCAAATTGGGCGCACGAAAACGAGTGCAGCCAATTGGGTGCAGCTCAATGAGGTGCCTGGCTGCACCTTGGGACTAGCTTAGGACTAGCTAGAAGAAGACACTCACCTGAATAGGAACGACATGCTTGCTGCCTTGTCTTTGGCCCGCCGTTTCAGCTGCTCTCTGGATGCGAACTGTGGATACTTCTTGTGCACATGTACTGGATTCAGCCGGCTGCTTGAACGCTCCAGCTCTGCAGCTGCAAGGCCTCCTTCTCAGGCAACCAAATTCCAAGGGGCGCCAACAAGCGTCTCTCTTGTTCCCGTTTGTCTCCTTCTGGGGCTCTTTACTAGCCACTCGCTCACTAGCTTGGCGTGGGACCCTAAGCAGCGCAAAGGAGTTGCTTAAAAGGCGAACAGCTGTCTTCCGGTGCACGACTAGTCGTCGGGCTCGTGTTCCTGCTCGTCCAAAAGGGCCGCGCTGAGCGAGCGTCTGCTAGTGTAGCGCCGGTGAAAGTAGTTTGGCCTTGTGGGCGCGCGAAGTGGCCCCCTCGGCGCAAGCTTAGCTGGGGCCAAACTGGCACCACCACTTGTTCCACCTGCTGGCTTCTTCCGGTGGGGGCCAAGTTGCACCCAAGCAAGCCGCTGCTTAGCTGCACTACTATAGGTGTTTGTTTTGCTTTGTAGTTGTATACTGTTTGTATTTTGTTCCTGTTTCTCTTCTTGCAATTCTTGCAAACTCTTCCCAGACTCTTCGCTGTCCAGCTCTTCCGGTTCGATGCCTTCGATTGCGTCGAGAAGTGTGTAGAAAACTCTGAGCGAACTCTTGAGGAGAAGTGAGAAAATTTTCAAAGGCTCAAGGAGAAAAGTGTCTATTAGAATGATTGCAAACACTGATGCAACTCTTGAAAGGCTTCCATTTTCTTGCCCATCAGGCTGTTCATCTTGTTGCTCTGGATTTGCATCTGGATTTTTTCCCCTACTTGAGACTGTGATCCTTCCTGCTGAGACTGGCCACTCTGTTTCGCTTGCATTCCATTGGCCTTCTTCTGCTTTTGAAGCAACCTTTGCTGCTCTACTTGAACGATTGACGATTGCCTGTGGCTTGCTGCAAATGTTGCTAATTGGTTGCCACTGCTTAGCTGATTCTGATTCTGATTCTGATTCTGATTCTGATTCTTTTGCTTCTGCTTCTGCTTCTTGCTGCTCAACTGCTGCTCGCTTGCTGCCATCTCGGCAAAGTCTTTCTGCTTCTGCGGTGAGCTTGCTCTCCTTCGAGTGGTGGTTGTCAATTTTGAGGCCTCTTCTTTGCTGCTCTGCTCTGCAAACTGGCTCCTCTTTAGCACCATTTCGCGCTCCACAACACTGCTCTCCTCCCTTTGGACTCTCTGCTCTTTGGATCTCTCCACTTTCTGCACACTGCTGCTCTCTGTTGAAATTGCTCGCTTTCCTTTCGACGCTTGGAACTCTCTTCCGCTCGCTTCGCTTGTCCCCCTGGAGTCTGAGCAGCACATTTTGGCGCCTATCGAGCGCGCCAACCAAGTGTGGCCCCTTCAGCTCGCTCGGGCGCCTCCTTAGCGTCCGGCCGCAGGGCCTTGGGCGGCGGCCCTTTGGCTCGCTGGACGTTTGGCTGGCACTTTGGCCGCTGGCTAGCCGCTCCGGATTTGCCCTAGTACTTCCAGCAGTCTGCAAGACTTCAGTCCGGCCGCCTCTAACGGCCGCCTCTGAGCTCTGGGCTGAGTCCAAATCCGATTCCGATTCAGAATCTGATTCCGATTCCGATTCTGATTCTGATTCAGATTCCCCACAGGCTGAGCTCGCCTCTGAGACTGGCTGCGGGCCGCTAACTGAGGCACAGCTCCAACTGGACGCTGCCAAGTGGGCCGAAATGCGCCCCGGGCTTGCCAATGGGCCTTGCTGCTGCTGCTGCTGCTCCGCTTGCAGTTGCTGCTCGGCCAAGGAAACCACAGGCCGCAGTTGGCGTCTGAAGCGCTGCTTCTGCAACTGGCGCTCGAGCCGCAATATGCGCTCCTCCTCGCCCACAACTAGCTCCTCCTCCTCCTCCTGCGACTCTGGGCTAACCACTGGCTCCTCTTCCTCTTCTGGCTCGCCCACTTCCGCTTGGCCTGGCCCCCAAAGTGGCGCGACACTTGCGCCTGCTGGACGCCCGTCCGAGAGGAAGGCGGCCTCTTGGAGCAGCTGCTGCTGCTGCTGTGGAGCTAGTCCCCGGCGGACTGTCTGCGGTTGGCCTGCTAGTGCAACTCCAAGCGGAACTCCAACTGCAAGTGGAACTCCCAGCTCGAGTTGAGCGGCCGCCTGAGCGCTTGGGGCGCGCGCCAACCAGTTACTGCCACTTCTCTGCCCTAGACTGTTGCGCGGCTGCTTTGGGGCGCCCTCGTTTGCCTGCTTGATCAGCTTATAGACCAATTTTGTGAGCGCGCTGATGAAGAAAACGGCGGTGAGAAGTTGCCAGACGCTGGCGAACATGAGCCAGCCGCCTGGTTGGGCCTGGCGCTGCAAAGTGGGCGACTATGATTTTTTCTTCTTCCAACAATTTGCCTTCCTTCTCCAGCTCTTTCCTTCCCAGTCTCTTTCTCTCCTTCCTGCTCTCTCTCTCTCTCTCTCTTTTCGCCTCCCTTGAGCTCTCTTTTGGCTCTCCAATTTTGCTCTCTTTGCCTTCAGCTAGTCTGCGTGCCGGTGTGCACACTGTCAGACACTGTCTCAGGCGGCCCACTGCTGCAAGCACCAGTGCAGCCGAATGTTTTCCTTCTCCTAATGCTCCTCCAGCTCTAGAGACGAGCACTCGAGCAGTGGAACGCTTGAGAGCACACCTACTTGTGCATCATTTGCCAGGTTTGTTTGTCGATTTGGTTATTGTCCCAAAGAGAGTTTGGAGTCAAAGACCAGCAGATTCCAGTTTCCAGCCCCAAGGGCGTCCAATGAGAGGGATTCGTTTTGTTTGGGTGCGAGATGGATTAGGAGTAGGATTATTAGTCGTGGTTGCTTGTTGAGAGGTTCAAATGAGGGCCCAAGTTGCAGTTTCAAAATGGTCGCAAGTGAGAAAGAGGCTGAGAATTCGAATTGGAGAGAAAACTGAGCTCGAGAGGAAGTGGCGCCTGTTCACTTGGGCGCCGACTGCTCATTTGCGGCCCAAGTGTGCTTATAGTGGTTGCACAGAGAAGAGTGTCTCGCCCTTTCGGCCACTGTCCACACAAACACACAAACACAGTTGCACACTCACAGTCAACCACAGTCGCAGTCTCGAAGGAAGCGAAACGAGCAGTTAGGGGGCGCCTCTTTTGCGTGAAATTGGCGCCTCCAAGTGCCAAGTGGGTGGAGCAACTGAAAGCGAGATAAGGGCAGAGTGTGGCCGCTAATGAGCAAGCGATCGTCTGCCTTGCGCCCATTCAAAATGAATCCAAACTGGCGCCTCGCCCAAGTGGCCGGCTCCTTGCGGCAAAATTAAGACTAATTGAGCATCAATTGCTTTGGCTGGGCCCCAAATGGTTGCAACATTATCACACATTTGGACACTTGTTTGGCCTGTTGGACTGTTGGCCAAGAGCAAAGCGGCCGCCGATTAGATAGTGGTGGGCAGACAGTGGCGAGCGCTCACAACTGGCCACTTCTCGCGCGTGCAGTTCCGATTGGCCACCAGAGAGAGAGAGACGTGTGCTCGCCAATGGGCCCAGCTGAGCAGTGTGGGCGCCACTTTGGGCGCAAAATCGATCAGCCCCAAGGGCCATTAGCCGTTGCTGGAAGTGGCGCGCGCCAACTTGCCGCCGGCGACCCGCGCCACACGCACAAACTGCGCTCTTGGGCCGATCAAATCTCGCTCCACTGGCGCCAAACCTAAGCCCCGTTGGCCCACTGCTCACTCGGCCTCAGATTCAAGCTCAGCCTCAGTCTCACTCTCAGTTCCAGCCCCAGTCTCTGGCCACTCGGCAACGCTGACCAGTCGCCAGAACGCGCCCAGATTCGCCGCCACTGATAAGCTCGCCCCACTGCAGCCTGCAGGCCGGCCATCACGCGGACGCCACGGACCAGGAGCGCCCATGGCTAGTCTGCAGCCCAAAGACTGCTCGTCGAAGGCGCCGGATCGGCCGCCTCGCTTGGGGGCTTCGTGGACGCCCAGTGGGCAGACATAACTCGAATTGAAATTTGGATACTTTTTTGGGCCCTCGGTGGGCAGCTTTCTGGCAAGCTAGCTGGTTAGCTCTCTGGCTAGCTGGCTGGCTAGCTGGCTGGCTAGCTGGCTGGCTAGCTTGCCAGAGAGTCTAGATAGCTGTTTGTGGATAGCTGTTTGGCTGTTTGGCCGCCGAGTGACTGGGGCGATCCTGAGTGGAGTTTCATTTCTCTGAGTCTTTTGCTGCACAACTGGCGCCCCTAAGGGCCGTTGCAGTGTGGCCGGCGCTTGCTGCTCGTCTGGAGCCGCGCCCGTTCTGCAGCTGACCAGAATTAAATTAAAACAAACAAACAAACGCCAACTTGCTCGCCGTCCAGCCGGCCCTCAGCCGCCCAGCCGCTGGGGCCACTCCAATCTTTGTGGGCCGGCCCGCGCGGCTCGTTTGGCGCCGCGATGGCAATTGAGTTTCATGATGTTGTTGTTGTTGTTGCTTCCACTGCCGCCTCTGCTGCTCGTACTTGGCCCTCTGGGCTTGGCCTCGGCCGACAGCTAAGGGCCAGCAAGCCAGCCAGCAGCCAGCCAGCCAGAGCGACCAAGAGCCGCGAGCTGGCCTTGCGGAGGCGACGGGACGCGCTAATTTCATTATATCGCACTTGATCCCAACTCGGCGGCCCCATTCCTGGCCCATCGCGCCCATTTCGCCCTCAGCTCTCAGCTCTCGGCCCTTAGCCCTTAGCCTCCATTCTCCATTCTCCACTCTGCACTCTGCACTCTTCATTCTGCAGCCAGCCGGCGGCCTTCCGGCGAGGTGCCGGCTTCTCCCCTTCCTTCTCCTTGTTATTAGAGCGGCGGAGAAATTTATTTATTTATTTTTGCCGCGCGCCTCGCCGAGCACTTTGCCTTTTTGTTCTCGGAGGAATTTTCATACGCAGACACACGCACACACAGCCCGTCCGTCAGCCCGTCTGTGCAAGGCGAGCCAAACGGCGAACCAAACGGCGAACCAAACGGCGAGCCAAACGGCGAGCCAAATGGCGCCCCTTAGGGCTGCTGGCAGGCAACCATGCGACTTGAGCTCGCGGCCGCCAGATGGCGCCACTCGTCCCCCGAACTCTGTCTCCCGACCTCTGTCTGTGGCCGCGGCTCCACTTCCGCCGCCCGCTTACTCAGCACTTGCGCGCCTTCACAGCCACGAGACCACACACACACACACACGAACACACGAACACACAAACGGCCCTGGTGACTGATGAGCTCATTGATCTTGCTCCAGATGAACTTGGCGCACCGGCGGCGGCCAATCGGGCTGGGTGCACGAGGCGCCTTATGGTGTCCCCTTTCCAGACGGCCAGACTGGGGCCAATCTGCGCGCTGGGCCCAGACAGACAAACGTTGGGAGAAAAAGCGGGCCAGACATTGGGCGCTCTTGCCACTCTGGCCGGCCGGAGGAGCGCGGCCTCGCAGCCAATTGGGTCCACCAATGTGAATGTAAATGGCGCCCGTCTGGCTGGCCGCCCGGACCTAAGGGCGCCCACGCAGACCCATGCAGAGCCATGCGCGGCCCAAGCGGCTCCCACGAGCTCTCTCTCTCTCTCTCTCTCTCTGTCTGGCGGTAATTTTTTCCTGCCTCTGCCCATTCCTCCTTGCTAGCTGAGCTCGCCAAGACCAATCTGGCTAGACGACGAGGAGCCTAAGCTGAACCTGGCCAGCCACTAGCTGCCGAGATGAGCTCGCAGAGGAGGAGGCAACACCGGAACGCGCTCCGTGGGGACGAATCCGCCGGAATGGCCGCCACAAGACTCCCATTTGGGCCGCTCCTTAGGGCTAAGGAGCGGCGCCCATCGAGCGTCCACTTGGCAGCTGCGAGCTTAAACGAGTGGCCCATTTGGCCGCCTCTTCCAGCGCCCACTTGGCCGCCTGATTGCCGTCCACTGTCCAGCCAGATTGGCGTCCAATGGGCGCCCGCATTATGAGCCTGCCTTTCGGCTGGAGCAACTGCCCTCAGAGACTCTCTCTGGCACACCCCACAAGCTCGCCGCTGGACTCGATTATTGTCACACCACTTCCGGTGGCCCAATGGGCCGCCTGCATCTGGTTGCCGAGCCGCCGGGTGGCCTTAGGGTGGCCAATGAGTGGCCATTGCGCCTTGGAGTTGGCTCAAATTGCACTGCTTTTGGGCTAAACTGCGGCCCAGCTGGCTAGCGGCGAGCTGGCCAGAGAGAGTCTGCGGCAAGCTGGCCAGAGAGACAGTCTAGCTGGGCCCCAGTTTAAGGCGGCCCAAACTCGATACTCCAAGTCAATATTTGTCCAGAGTTAGTTTTCTCCACTTATTGCCAGTTGGGGCCCATTGCCAATTGGTGGGCCTCGTCAGACGGCCAAACGGGCGGCCACACACAATAAATAAATGCCCGCCAACTGGCGCCGCTAATTGCCCTTCGTTCACAACAAACACACTTTGCAGCCACTGCTTAGCGCCGGCTTGTGCGCCACCACACAGAAGCTCTGGAAGCCGCACACAATGCAGCCTACAAGAGCACAGTGCAGCTCTTGGCCCGCTGCCACCACTTCCGGCAGCGAAAAGGGCATTATTTATCCCCCTCGGAGGATCCACACTGGTCCTTGTTGGCCGTGTGGGCGCCCTTAGGAGCAGCCAGAGGGCCCCCATGTTTCGGCCCGCTGGATAGCGCACACAAAGGCCCGTTGCTATCGCTCATCGGGCGGCCAGTGGCGAGTGGCGAGTGGCGAGCTCGCCGGCGCCACTCCGGCCGGCTGATTGCACTTCCTGCCGCATTAGGCCAAGCGCTGAGCTCGAGCACACAAGAAGGCCCAACGCGCCGCTGATTGAGCCACTATGCAGCAACTTGGCGCCGAGTTGCTGCCCACTGGCCACTTGCCACTGAGGACTCACTGAGGACTAGCTTGGCCCGCATTGGAAGCCTTCCCGAAGGCAGACTGGAGTGGGTCGCAATCAGCGCCCAGCCATCATTGTTGTTTTTCTGGGCCCAGCACAGTGCGCAGACCGCCTCTGCAGCACTCGAGCTCCCCTCTGGCCAGTTGGGGGCCCCAAACTGGCCGCCCCTTAGCTTTGGCGCCCCCCAAGCGCCGCCCACTGCCACTCGCAGTTGCTGGGCCAATTTGGGTCAAAATTCGTCCGAATTCATTATTATTCACTGCTGGCCGCCTGCTTGGCCCACAGAGACAGACAAGCAGCCGGCCAGCCCAACACACACTCACTGGAGACCACTGCTGGCCGTCTCTAAAGCGTTTAGTTAAGTTTCGTTTAGTTTAGTCTAGTTTAGTTAAGTTTCCTTTCCCTTTCCCTCCCTTTCGTTTCGTTTCGTTTCGTCTCCTCCACTGTGGCAGACTAGTTAAGTTAAGTTAAGTTAAGTTGAGTTGAGTTGAGCTAAGCTAAGCTAAGTTTGCTTTAGTTCGCTCTCAGTTTAGTTTCGTTTAGCTTAGTTTAGTTTAGCTAAACTCAGCCTCGCTCCACTCTGGCTCCACTTGGGTCCAGTATGTTTTGCTTTGCTTTAACGACCAGACCTCCACAGACAGTCTCTCCCTCTGGCTCGCCCGCTCACACACCAGGCGGCCTATTAGTTTTAGAACGAGCGAGACTCTTTGTCTCTCCCAACGACCAACGACCAACGGCCAGCAGCGGCCAGCCTCGCTCGCCGGCGATGAAATGGCCGCCGTCCAAGAGCTATCCAAGGGCCACTCGCAGCTCCCAAATGCCCGCCACCAAGACGTCCATCTGGCCCCCTTTCGGCCCCGCTTGCCACTGTCTTGCCAGGGCGAGCCCAAAGGGCAGAGATCGGGCAACAAGGCCAAGCAGAGGGCGGGCCCAAATTAGGGCCCTATTGAGAGGCCCGATGGGGCAAACTGGGGGCGCTATCTCTTGTTCGGACGCTCTCCTGCCACTAATGAGCGACGGGGGAGGAGGGCCCAGTAGTGTTGGCCAAGCGGGCAAGAGTGGCCAGTGGCCGGGGCTGATGCCGAGCGGGGCCAGAGCTAAGGGTGGGGGCGCACTGGAGGATTGTGTGGGCGCGCGGGTTGCTCGGACACATTTGGGGTGCGCGCGCGCGAGGGGGAGGCGCGCTGCTTTTCCCCGCCCGCACAGTGGCCAGTGTGCGAAGTGGGTGCGCTCGCGGGGGGGAAGCAGCGCGGACGTGGATGGGCGGCGGGCCGTTGGGGCGGGCGGCCCGCCCGAAAAACACTCCGCTGGCTCCTCTTTGAGCGATGGGCTTTTTATTCGCGCGCCTGCCACACACCAGCCAAGCAGCCAACTGGCCAAACAACAACTACAGCAACAACAACAACAGCGACAACAACAGACACACGCACGCAAACAGCTACAAGCCGTGGGCCCAAATCAAACTAAACAAAGTTTACCTAATAAGAGGCTTTAGTTGTATTTTATCCTCGCCCGCCGGCGGCGCAATGGCTGCCTCTTGGCCAGACACACACACACAGAGACTAGGAAGGGCTCCTCTGCCAAACTGTAGCAACTGGCCGGCCGCCTGCTGGGTGGCCGCTGAGTCGTTTATCGCTGGCAATGCTCATTCATGTTAATAAGATGGATTTTTATTGGACAGCCGAGAGGAAAAGGGCGACACAAAGAGGGCGAGCGAGACAAAGTGATGAGGCAAATTAGACGCGATGCTGCTTTGTCTTGGGCGAGCAAAGAGAGAAAGCTTTGCGCTTAGAGCTTGGAGCTTGAGCTTGAGCTGGTTGGAACTCGTGCGGCTCATTCCAATTGGAGGCGGAAAGAGTTTGAGCTTGGGTGTTGCTGGAGCGCAGCCAACTGGCTCGCCTGGGCACAAACAAAGCGAGCTTGGCGCGAATGAGCGAGTGGCGCCCCGCCAGCAGAGAAGGAGATAAATTAGCTCGCTGGCCAGCAACTGGGGCCACAAAGAGGTGCCCCCGAGCGGCGGCGGCGGAAGGAGGAGGAGAAAGAGAAGGCCAAGAGGGCGAGCCAAGAGCGCGGCGGCAAGACGGCGCGCGCGGCCAAGATAAAGGGTGCTCGTGTGTGCAAGTTTAATGAGTCAATGAGATTGGCCAGCCCGTTCCGCATCAGTCGTTTTTTATCCAATTCTCATTGGGCCTTTATGTGTGGTTTGCCTGAGGCTGCAGTGTGCACTGTGCACTGTAGGCGCTCTTAGGGCGTGTGCGTTGTGCGCGCGGACCCTAAGCAAAGGCCGCCCATTGGGGCCTAGTGCGCGCGGCAGGACCAGGCAGGACCAGCATCCTGCAGACTGGCCAGAGCTCCCCTTTGGGCGCCGCTGTTTGTCGGCCGGCCGCTTTTTCTGCCCCGCACCCACTCCGTCGGGCGGCCCCGTCCACACGGACCCACACGGGCGCTCAATTAGGGACCTGGCGCCGCAGCTAAGGGCCCCCGGCCGGCCAGAGAGAGAGAGAGAGGCCCCTCCGTGGAGACGGGCCACCACCCAGGGGACTGCTCGGGCCTCCCAATTGATGCGAGTGGCTGGCGAGTTGGGCGCCAGGAGGGGCCGAGGGGGCGAAATGATGGCGCCCGGCGGCAAACGTGAGCGACTAATTTGAATTTGGCGCCCCGCAGTTGGCCCAGCGGGCGACCAGTCACAGTCTCAGGCCGCGAGCTGCCACTTGGCTCTTTTGGGCCACCAAAAGAGGCCCAAGCTAGAGGGTCTCTACTCGAGCTAGAGACTAGAGACTAGGGCCAAGAGGGAGGCCCAAGACGGAGGCCCATCTCTTCCGGCGCGAGCTGGAACCTCAAAGGCGAGCTGGCGAGCTTGGCAGCAGAAGCTGGGGTGCGTGCGTCAGCCTGACGCTCGGGAGACACTCTGGAGAGGGGCCGGCAGGCAAAACTAACAAGTAGAACACAAATTGACACTCCGAAGACGGAGGGCAATTCAATTTTCTAGCCAGCCGACGAGCCGGAATGGGCCCGTCGGAGGGCGGCCTTCATTGTTTCAATCAATCATCATGTTGCGCCACCGGACACTCCGCAGGGGCCTCGCTTGCTGGCTTGCCGGCTGGCTAGGGCGTCTCGTTTGGCCCCACTCGTTTGGCGAGCTGGGGGGGGGCAGAGTTTGGCGCAGTTGGCGAGCTCGCTGGCAAGCTTGGTGGGCGCTGGGGGCGCGCGGAAAAGTCGAATTTGCGTCACAGACAGACAGTGGGCGAGAGGGCGGCGAGCACGCACTTGCAGTCGCACTCGCGCTCGCACTGCAGTGTGGCAGTGGCGGACTGCGAGCGCAGTGGCGGACCCTTAGGAGCGGCAGTGTGCGGGCAGCAAGCAGCGCGGGCCACGTTCTGCCGCAGAGGAGCACAGTTGTTGTGCCGCTCGTGTGCAAGCCGCACGAGCGGTCGCCCGTTCGCAGCTGCGTGTCGCTGGCAGCGCAAGGGCGGCCAGAAATAACGTGCTCCATTAATCAGCCGCGGGCCGAGTGGCCGCCGCCGCCGCCGGTGACTGTGTGCGGCTTGTGAGCTGCGCGAGGAGCTGGCTGAAACTGCCTGGCGGAGCTGTGCGCGCTTGAGACTGTGTGCCGCCAAGAGTGGCGCCTCGCCGGGCGCAGTTTGTTGGACGCAAATTAGATTTTGCCGCCGCCAAAGGGGCGCCGCTCAAGTGGGGCCCCAGCGGGCCGGCGATAAAGGCGCGCCGTCATTAGACGCCCACTGCGCTTGGCGTGTGGGAGAAGCTGCGAGGAGCTGCGAGGAGCTGCGAGGAGCTGCAAGGAGCCAGCGAGAAGCAAGTGGCCATCGATTGTTTTATCGGCTCGAGTTACTGGGCGCGCCTTGGCCGAGGGGCGCCCTCAGCCCTCAGCCCACGAGGCGCCAATCGGGCCCAAATTAGAATGGACACGCGGCCGCGCGCGCACACTGCAGCAATATGTCATCAAGCTCGCCGGACGCCAAATATGCCGCCGGCCGCGCGCTCGGCGCGCGCATAGTAATGAGAGCGAGCCTGGTAAGCTCAGCGAGCTGGGCGAGCTTGCCGGCGAGCTCCTTGGGTCGCCGTTCGGCTTGGCGGCGATCTGGCAAGCTAGCAAGCTAGCAAGCTAGCAAGCTGGCGAGCTGGCGAGCTGGAGAAAGGGGCTGCCTTGGCCCCAAGCGGCGGCCAATCCTTAGGGCTGCTCCCAAGCGTCCGCAGTGAGCCCACAGTGAGCCTAAAGTCAGCCTGCAGCAGTCTGAAGCCGCCCGGATGCCGCTCGGCCTCCGCTGGCCCGGATGTCGTTTGGCGGGCTCGGCGCAGCTGCCCGCGCGGATTATGCGCCCCAGTCCTTGGGCGCCGGCACTAAACTGGCGCCGGCCCATTAGGCGCCCGTTAAATCGATCATTAATTTCATTCACCTGTGTGCGAATGGGGCCCAAGACGGCGAGCTTGGCGTTGGGGGCGAGCTCGAGGAGGCTAAGCAATGGGCGAGCAGTGGGCGCGTGTTGGGCCTGTGCACTTGGGCCTTTCTGTGCGCTTCCAACGCGCACCAGAGGCAGTCTGCGGCTCTCGCGGCCCAATGCGTCGCGCCAGAGCACAGCCGCACGACTGGCACGCCTTTTGCACGCTCTCTGCACGCTTTCTGCATGCTCTCTGCACGACTTTAGCACGACTTTGGCGCGACTTTGGTGCCACTCTTTTGGGGCCACTTTTGCGCCGCTTTGCACGCCGCTCACTGTGTCGCCTCTCTGCTGGGCCACAATGCGCCAAGAGGGGCCAAAAGGGGCCAATCTTATCGCAGCGCAGCCCCGAAAAGGACGCTTAATGATCTCGAGAAAGTGGCCCCACGCCGGCCGACCTAATGGGCCGTCGTGGGCCGGGCCCTGCGGGTTCCTTGGCGCGGAATTGGGCCGACCTGGGCGGGCTGGTTTTGTCTGCCTGGAAGCAGCCCGCCACCAAGCCAGCCGGCAGCTAGCTCGCCCAAGTTGTCCAAGTTGTCCCCCAGCGTGCCAGACACTTGGGCGCCGTTAATTGATCCTGCAATTGGGCAGGCCGCTGGCTTCTGGTGAGCTCGAGCTGCTCTGCTTCGCTGCAATTGGGCGGCCGGCGAGCCAGCGCAGTGGAGCGGAGCGGCCGCACGAGCCAGAAGTGGGCCGAGAGAGAGACAGAGACTGGGGAAAGTCTTGCCTGCGGGCCACTGTTGCCGCCACTCCAGTGCACAAACACGCCAAACACGCAGCCTTTTTGCTGAGCAAGAGCTGAACAGCAGCCTCAAGCGAGGCCCAAATGGTCGCCCGACGAACAATATTGCCGCACACAGTCTGGCCTGTCTTGGCAAGGCGCTGGCTGCAGTGTGTCTTGGCAAGACAGAGCAGCGGGGAAGCCGCACAGTGCCTGGTGCATACTGTATGCTGCACAGTGTTTAGCAGCAGTGTTCACAGTGCAGACTGCAGTTCAGTGAAGACTGTATACTGCAGTTTAGTGCACACTGCACTCACTACAGTCTGCACCAAGCAGCTCGGCTCAGCAGCGGCAACGACGCACTGGGACACGCGCCGCCAAGTTGTGCGGGCGCCAAGCGCCAAATTTACATATTAATTGGAGTTGAATTGCAAAACCATCTCGGCCCATCGGCGGCCTCTGGCTCCTGGCACTCTTTTCAGGCCGCCTTTTTGCCTCCATCTTTGCGCCCCACTTCGCAGCTTGCCGTTTCAAGCTTGCCGCTCGGAGCTTGCCGTTCGGAGCTAGAAGCTTAGGAAGCGCCAGGCCGACAAATGGGCGCCGCGCAACCCTCGCCAGTCCCACTCCCAACGAGCGACCCAATGAGCCTTGAAATGGATCCTCGCTCGCCCGCTCGCCGCCCGAGCCCCAAGGTGCCGCCGGAAGTGCCGCCTTTTGAGCCAGGAGAACGCCGGTGGGTGTCCTGCGGGCGCTTTTCAATCACTCGGCGGCCTTTCCGAGCGAACTGGAGCCCATTGGGGCCCCTCGGAGCTCGGGCGGCGCCGCAGACTAGGTCTGGGCGAGGCCCAGAGGGGGAAGGCACTTGGGGGGAGCCAAAGTCGAAGTCGTCGAGCGACAGTCTACGGGCGACAGTCTGCGGCAAGACTGCTCAAGAGAGAGAGCCCGATCGGCCCATTTCGTCCCCAACGAGCCGGCATCTCGATGCAGGCCAGTGATTTCGGGCGCCACTTTGGCCCCGAACGAGCGGCGCTTCCAGTTGGGCGCAACAATCGGCCGGCGACAATTGGAGAGAAGCTGCAGTTCTCTGCACTTTCTTCCTCCTCCAGCCGCCGCCTAATGGTGTCTGGCCAGAAGTGGAGGCCCCGAAGAGTGGGTCTGGCCCTGCTGGGTGGCCGCACTTTGCTCCTGGCGAGCTCGTGGCGTCTCGGCGTCTCGGCGTCTTGGCGTCTTGGCGCACGTCTTGGCAGCCTCGGCGAGCTCGCCAGAAGGAGGCCAACTTAGTGGGGCGGAAATTATTATTTGCCCCTCGCGTTTCTCAAATTCTCATTCCCCTCCTGTCGCTGGCCCAGTGGTCTGCCTGTGGGAGCTGCTGGACCTTTTGGAGCTGCAGCTGCTCGCCCGCCAAGCTAGACAGCCTTCCGGGCCGGCCCTAAGGGCGAGAAGGGCGGGCAGCTGAGGGCCACAGACGGAGACAATCGGCCCGCAGGATGTGTATCGAATTTTGGCCCCTCATTGCGGCTCACTTGGCGGCTTTTCTTGCCATGCGGGCGAGTAATTAACGCCGGCCAGTCGCGCACGAGGCCCGCAACTTGCACAATGGCGCCAGTTGCGAGCTCCTTAGGAAGAGCCAGCCCTAAGGAGGCGCGTCCAATGGATTGGAGCCGCCTCCAGCGGCCCAACTGAGCTCGGGGCGCGTCCAATTGGCCAGAGGGCCGCATCCACGCCGGCCGATGCTTAGCTCCCCTTTGCAGGAGGCGAGTGGGCGCCCGCACGAGGCCCAAGCTTCTCCAGTGGCGCCCCTCCAGAGACAGTCGTCGGGGCGCAACTGTGGCGGCGGCTCAGATTTCGCCGCCGGCCCTTATCTCTGGAGCGAGCGGGCGGGCTAGTCTTGGCGGAGGAGCAGCCAGTGAGCGAGCGGGCCGTCTCGGTGGAGTCAATTTTTCATCGTAAGCGGCGCATCAGGAGCTCCCGGCGGGCCGCAGCTCGTCCAACGGGCGCCCACTTGGCCCCCTTTCGGCCTGGGTCCCGCGGGACTGGCCAGAGAGCGCGGCGAGCTGGCCAAATTGGGCCGCGCGAGACTGGGGCCGCTTCTTGGCGGGGCTGGACACGCGCACGCAATCATGAGTTATGAAAAAGCGGCCCGACTGGACGCGGCTGGTGCCTGCCAGTGGGCCTCTGGCTCCAATGCGCCCACTGCACACTGAGGCCGGCGCGCTCACTGCACACATTTCCCATTCTGCACTGCACGAACTGCACACATTGGACACTGCACAGAGCAATGTGTGCACGAAGCACAGCGCGCACAGCAAACTGGCCGCCGCTCACACTCCTCCGCGCTGGCCGCCCGCTTGACGAGCTCTGGCGCTGATTGCGTTATAGAGTCACCATTGTATGCGGATTTTCTGCCCGCCGGCCGGCACGCGCGCGCCGTGTAAAATGGATCGATATAATCATCTTTTATCATTTCATTGGCGCTGCGCGAAGGGGCCCAGCTCGCCCCGCTCGGCCCTCGGCTGCTCGGCTGCTCGGCACGCGCCCAAGGGCGCCCCTCGGCCCTCGCCTTTGGCCGCTGGGCCGCTCCTTAGCTCCGCGGGACAGCCTCGGAGGGGCGCTCGCTCGCCCACCGACGGCAGAGCAAATATGAAAGGGGCGCGCGACAAAAAACAGCCACTCGCCCCCACCGGCAGTCTCGGCGCGGCCGCCCTAAGCGCCGCGCCGGCGAACAGGTTTAATTAATCACGTAGATGAGCGCGCTCGCCGCCGGCCCGACGTCGCCAGCTAGCTGCCAGCTAGCTGCCAGCCAGCCGCCAGCTAGACGCCAGCTAGTCCTCAGGCGGGCGAGCCAGCCAGGCAGCTGGCCAGATTGGGCTTGGCTGGCTTCCAGGTCGCGTGCCGCCGCCGCCGCCGCTGCCTCTCAAGCAAACTTGTGCGACTTCCCCCAGCTCGCTGCTCTTTGTGCGCCGGCCGCCTTTGTTGTCGCCCCTTCCCTCAGAGGCCGGCGCTAATTGTTCGCAGTCTCCAGTCGGCCGCCTCCAGTTTGCCATTGCCAGCGAGACTCCAGCGAGACTCTAGCGAGACCCAAGCGAGTGGGGGCGTGGCGCGCGAGTCGCAGGCCCGCCGCGAGGGGGCGCGCACGGCGGCGTGTGCTATGCGTGCGGCCCAACTGCGCGCTGCTTTGCCCTGCGCGCGGCTTTCAGGGATAAAGACCCAGTATTCCGCAGAAAAGGACGCATTCTTCCCCCGCGTTCCGCAGGTCTTCTCTGCGTCTTTTCTCAACCGGGGATTTCGGGCCCCACCCAGATCCCTGACCCGGCCACGCCCACTCGCTGCTCGCGGACGCTCCAGTGTGTTCGTGTGTGTGGGCCGTGGGCCGATGGGCGCTGGTCGGAGCGAATTGGCCGCCGAGCTCGGCCAGTGGCAGGCGCACTCTCTGCTATCCACAAAGGGCGGCCCGGAACCGAGCGGCGCCCCGGCCAGCCCGTCCCGAAGGACGGGCCCAAGTGGGCGGGGGCGCGCCCGATTAGTATGTGGGCCGCGTGCGAGCTGCGGGCCTGCCTGGGCGCCCGTCACTTCCGGCGGCAATGGGGCCCCGCTGGTGCGCTCTGGCCGGCCAGTTCGGCGTCGGGCGACTGCGGCCCGGCCGGCACGTGCTGTGATTGCGCGGCCGGCGGCTGGTTGGACTCGCACTGTGGCGCCGCTGGCCCCTGGGCGCGCGGCAGACTGTGTGTGGGGGGGCGGCGGATCGATTTAAAAACTGATCGCCGCCATCTGCGCGCCCCGCCAAGATGGCCCATGGGCGCCCTCCCGCTCGCCGGCCGACCCTTAGGGGCGCCCGCAGCTGCCGACGCGCCTCTCTGCGTGCCCCCAGCTCGAGGGGCGCCCTTCCTGTTCGCGTGCGCCTCTCGGGGCCCCCCTCTGTTGGCCAGACGACCGACGACCGGCGAGCATTGAGCAACGAGCGGCGAGCGACGGCGAGCCAGCAAACAGTTGGCCTAAGGACCGCCCTCGCTCGCTGGCCCGCCTCTTGGCCCTCGCACTTCCGCCGGGCCAGGAAGCGCCCAGGCGGCCCGAGCTTGGCCCCCCTCGGCCAGCCAGAGACTAGCTCCGGCCGCATTGCCACGCAATTGGCCCCTCGCCACGCCCAGTTCGAGACTGGCCTCTCGCTGGCTGCCAGTGGGCCGCGCGCGCACCAACCAACTAATCAGGGCCCAATTTGGCGCTGTCTTGGCGCGCAGGTGGCCCCAAGCTCGCCGGGCGGCCGCCCATTAGTGCGCGCGGCTGCTGGCCGGCGAAGGATGCCAATTAGTGATGCGGCCCCGGCGGAGTGGGGCCGGCGGTGGCCTTCGGAAGGGCTGGGACTCGTGCCAGTTGCGAGACTTGTGCGAGAGTTTCTGTGGGCGAGCTGTGAGAGTTGCGGGCCAGCGTCCAGTAGCGAACATCCTCATTTGGCGGGCTGGCCGCTGGGCCAATTGGGGCGCCCTAAGCTCTGGCTCGCTCGCTCTTTCGCGGGACACAATTGGCTGCGGGCGGCCCAGAATAGCAGGCTGAATGTGGCCCCGCGAGCAGCAGTGGAGACTGTGTGCGGCGAGCTTGGCAGGGTGGCAGTGTGGCAGTGTGGCCGGCCGGCCGATCGGCTGAGCGTGGCCCAAATGGGGCCGCCCACTGCACGCCGGCCGCAGCTCAGCAACGGCCCCAGAGGCGCGCCGACAACACAGAGTTGTGGCCAACAAAACGGCCACACACACACACACACTTGCACACACTCTCGGCCAGTGCCAGACGCACACGAGCGCCATTTGTCAAGCTGGCCGCTCGCACGCAGCCCGCCAGCGCGAGCTCGAGTGGGCCCCCGGCGGGCGCATCGAAGTGCGCAGCTGCTAGTGTGCTGCAATGGACGAGCAGTGCACTGTAGAGGAGCAGTGGGCCGCAGCTTAGGGTTGGCGCGCACACAACGCACACAACGCACATGCAAGCCGCCCGTGCAAGTGGCTCCAAATGGGCGGAGTCGCGCTCAGAGTGGCCCGCTCGTTTGGGCCACCTCCTCTCGCTCTTGCTCTTGCTCTTGCTCGTCCTAGTCTGGTGCTATCTGCGCGCCACAGTTTTGTTGCGGTTTTCTCCGCTTGATGGGCGGCCCGAGTTTCAGCTCGCCAGTTAAAGGCTGGCTGGCTGGCTGGCTGGAGCGAGTTGCAAAGCGCCAGCTGCAAAGCGCCCAAGTGGGGCCCAAAGAATGCACACCGGCGGGCATAAAAGGGCGCCCGCTGGTGCCCCTCCCAGTGGAGCGTGGCCTGCCAGTTGCCGGCGCACAAAAAGGGGATCAGGCAAAAGGAGGGCGAGGAAGAGGATATAAAGTGGAACTGGCGGGCTGCATACTGGCCGCTTGCTGGCCGCTTGCTGGCTGCTTGCTGGCTGCTTACCAAAGCTGCATACTAGCACACCAGAAAAGCAGCACACCAGCAGAGAAGCACACTGGCAGCTGCATGAGAACGGCCGCCCGGATCTGCAGGCCCAATAATGGCGCATTGGCTCAGCACTTTTCACTTGGTGTCTATCTTTTTCCTCCCACTCTTTTACTCTTTTACTCTTTGCCTCTTTTCCTCCTCGCCAGTTTAGCCAGTTAGCTGGCTGCAACTAACTGCAACTGGCTATCCGCCGAGCTCGCCGCCCAGTTGCTGCTCTGGCTCGTGCTCGCGCTCGTCTAGCTCGCCAGTTTGCAGTTTCCAGCTCGCGGGGGAAGCCAGTCTTTGGCTAGCTCGAAAGACAGTCTCTGGCTAGCCCCAAAGGCTGGCCCCAAAGCTCCTCTGGGCCCAGTTTACAGGCCAAAGGACAGGGCCAGGCGGAGAGGCAGCGGCGGCGCTAATGTGCAAGCGAGACAAGCCAGAACAAGGCCCGCCTGCCAACGAGCTAACAAAAGAATGTCCGCTAACGATTGTATATTAAGCGCCCGGGTTGTTGTTGTCGCCCCGCTGGCTGTCTTGCGGACGAACGAGGGGCCAGTTGTGTGGGCCAGTTGGGAAAGGGGAACGAGCATTCGCGGGGAGGAAGCGCCTTGCCAGAGCAGTGCTGCAGTGCTGCACGGCCGCTAGACTGCTAGACTTTGGGGCTTTGGCGCTGCTAGTCTGCGGGCCTGCAACGCAGCCAGACTGAAACTGTGAGGCTGAAACTGTGAGGCTGAAAGTGAGACTGGCCGAGCGACCACAAAGTAACTCTGGATGCTTGTCTGCAGTCAATGGCGACGGCTGGCTAAATGGGCGCGCACGCAGCACGCGCAAAGAGATTCCCGCTCGGCCCGCAGACAAGGACAAGCACAAGCAGAGACAGAAGCTGCCGACTGGCCGCCGCTCAATGCTCGCTGCTTGCTGCTTCCAACTCCCAACTGGCAACTCCAAACTGCCAACTCTTGGCCGGCTAATGCAAGAGGCCAGCCCAATCCGGCTGACAAGCTGAAACGGACGCCAACTTCGCTTTCGCTTGGCCTTCTCTCTGCACGGAGGAGCTCTGTGTGCGGGCCCATTAGGCGGCGCTGGCCATTGTTATCGTTACAATCGGCAGGCGTCAACTCGCCTTCCTTACTTCCTTACTTATCGCGCTCCAAATTCCCCCAACAACAACAACAACAACAACAACAACACGGCGCCACCAACCACGACAACAACAACAACCGGCCAGCAGACCGTCCAGAAGAGCCTCCTCGCTGGCCTGTGGCTGTCCACAACAGTCTGGCCAGTCCCAAAGCTAGTCAAAGGGCCACCCAATGGCCGTCCAGCGACTGTCCAATGGGCGTCCAATGGGCAGCCGATGGGCAGCCAATGGAACAGGCGGCCACAGTTGCCCGCCGGCCGCACACAAACAGTCGGCGCGCTGCTCCTTTCGGGGCTTCCCTTTCCAAGACTAAGTGATCTAATGGGTTTCTTCCATTAATTTTGCTTTAGTTTTTACAGCAGAGCAGCGCGACGATTGCCCTGCTGGAAATTAGACCACTCGCACCACTTGGGAGGGGCCTCAAAGTGGCCAGGGGGACAAAGAGAAAGAGAAAGAGATAGAGAGAGTGAGAGTGGCCCTGAGAGGTTCAACTGGCCCGTTTCGATGGCCACTCAGTTGGAGACCGTGGGCGCTGGAGAGAGTCCAAGTGGAGCTTAGAGTGCGCAGTTTGCACTGAGCACTGAGCACTGTGCACTGTGCACTGTCCAATGGGCACTGTCCAATGGAACAGTTGGCCAGTGTGCAATGGAACAGTTGGCCAGTGTGCAATGGGCCGCTCACAGTCTGCGGCCCGCACGGCGCCGCTCACTGTCCGCGGGCCATTGCTTAGTGCGCCGGCGACTGTCTGGCGGCCATTGTGGCAGCCCATTGGCAGCGGGAGGCCGCCGGCAATGGCTCGCCGGCGCTCCGGGTGGAGTTGTTTTTTAATTTTCTGCCGCCCATTTGGCCGGCGCAATTTGGTTTAAGACCGCCCGGAAGTGGGCAAATTGTTCCCCGCTCGAGGCGGCCTGTCCACAGGGGCGCAAAGTAAACATTTGTCGGCCGGCGGGCGAGCTAGTGGGCGAGCTGGTGGGCGACTCTTCCAGCGAGAGTGGCGAGCTTTCCAACGTCGAGCTTTCCAGCGAGCTCGCCGGCAGATTAGAGACAGCCTGTGGGAAGCGCGTTTGCCCGCGGCAGAAATGGCGGCAGATTTCCAAGCTGCCGAGGGGCACCTGGCGGCCAGCGAGCAGGCGAGGCGAGCGAGCAAGGCCAGGCGAGCAAGCTAGGCGAGTGGAGGGCGCAGCTTTGGGGGCGCTGCAGTGGCGCCAAACAACTGGCCAGGCGGCTAATCACTCAGATTAGCGTCCAACTGGGCGCAGCACTTGAAACAGCGCCCAGTTGCTCCAGCAGCAGGCGGCCGGCCCCAAATGAGCTCCTAATGGGCATGTATAATTCAGCAACCGAGCAGCGCTCTTTGGGCTCTTTTGGCTCTTCTGGCTCTTTGGGGCGCCATAGAGAGTCTCTTTGGGGCCCGAAGAGAGTCTCTCTCTCTGGGCGCGCTCTTCTCTGGGGCGCCCAAAGCGGAAAGGCGACCAGTTTGGGCGCCTCTGCGGGCGAACAAATCAACATTTGCCTTCTCATTCTGTCTTCTGGCTCCGGGCGGCACTGGTTCATCCGGCTTTGGCAATAATTGATAATTGGAAAGAGCGCGGCAGACGGGCGGCACGAGCGACGGAAAGGCCAGAGGAGGAGATAAGCCGCAGGTTGGGCGCAGTGTGCACGTGCCGCACACAGTCTCCCCAATGCTCCACTGCTCCACTGCTCTGGGCCAGTGCACCACTGCTTCACTGCAGTGGCCAACTCGGCAAGGCTCCCCCAAAGCTTGCCGGCAGAAGCACGCAGGCGCCCTTTTCGGCCCACTGGCGCGGCCTTGGGGCTTAGGCTGGCCAGCGGGCGGTTGTTGGGCATTGGGCATTGGGCGTTGGGCGTTGGGCATTGGGCGGCCCAGCGATAAACATTAGGCCCAAAGCTGCCCGAGAGAGACAGAGAGACAGAGATGCGCAGTGCGTGTGGGCGGCCCTGCGGACGTGGTGCAGCTTTGCGGCCTTCTTTGTGGGAGCCGAGCTAAGGCTCGCGAGGGGGAGAAAATAGAGAGAAAATAGATAGAAAATAGAGAGAAAATGGAGTGAAGAGAAAAGGGAGAGAAAAGGGCGGCCGAAGAGAAACAAAAGCGAGTGAAAAGCTAACAATTTTTCCACACTACATCTAGAGGAGTCTCCTCTACCTCTAAAGGTGGTCTAGAAGCGGCCAAGATCTGCTCTAATGAAAGTTTGCACCCCTCAAATGAGATGAGAGTTGAGAGAAAAGAGGCGGCAAACGAGCGGCCAGAGCTTAGCCCAGGCCAGCCAGGCGCCTCTCTCTCTCTCTCTCTCTCTCGCTCGCCAAGACCAGCCGGAAAGTGGAGGCGCCCAAGGCCGGCGGGAGTCCAAATGGAGCAATAGAGTGCCATTCATTGCGCCCAATTCCTCCATTTGAGAGCTTAACTCGCCCTCTTTTGGCTCTTCTCTGGCCCTCTTCTCTGGCTCTCTTTTGGCTCACTGCTTCGAGTTAGAGTTAGAGTTCGAGCTCCAGTTTGAGCCTGAGAGTGGGTCTCTGTCGAGCTGGTGGCCCTTCGGCCATTGTTGTGCTGGAGAGCCAGAGGGCGCCCACCAAAGGCAGCCCAAACAAGCCCAAAGCAATGGCACTCCAGAAGGCACTGGCTCTGCTCCATTGCGTGTCGTTAAATCATTTTGCGCACGTGATTTGCATATGCACTTTTCTCTCGCCTGTCCATTGCGGCCCTTCGAGTGCGCCCAACACACAGACCCCTTCAAGCCTGGCTTCTGGCCTCGCCTCGCCTCCACTCACTCGCTGGCGCGCCTCGTCCGCTGGCTGTCGTTAATTTGCACCAAACTGCGCACACCCTTGGGGCCGGCCCACAGGAGCGAGCTCGCCTGCTTAGCGGCGGGCGGAGCCAAGCGACCAGCTAACCAGACGGGCGGCTGGCTGGCCGCAGTGTTGGCCGTCTGTGCGCCCCTATGCGCCCCTATGCACTGGCCCACTGCTGCGGCGGACAGTCTGCGGCCGCACACGCGAACTGAAGCCTTGCACTGTGCACGCACTGCACTGCACTGCATTGGACTCCAGTGCACTGCAATGCAATGCACTCCAATGCACTCCAATGCACTGGACTGCATTGGAATCCAGCGGAATGCGCCGGAATGCGGCCCACTGCAGCCACCCTCTAGGCCTAAAATAAATTTCCCGCCGCCCAATTTGGGCCCAGACACCATCCGCGGCACTGGAGCGGCGCCTGAAACTGTGTGAGGCGCGAGAAATGGGCCAGACTTGGACAAATATCGATCGGCGAGCAGCCCCAAGCGGCGCCCAACTCGCAGGACGCCATAAGGGGCGCTCGTTTCGGGCGGCCAACTGGGCGCGTTACTGCCTTGTCGTCGTCATCATCATTTAGCTAAGCTGTTGCCCTTGCGGCCCCTCCTTGCTGGGCCCTTCTCTGCCTCTGCCTCTGCCTCTGGTGGGCCGCAACTTGTCGCCCGGCGCCAAGGCGGCCAGCTGAGTCGCTTGGCCAGCCAGACTGAGCACTGCTCTGCTGGCGAGCTCAATTTGGGCGTCGAATTTAATTAATGCGATTGCGCACGTGCGCAGGTGACTGGCGCCACTTGCTGCTGGCCTTCGAGGCTTGTCCTTGGCGCCATGCAAAGAGAGCGGCCGCTCGAGCAGACTGGACGAGGAGGAGGAGCAGTCGCCGGCGAGACTGGCTCGAGAATGGAGCCTCCTCTGCTGCTGGCCAGTTCCAGTTGGCCGGCCGGAGCTGGACCTCTGTTGTTGTGGCCCTTTGGCACTGCTTTGGAGCGTCTAACTTGGGCGCATAAACGGCCAAGTCTGCGGGCGCTCAACATAATTGACTGGCAACCCTAAGCTCTGGGCGGCCGAGCACTGGGCCCAGTCTGCAGCTGCTCGCGCTCGCCCGATCGGGCTTGCTCGGCGCCCCCAAGCTAGTCTATAGAGAGCGGCCGGCACACAAAGAGGTGCACTGGAAAGATGGGCGGCCTCTTAGCTGCGCTTGAAGCTGGCCGGAGGTGAGGCAAAGGGGAGCTTTCGAGAGAAAAGGAGCGGCGAGCTTTGTGTTTGCCTCGGCGCCAGTTCTCGTTTGTGTTTGTGCTCGTGGGCGAGCCTGTTTGCTTTGGGCCTTCTTTGTGTGTGGCCTCTGGCTGGCCGCAGAGCAGCCGCTTTGTGCAAGCAATGCGCCCCCAATGGTGACACTTGGCCGCCAGAAGCCGGCCGCGCAAGCACACGCGCAAGTGGCGCGAAGTGTCATAGTCATCGGGCCCTTTGGGCTTCTTGCGGGCGCGCCGGCTGCTTAGCTTAGGCTTTGGGCTTGGGCCAACTGGCGGCCCTAAGCGGCCGCTCAATTTGGCCCAAACCGGCCAGACAATCCCCGTCTGCAGAGAGTGCTGCGAGGAGAGGAGGCAGCAACGCTGGCAAGCTGGCCAGCTAAGCGGCCGCCGCACACTGTCTCCTCTTGGCCTCCTCCTTAGCCTCGTTCTACTCCTACTCCTCAGCCTCCCAGCGGATTGCCCCGAGCTCAGTGTCCCCCTCGGGCCGCCGCCTAATGAATGGGCGCGGGCCAAGCGCACAAGCAATCAAATTAGACTAACTGAACTTGAACAATCGCGCCCCCGCCGGAAGCGCAAGGCACCAGGGGGCCAAGCGGGGCCAGCGGGGCCGGAGAAAGCCCCTTTGTTTGGGGCCGAGTGTGCGCGCGAGCTCGCCAGACTCGGGGGATGCGACTTGAGGTGAGCTTGGGCGGCGGAAGCTCGTCTCAGGCCAAGCCAAATGGGGCCACATTGCAGTCTGCACACCACGCCGCCAGGGGGCGCGACCGGCGACCCGAGGGGGAAAGCAGCGTGCGCGCCCCCACCCGCTCGGATTAGGGCCGGGCGGCGGTTTCTCGTGGGGGCTCTGCTGCGTTGGCCGACCGACCAGTCTGTCTGTCTGTCTGGCCGTGCGTCTGGGCCAAGTGGAGTCAAGTCGGCCGAGCGAGGGAATCCGGCCGGCTGACTCGAGCCCAAACGAGTCGGGCCCAGTGCAGCCGAGCCGAGCGGGGCCGCCAAGACAATTATAGAAAAGGAGAAGTTGCGGCCGGCGGCAGAGATCACGCGGTGCTCATGATGCCGCTTCTGGCCTCTGGAGTGTGGAGTGTGGCGCCCAGCTGCCACGGGATCCAATCACGGCCCCAAGACAAAGGTTCCGGCGCTCTAATGTTGCCAATGATTCCGAGATTGGCTTGGCGGCGGGCCAAGCCTGGGGCTTGGGGGGCCTGTGGGGCGCCTGCTGGTGGGCTGCCGCTGGGTGGCAGCCGTCCGGAGTTGGTGGCCGCCAAGCTAGCCGGCAAGCTGGCCGCCGGCAAACACAAACACGGCCCGGCCGGAGGCAAACAGATAGAGACAGCCGCTGGCTGGCTGCTGGGCTGGTGGGCACAAGACACAGTGGGCGCCCAATGCAATGGGTTGCCGTGGCACACTGCCTCTGCTACAATGCTGCACTGTGCCAATGCTGCACTGCTGCATTACTGGAGGGCATTGCTGCACTGCAGTGCAGTACAGTACACAGCGCACAGTGCACATTGCACAGTGCACCAGTCCAGTGCAGTGCAGCGTGCGCTGTGTGCCAGTGCACACTGTCTATTGCAGACAAACACACACACACTCGAGCTAGCTTAGAATCAATTTAAATTCCCCTCTATTGAATTGCGGAAATTGCGTTGTGTCTACTCGGCAGGCTTGTCGCGTAGTAGTTTATCTGCTGGATTGTGATGTTATTGTCGTTTCAAGTGCGCGCCTGGGCCTGCAACTGGCGCCTGGCCTCCAGCGCCTAGCGCCAAGCTCGAGCTTTCTACCTCGGCCTGGCCAGACCTTAGGGGCGCCAGTTGTCGGTGGTGTTGGACGAGTGGCTGCCGCCAGTTGTCGGAATCACTGGAGGGCGCAGAATAGTGGCCAGCCTCTTCTCTTGGGCTCTCAGCTGGCTGGCTGGCTGGCTGCTTGCCTGCCTGCTGATTGCCCAAGCAGAGCCAAAGGCAGAGAGAGACTAGCTCGCTCTCATGAACTGGGCCTCACTTTTTAAGCCAACGCGATGAGTTCCCTCTCTCTCTCCTTCTGTAAAATCTGGCCCCTTAGAGTCGGCCACATAACTCGCGAGTGAGCCAGAAGAGTTGGCCCTGCAGCTGCCAGGCGCGAGCAGGCGCCATTTGGGCGCCAATCTTTCGCCACACACCACCGGCGGCTCCTCGAGACCCTACTTCTCCCACACACAGTCTCTCGCTTGGCCCAACTGGCACTCTCACTTCCCCCTCCACTTCCCCTTTCACTTCCACTTCCACTTCTCCTCTTCCACTTCCACTTCCACTTTGGGCCCCTCCTGAGCCAGTCTAGTCGCAGTAGCAGTTGCAGTTGCAGTTGCAGTTGCAGTTGGCGCGTTCCACCGGCACTCACTCGGCTGGTGGCGCGCTGGCAACTGGGCGCGGCGCACACTTTTTCGACACCCGAGCCAGCGGACGGAACGGAAGTTACTTCGTTGAGAAGTGACGAACGAGCAAAAGCGCGAACGAGCGCAGAGTTGGAGAGCTGGAGAGCTGGAGAGCTGGAGAGCTAGAGAGTGGGAACGAGCTCGCCGGCTGGCTGCTGTCTAGCTAGCAGTCCAACTGGCGTGCAGCGGCGGCGAGTCCACAAGGCCCCACAAGGCTCCACAAGGCCGCTGCACAAAGGGCGGCCCAAATTGAACTGCGTGGCGGCCCGTTCGGCTGGGCGGCGCCAACAATTGTGTGTGGGCGCCCAGAGCTGGCGAATGGAAAGCTGGCGAATGGAAAAATGGAAGCAAATCCAGCCTGGCTTGGTGAAAATTGGCGCCCTGCGAGTGAGCTCGCGTGCGGCCAGGCCAAGGTGACCCACTGGAGTCTGGGCCCCAACGCCAAATGCTAAGCGGCCGCGCATCCTCAGGGCCGGCGGAAGCGGCCGATCGGTGGCCAGAGCGGCGCCCAGAGAGAGAGAGAGGGGCTGGCCAAAGAGAGAGAGAGAGTGGGGCCCCCGCCGTTTGTGGAGGGCTCCTTCGGCTCCACTCTCGGCTGGCCGCCTGCCAATAGCTCTATAAAACGCGCCTATGCACACTTTAACATTGCAAAGTAAAAGCCCCAAGCCGGCGGAGTGTTGTGGAAAGTTGATAGCGGAGCAGTGCAGCAGGTAATCCAGTGGCTTACCGGCGGGCGCCAGTGGAGAAAGGCCGCTGAGACTTGGCAGCATTGGAGACTGGGGCTAGAGAGTGGGGCTCGCAAAGGAGCAAGGAGGCTGCAAGATGCGCCACTTGCCAGCCCAAGGAGCCTAAGGAGCGCCGACTGGCTGCGGGCCTCCGCTCGACAGGCAGGAGACAACAACAATGCGCCAAGACGCCACTCAGCGCCATGCAAACGGGGCCCCTCCTCTAGACTGTCTGTGGGGGGGCCCAGTGCGCGCAGTTTGCAATTGGCGCTCGCTAGCTACCAACTGCCAACTGCAAGGGCGACCCCCCTCTGCTCGCCCCCTTTGGCCAGCCAACAGAGACGCTGGCTCGCCAAGCGGCACGCAAACTAGACGCCCCTGTTGCCAGTGGTCGCCCTCGGCCAGCCTCTGGCCGCCCGCCGCCCACCGACCGAACAAGATCAATAAATCTCCTCCTCATCCGGCGCGCGCCCACCGGCTCAATCGGCGCGCCTCCACTCTTGGCCTCTCGCAAGTCTCCGCCTCTGGCTGGCTGGCAGCAAGCAAGCGAGTAGTCCCACACACTAGCCCCTCCACATGCAGCCAGCGCCTTCAATCGGCAGCTCGTTCGCGTGTTTGTCTTGCCGCCTCCTTACCTTGATATGCTCCGAGGGGCCACCTAAGGAGGGTGCAATTTTTGCATTTGCAATCCATTTCTTCGAGCTCCTCCTTTTCCTCTTTCTTCTTCTCCTCTTCCTCCTCCTCCTTCTCCTCCTCCTCCTTCTCCTCCTTCTCCTCCTTCTCCAAGCGGCCAACTGGAGCCGCTTGGGCCCCACTGGTCCACACAACACTGGCCCACACACAACGCTGAACTGGGCGCGCCTGTGGCCCATTGTTATGTGAAACAAGTTGAGCATGAATGAGAGGCGTTCCCGAGCAACTGGGGCCGCTTGCAGCTGGCAAGAAAACCGATTCCGATTCCGAATCCGATTTGAACCGCTCGCCAAAGACTGTCTGCAAGTCTGTGCCTCTGTGCCTCTCTCTCTCTGTCTGTCTGTCTCTCTGTTCGGCTGGCTAGCTTGCTGCTGCTTAGCTCGCTGGCAAGATAGTTGGCTGGCCAGCAACATGGCAGCCCGCTTAGCTGGTGCTTCCAAGCGGCCGCTCGCAAGCACAAGCAAAAGCACAGCCAAGAGTGTCTCTACACACGCACACACGGACACAGTGACGCACGGACAGACAAACACATGCAAACAAGCGCCCAACCATCGACTCAAAAGCAGCAAAATCCTGCCCAGGCGAACAGAACAGGCCGTCCGTTTCATCATTCTCATTGAATATTCAATTTACGACCAGCAGAGAGGCAAGAAAGGGGCCAGCAGGCTGCTGCTCGCGCCCTAAGGAGAAAGAGAGCACCAACAACAACAACAACAAGCACAGGGGGACAGCCTTTTCCTCCTCCTCTTTTGCTCTTTTGCTCCTTCTTGTTGCCGTTTCTTGCCCCCTTTTGCTCCCTTTTGCTCCCTCTCACTGCCTCTGGCGCCCTTTCGGCAACCCCTCGAGCTCTTCTGCAACGCTTGTCGCCGGCCAATACTGCTCAAAGGTGCTCCATGTCGTCAAGTGGCCTCTGCACCGCTCGCCTATCTGTCCGTCTCCCTTGTCTGCCCGTCGCTCTGTTCGTCCGTTCGTCTGTCCGTTCGTCTGTCCGTCTGTCTGTTCGCCTGCCTGTCCAGCGGGCCGTCTCATCGGCTGGTCTCTCGAGATTGGGCCCCACGCGGGCGCCACACACAGACAACAAAGCGGCCCTGCTCATGAGTATGCACACGCACGTGCAGCTGCCCCTCCGGCCAGTGCACCTTAGCTTCGGCCAGAGCTGCCCCCCAATCCTCTGGCGACACACTCTTTTCGGCTGCCCCTCTCATCAAGCCGACAAAAGGAGACACAATTGCGCCCCTTCCGGTGGAGCTTCTCTTCGGGCTTTTCTCCTCCGGGTTCGTCTAATCACGACAATTGTGCACAATTGAGAAGAGCCACCAGGTGTCTGGGCCGAGTGGGCGACACACGAGTGCACTCTGCATCAGACTTCCTTCCGGCAGAAACAAGAGCAAATTTCGCAGCAACTTTTTTCTCCACACCACAGACACTCCAATTTGGACACTCCAAATTCGCTCATCAGCTGGCCTCAAATTTGTGCTCGTGAAATGTGCTGGGAAACCTTTTTCCACGCCCAAATGTTGGCCTAAAGCCCAACGGCTGACTAGAGTTTTCATCCGCATGTCTCGCCGATGGAAAGGCGATCCCCAAGCTCAAAAGAGGGAAAAATTTATCGAGCTGCAATATGAAAGCTGGCAAAAGCAGCCGCTCTGCATAAATGTTTCCCCTCGCGCCCAGACCCTTAGGGGTGGCGAGGAGAGAGAGCACACATCTCGGTGGAAAAAGTTTGGACAAATATCGACACTCGTCTGGAGCTGGGCGGCTTCCGTTTGGGCCGGTTGCCATGAGCAAAAAATGCGACGAGTGTTGGCAAAAGAATTTAGCCCAAAACAACTTACCTTAAATTTTCCACAATTTCTCAATCGTCGAATGGCAAGCTGCTTCCATGTAGCTTGATATTTTCCGCCACCTATTTGCTTCGGTTTGCGTGTGAGAGTGTCTGTTTGTCTGTCTGTTTGTGTGGATGTGCCGGTTCGTGTGGTTCGTGTGGTCTATCTGTATGTGTGCGTGTGTGTGTCTGTGATTAGGTGGCCTATTCAGCAGTTTGATGTTTATGTTTTAATCAGTCTTTGGCGTCGTGGTCCAAGTGAGGAAACTCGTGCGATTTGGCAGCCCCATGGAAGTGTCCAAGTTGGCCTCCAACTAGACTAGTTGTCGTGAATCAGCACGAGCATAAACACACCAGTCAGGTAGCGCAACCACGACGACAATAACACGAGGACGCGACTGGCGCAACTGCATTGCTGTGCGTGCGTGAGAGACTTGGGCCCCACCATGCAAGTGCGTGTGTGCTTCGAGGAGAAGTTTTCCTCGAAGTACACACACGCAACACGAGTTGCGCCTGCGTTCCACTGCAGTCCAAAGGAATGCGCAAGCGTACACAATGCACTCCAAACTTTGGGCCTCGCAACCCAATTTTGGGGCCTCTGCTCGAGACAGCATCTAACCAATGGGGAGGATTTTTTCCATTTAGACCCTCTCTCCCCCAGACTGTTCCATCTCGGCCCCGAACAATGGGATTTTGTTCAAATGTGCTCCCAAAAGAACCAAACAATGGCACGTCCTCTGTTTGTCCGGTTTCCTCCTCTTCCATAGGGCCCTCTAGCTCCTCTTGAATTTCCAGCTCACGAGCTAAACACCTTTCGCTCGGAAATTGAATTAAATCTCAAATGAAAAAAAATCAACACTACCAATCGAAGGGACGAGCACCAAAAAGGCCAATAGAAGCGAGCACAATTGTTCGCTTTGCTTGCAACACATCCGATTCCACATTCCTTCTTTGAGGGCTCATTTGGAACAGTTCCGGGCAAGCCAAGAGGAAACCGAAAAGTTTTCCCATTTGCTCCATTTTGCTCTCCAGCACAACCCTGCCTTGGCGACCATTGTGCGGGCCATATCGAGCTCCACCTATCTTCCTCTCTTGTCTTAGACAATCAGCATCAATCTCATCCTTTCACCCTTTCAGGCCGCACGATTGAGCCCAGTTGCGGTGAGATGGATTGAGCATGGATGAGGACGAAAGCTACGGCCGGCTCGATATCCGGTCTGTGTCTTAGTCCAAGCTTAGCAACCTTGAAGCCTTAGAAAGGGGCAAATCTGCTCAAGTCGTGGATGGAAAAGCGAAATTAACAACTAGTGATCAAGGAGCGTAATCACACGAGCAACAATTTTGCAATTGGGGATCTTTTTATGGCAATATTGATGTCGGAGATTGGGCAAGTTGCTGCGGGAATGGGTGGACAGCCATTACGTTGGTCATGTCTCGATCGTCATGATGTCTCTTATGAGGACGATTCTGTGGTAAATCGAACATCAAATCAGAAAATATCTAGGATATCTGGAAAAGTCGAGCTGCACGGTACAGATCGAGATCTCTACTCCTCATCTCGTGTTCAGTCAAAGTTGGTTCAGGTTTTACACACACACCAAACAGGGAGCCATGCATGCTGCTGTGTTAGGTTTTCCTCTTGTTAAACCACCAACTTGATGGCTATACTAATTTTTCGTTAAGTTCGTCAGTGCATGAAACATCTGAGGCTAGTATCTGGCGGATAACATTTTAGAGTACCCAAAATAATCGATTCCTGATACTGGAGCGCGAGCGTGTCGATCGCTCCCGATAACAAACTTCCGGGACTTTTCGCGACAAGTTGAAGCTGTCAATTCAATTCACGAGAGAAACATGTAAATGAGAGCTAGATACTGCATACATTTCTCTATTCTCTAGATTCTTTCTCTAGATTTCTCTAGATTTATCATCAAAATAACTTCACAAACCATATTGCCTCAAGGTGGCCTCTAAATGGCTTATCTTTTGAGCTGCTGCAGCCTATTCTGCTTATCGGGCTATACTTCAATCCACCTCTGACGCCTTTCGTTTGGTTTACTGTGACCTCGAACGGAAGTGTCTCGTCGTGAACGGACAGTCACGCGTCTATGCATGCAGGGTGCTATTATCTTCAAAGATGAACACACAAAATAAGTGAAGTCTTTTGATGATCTCTGTTGCTTCTATCAAACTTGCTGGGCTTAATTTTGCAACGCATTCTCCTAGACGATCGGCCCTTGGACCGCTAATTTGCCAGGCTGAAACTTGGCCAGTGTTTGTCTTGTCTTGCTCGGACATTGCTTGGGCAAGAATTTCGGACATCTTTCCACCGTTCGATGATGCGACAGGCTCCCAAGCGCAGAATCCTGATCATTTCATTCAGGGATTCCTGCAACTCATCCTTGGCTGCATCTTTTGCTTATCCTTAGCTTTCCCTGAGTGCATCTACACTCATAGGAAGTCTTTGGAGCGCGTCTTATCAAAATCTAGCCTTTTATCATGGCCATTCAGTAGGGTCAGTCGGAAGATCCTTGCTGCTCTCGGGGGTGAGGAATAAAATGGTGGTCTCGATGGATGGACTACATGCATGTCGCCTTATGATAGGAAAGAGATAAGTGTTGTCGGGTTGTTGAATCATTTGATGATCAACTGATGAGCTCCAGCACATGATTAGGAGCAGGTCAGTAAGCGAATCCTTCCACGGCTAGACCGTCTTTCAATCGAATTTTAATTAACTTTATCTAACTTGTCACAAACGTTAGAGTTAAGATGTGGCCATAAAGAGCTACGAGAGAACTCTTGTTGATTGCAATGATATTGAAGAATGTGATCCGTATGGATTTTGACAAACGGTCAAGATAGTCCAAGAACTCATAGATTGACTGATATCCGCCACGATTCTCATTGATAACCGTTTGTTCTGTTTTCAGTCGGTGAGTTTGTTTGCTTGCACTTTGTAGTCCATCACAATAGATGAAGACCATGAATATAGAGACACTGCAAGTGAAGGATTGCAACGACACTGCCCAGTTCTCGAATGGTTGCATGGTACTCTGAATGAAGACTCCATTCAGTGCTATTTGTCTCATGAAGACGAGCATTATTATGAGCGAAAATGGTATCGATATCATCAGGCTGATTTGTTCGCTCGAGTCTCTCAATATAATCAACTGCTTGAGCAACCTTCTGAACTCATACTTATCCAAATTGTCGTTGATGTTGTTGATTGCTGTTGCATAATGGTTCGCTAGCGATATGATGATCATCAAGAAGGCGTAGGAGTGCATGTATTGAATTATCAAGCATAGGATCTTGATACAGACTCCCAAATCTGAATGAGCATACTCGCCGAGAGCAAAATCAAGCAGGTGGGCAGTTATCTTCGGGTTTGACTCGGTGACACCTTGGGAGAGGTCAACGTTCTCTGGAATAACTGTGCTGAAGTTTTGACGATAGTCTCTTACTATAGACGAGTTCGCCCCAACAAAGGTTTGGTTTGAAATTTCCTCTGGAAACAACATGGAGTCGTTTGAACTGCTCTCTATATCGATCGACATGAAACTTTCTGGCTTCTTATCCTTGAAAAGAACCAGCTTGATATAGTAATCAATACATCTTGGCCACACTCCCAATAACACCACCTGGCCAACGACATCAAAAAAAGCGAGCACGAGTAGAGAGAAATAGTAATAGAAACTGTCAACTGAGGTCTTCTTACCAAAGAAGATACCTGAATGATGAGAGATTAGACAATGGTTGAAGGCTATCTTGTTAGTTTGAAAGTGATCAAAATCAGAGATAGAGTTTCAAGGTCGATCCTGAGCTGATGAGGAATATAACTCACCATTGCAAACCGTTGCTGTAGTTCGACTGTAGAAACGGAATAGGTGTGGGGCAGTAAGGACAAGACTAAAGTCGCATATGATGGGAATCACCAACGTCAACCAGGAGTAGGCAACTATAACAAAGGTTAAAAGTGGAGTTGAGCGTTTTTGTTCGGCAAGCAATTTGGACTGCCTCACATTAACATCATAGACCACCTCGCCAGTAAGGAGTGCCACTGAAAGTGTAATCAACAAAGGAACCGATCTAGTTCCAAAGATTGTCCTCTTGAGGATCTCTTCAGTGGATACTTTGGACAAACTGGCCCGCTTACCATTGTTCCTTGTCACGGGTTGTCCTTTGATTGCGGACGTTTGCAGGTTCAAAAATATGCCGAGAACTCTGAAAAATTTCACCAATCTCACGAGTGTTGGATCTAAACGCGTGAATGGTCTGAGTTTGAGATACGATGATTCCTCCAAATTGAGTGTGCTGATTGAGTCCAGGTCATTGAAATCTTTCAGGCTAGATGTGGGCAACGACTCCTCGCCTTGACTATGAGAGAACACGATGGAAGATTCCCGATTATCTTTCTCATCGAGGTTGTTCTCCGCCGACGACGAGGGCCCAACACGATTGTAAACCATTCTGTTGTTCACTCAGTCAAATTTTTTTACCATAAATACTCATACATTGAATGCTGTTGAAAAGACGAAGGTGCTCGAAGATTGTTTGAGGCAGATGTTTGTTTTATCTCAAGATTTGAAAGACATCAGATCAATATTAGACTACTGTCATTAGATAAAACGAAGAGCAAGAGCAGTCGTGGATGAGCGGTTATCGGGATATTGACGGAGAGTTATCGGTTGCCTAGATACGAGGAGCGCGCTGATACAGGAGTCACAACTTTTGACCTAGAGAAGCATGAAGTTCGAGTGGTTAGGTCCCGATTTCTAGAGGCCTCCCCACAGGCTAGCTCTGCCGATCGCAGAAACACCATTGACGACTATGAGATATACAACACCATGGAACCGAGTGGGACCGGAAAAGCCAATGCAACTTATGATAATGAGCGCTCGAGGGGATCCCGTACTCGCATCTGCAATATTTTAGTCCTAGCATAACCTTATATAAGAGCACAGCAAGCTTAAACAGCGGCCAAAACAAGGGCCCCTGTTTAAGCTCGCGGCTACTTGTTACTATCCATCTGCATGACTAGGTTATAGAGCGCGGTTGAAAACTAGACTATCTTCGCACAGACCACCATTCGTCGAAGTTCAGCAGGTTGCTATGATAATCGCATCCTCTCAAGGCCTAAGGGATATTGCGGGGAGATCTGTGATAGACCGAAACGCAAGAAAAGCTCTCTGCTCGGGAGAGACTATGCAGTTTCGAGTGTCACTTCCCGGGGGCCTGCCTTCTTGGGAAATGGTACGCCAAAATGCAGTTCTTGGGGCTAAAAGTAAAACTGACAGCTTATCCAGTGGCCAGTTCTAGTTAACTAGGTGAATTTAGTTTCGGTTCGGTTGATATCTGGACTCGTGGTGTGAGATTGGCAGGTCGCTGGATTCGAACTTAACAAACCCTATCAGCTAAACTACGTGCTCTAACGAGCTATCAATCACGAGTTACGATACAAGAGATGAGAAACTATTGGACGATGATTAACGCGATCGCGCAGGCCCGCAGATGGCTGGCGTCACTCGCTATCCGAAGCCCGTCCGGCGCTTGATATAAGGGCAACTGACGGGGAACATACGACGAGAGGTAAAAGCGGGCGAGCGCTTGAAGTTGAGTTATCCTAGAGGGAGGGGTTGACGAGTTGCGTTTGCGGAGCAGAGATACTGCCATTGCACTTGTTGCTGCTGTTGCGGGTGCATTGCTTGGTGGTCAGCCTCTGTGAACCGAAGCCTATTAGACTGACGCCGCCTTTGCCTTGCGTGCCCCAATTCGTCACTAATGATAATATTTGCCGGTGTCAAGCCAGCCTGTAACTGCCATACTGTAGCAAACACAGACGGCCTTGCCATAGACTCTGGATGTGGCGAGCTGGATTGAGCATGGATGAGGACAAAAGCCACCGGCTCGATATCGGGTTGGCATCTTAGCCTCACCATGCAGCCTAACGGCCGGGCATCTATATATGCTCACTTCAAGGAGAGAAAAGCGGAAATAACAGCACCAAACAGCTAGTGATCAAAGAGAGTAATCATAGGAACTACAGTTTTGCAATCAGAAGTCTATATCTGTCAATATTGATGTTGGGGATTGGGGAAGTGGCTGCAGGAACGGGCGGACTCCTATCACTTTAGTGATGCCTTCAAAAACCGAACATCAACCCAGAAAACACGGACAAAAGGATTTCTGGAAATGTCGAGTTGCAAGGCATAGATTGCGGTATATGATCCCTACTCCTCACCAGGTGTAGTATTTATTCGTAGCTGGTTTAGGTCGCCACACATCAAGAAAGGAGTTATGTATGTTGCTATATTGGGTTGCTCAGTTGTTGAATCTCCTAATTGGTCGGAATACTCAGTCTTCGAGAAGTCTGTCAGTATATCGAACATCTGAGGCTTGTATCCGGGCGATAAATGGAAATTTCTGCATACTAAAAATGACTCGATACTAGAGATTCTGCTACTCTTAGGTTTTATCACCTGAACTTGTTCAAAAAACAATCCAAATTGCTCTATCTTGAGACTGATATCTTTCCCTCGGAAAATTTTTGCCACAAACGTACCACCTTCTTCTATGATGAAGCTTGTTATATTAAGGGCGGCCAGCAAGAGTTGACACTGCATAAATTCGTCTAAATCATGCTGACCGGTTACATCTGGCGCGCCGTCGCAAACAACCAGTTGAGCCTTATCTCCCTCGAAATGACTGATGACTTTTTTTGCAGTCTCGAAGCTTGTGATATCGCCCTGTATCATTGTGACTCCATCGATAGGAGCCATAGTCTGTATATCAACTGCCACAATCTTGGGTGGATTTCCCTTCTCATTTTGGTCGGGTTGGAGTCTTGGTTTTCCTTTCAGTCCCCTTGCTAGAACCTGACTCCAGCTCCCTGGGGCAGCACACAAGTCCACCGCCCTGTTAACACCTGCGAGGTTGTGGTTCAGGAAGAAATAAGATGTTAGATTACATAACCCTCTGAATAGAGTTTGAGAGCCTTCAATGATAACCGGACATACCGTCGAACAATCCAAACTGCTCCTCGATCTGCAACAACTTGTAGGCACTACGGGCTCTCCAACCCTCCTCTTTCGCAAGTCTATAGAAGATGTCCCTCTTATCTTTTGAGCATTTCCCCATCTGAGCGAGATGAACAAACTTGATCCGATCGATGTGAGTGAAATTCACAGTCAGAATGACAGGAATCCCTAGGTTTACATTCATCCAATATCCCTATAAGAACAACAATTTTGTCAAAAGCATCAAGGTTGCTGCAGAAGTCTGAATCGAGAGGTGGGTGCACAAAAATATCGGCACGCTTGTGCACACAACTAGGGCCATCCGGGCCTCAATTCCATCTGATCATCTCGGGACACGATTGGTTGGTGATAGTTATTGTGTACGAGCCAACTCAAGACACATGAAGGGGTTTAAGATCACAGGTTTCACAGGAAGACCACTTATGAGATGGCGATGGACCCATAGATACGTCTTGTGGCACAGATGAAGCACGAGACGTGAAATGTTTTCGTTTTTTAGGCCAGGAATTCTTACACTCGTGTTCTGCGCGTTCAGTGCAATGGGCGCGTCACCCTAGTCAAGGCCGCCACTTGTCGAGGTTCTCATCGTGAATGCTCGTCAAAAAACAAATCCTAACTATTATCACCTAAAACTATCATCTAGCTCTGATATCTAACCAGCAGGTTACATGGGAAAGAGGAACCAATACAACTAAGTCTCAATTGTATGCAGCGTTGGATTGCACATCGAAGCTTCTGCATCCAGTTATCACGCTGAACATTTTTTAGATCCCCAGATCAGCTATTTTCCTAGACCCATCATATCTAAGGAAGTGTCTCGATTCTAAGCATCTGGATATCTTACTACTTCCATGGCAGCCCTATCTAGATGAACCCTGAATGCAGGAACCCCCTATATTGGTTTATACTCATATATGCAATATCTACAACGAATATAGTATTATTACAGTTAGTCGTTGATCACCCGAACGGTAGCTGCAAGTTTTCTAGATTATGATTGGCGAAGCTATAGATACAAAGGATGAAGCTCAGACACAGAATTTAGCACCATCCCTTGAAGATTCCCAGGCGCCTCAACCATCTGAAATGATTTCATCGCCACACCATGCTCCCAATAGGCCCGATGCCCAGGCCACCTCCATAGATTCTGATGGAGATTCTGAGTCAACTTACCACCTAAAATGGATCCCCTGGAATAGTGGTAAGATACCGATCGTTATGCAATCTATCAATGGTCCCTGTCCTTTGGTTGCTACTATGAATGTGTTGCTGCTGCGCGAGAAGGTAAAATTACCACCCATGTTAGAACAAATTACTGCAAATCAATTGTTAACATATCTTGGTGAATGCCTAACGGATTCCGTGCCAGACGATATAAGAAGCGACGAGAATGCTTTACTGAATTTCGAACAGAACATTCATGATGCCATAGAAATTATTCCGAAACTCAAAACTGGTTTAGATGTGAACATAAGATTCTCTGGAATCACTGAATTTGAATATACCCCAGAGTGCATCATTTTTGATATACTGCGTATTCCATTGTATCATGGCTGGTTGAGTGATCCAGAATTGAAAGATACAATTGGAAAACAGAGCTACAATCAACTAGTAGATTACATCATAGCTAACAAACCAGCCCTTGATCCGGAGGTTCAAGCGAGAGTTATGATTTCTGAGGATTTTCTAGCGCAAACAGCAAGCCAGTTGACAGTATTCGGATTGAACGAATTGAAAACTAAGATCAATGATAACGAAATCGGAATATTGTTCAGAAATAATCATTTCTTAACATTGTTTAAACGAGAAGGGGAGCTCTACACACTCGTGACAGATCATGGTTATTTAACTGAAGATAATATTATTTGGGAAACGTTGGATAATATCGAGGGAGATGGTCGCTTCTTTGATGCGAATTTCCAATTGGCTCGAATTTCCGCCAACAGCAAACAAGCGACTGCTATGAGCAATATTGATGAGATGCAGAAACAGGTTCTGGAAGATTACCTGATGGCTTTAGAGCTGGAGAGAGAAGACTCCAACCGTCAGGCCGGGACCACTACCGGAGCGACCGCAGACACTAATGTAGACTTGGGCCCAGTTCCTATGGGTCCAGGACCTACTAGGGAGTCTATTTCTGGTTCCCAGTTGACTGCCGAGGATGATTTTGAACTTGCGAGAAGGTTACAAGATGAGGAGAATAGGATTTACGAAGAGATGGTTCGAGGACGACAGTCGAGAGGCCCAAATGATCAATCTTGGGCGGTCATGGAGAGAGTCGACAATAGTTCCAGAGTTGAGCCTTCACTTCAAAAAGGAGTATCCCAGTCTGTGGATGGGGAAAATATACAAGTTGAAGATCAAAAGCAACCAGCTAATTCACAAGATCAATCCTCGTCAAGCCACCTGATCTCAGATCAGGAATCATGCCACTCACATGTTGACCGGCAAATGTCCATAGAATCTCAGTCTAATCAAAAGAAGAGTTGTCCAAAAGAAAGCGCGGTCGGTGACTGTTCTTCTAGTCAGGATAGGATGGATGTAACGCTAGAGGCTGATCCTAAGAGTAGTATGGATAAAGTGCCAGAGGACTTCAAGGGTCCAATTGATCAAAGATCGAGTCAAGGGGAGAACGAAACGCCAAGTCCTCTTACCAGTTCGACCAGTGAAAGTCATGGCCAACAAGTAGTCAATCCAGTGGCAATGGTGGGAGCTAATACAGGCCGGCAGCATACAAGTGCACGATCAGGAAGCGAGAAGAGTTCTAAAGATACCAATTGTATCATTAGCTAGCATAGGATTCTATCAATCCGGCCAGTTTGTGGATTTTATCCCTGGACAAAAAGACATCTGGTCTTGCTAGAATGCGGGTTTTCTGTCTGAACTCAGAGTCTGTTAGGATGGAACAGTCGCTAAATGATCTTATGCTATTGGCTATCTTGAGTAAACTGATTCTCACCCCCTCCTCTATATCCAAGTTGCTTCATACAGCCTTGAATCGAAGTGCGAATAGAGCTTTGTGTTCTGAAAATGTGAAACCAAAGTCGAAGTAAATAGGCCTCATCTCGAAATAGGGCTTGTCTATCGGTTTCATGCACCTCATGGAATATGTGCATACGATCTCTGTTTCTCTAATAGA
>Ga0058701_10000185_pt1 | contig 51792 bp, 39 predicted proteins | sample AgamicOrMae_FD_97039 | JGI IMG/M metagenome (GOLD analysis project Ga0058701, IMG submission 97039) | Agave microbial communities from Guanajuato, Mexico - Or.Ma.e | ecosystem: Host-associated > Plants > Phyllosphere > Phylloplane/Leaf | place: Guanajuato, Mexico | collected 2012-06-04
ACTTTTGGCCAATGATGCGCAATAGTATATGTATGCTGTCTGCAGTGCGACAAATGGGAGAGAAAGGGCAGAGCATGGAGCCCACTAATCGGATCGATAGCTGCCGGAAAGAAGGCGGCGCGACGGCTGCTGTATGGCAGCTCTGATGTGGGCGTGGGGTGTCGTGCATCGGACGATATCTGCAAGAATTGCAGCCTCTTACACTGCGCCACATTGCGGGTAGACTGCTGTTTGTTGTGACCGAATGACCCCGAAATCCGTATCAGACGCCAACTGAGATGAGGCGCGATCAACAATGATCCGGTTGCGGAATGATCGTGCGAAGTTCATTGGTAATTGACAATTGTGAGCCGATTTGAAAGAGCGCGGCAAGACAGATTTCGGCCCTGGAGAGAGCACAAATCATGAAGCCTAAATGTGGGCATCGGGTGAGAGATTTATGCTACCTACAGACACTCAGCCCGACATGAAGGGACGCAGGCGTGGTGGGACCCGGCATAGAAAATGGTGCTGCCTGTCCCGAAGCGCACAAGTAGGCGGCGACGTTTACTTCCGTTACAACTTCCGCAACAAAATTATCAAAAGTGAAATCCCAAACGTATCCGCGTTAAAACTGATCTCGCTGGCTATCCGGCAGTTCCAGCTCAAACATAGACAGTTTTATCAAATAATTTTGGACATTTCTCAGCGTTTTGATGGAGAGATCGAGGGCTCAGTGCAAGATCCGAGACAGAGTGTGATGAATGTGATTCTCAATGGAGTGTATAAAGAGACGACTGGTAATAATGGAAGTTGCAACTTTCGCCGAGTAGTTGACAACGGCTTCTAAACAGGTTGGGCAAGACTGAAGTTGCTTGTCCGTTCGAAGAAGGCTCGTAGATGAAAGATGAGTCCAGATTATGTGAAAGAACTGGGCTAATTGAAAGTGTCTGTACTCCAACGTGACACGTAAATACTAGCCGAGCGCGTAACTCTCGCTCAACAGGATCCGATTACAGGCTATATCACCGCCTTGTTCCGATTCATTGTCCATATCACTTTTCTTAAGCTCTTGTTGAGCTGCTTTTGAAACCATGTTCCTTCGCCGACGACGAAAACAGACGGGTGACACGACAGTGGTCGGGGGGTCCATATTCTCATATTAGAGGCGAAAGCCAGCAATCCCGCCCGGTGGTCCCTCTTTCGTCGTCGTTTGGAGTGGCCACTCAAACGACTTGAAACTGAAGATGCGAGCCTCACTGCTATTCTTTCTTGCAACTCTATTTCCTTATCTCAAATCAGTTTGGCTTTTACGTGTCGTAACAGTCGCAAATCGTCAGTGTGGCTTATATCGGTACGAGAAGTTGGCCGCAAAGAAAATCGATGAGGCTCTTTCTGGCAAGAACTTCTCCGAGACAGAGAGAGCCAGAATCCAAGAGTCCATCTACAAAAAATTTATACCAGAACATTTCCGACCAGGCTACCCGCTTGGCTACTTGGACTACGTGAACCAAGTCAGCAAACAAGGCGAGGAGGATGTATCAGGAAAAATGTTGGTGATTGTCAGACTGAACATTCTCTATGATGCGGCCTTTAGAGAGAACTTAGACGAAAACAGCGAGAAGGTGGAGGATATAGTCAGAATTATCGTACAGGAAGCTCAAATGTATTACTGGGGTCAGGAGGTTGTTGAGAGAATTGATCTGAGATTGATTGTCGTTAATTTGAGACAGCTGACGAGGGAGCTGGACAAGAGTAAAGACATCAATGACATAATGTTCTCCTTCAGCGAGACAAATCCCGAAGATTTTGAAGACCCGGATAGGGCTGATCTTAATGTGGTATTTGTAAACAGGCACATTTGGACTTCCAAGGGTCATCCAGACGCCTTTACCTTGGGAGTGGCGGCAGTTGGATCATTTTGCAACAAGTTCGTAGATAACTCTAAACGACTGGCAGTAATTAGGAGCGACGCGCTGGGTGCAATGGCCAAAACCTTTGCCCACGAGCTGGGACACGCTCTTGGTTTGAAACATGATGGATTCAGAGGATCCAAGATTGAATCTAAATGCGATTCCGAATCATTTATTATGGCACCTACGGACGAATATAAGCAGGTGAAATTCTCAAAATGCAGTATTGAGAAGCTAATGCTTCATCTTCGCACCTTCTGGAAATGCATATCTAACCAATATAGAGTAGCAAATGCTCATCCGATGAACGATAATTTTGATTTTCAAAAAAAGCCCAGAAGACAATCAGAGACCAATCTTGACAGAACTTGCAGGCTCGCTTACGATCAGCGATCAACTGGCTTCCCGGAAACTTACAAAGGTGTCGAGGTATGTCAACTATCATATTGCATTTTGGACCCGCTTGAGGGCGATACTCTTGCGCCGGCCGGTCCAGCGCTAAGCGGCGGCGAGTGTGCTCAAGCAGCATCTGGATCGAAGGGTACATGCATCAACCAGGAATGTGTCGTTAATAGTGGCAAAAGGTCGGTTCTATAGCTTTCTACCTAATCTGGCTCTTCCTTAGCTGGAGCTCTCTCAATCAAAATCTTTCTGATCGCATTCCTCTCGAAGCCCGAGCTAGCCTAGGATAGAGTTCAGTGATTGCACCTCAGTTCGGCGCTGAGCTACTAAGGACTGCACAACTTATAGTGAGTCCTGATTGCCTCTTGGCTGGAGTCTAGCTGCCAAAAGCATCCCACAGGAACGTACTGATTGATTCAAGAGGTAAGAGCAAGTGCCGGCTAGTTCCCGTCCAATCTGAAAGTTGTGGCGAGAAGAATGATCTATGAATTAAGAGATCTCCATAGCTTCTCCTCACTCAGTTCGACACGTTCCATCAGATACTTGGATTGATAATATTTTTGAATGGGAATACCGTGAGTGTTAGACTGAAGTAAACAGTCCCAACGAAAATGGTCAACATAGCCAAAAGTTTGATAGCAGTTGTTGCCCTCTTGTTACATGTTTCAGCCTCAGTTCTCGGACTTAACTGTAACAAGGGTTGATGAGCGCGGGGTGATGGATAAGGTGACGTATGACTTTACTCTAAGCAATCAGGAGCCATCGGAGGGGCTGCTTGCGTGCATTGAGGTGAACAAATGGGTGGACATCAGTAGACAAAGGAGCGGTGGTGGTCGTGCAATGGATGGTGTTTGCCGGGCGAGGTAGTATCGTATCGTATCCACTCGATAGATTTTTGTATAATCTTCCTCAACGACACAGGGTTGAAATATCCGGCTCTAGGCGGATGGATGCCGACCAAAACAACGGATGTTTTGGTCTTAAGAGCGAACTAGCTCAGGTGTACAGTAGAAATCAACTGAATTGGTACCGGTGAACGACGATCGAAGAGAGTGACGGTAAATGTGTTGCATGATGCGAGATAAAGAGAGACAGAGACAGAGAGTCCAGCAAGTTAGTGAGATAAGCGATAAAGAGTCTCCGAGGTCTGTACTCTCACTACTTCAGAGTACTCAACAGCAACTCTTTTCGTTCGTCGTATTCGTCTTCAATCATATCCACCAGTTGTTCGACTATCTTTTGCCGCTCAATCACAGATCGTATGGCTTGAAGTCGACCAATCAGATCATCAAAGGGCTCCTCAACTGTAGACCGTTTCAGCACGGCCGTAAACACAGGCTCCCAAAGGAAACGCGGTAGCTCGTCTCCAGTTCCTTTGCTCGTTCCCTCAAATAAATAAGCTCCCTCCTCCAATGGTGGCCTATGATCTCCCTTGGCTATCAGAGTGGTGAGCGCATCTCGGCGACCGTCCAACTGGGCCAAGCTTTGCTCAGGGTAGATCTTGAACCTAAACAAATCGTAAACGTTTTGAAAGAGCCGCCTGACCTGTGCATCGAGAGGCTGGCCCAGCTCGCGCTCACGAAATTCAATCAGAGACATCAACGAGCCGGTGAGAGTGCTCAAAACGGCACCATCCGTTTCGCCCTCAAACCAACTGATAACAGTCTCAAGTTGTTGCACCTCCAATCGGTTTATCTCGGCGAGAGTTCGCGCATCATCTATGATGTTCATCTTGTCCTCAGTGGACATCAATTTGCGCTTGATTGCCAGCCCAAATTTGCTCCACACCTCTGGATCGTAGCTCGATCTGTAGAGGCCGTGGAAGTGGTAGTTCGATTTAATCCAGTGCTCCGCCTTTCTCCCATCGAACCAATCTGGGAGCTGCAGTGTCTGGGACCTTTGTCTGAATACCAATTGCATGGTGTCTTGGCGCTGAAGACCATCCGAGAGGAAAATGGTCATCGGAATTGTCACCGGCGCGCTCTCATTGGTGCCCTTCGCATTGTAGCCAGTGACTAGGGGCTCTTGAGTCAGCTGCATACTAGACTCGTTCAGGAGTTTCATGTGGACCAATGGGACGCCGGATGAGTTCGAGTACGAGACAATTGCATCTGCAGCAATCTGGCCAGCATTCTTCTTGAATATCTCGACAATATTCAGCAAACTCGTGCTGTTCCATTTTGACTGCAGCAGCTCCGAGAGACAGTCTCTCAGGAGGACAGGCCCCAGCTCGTGCTCGAGCATGTTCCAGAGTGATGCCCCCAGCTGAACTCGAGCCTCTTCCGCCGAGTCTTCCTTGGAATCTGCCTCAGTTCCTCGAGAGCTGCTCCCCTTTTGCTTCGGTCTTGCTGACAGGCCCGAGCTAGACTGCGCCATGGATTCTAGTGTCTGCATGTGCTCCTGTAGGATGAAGCCGAGCTTGTGATCGAACTGGGGCCGAATTTCGTTCGCAGTCATGTACGAGCGCCACCTAACCAGACCCTCGAGAAACCAGTGGTCAGTCCATCCTGTGCCCACCAAGCCGGCGCCAAACCACTGGCTGACCAAACCCTCGAGGCCCAGGCGAATTGCGAGAGCCGTCCTGTCGTCTGGCAGCTCATCTGGGTCGTCGTTGGACTTCAGCAGATAATTCTCACTCAAGCTCAGCAATCCAACGCCCCTACTCACAAGACGCTGTCTGCTCGCCTTTCCCTCGGGCGCTGCTCGCTCCTCGAAAGCACTTGTTGTTATATCGAGCTTCTTGAATGGAAAGGGTACCATGAAATAGCGTTCGAGCGAGGCAATGGCCTCGCAAATTGTGTCCAACATGAATCGTGCCTCCTCCACTCGACGATCGGCAGGTATATAGGCGCTGACGAGTGGCTTGGATAATCCACCTTGAGGCAAACAGCTGATCTTGTTGAATTTGCTTCCGATGGCGAAGGCGAGCGCATGGCAAGGCATTGGGTCTGATCTCTCAAATTTGACGACTTTCTTATTCGTTCCACTGATGGGAGTCTCACTAATCTTTGGTGTCCATGCAATGGATTCCATTTGAGCATTGTGGACGAGCGTCAAGTCAAATGTCGCTCTCAATTCGGGCCGATCAATTGAGGGGAAGGCAAATCTTGCTCTGGAGGTATAGAAATCGTTTGTTAGAAGTAAGCTCCAGTTTGCTCCTTTCCCGTTGGGCAACACTCCGAACGGACTTTCCGGACTATTTGATAGGGCCCCTTCGAATTGAACATCGACCTCGATTCTCGATTCCACTTTCGGCGCTTCGTCGATCCTCAGTGCCAAAGCTTGGGTCTGGTTATCATGGCAAATTTGTTTGACATCCTTGCTGATCGGAGCTTGGCTCGCTTGCTCATCGTTGAGAGCGTAGCGTGCAGCCAAAATCCTCAATGAACCTCCAGCATTGAGCACCAAATCAAACTTGTTGGGTCCGTCATCCTGCCTCGCAGTTGAGTTTTGCTCTGCTCTTGGTTCGCCTGATTCTGTAATTTGGTCAAATTTGATGACAATACTGACATTTCCATGAAATTTCTTAGCCTTAAAGTCGATCTCGATAGTCAGGTCATAGTGCTCTGGCTTATAGCTCAGAGAGTTTGATTCTTTCAACAATTTACTGCAAATCAATGGGCCAGCTTGAAGTTCCTCTAACAAAAGAAGGATTATTCCAACAGCTGCCCAAAACAGGATTGCCCAAGACGGAGATCGCCGACAACAATCCCACATTTTGCTATGAACAATTCACCGATCATCGATCATCCTCATCTGATACTGTATCGAATTGCCGAACCGTAAGCGCTCTCTCCATTGCGATTGCCCTACTCGTCATCCTATTTGCGCCTCTTATCTCAGCCTTAATCATGGGACAGGTGGGAGAACGATTTACCATTGATCGAAAATAGAAAATATGCGGCATTTGGCTTGGCATATGAAGAAAAAATTGTCGGGAAAAAGGACATGAGAATGATGCGAGCGATGTCGACCCCACACAATGCCAATTTTCGCCCTTTTTCAATGTAAAACTTTCCCATAAATTCCCATCATAACCTATCGACAAGCTGCGTCCAACAAATAACCCGAATCAACTAATTTATCACCCCCACATCGGAGCATCGGTGCTATCCGCCAGTTCATGCGCCTCCGCGTCCCTTGATAAACATGCAGCCTCGATAGACTGCCTATGCTGATAGCTCGATTAATCATTTCAGTCAGCTCATAGACATTCGAGAGGGGAGCACAGACCCTGTCGTCGACTGTTGCCCTCTCTCGATTCCCCGCTTGCTGATTTTGCACGTTGCGCATTCCTATGATTCTAGAGAAAGCTGTTGAAACTCGGACAAGCGTACCTTTCAGAGCTATTGTCTATCAATTTTGGTAGAACCTCATACTTTGTCCCCGCTCATCATCTTCCGTGTTGCTAATTCCATCAAACTTATGCAACACAAAACGGAATAAATTATGTGTGACAGAATTGACGAGTCAATCGTCTCGGCAGAAGCCAATTCCGCCGACTGATGGTGCTATATTGTCCTCATTTCTTTCGATCATCGAGAACTGGTCTGTAATTTCATGTCGCTATTAACCAGTTTAAGTGAAGAGAGTGTTCATCTAAGCGTATATCAAGGAAATTTAGCTTGACCTTGATGCACACTAGACGCCTTAGCAGGCTGATCTTTTGCATGCAACAATCCAAACGTCTACAGAGTGTATGACGAATTGCAAAAGCACAATACAACCTCTACTTTCTTCACGACAGAGCTCAACTTTCCAAGTTTGAGCCCCTCTGGGGGCCTCGCAAAACGAACTAAGCACAATCAGACTGCATGTCTATGTAGCGGATGTAATTTGCAACATGTTGATATGATCATTTTTTGTCTAGCTCAATTGGTTGCGAAGATATTGATGCTTGATTGTTAAGTTGTCAAAATCGTCTCAGAATTTGAAAAGAAATCCTTCTGCGGATTCAATGGCAGAATAGCGCACGACTGCAACAGTGCGCTAGCGCGCAAGAGCGGGTCCGTAAACGATAGGTAGTCTCCAATTTGTGGCTCTTCTAAGGGTGCCAGCCTCATAACAAGGTTCACAGCCTGCTCCTGGAATGCATTTGATACGGACTACAGGGTCGAATGAATATTACCATGAGGCGTCTGGTTGCAATGTGGGGCACCATAAGAGGCTCCGATTCGTGCAACAAGCGTACAATGCACGACGCTAGCTGCTGGCCGACTGGTCTGAGCAAGGGTTCCACACTTCAGAGCACCCCGAAGACATACCACAAGCTGGCGTCTGATACAGATTGCGAGGTCATTCCACCACAACAGCCAGCCGCCTAGCCGCAAAGTGAAGAACTGTAAGAGGCTCCGATTCGTGCAAAAAGCGTCTAATGCATGTCACCCGCCCTCATGAGAACTACCATTTCGCAGCTGTCTTGCCGCATTCTTCCTTGAAGCCATCCATTCGGTTAGCAGGCTCTAAGCTCTGCCCTGTCTCTCTGATCAAGCAACAGGTGGGCTCATTGCGACGAATGGCCTCGTACAAGTGCCAGATTCTCGCAAACCCCATCCATTGCACATTAACCATCCCTAGCCCACTGATGCCTACCCATTTCCTCACCCAAATACGCAGAAGCAGCAGCTCCAATGGCGCAACAAGCGCTCACTATGGCCTCACGCAGGACCCAAGTAATCAGCTCAAGCTCATCATACCTCACAAAGAGAATAATTGAGTACCGAAAGAATTCTGGTGCAGTTGGTGAGCTTGACAAGAGGGCTCACTAATCATGGGTGACTACTGTCCCATATGAGATCATGGAAGATGGTTGGAAAGAATATTGAAGGATTCATCTAGCGAAAATCTTCTCGATTGTGTTCAAGTCTGCAAAGAAAGGCTAAAGCTGTCGAAATCTATTCCATCCAGTCGATATATGACAGATTATCTTATGAGTGCGAAGGTTGGGATATAGGCTACTATATCTTCGAAAACTCCGATAGTCTAACAATATAGACTAGCTTAGCCAAGATTCTAGTCTCCTGTATGTTCGTGCTACTTTATTGAGCTTTCAGGGAGAGGCAACTTCTGTTCGAAGAACTTGAGCCAGATTGATAATCCAATTATGAGATATTGGACTCTAGAGCCATGTGTCTTATTTTTAGATCGTAAAAACCGGCCGAGCTGCCAACTGTAAACAGGTAGACAGCTAAATTTAGTGTCAAAGTTGGAGAGAGTCTGCCGGTGGAAAGCGATGCATAACAGGCACGTGATTTCAAGCGTTCCACTAGTGTTGATGGTGACGAAAAGTTGCACCATCGTTTGACATTTGTTTGAGACTATTGGGGCTATTCTGGTATTGTAATTCGAGCCAAAAGGAGGTCGGCAGATAACCCAACAGGTGTGGATACGAGTTTGATGAAAATTCCGTTTGATTCATTCCATCTGATACTTTTAGATTGGATGATCTGAGCTCTAGTAAAATTGGCCAGGATTTCGTGGGTGCAAAATTGTCTCCGTCTCAATCAAGATGGTCAACAGAGCCCAAAGTTTGATAGCAGTTGTTGCTCTCTTGTTACATGTTTCAGCCCCAGTTCTCGGACTGGTCTGCGACAAGGGTGCAGGAGCTGCAACTTCATTGGTTGCTTTCGAGAAAGAGCCATGCAACATGTTTGCTAACAACGATTTGTACAAGACAACTGTGAGCAGACTAACAACTGCCCAGAAGCTTGACTTGATTCAGACCTGCTCGTGTGCATTCCTCAACAACGAACTCTCTTGGGCCTCAATAATGACCTCCGATGCTGAGGCTCTATTTCAGGCAATCAAGAAGCTGATTGACGAAACGGACTATTACATGAACAATGGCAAGGAACAGGAAGCCATCGAAGAGAGCAGAATCACGATAAAATCGGAAATACCAAAGGAGGAGTTTGTGGACAAGTTCGGCAAGGATGCTGAGCGCCAATACTATTGGGATAGGCTCACTCAGATCATCCACGATAAGTCGGACAAAAACAAGGACATCAAAATCCTCCATCACACTCGTCTAGCTTATGTTGGATTTGTATACGATCCATCCACTATGACACACCATTTGGCCTCCGACATAAAGAAGGATCCGCGTATAATGACCGATAGAGTAAAGGACAGTTTCTCTGATACTTGCCACAAGATGATTGAGGATTTCTTCCCATTTACGAGCTACATGATAAGTATCTCGAATCTGGCCAACAATCCGAGACTGTTCTTCCAGTTAACAAGCTACAGTGATAATCTGTACAAGTTGCGTATGAACACTCTTCTATGCAAATACTTGGAGCAGAACAATAGACTGAGACCGAACAGAATGGCGAAAGATACCAAAATCAAACCAAAAGGTAGACAGATGAAGAGCTCAAGTAGATACGATTACAGCGATGATGATGAAAGCGACGATGAGGATGCCGAGATGATGAGCGCCTTTGGAAAGCATGGATAATCTGATCACCTATTGAGGTGCTTCGAATGTGACAGAGGATTTGGTAATATCACATTAGATCGTGATGACATCCGCGAGATGGCTTCTTAGAACAAGTGCGTAAAGGAACGCATGTTGAAATATTTTCCGGAGAATAAGTGACCTATTTGACGGGATTTGAATGTCGTAAGGAACAAGTTTCGAACATCCTCGCGGTCGATTCTACGTAATAAGACACTTGTCAGCTTGCATTAAGCGGCTTATGTCCTGACATTCTGCTGTTATTCGAAATCGTTAATTGCTATCAAACGGTCTGAGAGATAGAAAGCGATTTGCCCCACTAAGTGTGCCCCTGTAAGTTTTCTGGAGTGAAAAACTGGTGCGAGTACTCTTCCTGTGCCACGCGAGCAGCTTGCTTAACAAGACCAAGATGTCCGATGGTCGTGTCGGGCTAGACCTGGGCTGGAAGTAACTCCCCAGAAGCTCGCCGGTCATCGGTGGCCGACGAGTCGAGCTGCGCATGAATGACAAGTAGTCTAATTAGATCTGATCTTCCTAACTGAAAGAAACTGTTCTTCGAGCTCGTGTCCAAGATTTAAATCAGATTGCATCTCGAAGATACATTCTCGTGAAGTGCCCACTTTTTCGGGCCGTCACACAAAGCATCTCAGCTTGATAGTTTCATCATAAAGGAGAACGTCATCGTGCAGCAGAATTCTCGAGTCTGCTGTGATTGATCACTCGCTGTGAAAGGGAAGAGATACCCTTGAATATGACCCATTGAATGCGGCCTAGAAGGGAGCCCAGCTCCAACTATCTGCTGAAAGCGGGAATGCGCTTCTAATGGTTCCTATTGTAAAATCACCCGCACAACTGCTACAACCAGCTCGCATACGCTTCTGCTAGGACTTGAAGAGCTCCCAGCACCTTCAACCTTGCCTCCAGTGCAATCCCATGGCAGATATATTTCTACGAGCTACTCTCCTCCAAATACTGCTGTCGGATTTGAATTCCCCCTGCCCTCCAGTATAGCCGTGATATAGCTCAAAAGATCGCCAAGCATCTACGGTAGATAACTAGCTACAAAAATATAATCAACGTCATGAGTGTAAAAGACTATTTTTGAGTCTTGCGCGACTATAAAGATGCCTCATTCTCTGCTTGCGACGAAATGATTGTCTCGGAAATGGCGATGAATATTTCCGGTGAATATTCCCTCTCCAGAATAGACAATTTGATCTGACGGAGATCAAGTGAAAACCATGCAGGCGCGAAAAATTCAACTCTGCCTCATAGCTTCCGGTCTAATTTTAACATTAATAAAATTGAACCATGTTGAAGCTCACGAGCAAGAGAACCTAACCGAGAGCGAGCGCCAATTTTTGGCCCAGATATTCAAAAAGGTTAAACCGGGCGACGAGAGAAAACTTGCTCAAGCTCTAGATGATGCAGCTGGCAAGGTCAACAATGATCAGGCATTTCATGATAGGCAGAAGTTACAGCTCATCCTGCAGCACTATAAAAATCTCCTAGTTCCTAAGAAAGACCTCAACGTCGACTGTAGTCCTCAGCGTGTTAATGGCCTGTTGGATGCAATCAAATTGCACGCAAATGATCCTCAAGGCCAGACACAAACTTATGATATTCTGAGATTGAAGATGGTCGAACTGTTCTCCGAATGCAAAAAAGTTTGGGACAGTCAGCTGATGCATTTGATTGATAGCAAATTGAGTGAAAAAGTTCGCGAGGTCAAGGACAAGTTACTAGACTCATTGGTCACCATATCTAGTGGCAGAAGAGAGCGCCTAGTGAGGCCATACTCGCGCAAACAATTAGAGCGCATCAAGGGGGCTGGATTCTCGGATGAAGATGTGAATGAAATGCCGCCCATTGCTGGCATTATACTGTATCTCTCGAGGTTTGATGGGCTAAATTTAGATGAGAACATGAAGAACGAGTTTTTGGATAGACCCTTTTTTGACCAGTTCCTTCGTAGAGCCATCCGACCGCTTTGTGTTCCTATACAGGAAACATTGAGCGATTTCATCAATTCCAGATACCAACCCTTCAGGCAAGATGCAACCCAACTTCTCGATTGGGGCCCCATATTGAAAGTTTGGATCTTGCAAAATAACGATCCAGTGCAAGAGTGGCTGTCAATCCATTCAGTCTGTATGAAACTGTTGCACCATATTGCCAAGGACGAAAAAGGCTCGGCCAAAAGCAAATACTTCGATCTCATGTACTTGGACATCATAAGTCCAAGCATAAGCTATTCAGATGAATACAACAGCGAGCTCAATTTCGACCCCATTTTGTATCAGGCAAAATTGGACAAGATTTTCGAAGAGAACCGCCACAAGCGGTTCATGAAGGAGAATGGCTTCAAGGTGAAGGCGAAACCCAAATGAATGGATAGATAAGAATGGAGGGGGAAGATTGTATGGTGTAGACCTAACTATATTGGACCGGGACGACTCTCAATTTCATGTGTGAGAGATTCAACTTTGACTATTCATTCTGTTCATGATCTGGCGGTATCTGTTGTGGCCGATACCACACTCTTGTGGACCTGAAAACTAATATCTTTCTTCTTCCTCTCCAAAATCTATATTGTTAGATTAATATTTAAGCTCATCGTGAGCCTGTTGTTGAGCTATTCGAATTGTGATCCGCACACTTGTACAATCATGATTGGTCCTCTATTTTTCGTCAATCTAAAGGATATGGTCCAATAAAGTTTCCGCCGTTTAGGTTAGTTTGTCCTCCTTATCGACCAATCTGGCTCATTCAATCTGGTGATACTAAAGAAAATAATAGAAAAAAACTCTCCTTTAAGTGCGTGAAAATCAATTTGTCTTCTTTTCCGGTGGCACAACGACCATTATCTTTTGCAAAACAAGTGTCACACTATCCAGAGCTGCGTTCAAAATCTTTGGCTTAGATTCCCAAACAATGAAGATGTAATACACTGGAATTCCTGTGGCAATAATAATGCAACCCATAATGGTACTCTTCGGCTCGCTCAGAATGGGCACCGTTATGATAATTAAGGTTGCAATTATATAGATAAATGGCCAGATTAGGTGCACCTTGATGGGTCGCTCCCAATCGGGATGCTTCCACCTCAAATAGGGCACACAAGCAACTGCAATTCCGATGGCCAACCAAGAGGTGAATCCAACATAATTGATCAACAAATAAATATCGTTGCTCATCAAGTACAATAAGGACAATAAGCACATGGCAATAACTGCCGGAGTTGGTGTTAGATGGCTTACTTGGATCATTGAGAGCAGAGATGGCATCTGACGCTCCTCAGCTCCGGCGTAGAACAAACGGGACGATGTTAATAGGATTCCATTGACACCACCAAAGGTTGACATAGCGACAAATATGGGCACCACCAGAGACCAGCGGCCAAATAGGCGCTCGGCAAAGCTAACTGCCACTGCACCAGACGAGAGGACATCCTGAACACTTAGAACGGTGTGAAAGGCTGCAATAGTCATTGTGTAAACTACTGTGACTAAAACGCATGAGATCATAATGGCCTTGGGTAGATTCTTTGCGGGTTCGATCAATTCCTCAATGACAAAATTAAGATAATTCCAGCCATTGTATGCAAATAAACCAGAATAGAATGAAAGAATTATTTTCGCCCAATCCAATGGAGGGGCAACGTAGCCCTCCTGGGAAGCTGCCGGATCTGTCATATTTTTAAATGTAAAGTTTTCCGTATGTCCGGTGGCAAGCTGATGAGTTCCAGATAAAATGATCAATGCTAAAGCTAATAGTTTTCCATAAGTGAATATATCTTGAACAAAGGTTGACCATTTAACGCTCCAACAATTGACAAAGGTTAATATTAGAATGCATACAACTGCAAGCAACTTAACCGATTCAGTTGGGGGCTCGCAATCGGGATAAATGGGACGTAGAGCATAGAGGGCGAATGTCATGGCCACAATTGCCTGTGAAGTGGGTCTGACAATCATGCATTCAATCCAGAGACGAATGAAGGCCAAAAATGGTCCAAATGAGGTCATAATGTAAGCGTAATCTGCTCCAGATTTTGGAATCATGCAACCAAGTTCGGCAAAACAAAATGCGCCCACAAGCGAGTACAAACCACTTAGTACCCAAATCATGATGGATAATCCAACACTTCCAGTATTGATTAGGACACCCTTTGGAGCGACGAAAATTCCCGATCCTATGATGGAGCCAACAATAACTGTGCAACCATTCAGGAGTGTCATCTTTGGCTTCAGCCTGACTGCTCCATCGTCGGGGTCACCTTTGGCCCCCGAAGCGGTGCTACTTGTGGGCTTCTGGCCACTTTCTGATGTGCTCACATAAACTGCCGCCCGGTCGCCCAATAGCGCCTTCTGAGACTCGGGGCTCGATAGTAATTCACTTGCTACAGGTTGTTGGCCTGTTGGTGACATGGCTATTGTTTCGCTCATTTTTTCGCTTAGCTATATGTTCTGCTTATCCTTCAGAGTGGTCCTCAAATAAAAGAGGCATGTAAAAATTATGTCTATTTGACGCAATACGAAATTGTTCAGTAATAATATGAGGCTGAGTTGAATGAAAAACTTCTAACCCACCAAAGCAATCACTCTCTATCACCACTAACTAATCAACTGGAGTTTCACTCCGCACACAAACTTCGCTTTCACTTGGAGAACCGCTATTCCTATGTGGCCGCTTCAACCGCTTAATCCTCCGGATCTGCCAAATCACTCAATCACTTAGTTCTTGAGAAATCGATCGTGATTTTGGTTGTTTCTTCACTTGGCGCTAATAAGCAATTGCTCTTTGCTTCGGCTGTCTCGCCGGCAAACTGGTTGACTGACTGAAAAGTGCTCGGTCTTCGTCTGTGTCTGTCGCACGCACACACACTCACACTTTTCCAATGGCTTGGGATGAGAGCGAGACAGTCCGAGACAGACACAGAGTGCAGTGTCTCGACGGCGCCTTGTCGCTTGTGGTGGAGGAGCCGGCGAGGCTTACTTATTGGAAACTAATGCTCCCTCTTTGTCAATAGTCAAAGTAGCAAACACGTTGTCGATGAGCTATCGAAGGGGCTGTATTGGTCCCACAATGCGGCCGAGCTTGAACTTGAGACGCCGATCGTCACGCCTGGCCAAGTGGTGCGGCTTAAGTGTGAGAAGAGAAATATCCAACAATACGAATCCTAATAAATGTGCTCAGCTGAGTATCCGGGGATACTGACACGCTAGCATGTGTTGGTGAGCCAGTTTGAGTTGAAGTTTGTGGCTAGCAGGGTTGGCTAGCAGAGGCTGGCAGCAATAGGGGGAGGAGGAGGAATGGAATTAGATTGAAAGACTTGCTTTATCTGAGCGGTGGCGTTTTCACCAAAAGCGGCGCCCCTGTGCGCCCGATGGGAGCCCCTCTGGGGAAGCGGAAAGGGCAGATGGCAAGTTGTGTGAATGGTATCGTTATTTCGTTAGTAGAGTGCGTCCACGAGGCCCATATGGTGTTTTGTTAGACAAAATGGGAAGCAGAGACAGATCAGTGAAGATTTGTGTCTGTTTCTTTTCACTGTTGGCTACAGTACAGAACAACAACAACAAAATGCACGAGAAACACCCCGGTCGATCCCTAGAGAGTGGCCTAAATTCTTATAATGTCGCTGTCTCAAGGCGATGAGGCGACGAGGCCACTCAGCTGAGAGCAAGATTGCGGATGGCCTGTGCTGACTAGTATGCGCGAAACATCATGGTGATGAGGCCGGCTCATTCAGCTCCACGATTGACTCATCTTTGTCTCGGCTAGCTCAACGCCCCAAAAGCTTGCCTCTTGAATCGTGCCGAAGACCAGCCAGCGAAACGTGCCACAATCTTGCTCAGCCAAACTGCGATATAATGTCGAGCCAGCTCCGCGAACTCCGCCCGCCCTCTATCCTGTCTTCTCTAGCTCGCCTCTCAGTCTTTAGTGGGCGGCCTCTCTAGCTTGACACACGAGCTCTCCCATGGCACAAGGGTCCACTAACTGCCAAGGCATGCTTCTTAGGCATCGAAAATTGGCGCAACACACACACACACTATTAACAGACACTTGTTAATTACAATTGAGTCTCTTAATCTGGTATGTCAAAAATGTGATCCAGTGTAGGTCGTCTGACAATAACACGGCAACAGACTGCAGGATAAAACATTGGGCTCGAGTAGTTTTTTTTCCCATTTCAGCTCTTGATGACTTAGGCTACGAGGATGGGCGGCATTATATTGCCAGATCTGCTATAGTCATTTGAACTAAGCCATCCTCGATGGCCATTGTTGTTGTCCTCACCCTCACTGTGCTCTCAGTTCTGCGCTTTCATCCTTTTGTAAACCAATACAAGCAGACAAGTGAAAATCATGTTTTGTTATATTCATCACTGTCTCTAGTGCCTCTCCTCCCTCAGCCTCCATTGTGTGATTCCGAGGATTCTTGTCGTATGCTTGGAGGCGAAGCCATGGCCTTCTCCTTTAGATGATGGTTCGACAACTTCGCGATTGGGCTCAGGCGTGTCATCTATCAGAATATAACGCCCCTTCACGAAACATTCACTTTGGGAAACTTGTGATTTCTCTTCTATTCAATATACTTACCGTTGAACAATATGGTGGGAAACCACGAGAGCTCTAACAAGGACGAGGGATTGAACCTTGTTAAACGGAAATGGTCAACTTGATGATCATTAGCTCGGTTCCTTTTGTATATACATTCTCGTTATTCTTTATCTCTCTCTCGCTCTCTAACGGCATCAATCGAATCACTTCCTTTCGAGATAAGTGACCCCTTTGAGGAAGTAACGTCGCGCCGTTGTCATTTCACACTGAAATGCCATGAGTCGAGAGCGGCACATTCTGCTTCGACTGGCAAAGCCATACTAAAGGAGTGACGCTGGTATGCAGCTCTTTTATTGATCTAGCGTCGCTGGCGCCCGCGCGCTTCTTGGCCATTGGCATGCCACCGGACGACTAGCGACCGGGACTAGCGACTGGTGGGCGTTGTTGTTGTTGTTGTTGTTGTTGTCGTCGTCTGTCTAGCTCGACCTGCTTTTCGCCGGTTACGGCCCACGCGCCAGAGTTATGTGGCCTTGCCATTCTTGTGCACGTCTATTAAGTATGACTCTAGCTCAGTGACTAGCCAGATAGCTGAATTTATCAAGCGGGCAACGGCCAAGGCAAGATATGGGTGCGTCGAGGACACGCAGATAGTTGCTTCGCGGACACTGTCACCAACTACATTATACGCATACACAGATAGCTAGACACAGGGGCTGCGTAGGGGGGTCGATTGAATTTGGAGGCGCCAGGCATGGCTGGTCATCGTCGTCTCCGGTGGACCAGATAACGAAAGAAGAAAGTTTAATCGCACTTCTGACCCAACTCATTGGTGAAACACGCCACGCTTTGGTGGCATTTTAGTTCTTGCTCCGATCTACGGCTGATGCTGCTGCCTTAGCCGCCGTCATGGTTGAACCTTTGCCATCACCCGAATCGCTGGTTTTTTGTGCTTGGAGACGTTTAACATTCCAATTATAGATACGGGCTAGGTTAACCTCAGATGTTGTAATCTGATCCCTGAGAAATTCGAGATCTTCATCTATTTGTTTCACATTGCCTAGTGAGGTTTTCAAATTTTTCTGCAACAACTGTTTTGCCTCAGCCAGAGGGTATTCGAGCATTACGTTGGCGCCAAGCCAAAGACAAACTGTATCAGTGGGAGGAATTCGGGCCTTCGAGTAAAGCTGGCTCGACATAAGAAAGTGCGTATTAAACTCAGTTTTGTCCTCTAATAACTTTATCACTTCCAGAGATTTCTCAAAATCTGGCAACTGCCTCTTGAGGCGGGCACGTTTCTGTAACAGATTGATCTCAAGGAAACGATATTTCTGCAACCTTTCGTCTAGCGCCTGGAGGGTGGTTGTGACATTCTTGTCTGACATGAACAATTCGACATCATTGATGAATTCCATCTCAGGGATGTTTCTCTTTGGCTCTTCCTTTTCCGAGGCCATGTTTCCGTGAAGCTTAATAGAATCGAATAGAAATACAACAATTAGGCTAGTATATTCGAGGGAGGAATAAGATTAATGGGTGTCTATGGAAGTCGTGTTTTCCACGCGCGAGCATGTTCACCACTGCTGAACGATTCCATGCGCATGATTCGATGATAGGCATTATTTGTTGTTAGGCAATCAACTTAAACTCCAGCGGAATGTCGTCGGCTGGTATCGTTCAGATCTAGTCTATGGCTGTCAGGTATAGATGGTGGCACATAAATGCTCAACCAACATTTTCAAGATCCACTCGCGATTCTGATCGATCCAATTAGAACTATATCTACTGGTAAGGTAGATATCGGTGCTTTCAGATGATGTCCGAGGGATTTCTAACCCAGTCATGATCCAACTCCATCGTGTCAGACCATGTCGATGAGTAGAGTATAAGATCCGGTTTTATTCGGTATCACATCGACAACTGAATCACCAGCGAGGATGGAAGGCAGTGTGTGAGCAACTGATTGTGCGAAAACCTAGGTTGGAAGTATCAGGCATCAGGCCTCATCGTCAATTTATTCGAAGGTGTCCTTTCCAATCTGAACAGGAATCAACAACCATGTGCGGCAACGGAACGCTCCCGCATCAAACTAGATGATCCTAGTAGATCTCAAAGTTTAATTGGATCTCATATATCATCAATTAATAACATTAATCGCTATTTTGTTTCTCTAGAACTCCAAGGCACCTATCACATAAGCTAAGGTCATCACTAACCCCGGCCAGCACCACAAACCTTCGACAGCGGCTGCATTTCTTGTTACTCGACTTTCTGTAGCATATTTCAAACTTTACAGGTCGATTATTAACCTGGTTCACAGCGAATGTGCCGCCGACCCGCAGGAGATCCTGCTCGTCTTCCTTTATCCAAGAGGTCAGTAGATTAAAAGATATGACTTCCTCTAGGCCTCTTTGATCATCTTTCAGGCTCTCGGGATTCGTTGATTCTGTAGGAGATGATGAGCTGATAGCCTGATTCCTTAGTCTACTGGTCATGTTAGCATCAGGTCGCCCTATAGTTGAACCTTCCTTCAGATTCAGGTTTTGGATATCCACGTTTTCTGGTGGTGTCAATTCATCCTTAAAGCAGAGGTTGAACGTTGAGGTCTTAAAAAATTCCATCATCAGCTCATGCTCGGAGTTCGTTATCTTTGTCAGCTCTTTGCATAACTTCTTATCCGTTAGATACAATGTTGCATCATAATCGCGCATGTTATCAATTCTCGCTAGAATCACTTGCGCTAACATAGCACGTAATTTCACTAGGGTTTCCATTTGATGATGAAGAAAATCATTGCGCCAAGCCGCCTTGTAAGCTAGATCCTTCCACTGGTTCAATGGTTCGAGTGGACGCATATGTTGACCAGCTTCGTGGACTATATGTGGCATGATGGGGTAAATACAGCGTAATAATATATTGTAGGTGTAATTGAGCACAGTTAAACATGACTTCCGTCGTTGCGAATTGAGCGGATCACAATATAATATATCCTTGATTGTAACAAAGTAGATGGGTGACAAGTTTTTTGCTGTGAAATTATATATTTCATTTGCGACTAGATCATATCTATAATCTTTATAATGTTGATCAACTGTTGATGCGAAACGATATAGTTTGTCCAGATAATATTGATCGAACGTTTGGAGCGTTGTGTGATCTAACTTGACATCGATTGCATCATGATTGACGAGTGCACCGATAAGGAACCTGATGGTGAGCCGAATCTTATAGACTGTCTCTTGGACTGTTAACTTTAGATCGCTTGTCTTGACGCGAACATCACGATTGTCTCCAGCAACCCTAGCCGTCCAAAACCGGACTGGGTCGACGCCATAATTTTCAAAGAGACTCACTGGGTCTTTTACATTACCTTTCGACTTTGACATTTTGAGTCCTTGTTCATCTAAGGCAAAACCGTGGAAGAAGAATCTTTTAGTCGGAAGACAGCCTCGAAGGGCCATGCTCAACAAGCTTGAGGAAGAGAACCAACCACGAACCTGATCTACGCCCTCCAGATACAAATCGGCCTGACTTTTGCTATCGTTTAGTCCACTCGCCGTTGTGTGCCAACTCAATCCACTGTCTGACCATACGTCGAATATGTCGGTTCCCCTGACTAAGTCTTCAGACTTGGCACGGATTTTGCACCTATCCAACAACTCTTGTGGAACTATTTCACCGTTCTCTGCAGTCCACCAATAATCCATGGTTCGTTTCTTATATAGCAGCTTGCACAGATGTTCAACAATTAGAGGATGTGAGATCATTTTGTGTTGATTTGGATCATTGCTTTTATCATAGAATACAGGGATAGGCGTGCCCCATAGCCTCTGGCGAGATATACACCAGTTCGGGCTGTTTGCGAGCGTGTTAATGAGGTGATATCTACGGTTTTCCGGAAAGAATGAGCACGCTTCTAGAGCTCTCAAACAACGAGGTATAATCCGAGAAGTGTCAAAGAACACTTGTTGGCTGGTTCTGATGATGATCGGTTGATTCGTTCGAGTTTCATAGGGGTAAGTATGCAGGGTCAACTCGGTGGAAAATAATGATCCTCGTTGGTCGAGTAGACTTAGAATCTCTTGAGTGCCGTTACTAAAGATAAATTTACCGGCTAATATCTCGCCCGCTTCACGACGATACTTCCCATCGTGGTCGACTAGACTCTGATTGACGGTTATTTTCTTTTTCTTGAATAGTTCGTAATCATCGAAGCCATAGTTTGGCGCTATGTGAACAAGGCCTGTACCTTTAGCTCCATCGACAAATTCGGCGTCCATGAAAGGTAGGGCTTCTTTGTGACTGTCTGTGCCTTCTGATATATCTGTAAACAGTGGTTTGTACTTCAGACGGTTCAGAGATTTTCCAGGGACGTAGGTTACCATCTCATGCTCGTAACCTAACCTCCGTAATAAATTACCGACCTTGGTCATCGTATCATATGACACTAGCAGATATTTCGTATCGTATTCGGCGGCACAGTCATGTTTAGTAGCTCTCAACAGACAATAGGTCTCTTGCTTATTAAAGGCGATTGCTCTATTTTCCAAGAAGGTCCATGGAGTGGTTGACCACACCAATGCATACGTAGGTGCAGCTACGTCTGAGGGAGAAGAAGGATGGTTGCCTAGTTGAAAGGGAGGATCTATGATTTCATAGAGTACGTAGGCACTTTTCGACACATGATCAGATCTGTAATCAATATCGGCCTCAGCAACTGATGTTTTGTTATGAAGCGACCAATGAACTGGCATGAGATCTTTGAAGATGAGTTTCTGTTCGAAGAGTTGGGAGAAAGCACGTAATTGATTAGCGACATAGGATGGATCATCTGTTGTATAGCGCTTATTCCAGTCTGTTAATAAGCCCATCCGCTTGAAAGATGCCATCTGAACATCGATTTGAGACTTTGCATATGCTCTAGCTCGAGTGCGAAATTGTTCCGGACTAATTGTAGGATTGCTCTCTAGCAGACTACCGCCGTAGATGCTGTGTCTTTGTTGCTCTTCTATCGCCTTATGAACCTGTAGTTCGATCGGTAAACCATGACAATCCCAACCGGCAATAAACTCAACATAGTGGCCAGTTATCATAGCATATCTGGCGGCGATATCTTTAAGAATCTTGTTGATTGCATGGCCCAAGTGGATAGAGCCGTTTGCAAATGGAGGCCCATCGTGGAGTACATATGGCTTTCTTGCTGGATCTTGTTCTAGATAGGTTTGAGCGAAGTTAGTGTCGCTCTGGATCATCAGCTCTGCCTTGGGATCATGTCGAGATGGGAAAGAACTCTTTGGGACGAAGACAGATCTACTTCTTAGCTCGGGGTTATTGATTGTAGACCTCAGGGCATCTGAAAATGCATTGATCCGAACCATTTTGTTCGTGATGGGGTAAATGTGAACTGGTTACATCACAATTCTGTTGGAGATATGACAAATCGCATAAAATACTGGCGTGCCGGGTAACCTGCCGATAATTATCCAATAACCTCGTGCTCCCTGTAGAATAGGGCAGAGTGAAAGTATTGTAGCACGAAAAGAATTTTAAATGAAGGTTACAGAAACCTATGGGAATTTCAAGATCTTGGGAGTGCAAATCCAAGCACGCGCTGCCGCTCATGGTTTTTGGCCGGGTTGTGCGCTTGCTGTACATCCCCCGCCCGCTCCCCCACATGGAGGCACCTTCTCAGCAGAAAGCAGTATTAGATCAGTCGTAGTCTAGACCTCACCCAGCCTCTGGTGATCAAGCTCTCGTGTCAACTATTTAGCAGGTACCTTCGAATTGATACTTCAAACATACCTTTCAACTGAGACGGCGTGATCAATTCGAGAACTCTCATGGGAGAACCCGCTGCGTTCTACTTACTTCTCTCTGGAACTATTTTCGGCCGGATATACTTGGGTCCAATGGTACACGCTAGTCTAGATTGGTGAAGTTTGATTCATGTCACGCAAGTCATTCTCTCTTCTGACTTTTCAAATTCTTAAAGTCGATTCGAGCTTGTCGCCCATTTATCTATCGGACCCTAATTTCATCCACCTACTTGCATAAAACGGGTTGACAAATCTGTCCAACAGTCGAAGAACCATGGAGAAGCTGAAGAGCATCGTAGGACAATGGTTGGATGGAAAAGATTCGGACCTAGTGACCAAAGTCGATCGATCAGACTTGAGTTGCCAAGATTTAGGTTCCTACGAATCTCGAGCGACCAGATTGGCCAGATGGTTCGCAGAGTATTGCTCGGCAGCCTGTGGTATGAGAGTAACTCATCTGGTCCATCAACGGAAGGTCTTGGAAGTGGGTTTGGAAGATAGCAACAAGACTCTTCACTCAAGAGTGAGTCTAAAGTTGAGAATCATCAGGAATGTCGTGCTTCTAATTTACATCTATACAGCATTTAAGTGCTGCATCCTCCTATTGTTTCAGTACAAGTACGATTTCAGCTCTGCCAGACTCAATCAGCTTGAGATTAGTCTATCGCCATCAGCCGAACAAGAGGAGCAAGTAAGAAGACGAAAAGCAGAGTTCGACCCCAACTTTCTCTCCACAGTCAATCTTACAGAATATAGGCGTTCATTGGAGGTTGATAAGGATCGATCTTGGCAGCTCTTGAAGTCCATAGGGTGCCCTTATGTCCATGAGGCCTTCATTTCAGAGACAGTATATGTAGCTCTGTTAGCTCTAACTACTCTGACTTATCTGCTCCCAATACCTTGGCTGGATGTCTCGAACTTGGTCTTCTTCGGTATGCTGTTGGACAAACAGGGCGAGTTGACTAGGTGTCGAAAGATGATTGAAAATGAGACGAGCATCATCAGGAATTCGAGCAAAAACTATGTCTTAACGCATGCGGATCTTTGTTCAGCAAACAATCGAGACAAACTGGACACTTTGAAAAAACTGAAATTCAACTCAGGAGCGAGAAAGCAAGCCAGAGATCATGTTAACACCGTCAAATTCCTTGATCACTGGCTCAAGGAGGATCTGCTTATACCTGTGAATTATTCATCCAAATGGGTATACGAGATGTGCAAAGTGTTCAGCTCATTCAATTTAACACAAATTTCACTGAGCATTGTGCAAGATATCTTTCTATTTTATGTATCCCATCTTATATTTGACCAGCATCTTGAACTTGATCCTCTGGATGTGTGGGCGATCATTGAACTGAGTCTCAATGCCATGATTGACGTGATTGCAACGTCCTACTATTTGGGTCTGTTCAATGCCATATCGAACAACCAATTGAGGTACATGAATTGGCTTAAAGAGCAAATGATTGCACATTATGAATTGTTGCAAAAAATTAATGGCCAATTTTACGCATTCCTCTCAGATAGAACTAAATCAACTGGTTTGCCGGAAAAAACTACGCTCGATAAGAATGTCGAGCATCAGATGAATGAGACATTACTTCTTGCACTGTTGCAGTATAGGATATTTCTTGCCCAGTTTAGACCACTTCGCATTCTATTCAAATTTAGTGCGAATTTTCAGATCATTGTGCTTTTCTTTCTGCCGGTTATAATTCGAATACATATTTCGTACATTACGGACAATATTCAAGGTCTTGCTGCCCTATTTCCTGTCACCGTATTGATTGTATGTGATACTGTGCTCGTCGCTATGTGCCGGATGCATCAGATGGGCACCGAGATAGGCAGGCGCATTTGGAGTTTGCAAGCCGCCTCCTTGGAACTAAACGCCAAATTAGGTTCTCTTGAGTTACCGCCAGCATATTATGAACACTCGTTGCAGCTTTACCATAAGGAAACACACGACCCACTGAAGCTTGCAAGGAACTTCGCGACCATCACCTTAATTGGACCACTCACTTACCCGAACTTGGTTCAGATGCACTATTGGTTTTTCCTCACCTTGATATCTGCTTTTTGTGAGGTTGAATCTTGGATCAAACTGTTGGGACAGAGATTTTATGATCCTTTGGGAATTTTCATTAATCCTTAAGGAAGTTACACATATCAATGAGTTTATTTGGCCGCGAGGTCTGACGGCCTCAGGTCATTGCTATCTTATCTTTCGGATTGGATTGCGGACACACATTGGTTGACTGCCTCGGTGAAGCAGCGCAGCACCCATAGGTGACAGCTCCCAGTTTTATTGAAAAGGTTGTGAAGTCTGTCGACTAGGGCCAAGTTTGCTCGAGAGGTGTTGAAGAAAAATTAGAGACTGATTAATGTTGATGATTGATATATTCGCGGTTTAAACGGAGATTGAAATTTATTCGAATCATCTACTTTGATGTGGAAGCGACATTTGCTCTCGTACTAGATTGCTGATTTCTATTCAGATTAAATAAAGCATCCTTCACTATCTGGGCCATGAGGCCTGTAATTGGTTCTATCGCAGCTTTAGCACAATCACCCGTTACTTTGGACAGCGCCTCTTGTTGCTGCTGTTTCTCTGATTGTTCCCGAGAGAACCATTTGCTTGAACCCCCTTTTGCCAAACGAGACTCAGCTTGTTCAATACGCTCCGAGAGATCTGTTATTTGTCTAGTGGTGTAGTCTGAATTCGTCGTCAAACTATTGCCCAATGTGTTGTACCAATATTTGTTACCCAAACATTCGAGCAAATAGGCGTCGAGCTCCGATTTGAAATAAGAGATCTCGAGTGGGTAATATTTCTTACAATGCACACCAAAATCCTCGATTTTGCTCATAGGTATGGTCTGGTACTCTGGGGTCAGATCATCAGTGGGTTTGAAATTCTTCGGATAGCATCTGAAAGCGCCGATATCTACCTTACCAGTAGATATAGTTCTAATTGGATCGATCACAATGGCAACAAAAGGATCTTGGAATTGTTGGTTGAGCATCTGTGTGCCAACATCAATACCTGACAGCCAGCAGCCATAACCTGGATGCGAATGGTACCAGCCGATGACATTCTCCTTGCGATCGACTTGTTTGGCTAATTCCACATAGGCTGTCATATATTCATAAGCTTGAGCATGGGCATTAACTCTAGTTTCTGTTCCCTCGACTGGTAGAGCAAAGGAATCCATAACAATCAGTGTTGATTCTCCAATTTTACCCAACAACATGCCCATGATCTCCAATTGGCCTCCCTTCCTGGAGTGTCTAAGCATCTTGAGAAGTGCATGGGCGGATATTTTGACGTGTGTAAAATATTGTGGATCTCGTTCCCATGGTTTGGCGATACAGATTTCATTGTGCTGCTGGTCGTTATAAGAGTAGATATCCTCATCGGCCATGTTGCGACTATGATGATGGGATGAGACGAGTGAAGTATGAGGGAGAGCGCATCAATGGGGTGTAATTGGTAAGACTATCTAGCTGGATGGAGAGTGGCAGCTAGTTTTGAGTTGGCAAATGATGCCCATTTCAATAATGTGATTGTTGGATGTAGTTGAAATAAATGCCGTTCTGGATGGCTCTATTCCTGGAGTCAGCTGATGGGGAGAAATGTTGTGCTTTGATTGCCAGTCGGCTGGCGGCGGCACGCACGCACTGCAGCTTGTTACCACATGTGCATGGGGCTGAGTTTTTGCAAAAATTACTGCGTCTTGCTAGCCGCAGTTACATACAATATTCTGCCCTAATTCTTTGAATCACGAGGTACTAGTGATCGTGTTTGAGACCATCGCCGATTGCTGGAGAGGACACACAGAGACTGCGCAATGGTCTTGTCGAGCTGTTGGGAAAGAGGAAAGCCTGGGCCAAAGATGAGCCAATTGGGATCGTTGGCATGCCGATTTTCAGCGCCTCAACGAGCTGAGACGGAGAGCAGGAAGAGAGTTCAGCTGGCTGGAAGGAGGCGGCATTTTTGTCGGAACATCAAACGAGTGTCCCTAATTGAGTTCTCTCTCTCTGTCTGCGATCGAGCTTAGCAATAACAATAATAATCTTTGCAAACTTGTGTTGTGAAAGAGTCCAAGTTGGACGAGTCTCCGTTCAAAAGTAGTCTCAAGAAGAGGCCGAGTGAGGAGGAGGAGGCCAAGTAGAGACGAGGAGAAGTGAGCGCTGTTGACCAGAGAGAAAGTTTTCCTCCGTTTCCATTGCATGTTGGCGCGAAGGGCCGACAGAGGCGCGTGAAAAAGGGGGGAAATCCGCATCAGCGAGCGACAGTCTGCGGTGAATATCGACGGAGACAGATGGAGAGAGACGAAGTTGAGATGAGGAAGACAATCCGGCGAGATCGCGCCACAAGCTACTGGCAGTAAGCTAGTGATCCACAGGAGAGCTGGAGAAGCATCGGTTTGATTACAACTAAGGAGAATATGGGAGAGTGAGTAAGAGAGAATAGAATAAGACAGAATTGAAAATAAACCGAGATTTGTGTGATACGTCAGGAGGGAGTTTGGAGTTGAAATCGTAACAAGAGAGAAAGAACAAAATGCCAGAATGGAAGAAGGAAGGCAAGCATCAAGTTTCAACTACAACTAGTTCCCGAAAGAGGTAGACAAACGCAAAGGCAAACGCGAGCTAAGAGGCAGGAGAATAAGGACGTCTTATTTGTTAGACGCGCAATCGGGCGGCTGCACCGGCGAGAAGCATCAGAAACAACAACAACAAGTGCGCTTGAGGGCGCCCACTTTGCTCTTTCGTCACTGCACGAGCCGAAAGGTTGAAAGCGGGCGGAGCTAAGGGCGCCCAGCGGAAGACTGAGACGCGCCGGTGAGCTAAGGTTTGAGCGAGTGCTGGCGAGCTGCAGATTTGAGAAAAATTTGAGAAAAATTGGGAAAAATTGAGAAAAATTTGAGAAAAATCTGAGAAAAATCATCCCACTTGGACACTTGTTGGCGCTCGAAAGTCTATCTCAGACCCTTGAGGGAGCTGCCAGTGCACCGCCTGGCCGATCGGCATCAAGCGAGCAGCATCAAGCGAGCATCGTCGAGCGAGCAGCGCAAAGCGAGCGAGAACTAAGGTCCGCCACCTGCTGCTCAGTCTCGCCACTTGGCCCGAGGGCGCGTCTGCCCGGCGCTCTGCTTGGCGCCATTGGAAGTGCTTGCTGTTGGCCCGCTTGCAGTGGAGGCGCCCAGTGCACGAGGAAAGCTGTGCTGCCTCTCTTCTGCTGGCGCCTCTCGTGTTGCTTCCTCTGCCCGCCCGGCCTGGCTGGCTCACTTGCGGCTGACGCGAACGAGTTGCTCACTTCTCAACAACCTCCAGCTCGCCGACGTTTCCTCGCCAACAAGCCCGCCAACGAAAACAAACAGAGGCGCCAAGGGACTCGACACTGCAAAAGCAGCACAGCATTGGTGAACCAACAGCATTGTGTGATGCTTAGCCACCCGACGAAGTAGACTGCATCGGCAGCCACCTTTGCCGCCTTTCTGCAGCTCCACTCTGGGCCGAGCCAGCGCCCCAGAAGGAAAGAGCCCTCGAGGGAAAGGGCGCCAAGCTTGGCGAGCTAACCGTCTGGTGAGCGCCGGCGAGCAGGGCGGTGAGTCAGGCCAGCAAGCGAGGCGAGGGGAGAAGAGGCTAAGGTGCGCGAGCTGCACGTGAGGAGCTCGAACGTGCGCCAGCAACTTGTTGTCGTGCGCGCAACACTGCTCGGCCGCACCACTTCATCGAGAAGTGTGCATTGCACTGGTGAGCTTCTTCTGCGCCTCCATCTTCTTCTTCTTCTTCTTCTTCTTCTGCATCACAAACGCCGCCACTCAACGGCGCCACAATAGAAATTGGCGCAGGAGAACAAATTGTCAGTGCTCGAGAGTGCCAGACAGACGCCGACACTTCGCAGTCGCCCAGGCGCACCCCAAGCTCGTTGCAGGCGCCCTCGTCCAAGTGTTGCTCTGGCTCGGGACTACCACAAATCACACACACACACACACACACACACACACACACACACAGAGCAGTTCGTGGCCGATAATTTATTTCATTTTTCGCTAACTTTCCTCACGAGTCTCTGCGAGTAACTTTTCTGCGCGCTCGCCCAGAAGAGGTGAGCCCTCGCGAGCAGACGCCAAGCTGCGAGCAGAAGTTGCAAGAAGAAGCTACAAGAAGAAGAAGAAGAGGCTGCAAGAAGCCACAGCTTGTCTCTGGCGCGCTCGACACGCACAAACAGAGTGTGGAAAACACACACACACACAGACGCACAGGCAAACAGCAGAAGAAGAAGCAAAATAGAAAGAAGCAAAGTAAGAAGAAGCAAAGTGAGAAGTATCAAAGCGGCAGAGACAGTCGCTGGGAGCCAGCCGGGCGAGCTCGGAAGTTCGAATGGCGCCAGGAGGTGCTGCTCGTTTGTGTTGGCACCTTTTGGGAACTTCAAGCGACTCGTGGCCGCGCGTCAGCCACTGGGCGCTGCTCAGGCGAGCTGCTGTTGGCGCGAGAATCACTGCGCGTCGAAATGCCAAGTGACAGACTAGGGCTGCCAAGTAGTGGGAGCTGTTGGCGCCAGGCCGAGCAAGAGTTTCAAGTGGGCGCTGCAACCTGCAAACGGGAGGCAGCAATCAGCACCAGTCTGAAGATGAGCCAAGAGGCCAGCGGCCGGAAGTGGCGCGAGGGGGAGCAAGTGGCGTCTAGCTGGAGGGAAAGCGAGAGGGGTGAGCGCGAGGGCAGAGGAGCGAGCGGGAAGGTGGCCGGAAGTGGCGCCGGCAGAGCACGGGCGGCGCTGCTGAGGGTGAGCCTGTTGATGCTGGTGGCGAGCCAGTGGGAGCGAGCGAGTTGCGGGCAGCAAGTGATGAGGCAGGAGGGCGCCAATGGCGAGCTCGCAGTGACCAATTTGAGAGCTAAGGAGAGCTGGCGGGAAGCGAGCTCGCCCGAGAGACTGCACAGAGTCGCCGCGCTGGCCACCAAGCTGGACCACTGGTTGCGCTGCAACCGGCTCAACCTGCTCTTCGGACAGTCGCCGGCGCGGCGCGAAGAGCGCGCGGCCACCTCCAAGCGTCTCCGGGCCGCTTACGCTTCCGCTTCCGCCGCCGACGAACCGGAAACGGAGGAGGCGGAGGGCCACCAGCGCGGCTTCTGTCGCGCCCACTTCGACGGGCATTTGTGCTGGCCGCAGGCGAACGCGGGCGAGCAAGTCCAGCTGCCCTGTCCAGTGCTCAGCTATTTGGCCCCGGCGGTTCTCCAGGCGGACAATCAGTCGCCACAGGAAGCGCCTCGCCAGCCCGACACCCAAGCCGCCGCCGCCCAGTCCACTTCCGGGGCGCTCGAAGGGGCCCAAGTGCAAGTGGGCGCCCCCAGCGCAGTCCAGCTCCAGCCGCAGACAGTGGCCACAGACAGTCTCAAGCCGCCACGAACGAGCCCCCAACGAACAAACCAGCAACAAATTCAGCAACAAATCCAACAACAACTTCAGCCACAAATTCAACGGCCGCCAACCAGACTCACCGGAAGTGCATCTGCGCTGGAACCTGAAAATGGGCCCCAAAGTGGCCCAGTGGCCAATTTGTCTCCATTTCAAGCCGAGCAGACGGACACAGCTCCGTCTGCTCACAAGACGTCTGGCCAGGCCGATGATTTAAGACACTTTGCCCAAAGCGAGACGCTGGAATTTGTCTCCAAGCTCAAGAGCCAAACTTCCGGTTCGGCAGGTGAGTAATGTTTACCTTTTCTTTTGTTCTTTTTCGCTTTTCTTTCTTCGCTCGCCTTTTCTCTCTTCTTGTTCTACACTGTTGTGTATTGTCTCTCCAAGTTTGACTGAAAATATTTGGCCTTTTTCGGAGACTTGGAACAAATAAATTTCCATCAAAGTCTTTTGTCCTGAAGCCTTTGGAGCTAACATTTAGAGCTGGCTTTTAGAGATAGCATTTAGAGCCAGCATTTAGAGCTGAGCGAAAGTGGAAAAATTTGGCGAAAATTGGCAAGATCGCCGAGATTTAGCGCCCAGAATTTCAGAAAATTTCAGAAAATTTCGGCCAAATTTTGACCTTGTTTTGCGAGATTTTGAGGAAAAAACGAGCCAACGAATTGGAAAATATTGCCCAAACTCAAAGTGGCTCCTCCACTTGCACTTCCGCTTTCACCTCTATCGCTTAGCTAAAGCTAAACCTTAGCTAAAACTAAACCTTAGCTCAAACTAAACCTTAGCTGGGGCGAAAATTGGGCCCCACTCGTCGAGGAGATTTATTGCAGCGGACGCGCTCGAATGTGACTTGGCAGAAGCGCCAACTCAAGGCCGCCCAACTTCTGGCCTCCAAAAGGCGACCTAAGAGCCGCCAGAAAGCAGATTGCTGCCCAGACAAGCAGAAGGGCGAGGAATTTGTCTCCCACTTGCCAGCCTGTCTGTCCGTTTGTCTGTCTGTCTGTTAGACTGTCGAGAGTTGGCGCCAGTTTGTTGTGGGCTGTGAAAAATTCAATCGCATTTGGGGCCCAAAAAGCTGGCCGGACGCGCGAGGGGCTGAAAAATCTATTATTTTTGCGCTGGCACTTTCCGGTGGCAGAGGAGAAATGTTGAAAACAAAGCTCGCCAACTGGGCAACACCCAAGCTGCCGACGCCAAGCTCCTGTCGGCGAGCTCGTCGCAGGCCAACTCCAGCAGCTTGTCGGCCTTGCTCTTTTCTGTTCGGCCAGCTCTTTGTTTATTCCGCCTCCTTTGCGGCCTTTGCTCCAACTGTGCCCCAAAGGAGCAGCATCTGCAGGCGCGTCAGAGGCGCCCAGTCGGCTCCCAAAGCGTCCAAAAAGAGACGCCCAGAGAGAGACGCCCGGGCGAGACTGCATCTCCCAGATGGCCGCTCGTCGAGAGGCGCGCCCATTCGAGCCCAGGCGGAAGCTATGCCGGAAGAAGTGGAAAAATCTGGCCGGAAAAAAGCCAGATTGGCGCCCAAGACTGTCTGTAGAGGCGCCGCAGGAAGCGCATCTACAGGAAGCGCACCTCAAGCAGGAAGCGCAGAGCTTTGCGGCGACGTGCTCGAAGGACTGTCCAGCGTCTTGGCCACCCAGCGAGCCGGCCGGTTTTTCCAAGTTTCGGCATCTTCTCGGCGTCTTTTCGGCGAGCGGAAAGGGTTATTTCGAGCGATAATTTCGAGATTTGTCTCGACAAATCTCGAAATTATCTCCCGCGAAGGAAGCTCAAGACTCCTTCAGGCGCACTAATGAGCGCAGAACACTCGCAAGTGAAGCTCTGGCTCCTTGAGACTCCTCGAGACTGGCTGGCGGAACTCGCACGAGCTCGGCGGGGCCCCAATTTCGCCGGAAGCGCCGCCTTTGTGCAGCGCCGTCGAGGAGCGTCTTCATTGACTTGCAGCCTGGAAAGAGTCTTGGCGCGTGGCTGGTGGCGCCGCAGACAGTCTGCCGATCGGCCAATCTGCCACCCAACACCTTGGACTCTAAAAAAGAGTTTCCAAACCGGCGCATTAACTTGAGGCCGGCCTGCTGAGAGAGGGCCACTCTCTGGCGGCCCAGCGCTGAGAAGGCGCCTCCCGTTTCGCCCAATCCGGCGGGAAAGTCGCCCGCAAGTCGCCCGCAAGTAAGCCAGCCAGGTGCTCGCTCGAGAGAGACCCAAACTGGCCGGCTGGCGATGTAACTCGACGCGCGGCCCACATTTGGGCGCGCCTTCGGGGCTTTGCTTGGCCGGCGGCGCTCGGCTGCACATTGGGCAGACTGTGTGCGGCGGACTCTGTGCCGCAAACTGCGCGCCGCAGACTGTGTGCGAGCAGCACGCAGCCCAGAAGGGCGCGCCCACAGGAAGAGACCCCCCCACTCGAGCTCGTCATTAACGCGCGCACACGTGCTCATGCAAAAATAGCCCAGATTTTGCGCCACCGCCGAGGCCAAGGATGGCCACTGGCTGGTGCAAATTGCAAATTGCCGCCCGCCCATTGTGTGCGGCCCGCTCGGAGGCCAAACAAAGGCCCCCAGCGAGACGGACGGCCGCCCGTCCGCCGGGCCAACCTCAGCCGGCTTGTCGCGGCGGCTCCCCCGGCGGCGTCCACTCGCCGCTCGAGGGCTGGCCGCACTTGGCGTTATTATTGCCGCACGGAGCCCGCAGAGGTGCAGCTGCTCGGCGGCCGCACGCCCGCCGAGCTGCCGGCCCCAGTCTGCGGCTCGCCCGGCCGAAATCCGCCCCAAACTCGCCAAATGAGCGCCCACAGGCGCCCCATTTGGACTAGGCCAGTCTGCCCGATTGGCCCCCTCCAATCAGGCGGCTTCCGGTGAGAAATTGATGCCGCCCGTTTGGTGCAAATCGATTTGCGTGCCAACCCAGTTCCGGCCGCCAGATTGGCCGCCGCCAGTCTGGCATCTTGGCCCCCAGCTTGCCGTCTGCTCTGGGCTGTTTGCTGTTTGCTGTCCGCTGTCTGCTGTCTGCTTTCTGCCGGCCCTAGTCTGTCGCCGGTCGGCGGCGAGCAGCCTCGGTCTCGTGCTCGCCGGCGAGCCCATTAGGATGCGCCGCGAGTGGGCCCACTGCAGACTGTCTGTGCAGCACACTGCATGCAGTGCATGCAAACTGCTCACTGCCTGCCGACTGCACAACGCAATGCAATCTGCGCCGCACACAGTCTCGCGCGCGTCTGCTCGCCGCCCGCACACTGCAGAGTGCAGTGCAGATTGCACTGTGCGGCCATACACTTGCACTGCGAGTGCATAGCGCCCTGCAGGCGATCAGTGCACTTTACGCCCACTGATCGCCAATTGACTGGCTCGAGTCTGTGTGCCTCGCCTGCATGTGTCTCTGTGACCATTGATGCCCTCGTCTGGCTGGCAAGACGCGCCAGTTTGGGCCCAAATTTGCCGCCTGCCAGCGCGCCAAACTGGCGATCTGGGAATCAATCAACTGGGCCCGAGCGGCTCGTGCTCGCCCAAACGCCACTGGTTGGGGCCCCCAACAGGAAGCGGCCGCCCAGCAGCAGCAGCAGCTCGCCGGCCGATCAGATTAGCTGCCTGTTTGCGCCACCCGAGCGACGGTAATCCGGCCGGCCGAGGACTCGCGCCAGCGCAAACCCAGTCCCACGGGCGCCCTCTCCTTCCGGCCCGCTTCCGACGCGGCTCAGAGGTGGCCAGTGCGGCTCGTTGGCGAGCTGACTGGCCCGCTGGAAAGCTCGCTGCCTTGCCAGTGAGCTGGCCAACAAGCTCGCGAACAAGCTCGCCAACGAGCTGGCCAAATGGGGCCCGATTTGAATGCGCGTGTCTCGAATTATTGGCCGCCCGTTTGTTGTTGTTGTTGCTCTTTTGGCCGCTCTCTTCGTTGCCCCTCCAGCTGAGCTCCTCTTTTGGCTCTGATTTTCCGCTTGCCCGAACAAATGGAGGCGGAAAAAGGGGGCCAAATTTAATTGGCCTCCAAAGCGTCTTGGCGGGCACGCTGAGGGCGAGTTCTTTTTGGAGCTGCTCCTCTGCACTGCTGCAGACTGTGTGCGCCGCTCCTAGTCTGCACTGCTCACAGTCTGCGCCGCTCCTAGTCTGCGCCCGCACGCACACACGACGGACTAATTAGTGCCATTGTTCCGTTGGGTGCGCGTCCCTGTTGCTGTTTGGGGCCAGCAAATGGGCGCCCTTCGAACTGAGGCTCCAGTTCCGGCCTGTTTGCGTGTGGGCGGCGAGCGAGAGGCGCCCAAATGGAGCCCGAGAGTGCGGCGACTGGAACGGGATGCTCAGAGTCGCCCGCTCCTTAGGGTCGCCCGCAGCTAAGGGTCGCCCGCAGCTCAGTGTGAGCGGCAACAATTGCGCCTCTCTGTTGATAGATCATCATCAATCTATCACGAGCACCCGCTTTGAATTGGGCCCGCCAAAGTGCAGCCACTCACTGGGCCACGCGGCCGGCGAGTTCGAGATGTTCCAGAGACAGTCTCCTCGAGGCGCGCTGCTCGCCGACTTGCCCTTAGCTCTGGAGGGAGCCACTTCCGCCGCAGGAAGTGCGCCGGTTGCGCCTCGTCCTGGTCCGCTTTTTGCCACCGAAACGGGCTGCTTTCTCATGACCAGACGAAGAGAGTCTCACTCTGTTTCCGCTCGACGCTGATGCAGCGCCGCATCAAAGTGGGCCCAGTTATGCTCACGCTTCGCTTGCCAGTGGCGCCCGAAACTGTGGAGGAGCTAAGGAAGAACTGGGCAAGAGTTCAGCTGGAAGAACTGGCGAAGAACTGTGGCCGAAAACTGGGCAAGAAATGGACAAGAATGCGGCCGAGTGGCTTGGACAGAGCACGTCTCGGGCTCGCGTTCGGCCTCGACATTGAGTGGCCGATGGGCGATCGAGTTGGGCCCAAGTTGGAAGGGGAGCGAAAAGAGGGGCAAAAAGAGCAGCGCCGGTGGGCGAGTGACGAGCTGCGAATTGGGAACTGGAGGGGCCGAGTTGCGTGTCGCATGGAGGCCGCTTGTTGTTGTTGGCGCGCTCGGTCACTGGGTCATGGAGCTGGGGCAGACTGTCTGCGGGCTGGCTTCTGCTTGCCGTTCACTGCTCACTGTTGGCCGCTCACTGCTTGCTGTAGGCACTGCGCTCTGCTCACTGTTGGTACTGCATTCTGCTTACTGCTTACTGCTTACTGCTCGCCGCCCACTGCCCACCCTTAGCCCAGTGCTCGCGGGCACGCAAGCGAGAGAGATTTCTGCGGGGCCGAATTGGCATCGGAAACAACAAACGACGCCCGCGACAATGCGCCCGAGTCGATGATCCGAATCGGCGGCGCCCAAATGGAGTCCGCCAGTTGGCCGGCCGCGTCCGGTCGGCACGGAAGCCGCGCGGGCGTCTTGCCATCGTGTGTGTTTGGCGAGCGGGCGGCCCACTGGCAGGCAGAGATGGCCGCTCGGCGGGCCGATCAAGTTGCGTGGGCGACTCGAGTGCGAGCTGGGAGGCTAAGGAGCGGCCGCCCAGCTCGCCGCTCGGCCACATAAACGGCCCCACCGAGACGTCCAAATAAACGGGCCGCTCTTTGTATCTTTGTGGGCCGCTTCCTGGCCGGCTGGGAGCGGACTTGGGCCGAAAAGATGGGCGCAAAAGAGGAGGGCTGTCTCTCTATCAAGTTGCAATAGTTTGGGCGCGTCAACAATATAAATCATTGCGCCTGGCGATTTGTGTCCGCGTTGGGCCCACTCGCGACGTTCCGCAGGGCCAGAGACTGGCTGTGGCGCTGCACTGCTGCGCTGCTGCACTGCGCCTCACTGTGTGCACTGCACAGTAGCTCTGCAGCAGTGCAGTACTGCAGCATTTCAGCAGTGCAGTGTGCAAGCACGCGAGCGGCAAAGCAGCAAAGCAGCAGAAAAGAAAAGCACACAGACACGTCGCAGGCCAACTTGTGGGCCTGATGTTTTTTTAAGCTCCTCGCGCCTCACCGGCCAGACGAGCTCAACTGCGCGCCGCCCACACTCTAAGCTCGACTTTAAATCTTCACAAGACGCAATAAGTGGCAACAAGCGCCCTCAAAAGTGGACGCGCTTGTTTTTTATTTCAACGCCGCCAACACTTGCCCACTCCTCCACTCGCCGCCACTCCATTAGCCTCCCCCTCTGGCGCCCCCAAAGCAGAGCGCCCATTAATTGATCTCGCCGGCTCGCCGCTCGGCTCGCCTTCCTTCCAGAGGCGCCCTCTCGCTCGCTGCCTCACTTCCGGCGGCGAATCGCGGCTCCTCGAGCCCATTTTGACGCACGACGAGCGCCCATCTGGCTGCCTTTTGAGGGTCTTCTAAGAGCCAGAAGTGCCAGCAAGTCGCCGGCAAGACTGAGCCAAGTGTCTTGGCGTCTTGGTGTCTCGAAAGGTGGCCAGACGTTTGCATCAAGGCGCCCACCTGAGAAGAAGTCTGGTGGCCGAAACGCGAAGAGAGGGGCACTCTTTCTGCCCGCCTTTGGCTGCATTCTGAGCTCTTGAAGCAACTCGAGAACTCAAACTGGAGCCAATCTGCCCAATGGACTGGTCCTAAGGAACCGGAAGTGATCCTGATCGAGTTTTTTTGGGCTCCTCGAGAGCAGAGCTATGCCGCGGCGGTCAAGATGTAGCGCAGATCTTGGCAAAAATCTCGGAATCTCGTTAGCTGGCGGCCCGCACCTAAGTGGCGCCCGCATTCTCAATCATCGCAAAATGCATCCCCCAATGATTAGAACCATAATCTTCTCTCATCTCGGCCCAACAAGCAACTTCCGGTTTCACTTCCGGTCCCGAGGTTTAGGCCAAGTGGCGACCGCAAATTGGGCTTGAGGGGCAGTGTTGGGCCGGAGCTTAGCTTGGGGGACCTTTGGGGCAGCTTTTGGGCCAGGCGAAAGGCGAGCGAGTGGCAGGAGAGTGTTGTTGTTTGGCTGCCGGCCGGCCGGAATGAGGAAAGAGGAGAGAAAAATAAAAACAAATTGCCTGTCAGGAGAGTAAATCAATCCACTTCTGAATGGGGCTGCCCTCTGGCTTGGGCGCATGCAAACCGGCCAGCCACTAGAGCCAAAGCTGGTCCAAGCCCCAAGCTAGTCCATGGGCCTGGGAGCAAGTGGAGCGGATGAGCGGCGGGTGAGCGAGTGCAATTTAATCGCGTGTGTGGCAACAAGAGGCGCTGGCCTCTTGCAGCACTCTGGCGGCTTCCAGGCGGGCTCCAAGAGGCCAGTTTGCAGCAGTGTTGCTTGGGCGCCAACAAACTGCGCTCGTTTCCTCCAGCTGCCAGCCACCCTTAGATCTGGGCGCCCATTTTGCACGCAATCGCCGCCCCCAAGCAGTCGAGATAAACCTAAGCCACCCGATTGGCCTAGTTGTCGCGCCCCACTGGCCCGCCGATACTTTGGCGCCCCTTTGGAGCCTCTGGTGCAGTCTTCAAGCTGGCCGCCAAGCTCGTCGCCAAGCTCGTCGCCAAACCGCCGCCCAAGGAGCCCAATATTTCGCCCCTCGAGCTGGCCAGTCTTCTGACCACTCGGCCACTTGGCCACTTGGCCAGTCGCTCAAATGCCCAAATGCTCAAACACTCAAATGCTCGAATGCCCAACTGGCCAACTGCTCACTTGGCCACTTGGTCACTGGGCCAGTGGGCCGGCGGAAGTGGAAGTGGCTGGGGGGCCGATTTGTGTGCGGTTTGTGTTGAGGGCAGACAAGTCTAAATACTTTCAATTATGTTGCTCGTCGGCCACTCCTCGCCAGCCTGGTGACAAACGAGACGACGGGCGCCAAATTACTCTTGGTCCGAGCGCGTGGCGCTAAGCGAGGAGCTGGTCCAAATTGGGGCCCACGCGTCTCGACGGCAGTCTTTCCCTGGCGGCGTCTGTGTGGCGGCGCATCTCATTGCAGCGTGCAGTCTGCAACGTGCATTCTGCATTCTGCACTGTGCAGTGTGCAGTGTGCGCTCTGTGCACTCGGCCGGTGACTGTGTGCGGCCGGAGCGGCTGGAGCGCGCTCCATTCCCTGCGCTCTGCGTGCCGCACTCTGCAGTCTGCAGTGCGCACTATGCATTATGCACTGTGTCTAGTGTGCAGTGGGCGCCCATTTGCCAATTTGGCAAACACGCCGCCAGGAGCGCGCCCTAAGCACCGGCGGCTCTCCAGCCACACGGCCCCAGCCACCACATTAGGCTCCCCTCCTTCCAGTTCTCGCCCCGCTCACCCATCTCGCTCCCTTTGAGGAATTGCATCGCTGAGCTTGCAAATCGTGCCCGCCGCTGCGCCCGACACTTGGGGGCGGCTCGGATTTAAGACGGCCGTGTGCACTCAACGACAACAGTGCTTGTTGTTTCTAGTGCTCCTCCTCTTAATTGATGGCCAACAGTTGCGAGTGGCTGCCACTTGGAGAGAGTGTCTCTGGCTGGCTGGCTGGCTGGCTGGCTGGTCCGCCGAGCTAGCCAACCAAAGCTGGAGCTTATGATGACGATTGTCGCCAAAAAGAGCCGGCCGGGCGGCCATTGTTTCGCGCCGGCCACTGGGCGGCCAAGAAATGGGGCCCACTCGATTGCGGCCCTCCCGATTCGGGCCACTCGCTCGCCCGCCCAACGCACTCGGCCGGCTTCCCAGCCCCAGCCGAACGCTAATGGGCCGGCCCCCGTTTGCATTTGCGCCCCTCTGGTTCCGCGCTCGCTGGGGCCGCCCCCGCCGCTCGGCCAGTGGCCACTCGTCCAATTGCGGGCCACTTTCGGCCGCCTTCTGGCCAGAAGTTGTCCGCTTTCGGGCGGCCGAGACGCCGGCCGGCAATTCTAATCGTTCACTTGCGGGCCGCTCGCATGAGGCGGCCCATTTCGCGCTCGCTGCAGTCGCCCGCGCGCGATCCGCCGCAGACAGTCTATGGCCGCACTCGCACTCGCGCTCTCGCACGCGCGCTCCACGCTCGTCGCACGGCACTCACAGCGCAGTGCAGAAAGCAAGGCAGAAAACAGTGCGCCCAAGACAATGGAAACAAAAAATAGGAGCAATTTCCCCAAGTGCTGCCCCTCCATGTCTCTCCGGGTCTTCCTGCTCTCCTTCTTTGCTTCTTTCCTGCTTTCCTTGCTTCTTTCCGCTCGTCCAGCCGACAAACAAACAGACAGACAGACAGACAGACAGTGCTTGCGGCCGCCCCCAGTCAGCGGCCAACAAAAACATCAACAAACCAATACTGCTCCAGTCGCTATTGAATTAATTGAACACTTGGCCTGCAACTGCAACTGCAACTGCAACTGGGGGCCCATTTTCGCCCCACTCGATTGTCTCCCGCGCGACTCGCCGCCGCCGCAAAAGCCACTCCGGCCCGCTGACAGTCTTCCGCCCACGAGGAGCTCTCGAGTGACACTCGCCCGCCCCCAGCTGGCCAGTGGGCACTGTCTCCGTGCGGAAGTGTGGCCCTTTTTAGAAAACGATCGCCGCCGAGTGGCCCCCAGCGCTTTGTTTATTGTCTTTCGAGCTCCATTCGAGCTCACTCTCACCATCTGCGTGTCCTCAGAGTCCAGCTCGGGAGTTTGGGGCCGTCACTGAGCCGCCGAGGAGTGTCTCTGGGCGGCCGCAATGTCGCCTCGATGAGCCAGTGTTGCGCCACTGTTGCCGCTCGTTTGTGTGCCAGTTTGGGCCGCATCTTCTGGGCCTAATGTCGCCTTGGATCGTGTGGAAAATTGCTCGATCTAAGCGCACTTTGGCGCCGCTCCCAAGCCTCAGACGAGCCTTAGGTGCGGCAGTCGAGGGCCCAGAGGAAGTGGGCGAGAAAGTGGACGAGCAATTAAAGTTTGGGCCGCTCATTAGCGCGATATTCGAGTGGGCCGCTCGTGTTCGGCTTGATTGCTTTTGCGTGCACTTGGCGGCCGCAATTGGCCGCCAGATGATGGTGATATTTTTCGCCTTAACTCACTTGCGAGCTTAGGCACTTCTGCTGCACTGCTACTACATACTGTATGCACTTCTATTGCATTGCAGACTGCACTCCACTGCACAGTGCGCGTCTGCGGCCGGCGCTTGTCTGCGGCGACCAGCAGCGCATAGCAAAATGGGCGCCGCCAATGCAGAAGTGGCCCCCAAAAGTGGGCAGCAAAAGTGACAAGTTCGAGAGAGCAAGACAATGAACAACTCGCCGGCCGAACTGCTCGTCTGTCTGTTCGCCCAAAGTGGCCCCGCACGTCCACCATTTGGGGCTCACCTCGCGCCCTTCCGTCTGGCCGTCTCGCAGTCTCGCCGAGCAGTCGTCTCGCCGAGCAGCCCCATATGCTGCCACTTTGGTCGTAAACATTGGCCGGAAATGGGCGGCGCTGTTGCTCGGCTCGCCCGCTCGGCCTTGCCTTTGCGGCCAAATCAAAATGGGCGCCACACTGAGGCCGGTGGACAAATATCGGCCGCAAATGGGGCCAAATAATAAATAAAAATCGGCCCCAACCAAATTCGCCGCCGAGCTCAACTGGGCCAGTCTGCCAATCTTCTGCCAAGGCTCTTTGTCGACGAGCGACGAGCGACGAGCAATGGGGGACTCGCCGGCCGGCTGGCTAGCTTGCCAGCCGGCATGACAGTGTGCAGCTCGTCGATTGATTCGGCGCCTGTGGGCTGGCGGCGAGCTCGCCAAGCGGCCGGCTGGGAACAATTGATAACAAATGGATGCTGGTGGCCATTTGGGTGGGTCTGCAGCGCTGCCTTGGGCTCCAGCTCCGAGCCTAAGGTTCAACAAAGGATGTTGCGTGCAGGCTAAGCCGGCTTTGAGGCGGCCGCACACAGTCTGCGGCTCGCATCTCCCGCGCAGCTCCAAACTGGCCCCAGTTGTGCGCCAACTTCAGCACAGCTCAGAGCTCCTTTGGACTCGGACAATTTGCCTCTTATGCATATTGCAACAGAGGGGCGCCAAACTGGCACACAGCCGCTCGCATATAACGAATGTGAATACCAATTGTTGTTGTTGGCCCGCCGAGCTTCACTTTCCCCCCCAGAGCTGCCCTTTGGGCGCTCTCAGGACTCACTGCTGAGCGCTCACCGGCGTTGCCTGAAGACTGTGTGTGTGTGTGTGTGTGTTTAATCTAATTTGTTCTATTAAATTGTTCCGCCGGCCGTTGGTGGGAAAATAATAACAACACTTTTGGAAATTTGCCGCAGCCGCTTCCAGGCTGGCCGCAAACAGACAACCTTTCCCGCCGGCAAGCTCGCAACAATTTGCCCACTCGCAGCCGCAGACTGCCTCTCGCCCGGCTCTCCTCTGGCCGCCCTTTGCAGCAGTCCCAGTCTCTCCTCCACTCGCAGTCTCTGTTCCAGTCTCAGACCAAAACTTGAGCCCAAACACAAGCTCAGAGGCGAGCTCATTGACGCACAAGCAGCGCCCAAATGCAGCCAGACACTTCCTGTTGCCTCCGCTCGACGCTTTGCTCCCGAAGCGCCTTTTTTCCCCACCCTAAGGCGCGGCTCATTTGCGCTCCACTGCCCCCAACTGACCGGCCTCATCGACAACGCGCGCCCATCTCGAGCTTGCCGGCGAGCCTGCTTGTTGGCTCGTTGGCAAGCTTCTTTCGACTTGGCCAGCCGGCTTTCCAGCAGGCCAGCGAGCTCACTGGCAAGCTCGCTGGCTAGCTCGCTGGCCAGCCCGCAACTAATGCAACCGAGTCTAATTGAATTTCTCGCCGCCTTGCCGGCCGTCTGCTCGCCAGCTCGACCGCTCCTCAGCTCACCTTGAGGGCCACCCACGAGCCCAATGTCAATGGGCGACCCTCGTTGAGAGCGCCCTAGTCTCCGGCCGCAGCTAAGCAGCCGCCACTGCTTGAAATGCGCGCCCACCCAGACCCAAGGGCGCCCCAAAGGGGGCCGGAAGTGCAGCCTGCCAAGTTGTATCTCTTCTGGGTGGGCGTGTTTATCTGGCCGCTCGAGAGAGTAGCGTCGAGCGGGAGACTGTCTATGAGAGAGAGTCGCTCTCATAAACAGAGACTAGCGAGCGAGCGAGAGGGCGCCTCTCGGGGAGCTCGCGGAACCACAAGAGCCAGAGATCAACAAATAATCCGCTTTTCTTCCCGCTCGGCTGGATTAGCAAAACCTCCGCTTGGGCTGCCAGTGTTGCTTTACTTTTGTGCTGCTGAACGAGCAGCCCAAAGTTACGAGGCACCCTAAGTGGCCGCAAGACTGACAGGCGCACACAGTCCTGCGACAAACTGGCCTCGTGCCCTCAGGATTAGCATTCGGGCCGCAACGATAACAGTCGACTTTTTGCCCGCCGGCCTCCACACTTGGGCTCTGTGCGCCTCGTTTGCAGCCAGAGACAGTCTCTGGAATGCGCTCAGTCTCGCGTCAATCAGAACAAAAGCAGCTCAAGGCCAAACACGAAAGTAACTCGGCCCAAAACTAACCGAAAAAAAAACACGCTTCCTCCCAAAATGTCGCCCAAATGCCACCATTTCCGACCCTTAGGAGCAGGAAGGTTCGCGCGCCGCCTCTGCGCCCCGAACGCGAGTGGAGTTGCCGCGCCGGAAACGGGCTCCAGCCAGTCGGAGGCGCAACAGTCGCCCGCCAAGGCGCCCCATTCCGAGTCGGAAGATGGCCGCCCGCAGGCCGCCGCTCTGGTGGGCCGCGGCTGGTCCAACGCGGCCGACTACTCGGAGTGCGCGCCGGCCAGTGGTCAAGGAGCGACTAGTGGCCAGTGGGCGGCCTTCGATCCCTCAGACGAGTGGGTAAGTGTGATGCATTAAGCTTGCAAGTGAGACTCAAAACAAAAACAAAAAGTCGCCCGCTCGCTGCAGACAGACCGAATCTCTGCACTATTCGCGCGAGGCTCACGCATTGAGCGCGCGTGAATACGCGCGCTAGTCCATAGGACTAGCGCACACTGTGTGCTGCAGACTGTATGCATCGAGCACTGCGTCCTGCAGTAACTGCAGGCCGCCCATGCTCCTCAATGCAAACAAGCCGGCCAACTTGCAGAGTGAGGCCCACATGGCGCCAATTATCAGTCGCATCTGGTCCGGGCGGCCCATTTGCCGGCCGCCCACCGCCAACTGTCCGCACGGAGACGGATGTGGCGGCCGGAATTTGTCTCCATCCGGCCTGGCCGGCGGCGAGCTCGCTCCAGGTCCCCGTTTCATCGAGCCGACTGGACCACTCGCTGATCGCATTATATTCATCCAAGTTCCTGTTGGCGGAAATTAATCGATTTGCCTGCCGCTAGCGCCGCCCCGAAGTGCACTTGATGGGCCCATCGATCTCGCAACGAGCCCACTCTATCCCTCCGCTGGCTGGCAAGGCCGCCCCCAGCTCGTCCCCCTGAATGCGGGCCGAGACCGGGGCGCCCGTCTGAATGGGGCCCACGAGAGGGGCCACTTGTTTGCAAATCAGGCCCCTCCCGCCGCTTATCTGTGGCCCGCACGGCCGCCAAGTGCACGTCTGCGCTTTGGGCTAATGATGGACTCTAACAAGCGGCCGGCAACTTGGCGCCAAATTGGCTCCCCCGCTTGGCCTCCTCGCTCGCCGACTGACCAGCGTCGCGTCCAAATGGGTCGCCTGGTCAAGCTCGCGGCCACTTGTTCGCCGGCGAGCTGGCAGGTCTTCCTGTGCGCCGGGTGGTTGCGCGCGCCAAAGTGGCATTAGTGGGTGAAAAAAGGGCCACGAATCACAGTGTCTGGCTGGCACAATGATCGACATTTATCATCGTCATCTCAGCCGCCTCGAGACGCGTCTCGGCGAGTCTCAGCTGGCTGGCACTCGCTCGAGACTGGCCCTCCTTCACTGAAGTGCAAGCTAAGCGCAAAGCGCGCCCTTAGCTCCACTTTCGAGCCCACTCTCAAGCTCGCCGGCGCCTCCAAATGGGCAGCTCTTGGCCCGCAACTCTTTGCGCCCTTTGCCAGCTCGCAGAGTGGCCGAATCAGCACGACTTTTTCCCCAAAGCTAAGCTGACAAACGACAACAACCAGAGCTTAGCTCTCGGCCGCCCAATCTGCTGCCAGTTGCTCGCGACTCGAGCCAGCAAACGGGACTGTCTCGAGGCGGCAGCTTGGCCCAGCTCGCTTGACAGACGCTGGCTGTCCCAAGTCGTCGAGAGCAGCTTTGCTTGCACCCTTCCAGTGTGGGTCTTGCCAACGGTCTTGCCAACGGTCTTGCCAAAGAGAAAAGGGCCCTTTTTCCAGCAATCTTGGCCGACAAAAAGGAGTCCTAATCTGGGCCAGCTTGCCACCACTGCTCGACCAAGCGAGAGACAATGATAGGCGCTCTGGTTGGGGCGCCAACTCTCGCATTTGCGCCAGATAATGAACAGCGAGAACCAGAGACAATCGGCCACACATGAATGAGGCGGCAACTTGCGGCCCGCAAGAGATTAGAGTGGAAAATAATCCACTGGCTGTGAATAATGAAAAACAACAACATTGTTCGAGCTCAAGTCTCATTATCAAATCAAAAGAATTCCACCAGCGAGCCGCCCATTACTCTTGGCCGCTTGGGGCAATCCGCGCCAGAAGTGCAGCTCTTGGTTGAACTTTCTCGCCAAACAATCACTCGCCAAGCTCGACTTGGGGCCCGAGACAGTTAGAGACTGTCTTGGAAGAGAGACACTCTTCTTTCTCGCTCCTCAGGGAGAGCTGCTCGACGCCGCGGGCTTATTTGAACCCAAAATATGCCCTTTTTATGGGGCCACATTTGCAATTTGGATCCTCCAAACCGGAAACTGAGTGCTCTAGAGGAGCTCCAGAAGAGAAATTCTTCTCTTTTATTTCCCTTTTATTTCAATCATGCTCCATGAGAGCGTGATTGTCGCAAGAAAGTCAAGAGTCAAGAGTGTGTGGATGAAGATTGAGTTTTATTTCTATTTTCCATTCTATTTATAAGTTTTGTCGCGCGACAATCGTGCACTTTTTGCGCCCCAGCGACTGGCTCGCAGCTGAGGATTATTATTTCCAGGAAGTGTCTCCATTCTCTTTGCCTTTTGCAGCTTTGCCTCCGAAGTGCAGCCCTCCAAGTGTGTGTGCTCAAGTGTTTTGTCATGAATTTTGCATTTGCGAAAAGATTTCTCTGCTGTGAAGGATTTTCAGCGGAAAATTGAGCGCCCAACTTGCCAAGACATCAATTCGTCAAAGATGCACTTGCGCTTCCTGAGCTCAAAAACGGCAAGCTCAAAGCTCCACTTGAAAATTGAGAGCTCTCAATTTTCAATCCTTCTCTCAGAGGGAGAACTCTTCTCTCCTTTGCATCGTCCTCCAGCTCAGACTTGAAGGCGATATTAATAATCTCCACAGCTAGACCTTAGCTCCGGCGCACCAAGAGGGGCCCCACACTTCTCGGCTTGTTTGCTCTTCTCTCGTAAAGAATAACTCGGCCCAGTTGTGTTCCGGCGTCTTGACACGGGCGAGACAAGCTCGCAATCGACAGTTCAAACCAAGGCGCCAAGAGCTCTCCATTTGGGCCCAGATTTCCCGCCCTAAGAGCTGAGGGGTGGGACAGCTTCTCTCGCTGGCTCTAAGGGCAGACTCGAGATGGCTTAGGATGGGCCAGAGGGCGGCCATTGCACCAGGGCGCCAATCTGCAATCTGGAGGCCAAATCTCGATTGTTGTCGACTTGTGCGTATTACTTTTTGATCGACTCGAGCTGAGGGCGTCTCTCGTGGCTCGTGGAGCAATAACTTTCCAGCCGCGCCACTTTTAGGGCCAAATAATTGGATCCTGAGGAATCCTCGTGAATAATAATTCTGTCCCCCAAAATGGACGATAAAATCTCCTGAATCTTGCACGATACTCCTCAAAGAGATGCCCCCAAAGCACCTCCCCAGAGACTAGCTGCGCCGGGCGAGCTAGTCTCTGAGCTGCTCGAGCGTCCAGCTTGGGGTCTTTGAACTGCATTATTGTGGCTTGGCTCGCCAAGCTTGGCGAGGATTTGCGCCATTTCGCAGGAAACTCCAGCCAAAAATGGGCCCCAAATTTGTTATTAACTGACCAATGAAGTGTGAGAGTCCAGGCGAGTGGAAAGTTATTTGCGCCGGAAGTATCAGACTCTGGCGGCGGCCGCAGATTTGACGTCTCCTTCCGGCGAGCTGCGCGTGCCGCCAGCCAGACTTTCGACTTTCCGTCCCGCGCCACGCCAGTCCAGAGGTGTGCCGCCGGAAGGTGTGAAATCGAATTGGGCTCTTTGGCGGCCAAATATTGATTAGAATTGCGGCCCGCGAGGAAGCATTACAATGCGCCTTTGGAGTGGGCGGCGCCAAATTGGCGCCCGCGTTGCTGCTCACTGTTGACATGCAGCTATGGCGCCGCAGCTATGGTGCCGCAGCTATCGCGCCGCAGCAGTGCCACACAGTCATGCTGGCTGCACAGTGCTGGCAACCCTTCATGCACGCGCCAAGCTTGACCGCCGGCCGACCACCCATTTGGCGGCCTTGCCAAATGCCTCGTTTCGGGATGGAACTGTCCCCGGCCGGCACAATTGGCGCCCGCTCGAGAGGCGCCCGTCAACTGTGCTCCCCGGTGACGAGCTATCAAAGGCCGTCAATAAGGGCCCTTTGGGAATGATAATAATCATCGGCGGAATAATCATCGCCAGACAGACGCGGCTGATGGCCTTTTTTGGGGCCACTCTTTGTCGTTTGTCTGTGTGTTGAACTCTCTCCGCGTGCTGGAGGCACAGAAAGCGGCCGCCAAACGACCCCATCCGGCCGGCCAATCAACCCGGCCGGCCTCAAGTGGCGGCGCCAGAAGCAGAGGTGGTTGCCTCAAACTTGACGCTTGCCTCAAACTCGACGGTTACTAGAGACTAACGCTGGAAAACGAAAACATATTTCCATACATTCGAACGGTGAAAACAGGTGAAAATCGAGCAAAACGGACAAGATGCCGCCCTTTTCGCCAAACTCAAGGAACAATTGGAACGCATTGAGGTCAGCATAGATCCCTACAGCGAGCCGGCCTTGTTTGAACAGTGGAGCCACTGCATTGGCCAGATAATGCTCCAGCACGAGCGCCAGTCGCCCGCATTTCCAGCCTCAAACCTGACAGGTGAGTGTTGTGGATCCACTGGGCACCTGGGCGTCTGCGGGCGCCCCTCGAGCCCAGCGGTCAGCCTGCAATCATGCGCAGGCTGACCGCCGCGCAACGAGCTTGATGAAGTTATCATTTGGGATGATTTATTGTCCTCCCCTTGTCTTGCGCCCTCAATGGCCGCCCGCATCTCTGCCCAGGCCGCTCATTGGCGCCCTTTTGGAAACCGAAATGGGGCGCCACTTCCGCCCGCGCAGGTCAATGAACGCCTGGTGAACACACGCCAAAATTGGCCCTTGATCTCGAGGGGGAACAGCAAAACAAAAACAAAAACAAAACAGAAAAACAAAGCCCCAATGAGCAGCCAATCAGACCGACAAACTGGACTAACAACGCGCATAACTCCAACCTAATTACTCACACTCTCTGGCCACACATCAACAAACACAAACACAAACACAAACAAATGCATGCTCAGCAGCGGCCACTGACCACCACTGTCCGATCATCTTTGACGGCTGGCGATGTTGGCCAGCGACGCGCGCCGGCGAGACAGCCTACGTCTCGTGCCCGAGCAATCAGCCCGGATTCAGTGCCGAAAGTGAGTTGTTTGTTTCGTGCTCGACGGGGAGGAAGAAATTCCCCGTCGATAAACATTGAGCTCCAAGCCCAAACAACTCTAGTCTCTAGCGTTCGTGGAGTGGCAGACCAAATTTTGGTGCCTCTACTCCAATTTGGACGAGCCCAATTGGGCGCCGCATTGGACGACAGTTGATGGGGAATAAATTGGGAATCTGACAGACTAACAGTGGCGCGTGATGGACAAAAAAATTGTCCCTTCTCGTGGCAAAATTTGATCCCCTTTCCTCCTCTCTCTCTCTCCCAATTTTGTGGCCCAACTTTGCGGCCAAACCAGCAGGAAAGGCGCACAAGATCTGCACCACTCAGGCCGACTGGTATCGACACCCGTTGACAAATCGCTATTGGTCCAATTACACAACCTGCGTGGACACAGTCGACTTGGCCGTAAGTGTCCCAGCAACTGTCTGCCGCTCGAGAGAAGTTTGACTTTTGCAGCTCGTCTCCGGCAAACTGGCTGCAGTTGAGACAACTCGCCAGCCAAGGGCAGAGACTAGCTCCTCTGGCAGTCAGAGGAGCTAGTCTTTGGCTGACTGTCCATAGCTCGCCATTGGCTGGCCACAATCAGCCCCAATGAGCTCCCAACTCATCCGGGCAGCACGAGCAGACAACAGACAAAAAGACAATACTAACAGACAGGCTTGACAACAATCCCAACCACCACCAATTGCAGTTCAGGACGAAAATCCTCAATCTCTACGTAATCGGGAATCTAATATCATTGATTGCTTTAACGGTTTCACTTGTCATTTTTATATCATTCAAGTAAGTGCTTGACATTTCTGCCTCCCTTTTGGCCCCAATGGTTAGCTTTTGGGAGAATATTGCCCATTCTCTTTGCAGGCGAGCTCTTTGGTGGCGCTCGAAGGGCAGCCACAGTTGCCCATCGCGCTGGATAAGCATAAAATTGCCTGCCAACTGGGGCTGCTTCTTTGCCAAGAAAACTGCTCGGCCAGAGATCTGCTCACGCAACAAAATCTCTCTAATTGCACGACATCCTTTCTTTCACACACGCCACTCGCTTGGCCTGAAAGTGGAGCCCCAGTTGAGGGGCCAAGTTGGGCCTCCAGTTGAGACTGCGATTGGGCTCCAGTTGGACAGTTGGGGGGCCGCCAAAGTGGATAAATGGCAACCACTTGCGAGCGGCGCCAACTGGCCACTGGCTTGCAGAAGTCGCCCGGCGAGCAAACAAGCGGACGAGATTTATGGAAATTGAACCCGCTCCAATGCGGCATGACCATTGTGTGTGTTTTTCTTCCAATGGGCAGCAGCCTCCTGAGTTTGCTTTGGGCTGCGCAAACACGTAACTCGATTGCACGATGGGCCAGTTGTTGCAACTTGTGCCCTCCGGCAAGCTAGCTCGCCAAGCTCAATGACGTTCGCCAGGCGCCCAGTCTGGCGGCAGCAACTAGGATTAGTCACTTCCTTTGTTGGCCTTCGTTTTGTCCACAACAAACGGCAACCCTTTGCTCTTTGGGGCCACCGTTTGACTCATCATTTAGAACGATTGCTTGTTTGAAGCTTGTTTCCCGAGCACAGTTGCCACAGTCAAATCATGCAGCAGCTCGCAACCAAACTAACCCTTTGCCTCCCTCATCTCAACTGCCTTCAATGTTGCCAAACTGGAACCCCAAAAACTTAATGCAGAAATCTCAATTGCACGCGAGTCACCATACACAAAAACTTGTTCCTCTCTTTCATTACAAACAATTTGATGTGGATTGTGTGGTACACTTACGTCGTAAACGACGCCAATTTGTTACAACTGAATCCGGTAGGTAGTCTCACGCGTTCGCATAATTTAGCCAAGATGACTTTCGTGCGCCTCCATTGCTTTCGTGCAGCAGAGGCCCAGAGCAAAGCGCCACAATAATGGACACTCTTAATGTGGGCCCCTCATTCTCTGAGGTCAATGCTGCTTCTAATAATCTTGCTAAATTTGCAAACTTTGGCATGGAAACAACTTGAAATTGCTCCTGAACACTGTTGCAAATCTGCATCCAAATGGAAATGAACTCATTCCCCAAAGCTAATCACGAAACACTTGACCTCGTCGCTTCCAAATGCAAATCTAAATCCTAACCCAAACTGCTCAGATTGGCTGCCGATTATTGCACATCTTGCTCCACTACTTCCTCGTGTCAAACTATTTCTGGATGTTCTGCGAGGGACTATATCTGCACACACTCCTGGTTGTGGCTTTCCTGAGCGACGATAAAATCCTCAAGTGGTTCTATATAATTGGCTGGCTAACGCCAATTCCAATCACCGTTGCGTACGCCTACCAGCGATCCCAAGATGACACTTATACAAATTTGTGAGTAGATTCAAGTTTTCCTATCGGTTTTTTTTTGTGGAAATCGGCCGAGTAAACCTCGAGATTAGTTTGCTCAAGTCTTGACGATAAGATTTCAGATCGCGATTCTAACCATCTCTAACTCTGCAATACTTCGTAACTTTTGCAAATTCTAATCTCTCGATTTGATTGAAATGTTTTTGTCTTAAACTCGTGGCCCTGAATGCACAGTTGCTGGATGGAGGAGAGTCCACACAACATAATCTTAACTGCGCCCATTGGAATATCTCTTCTGGTAAGTCTTGTCGTGGCTGATCTCTTACGACTTGGAAGTTTTTGCTGATTTCTCTAGATCATAAATAATAAACTCAGCGCTTAAAACGAAGAAAAGATCACTAATTAGCGCAAATCTTTCATTACGAAATGACATACTGAAATCATAAACCTCAAAAGCTTAATCTCGTTTTCCTCATTAACATAGTCCGAGTTCTGGTCACAAAGCTGCGAGCCAACAACTCGCCAGACACTCACCAAACAAGGTTTGTGTTACGAGTCTCAAACTCATTGTTTACACTCTGGATTCTCGTCTTGATCTTGACAAATTACGAATCACAAATCACTTACAAAAACTACACCTAATTCTCGTCCAATGACACCCGTTCAATCATACAATCATGCAATAAAAACAGGAAAGCTGTCAGGGCCACTCTCATCCTCATTCCACTGCTTGGCCTCCATTACATGCTGACCCCCTTCAGACCAGAGGCCAAGAGCGAGTGGGAGACAATCTACGAGATAATTGCCGCCGTCTGCACCTCATTCCAGGGCCTGTGTGTGGCCATGTTGTTTTGCTTTTGCAACGGTGAGGTTATTTCGTCAATTAGGCGAAAACTGAAGGACTCAATGGCGGTGAATGGCCAAAATCAGGGCAGAGGCGGCAGAGCTATGCTTCGGGTGGCTGGCCTTCCATTTAAACTGATGAAAGCGAGCGACACAAACTCAAATGGGACCAATTCGAGACAGAGCATCTGTGTGGCTGCCAGAAATCGAGACAGTTTCGATGACAAACGGGCCTCGATGTTGTTTGTGCAACAAGTGAACGAGCAATCCATGGACACAGTTAGGAGTAGGCGGCTGGATGTTGTTGGTGATATTGTTGGAGATAAGGGCACTCCGTCTTCTCATACGTCTCACAATTTGATTTCAAGCGGACAAAATTCCAACTCAAACGACTACAAAGCATGTGATGAAACGAGGAGTAGGCAAAATTGTTTGATCAAGAGAACACAAATGGGCCAATCCAGCTCGGAGAGCAACACCTCGTCCTCTCTGGCCGACGATGCGAACGCGTCGTCGCCGCTCTTTGCGGTCGACAAAGACAAGCGCGTATCAATTTTACCTGAGGATCCTCATTCTCAGTCTCAGATGAGAAAGGAACACAACAACAACAGCACCAATGCTAATAATAATAATAATATTAATATTATAGATGATATTGATAATAAGGGCGCGCTGACAATTGACATTGTTCAGAGCAACACTGGTGGTCCAACGGAGCTGATTGGCGGCGAGTCACAATTCTCAGACTCGCCGCTGTGCAATGGAAAAGCTTAGGCGGCCAGTTTGGCTGACCATTTGTGGCACTCAAAGTTGCACTTTGGCCGCTTTAATTGATTGGAAATCGAACCTCATCTCAGGAGAGAAAGTAAACAAAAACTAACTATCTAGTAGTGAGAGATTTTAGAGTTTATCCAAGCCTCAGACAGAGAGAGAAAGATGAATATAACTATTATATCAAGCCACCAATAAGCAAGAAGTGTGATAGAAGTTAGACCATGATAATAAGTAGACTAGACACATTCTGAGAGAAGTTTGAGAAAAATAAAGCCGAAAGTCAGCGAAGAATTTGCTGAAGGTTTTCTTAAAGGATCTCCAAAAAGGTTTTGCAGGAAAGGATTTTTCCAAAACTTTTTTTCGAAAAGTTTCGCCCTTTTCCAAAAAATTTGCAGAGAATTCTATTTTCAAGAATTTTTCCCCAAGAGAATCTCTCTTCTTATCTCTCTTATTAAAATCGAATGTTTGGCAAAATTTCTATGCATTTCCCCGCTAGTGTACCCTCCGCTCTACTTTAATGGTTGTCCCCTCGCACGTCTTCTGTCCAACTAACGTTTCCTATGTGCTTTCTCATTTTCTGACCCTCATTTCGTGATGAGAGCCTTAGCGTTTAATTTGAGAGCTCGTATGAAGAGATTCTCTATTCTGTCTTCAATTTGCTTCAGCCCACGTTGCATGGTATCGATGAATTTGGCCTCCATCGCCACTCTTGCGCTCTCTAATTCCTCTCTGGCCT
>Ga0058701_10000186_pt1 | contig 51624 bp, 33 predicted proteins | sample AgamicOrMae_FD_97039 | JGI IMG/M metagenome (GOLD analysis project Ga0058701, IMG submission 97039) | Agave microbial communities from Guanajuato, Mexico - Or.Ma.e | ecosystem: Host-associated > Plants > Phyllosphere > Phylloplane/Leaf | place: Guanajuato, Mexico | collected 2012-06-04
AAAGGATAAGACAAAACAAAAGTATGCTTAAGGATACTGCCCCGCGGAGACAAAATGAAGACATAAAGCTGAAACCGATATAGTTTGTAGCCAACATCGTCGCATAGTTGTAAATTTAAAACAAGTTTCATAATCTAGTTTCCGAGTTTGAGCTCATAAAAAGTAACAAAAAATACACGGTGGAGACCTCATTAAAGAAAGTGCATAATCGAGGAATTTAGTTTTACCTAGAGAAGACAAGAGAGTAAAAACCTATTTCTCTCAGTTGAAACCCTATAACAAAACTTTTGAACCCCAAAAATTGAAACTTCACCATTTAGTTTACGAGAAATTCGTGAAAAACCTCAAAAGAATACGCATTTTTTGTGCAAAATAAGTCAAATCAGCAACTGTAGATTTATTGAAAATTCGAAATTAATCGACGTAATGGTAGATAAATATTGGACCGGTGTGTTAGTCTTGTCTCAAAGAGATTCTAAGCTCTAGATTATTTTTAAACATGCATTTAACAGTTCCAGGTGAACTCGACTAGTTTGCCACGGGGGTATATCCTTAAGCTCCAACCATTCAGAAGTATGCGTAAGCGAGGGGTACCTTATTCACACGCGCGTGACGTCAGTGAATTGAGACAGGCGAGGAGAGGCAATGGCCTAATCCTAATGAGGCGACCTGCCTTCCTTCCTTGGCGGCTCAAGACGCCGCGCCATCGCCGATTCGCTTGACCTTCCCGCGCGTCCTGACCGACAGCGGCGGCACAGCCAGTCAGCTGATGCGGCGCTGCCGCTGCCACGGCTGGCGCCCCAGCCCAGCTGGCGCTGTTGCGGCAGGAGCGGTTGGAGGGGGCGGAGGGGGGGGCTGGAGGGGCGGCCGCCCTTGGCCTTGCTCAATGCACCCGCCGAAGGTCAGGGACCCCGCTGTAATGTCGGCAGGCCACGTCCCCGCTCAGCGCATGCATACCGTTCCTTCAGCCGCATCGCTCAAAGGACGAACGTAATGATTAGTCTCGAGAAAACCTCGGGTAGCTGTCATAAGCGCCAAAAACCACAAGCGCCAAAGCCGCAAGCGCCAATCCGTAATCGCCAAACGAGAAAATTCGCAAACAATAAAGGTCTTAACCGCAATACTAACCTTACCTAACCTAACTTAACCTAACCTCACTTAACTTAATTTAACTTAACCTAACCTAGCTTGACATAACCTAACCTATACGAACTTTGGCGTTTGCGACTTTTCTTGTTTGGCGGTTACGGACTGGCGCTTGCGGCGTTGGCGCTTGTGGTTTTTGGCGCTATCGAATGCCCCCCAAAACCTCCACTCACGGTTTAGGATTGGCAACGAACAAATATTTACGGAACTACATCGAACTTAAGCACAGCAAAACTCAAGCACAATCCGAGGACATGGGGGGAGGCAATCAACCAGGGGCGGACTGGAGGTCGTTGAGCTGGGACTGATTTGGTGGGGCTTAGTCGGGGTTCACCAGAATGGGTGGGCTGAGTTTCAGTGGAGGTTTGTGCGGAAAAATCGACCTAGCTCGGCGGGGGATTTTTATCATAGAGTAAGCCTAGAGTTAAGATGCAGTTAAGCCAGCAGAGATTATCTGAACAAACAGAGTGAGGATTGTTCTCAAAGCCTGCGGCGAGGTGAGCTTAGAAAGGTGGCAATCAAGCCAGAAGCGCTCTTTTTTTTCTTTTTCTTTTTCTAAAGAATATTCCAGGGCAATTACGGAAGTGAAATTGAAGCATAAGCGAAAAATCGTTGTTAAAAATGTGGAAATGACAAATCAGTTTGAAACTTTCGCCAACGAACCGTCCTAAATAATCTCGGACTATATCCATTAGTTGTTTGTTACCATATTTTTCTTAGTTTACGGTGAAGTATTCATTTTATGGTGCTGGATTCTTTGTGTGGTATTCCGAATCATTGAGAAAGTTTTTAAATCCTGTGTCTTATGTAAAACTTGCCAGAAGCTTTTTAAAATCAGCTTTATTTTCGAGGTGCCTTCAAATAGCGCCATAGTTTTGGTCATTTGAGGAAGCCTGAAACTAAATGAAAATCTTAACGGAAGTTCTTCCAGTTTTGCAGTATGATGAGGATCAATGTTCTAAACCTAACCGCATAATTTCAGGTCTCTGTCAATTTGACGATGCCGCTGGAACATCCCTAAAATCCATTTAAGCCTTTTTTGGAAATAAAAGGAAAAGAAAAAAAAACAGGAAAAAGGATGGGCTAAAAGCACTTGTTCTTACTTTTCCAATAAAGTCTTGGGAGTTAGTAATGTTCAACAAGACACTTTTCTAGAGATTCCGGTAAAACTGCCGAGCCACTTTATCTTTCAGATAGCGCGATCAATACAACAAATCTTAACTAAAATTCAAGGAATCAATGCCAGTACTAATACTTTAAATCTACCTCAAGCTGCAGAAATAAAAAAGGAGAGGAATGCGAATTTCACATACGAATTTGTTTGCGAGTGTGTAGGCAATCTAGCGTACACTCATGCAGTGCCTGTAGCCTATCTCACTATCCGCAGGCGCGCTCCATTATTAGCAGTGAAATTTCCAATTCCACAAGGTTTGAGCAAGTGACAGATTTCAGATAGATAGATCCTCCATAAACTAACAATTTCGTTCACTTGACACTTGCCTTGAAAGAAAAATCTTTCGGGAATTCCAGTTCTTAACATTCTATACCTTTTGTTGATCGGGAATGTCACAGGTAATTACAATTTGACTACAACAAAAAGCAGAAAAATATTTACCATGCTCTTCTCAATATTCGTAAGAGCCTTTAACTAAGCCGAAATCTCAGTGTCTTCCACATAAGGTCCTACGTTAATTTCAGGCAAATATTGCTCTTTAAAAGACAACCTGAAACAAAATGGAATATGAAACAAACGTTTGGAGAACTTCGAGGAAATAAAATTGCCGGCGGAGCGAAATCATATTTACCTTGCAAGCCTTTCTTAGTCACTCGGCTTGACAGGAAGATTATTTTTGATGTAGGTCTTCACCCTCTAAGACTTGCTCTATCAAAATAGCGCGCCGCGCTGAAGGAGGGCCACGATAGGTAGCGAGTATTTACGCGGAAAACGGCGGAAAATTCGCGACAAACCCGCCACATAATTCGCATTCAAAAACAGCCTTCATATTTGCGGAAAAAACTACTGCGAAGTACGCAAAAAGAAATGGGCTGCAAAATGCTCAATACCAAGCACCAAAGTCGGACGAAATGCCCGAAATCCGCCACATGAAAAAGTTCGGTGAAATATCGCTAACGATGGCATTCAAGCGGCAACCAGCAAAACAAAAAGACGGAGGCCTAAGGTATGCATGCACAGGCCGCACGAGTTCTCAAGCCCCATCTATCCAACTCACGGGACGACAACAAAACAACAAGAGCGAGCGCTCCGCTATCTCGTACTATCAACAAGAACAAGCCCTCAGCCTGAAGCAGGCCTGAAGCAGGCCTGAAGCAATGTTTGACAAGTGATCTGAAAAGCTGGGGGGAGGGAGGGTAGATTAACTTTTACTGGGAGGAAGGGTTGACATTACAATGGCAATTCGTTTGGAAATATTTACGAATATTGTTTTTGACAGACCGAGTACAAAAGTCTTACTTCTCAAAGGCAACAGATCATTCCTCAACACAAAACTTAGTATTTTGAACCAAAGTATGAAGTACGTTAATTTCTACCATGTATTCTTTGGATAAAGTATTTCAAAAACAAAGAAAATCCGATTTCATTAAAATTTATGACTTACTAGGGCTAAAAAAATCCGGCACGAAATCATGACAGAACGAAAACAAAACGAACAGTACCGCATACGATTTCTAAACAAACGCTGGAAATTAATGGATTCCGTTCGGCATTGAGTGAAATAGAATTTTGAAAGAGGTTATTTTTTTTTAGCAAAAATTCGATTGACGTACCGTATCTTACCAATTAAATTCTACCGGGAAAACATAAATTGAGGCCTACAGAAAAATTGCGATTTTCATTTTTTAGGCAAGTTTTGAAGTGGGGCATAAAATAGTAGAAAAATATTCACTTTAAAACCGAAGTCACAAATTCAGTGCGTTGCTTGAAACAAAGAGGAAACACTCCTTTTTCGCTGACCCCGTTATCTCCGGCTGGTAGCTGGTCCTCTTCACGCAAAGGAAATCTACCAGGCCAAAAATGGTCGCTCTGTGTTTGACTAACTACGGGTGGGGCGGACCAATTTAACTAATTCGACGCAAGTAACACAGAAATACGACGCATAAACAACGCAACCAAACGAAGCGGAGTGGGGAGGGGGAGGACTTACTTATGCAGCTTGTCGAACACAGCGCGAGCTTTTAGCAGACCAATATATCTCTTCCTCGAGGTCTTATAAAAAATCTGATGTGAGTAAATAAACGAGGTTGTAACGAGGAGAGACAGTTTTGGTTGGTGGGCACTTTGCTAAATATTGACTCACCGGAGGTGAAGAGAGGAGGCTGCAACTCTGGTCCGCTGTCCACGAAGCCGCTGTTTGGGCAATTAGATGCACTCAGCACTCACTCGCGAATCTAATGTTGCCTTGCGATCGCATGGAATTTCATGCTCAAATTCAATATAAGCTACCGTATAGTAGTAGGATTAGGTCTAATTGTAGGCTTATTACGAAGGCTCAAGTTTAGATATGAGATCAAAGATAGTTTAAATGAGAACATTACTAACATACCGGTACGGTAGTACATCACCGAAATGCAAGTGTATTGCCAGATTTACCGCGAGCAAAATATGTCTCTAGCTAAAGCAAAACATTCAGTAGGTTTACATATGAACTTAACTAACAATAAGATAGGCTATATAATTACAAAAATACGTCAAGACTGTACGTGATGAAAATAATAATAATAAAAAATACATTATAAAAATAATAATAATAATAAAACAATAAGCACCTACAAAAATCAGGAGGGCAATACTAGAGAATAGGTAACAGCTTATGATGAAAATATTTGCAACGACAAACCGAGTTTCCTTAGCACGCACTGAATTTACACTTGAGAAGCCGATTCGGAATGAATACACACAAACACACCACTTCGCGAACTCCAGGGCCGGTAAAGTAGGTAGGCCAATCTGTAAAACAAAACAAAGGAAGTTCTAGGAAAAATAACACCAGTAAGTCTGGCAACTACTTGCGTATAAGACGACTCAAATGCTCAAAACAATAATCCTCAAAATTCATTCAAACTTTGTCCAGCGCATTAAGTGTTACTCCACACACAAGAAAGACATTTTTGTACGAGACGGGTCGTTGTATATTCCGCAAAAGCATGCAAACAGGTGGATGAGTTTTCCGCGGCGCCATGTTGGTAGTGCGGAAACGGAGAAATGGGGAAACGGGGAGTAAAAAAATTGAAAAAAAAAAGGTTTAAAAAAGGTTAAAAAACGGAAAAAGTTAAAAAAATAGCAACTCGAACATAGCAAACTTAACCTGATAAGGCTTTAATCATTAGCCCTCTATCAAAAAGTTAGCAGCATAACTATCACCGGTCCCTCACGCCCAAGAGAGTTGGGCATTTTGTTATCTGTTATTTAGACGAGATACATACTTTCCCCCTAAATACCAATGCTCATCGAATGAGTTAGATTAATTCTGAAAATCCTCTCTCGATGTTTCTAGGTCAAGTCTCGTGCCCCGCATACTGTACTGGAACACGACGTAAACATTGTCCCATTTAACGTGGGGGGCACCCTACGAAACGGTCAGTTAGCAGACAATGGAGTTATTTTCTGAGCCGTCTTTCCAAGGAAAAGATGGGCAACGGCTCGGACCCACAGGTGCCCCATCTGACTTCCTCGGATCGGTACCTTGTCATGATGAAAAACTTCCCACCCATGCCTACCGATACCGATGTACTAGCAGTCCAAAAAGTTTTGTCCGGTTCTGAACGCGCTGGAAGGCTCCGCCTTATGGTATGGGGGAATACCTTGGCTACCGCCTTGTTGCACGACGAGAACTGGACGATGGACTGATAGTACAGTACAGGCGTCTCAACGTCAAATCAGTTTACGAAACTTTGCTGTCTAAGCCATGAATCAAAAAAATAAAATAAAAAAAACGCCATGCAATATAGAAATCTTCGTCCTTTAGGAAGTTCATATTGTCTTCCAGAACTCCTCGAATCTGAAGTGTCCCGTCAGTATTAACCAACATTTTACGTATAAATATGTAATGACTCGCAACATTATATTTCAGAGTAAAGTCACATCCTTTTTACTTACCTCAAAATAAAGAGGAGATTGGTGAAACCATATTCACTACAGGTATACTAACAGGTGATATGAGGACCGCCAAGAGCCCGGAAGTGAACTGATGTTGGGGAAACGCGGAAACGCTGAAACGATCTTCTTCTTTTCTTCTTCTCGAACTAATGGCCGACGAAGCGAATGCCTTTTCGAACTACTTTTTTTCTGCTTTTTGTTGATTTTGTTGCAAGCTTGCGGACGATTCTATTGAAAAATTATAATTTTCCTTCCTCGTTTTGGCAACGGGAGCATCAAATTCAAGACATCTCGAAAATGGCTTCCGCCAAAGATTATGTTTACTTAATGTATGACTGCTGAAACCACCACTTCATCTATGGGAACCACCAAAGATGATGACCAAGGTGACTCTATAACGGTGGAGTCACCTCAGGCCTTACACGCATAGAACGGGAGACCTTTTCTGACGCCACTTGTTTGTGCGGATTGCTTACTTACAAGATGAAAGGCTCGGGTAAGTCCGGAGGAGTTCGGCATCGTTCAGCCCGAGCAAAGGCTGTCTTTCACCCTGTAAGTAGGCAAACCGCGCAAACAAGTGGCCGTAGAAAACGTCTCCCATTTTCGACGAGAGTGATTACACCGTTATTGAGCCACCTTGGATGGTACCCGCCGCCATCGCGTTCAAAAACTAGTCAAAAACAGTCTGGCGACGGTGCTCTTCATCTTTCACTCCCATAATAGCACCGATAGGACGGAGTATAAAAAGACAAAGAAATATAAAGGACGAAAGTAAAATGAACAAAATATCTTATTAGACCAATTAGCAATGGAGTAAAAAATACAATTTTTTCTTAATAAAAAAAGTGGACGAAATGTGGCCAAATCCGCGCTGTGAATTAATTAAGGTTGGAGGGTAAGGATCTAAGAAATTAATAAGCCGCTTTGGGCAGTTCAGTCATCAGAAAAGGGGACGCTCGATGAAGGGCCGTAGTGAACTTTCTCCTACGCCCAACCGAAAGTGACACGGAACGCATTCTCTGGATAGTATCGTGTTTCCGGCAGGCAATCCGGCGCGAGGGGCCTGCCCGAGGCGGGGTGGGGCCCCCAGCTGGGCCGGACCGAGGCCCAGCGCCGGCCTGCTGCCCAACGTGCGTACCGGTACTCGCTGCTCAGGCCAGGCAGTCCCTCTTCGACTTAGCTGCCATGAAGACAGTCCTGCTTTTCTCTGTGAGTAATCGACATTATACAACCGCTCAAAATACTAAAGTGATCTCTTTGACACGTCTTCTAACTTATGGCGACATTGCCTTTCAAGGAAATTGAAGCAGGGTGCTTAGCGCAATAATGCGGTTACGCAGGACCGCTCTCTCCAACATACCTCATTTTTTCTAAAGCAGATACGATTTTTCTGAATATTTTAGACGATTACCCTTCTGACAAAGCGACAGAAAAAAAACGCGGTTTGCAAATATCTCTTGTTTAAGCTTGAACTCATAAAAACCATTGCATTTCCCTTGCTGTTTTCTATCATCTCTCAGGCAAAAATCAAGTTTATGCTTTCAAATCAGGGTTCCTGGATAAATTAGAACAGTATCTACTTATCGCAAATCTCTTGAAAAATACAGCACAGGTACCGAGCGAATAAAAGGAGTGGCTGATTACACGCTTGGTTGCATTTCTGTTTTTATTCAGTGGCCTCTTTCTTTTTAGCTGTACCATGTGAGTTGCGAGTCCCTGAGGATTTTCTGAAATGACGATACAACCTGCTCGACACTTGTACCACGCGTGTTGACCACTACAGGCTGAAAAGACAGGAATCCAGCCCGTAGAAGGCAACACTCTTGTCAAGCAGGTTGTATCGTCATTTCAGAAAATCCTCAGGGGCTCGCAACTCACATGGTACAGTACGTTACCCCTGAGGCCATACCCCTGTCAACAATTATTAACCTCTTCACCGAAAGAGAGGGAAAAAAAGGGTAGGCCATTTACGCCGTTGCTACCTTGAAAGCTGGCAAGTGTGAGGAGTGCGGATCACTTGATGATACCAAAGCTAAACAAAAATTGTATGAACATCAGTTTCAAGGTCAGTTAAGTAAGGGCGCCCCCAATTTCAACGAAGGTCGCAGCTCTTTCAAAGTAATTAAAAGACTGAATTTTTAGTTTTCCCCTGAAAAGATTTCTTTCCCCTTCACCGACCACTCCGCCCGACCGTTCCGGAAGCCACATTCTTTGTTTAGGACAAAAATGTCCAGAGCTTCGAGTTAACATTATCTCTTATCGCGCGACCCTATTTCCGTCAAATAAATAAATAATCGCCGATTTCTTTTTCCCGGAAAGCTGATTTTGGCAGTGCTGCTGGCGTTTGTGGTGCCAGGAGCCCTCGCCACTCTTATGCCCCGCGCACCGCATTTCCAGTACTTTGAGAGGTAAGTACTGCACGCTACCAATAAATTTGCATTTCCTTTATGGTGCCGTTGGTGGGTGGGGCGACAGTCGAGCGGAGTGAAAACACATCCTTAGGCCGAAACGCATCGTCAAGTGGTTCACGTTGTTTCAGACCACGCCTGCGTTACCCCTACTACGACGAGTACGGCCGCGGCCGCATCCTCTACGGCTACGGAGGGCCCCAGTTGTTCCGGTACACGTCCTACAACCCGCTCGAAGGCATCTATTAAACCTAGTCAATGTTTTCGTCAATTTATACAATAATAAATCACTTTAATCGGTACACCTCCTAGCTGTACATATTTACAAACTTTGTATACAGTCACGCCAGAGTAGGCTAACACATTAGATAGTGCGAAGATAACGGTGGAAATCTTGAAGCACAATGGCAATAATCCCCTTGTCTGCAGAAAAAGACGCTGAAATGACAGGCACACCAGCGGAACTTCGCTACGATTCAAGAAAATTGTTCGCATAACCCGGTAAGCCAAATTCCATCAGAAAATTATCCCCAAAGTGCGTACATGATTCTCTTTTGGTAACAACAATTGCGTATCTAAGAAGCACAACGTAAAAAGAAAACAAAACAGTGATGTAAATAAGGAACATAAACCATAAGATGCAATGACCGGATTTCGCAAGGTTCGTTCAGCCATGCTGTGGCGCCTCTCGTCGACAGAGAAAAATACCATCTGCTTCTCTCTTACACAACCTGAGTATGCAAACCGAAGAAACAACTCGACAGGCTGTTAGATGTCGCTCGGGGTTTCACAAGTTGGTTGAGGTTATATGCGGACAAGGTATAAGTTGAATTTGATAGAAGGGTCGCCTCCGAAAACTGGCGCCTCTTTTCCTCGGACACAAAAGCAGAAAGGCATTGATTGGGCGTCACATTTCAAACTATAATCATCAAAATTTTGATTCATAAAAAATCTTGGAAGGCGAAAACGTTGATAAAAGTTAGTTGATTTGGTTAGCAAATTACTAATTATTAGGCTCGACTCTTCGAAACCAGAAGGGTACTTTTAACGCCTTTTCTAAACAAAGCCCTGCGAAAAATAACGTTCACAGGACGTTTAAGAATCATTTTCAGGTTCGCATGAAAACCTCAAGGCAAGGTTACTTTGCATTCACAGCTTTCAAATCGAACAATCGAAACTGCAGGTCGAGTTAGCCCACAGAATAGCAACGCCAACAAGTTTTGTCTTTACAGCTGGTTTACAGCTAAAACAGAATGGTAAGAGTTACTGTGAGTGTAGGTTAGAGACGCTACTACGCCCTTAGGGTGTTCCCTCAAAAAATGAGCGTAGCGTGAGTGTGGCTTAAAAGAACCTACACAATAGCTACGCAGGGTAGCCGTTAAAATTGCCGCTACATTCAAAAGCTTTGAACAGAAACACAGACGAAAGCAGTGAAAAATAGACATAAATAAATGAATCTCCACTCAGCGATACCTAGCGTCTCACTCAGATACAATTATTCAACAAAGATAAAGAGAAACTAAGACAAAAACAAACAACGATAACATATTTCTTCGCTCCATCGAAATTCGCTGAGGATTCGCCATCGTGAAAAGTTGCTCTACTAGGCAGAGTTGCCGAATTTCGCGACTACGTCATATTCAACCGCGGTTCACTTCTTAATCAGTGAGGATTATCTTAGGATTAAGCTCCTCTTTTGACTACTCAGTTTGTAAGCGATCGGAAACATGCCAGCTTCATTATTTCTGATGGTTTTCAAAATAACCAAAGATGATTTCGACGGAATCGCGAGATCTGACAAAAGTGGATCTTCCAGCTAACACGCACCGCACACATTTCTATTAGACCCTACATTGCCTTTTAAAAACCACCTCTGCTACAAGTCATCATTACGATTCCTGTTAACCTAAGGCACGTTTTAATGCTGTCGGTAGAACCAGTTAAAAGAAAGCCTTGATTTCGAACATTTGTTAAAATCGAAGCCCGTATTTAATAAGAGACGAAAAAAAAGCAATTCTTGACCGAAATACCGAATTCCCCGTTGCCTCTTTAAATGTAAAGCACCAGTCTGGTGAGGCTTCCTACAGCTTTCCTCGAGGATCGATCAATGAAGATATTGAGGAGCCCAGCTTTGGGCATTCCACCCTTCATCTTACGATTCGCATCACGGAAAACGTCATCTCAATTCATACGACGCGATTTTAAGACGTACAATGAAGCTCCATTTTTATTTGTAAAAAAAACAACAGTAAAATTAGACCAGAGCACGCTATCGTCACTCGACAGCGAATCCTAGCGGTGTATGATGGAAATCGTGAGTCATAATGGCCCTGGGCTATTTTGTTGGCGACGCGACGAACCCAGAGAACATGGATCACTTTGCATCCTCAAAGTGATGGAAGCAGGAGCACCTCGCTTGCGTGATTCCATATTTGTGATCCTGGCTCCCAGATTAAAACGCGAAACATTCTCTCTGTTTAACGAATGCGGATTCTTGAACTCTCCGCCTTCAAGTCTCCGTTCGCGTTACCAACAAAAATTTGTTCTCGCCAAAAATGAGAGTGATTTCCTCGTATATTCGATCAGAGCTAAATGACTTGGTCACCGCTGTGAGAGACTGCACCGGATTTTCCCAGAAACGCTTATTCATTCGCATTTATGGTATCACAGGTCGGTCCGGAATGATTGAGGTGATGAAACAGGTGAAGAAGGCCCACGTGAGGGCGAGCAGGGACGGCCGCTGGGGCTCGGCGACGGCCATCGGCCCGCTTGGCGCCGCTGCTGCCGCCGGATTGGCCGGCGGGTTGGCCGCCGAATTGGCAGGCGGCGCCTGATTGGCCGCCGGGTTGGCCGCCGGCGCCTGATTGGCGGGCGCGGCCGGCGCCTCGGCCACCGCGCCGCCTTCGCCGTTCTCTTGCCGCGCTCCCGCTTCTTCGGCGGCGGCGTCTGCGGACAAACGTTCGCCCAATACAATCACCCATCACCACAATTGTATTCACAAATGCTCCTATCCAAAGTTGAAAGTACTGAACGTATTCTCGTATGTCTTATAAACTTTCTAAAAAAGTATTGACTATTCAGAGATTCCCTAGATATTTAGAACTGTATGAATGTTGCTCTCACTGTACTTAAATAAATCGAGCACAATACGAAGAATAGAAGAAAAGCCGGTACCATTTCAGAATCAAAGTCTAGCAGCGCACGTTCGTTTCATCTTTTCGGCCTCTCTGTGGCTTTCCTCCGAAGGGGCATCATTTGAATCGAGAGCGTTCGGAAACTTACCGACAACGTTGGGCTCGTTGTTATTGTCTGGCACTCTCATGACGCCCATGAACGGGTCTGGAGCGGGGAACGGGGAACGGAAGAACCCTCGTTGGTACCTGCACACCAATACCGAACTGCATGAGCCACCAGCAAACTTTCCAAACCTTCTCTTTGCGTCTAATACATTCTGAGGACTGAGTAAACCTTGGAAAGGTTCGGTCCTCATGCCTCGCCCAGCTTACATGTTAGCTTAGCGTTGAAACGTAAAACACAAGTCACAGAGTAAAGAGCAGAATACTTACAGATACACGCAAATTCCTAGAATAGAGACGATCGCGAAGCGAAGAGGCGAGCTGTATGCGTAAACCAACATGAAAAGAACGACTAAACGGAACATGAAGTACATCCACTCGAGCCAGTCTCTTCTGTTGGCAAGGTCATCATCGTTCATCACGTTGTCGTCCTGGCGCACAGCTGCGGCCGCTTCTGAAAAACAAGCAAAAACAGTCAACATCAATTTGTTCGCACTTTGACAGGCACAGCGCTAACATAGCCACAAAAGAAAAAAGACTTGGTGCCTTGGGACGCTAAAGAGGTGTACCTCTGTGAGCTTGTCCGCCGGCCGGTGGCGCGGGTCTGTCCGTTTCGGCGGCTGCGCTGGCGGCGGTTGCTCCGCTGGCGGCTCCGCTGGCAGCGGCGGTCGCTGGGCCAGCACCCACGTTGCCCAAATTCGACCATTCGATTCCTGCCGCTTGGTCTCCGTTCGCAACCATACTGGAAAACGACAAGGCACCTCTTCAAATACAAAAAAAGAAAAAAAATCGACGCGGCAGAAATTTAGTCTCAGCTTAACTACAGACCAGTTCTCACTGAAATATGCTTCCAAGACCCATCTACTCTCGGAATAAGGATGTAAGCCTAGCATGCTGTACTCTTGCTCTAACAGTAGCAGAAAGGCAACTTACAACTGCATGTATTGCATCATGTATTGTGCGTAGGCCTGCTGCATCCACGCCATGTACTGCGTGTGCATATTGTGCAGGTCGGGCGCCTGGTCTAGAGGGGAGGATGAGTCTACGGAGGGGGAGGGGGAGGGTTGCAGGGGGGGGGGGAGGCTGGGCGGCAGGAAGACGCCCGGGAAGAACGCGTTGCCGATCTGCCGGACATCGAAACTGCTTGAGGTGGACGCAGGGGTGGAGCTCGCTGACGACGAGTGGGGGCTCGGTGAGCTTGAGGCGTCTCTGGGGAGGGACTCGCTGCTGCTGCTACCGCTGCTGCTGCTGCTGCCAGGCGTCGACGAATCGACTGTCCGTCGTCGGAGACCGTCCCTCTCCGGCGACGCTGAAGGCACACTCAGCGTCGAAACTGAAAACACATTCGGCGACCATTAAAAGCTCGCACGATATCGACACAAGGCCACAGGCCCTGAGCGTCGGACACAACAGGTATATACTAAAAAAATCGATACTCGAATCGTACTGTACACTAGTCTTAAAAAATAAACTAACCTGGCGTCTGAGTTTGGGAGTGGTGAGTGCAAACCAGGTGTAAAGTGTGCTGCTTCTGTCCGTCGGCGGTCCGCAAAATTTGGCCTAAAGTGCTGGCGTCGTTGAGAAGATGACCGGAGTAGATAAGTCGTTGTTCTTCCGTTCTCTGGAAAAGAAAAATAGGAAATGTTACGAGGAAGGCTTCTTTCGACTTGTTCTTCCAGCTGGAAAATGACAATCAACTAGGCATGGCCGGCCGCGCAGCGTTGGCGTTCATCGGTTCAGGACCCCTCACGTCTAATTGGTAGGATCCGAACAAAAGGGATATCGCGGAAAGCGAGGATACGAGTGTATTCCTTCAATTTATTACGACTCTACTTACACTAAAGTATACATTGCTCGGAAAAAATGTACCTTGCGCAAGCCCATGCCAAGAGAAAAAATTAAGACCACGAACTCTAAGAAAAAGCTCAAACATGTGCTAGGATTATTCTGGGGTAGAGATTTTCAATCCCAATTTAGGAGTGATACATGATCGACGTGGGCAAAAGCCGATGCTAAAAACAATTTTTGATTCCCCTACGTCAATTCATATCATCAAACACAAGAAATTCGACAAAAAAAATCATCAAAAATCTTTTAAAAAAAGCAAGGGGTACCCCTAGTATTTTAATTTTCGGACCGAATTTTTTTGGAATCTATGGCTTTTGTAGACTGGATCTGATTGACAGACACCAAAAAAAGGTTAGAACCGATGCTTATTGCTCGATCCGTCGATATTGAATGAGCACGAAACGGGAGAGGGTTCGTGAACGGCCGGGAGGTTGGAGGGGAAGGCGTGACTTACAATGCTCTTCTGCGCGAGGGCAGGCCCTGATTTAGCGATCACATATGAAGGTCATCGGTCCCGCACATACAATATCCCAACGAATGACGCTCGAGGGGATTTTTAAAATAGTGATAAAAAATCATAAGTAACTTTCTGGCAGCCCTGGTGGTCAACCAGACGTACTGTACATAACGGTAGGGTAGGTTGACTTCATGTTTTCCACCCCCATGTGAGCAATGTCGACTCGCCGATTGTTCCCCGCGATTTGTTGCGTCACGTATCCTCGTGCGGGACTCCAAGTGCAAACATTTCAAATGCGCGCGTTTCCCAAGGTCACGTGATTTTCGCTTCCGCCGAACGGATGTATTCCAGGTCAACTCGCATCGCGGTTGACACAATTCCTCCAAAGCACAATTCCTTATTTTTAAACCAAATTTGGCGATTTTAGGATGCTATTTCCGGGTCGAGAGCAAATAATATTTCAGACGTGTGCTTGTGTCACTTTGATGCTCGGTATCTACTAGACCAGATGATAATCGTTCAAGCCTCGTTTACGATTTTTGCGCTATGCATTTTCCCGAGGGTACAGTGAGTGTCAAAAGTCACAATCCTACAGGAGGATCCCACCGAAGGGGATCACGACTTTCGAGGCTGACTGTACAGTTGGTATCAAAAGTCGCAAAGGCCCCAATCAACGCTCATTTGAAGGACCTCAGAACCTATGCTCCCCACTATACAGTACACAGCATACACTGGTACTGTACTGTCCAACAGAGGGAACCAACAATCTAAAGTGTGTTTAAAATAAATTTACTTACTACGGGCCAATCATAATCCACCTTTTTTTTCGCGGAAGGTTTCAATACGTAAAAATCCGATCGTAGCCAAAGTGGGTACACAGAACGAATACTGATACACGAGGAAGAATCATTAAGAAGAAACGAGGGCAGAGCGTCAGGTCAAGTAACTCCTGGCGGTTATTTGTTCACATCTGGAAAAATGGCCGCACGAATTATGGCTCATTTCTGTGACCTTCAAGCGCTCTTTAAACAAAACAGAGTAATGTGCTCCTCTCTTTTACACGCTTTGCAACATGTTTATACAACTGTAAAGCACCGCTTCATTCACGCCCATGCCTTCGGACAGGAAATCCCGACTTTATGTCCTCTTCAACCTGCCATTGTTAACCCACCACCGCCCAACGATGCCGTTCGGAAACAGACAAACATATTTTAGAGGATCTTTTTAGTTCAGAATTGTCACAATTTAAAAAAAAACGCTCTGGAAACCTGAAATTCAATAATTAAGGCATTTTCCAAAGCTTAATTTGAGGGGGGAAATCCTTCAAATTTCTCTTAAGCTAAATTTCACTCCAAATACTTTGGGCTGTTACGGGTTAACTGGCTCCATTTCCACAACATTATTTGAGCGATCTTTTTAGTTTTCTGCTTTTGAATGCTCTAGCTGTGTCGGAGTTGGAAGTCTGAGAGGGCAAGAGGGGGGGGGGACGCCTTACCGGCTGATTTGGGTAGACCTCCGCCAGATGTCCTTTGAGCCTGCGGACGGTCCAATCGAGTTCACATTCGACCGTAAGATCCTCAATCTGTTGATTGGGGGCCTTTACAATGAGCGTCACGGGCGAGCCGGCGTCGCTCATCATGCCGCCACTGAAACACACGAAACACAATCACTTCACCCGACTCTCTCGCATTACTCTTGCGGGGAGCATTCGATAGCGCCAAAAACCGCAAGCGCCAGTCCGTAACCGCCAAACGCAAAAAATCTCAAACGCCAAAGTTCGTATAGGTTAGGTTACGTCAAGTTAGGTTGAGTTAGGTTAGGTAAGGTTAGTATTGCGGTCAAGACCTTTGGTGTTTGCGACTTTTCTCGTTTGGTGGTTACGGATTGGCGCTTGTGGTTTTTGGCGCTTAAGACAGCTACCCACTCTTGTGACTTACGCAACACTTAGCTCATACTGTCTTATTGCATCCTCGCTGGATGGCGACCCCAAATTCATGGCGGAAGTGAACTTGTCTAAACGGTTCAATGGTCTTTTTTTTTCGTAAAAAGGCACTCGGGCAAACTAGGCGTCTTACTTTCTCCCGGGGAAAGTAAGTACCCATTGCGGTTAGCGATCGGCTCGGCAAACGCAAACCGAGGATGGTTCGCGTCGCGGAAGATGACACTTTGCAGTTCCGCGCTTTTCACAAAACCGTCAATAAAGGGAAATTTGGGAGGTTCAATTTTCCACCTCTCGTGATCAGTCCCATCCACCTTTCGTCGGCAAGCCAAGCGAGGCTGTGGGAACATGACCTTACATAACCAGCGCAGTTGGGTGTCATAAAGTAACGAAACATCGAGGTGGATCACAGAGGTGGAAAATTCAACCTTCGATACTTTAATAAAACTATTTAAATGCGGATGATTTAGGCGTCCCCTCAAAGCTGGCCGATTTATGTATTTATTTTTTCATAGAGAACAACTTGTCGCTCCGTAAATGCCAATTTCTTTTTATACATTCCTTTTTTTTAATTTATTTGGGCTGGTCGAAAACTTGGTTTACAACCACGTCTACAAAGCGAGAAAATAAAACCAGGAAATTCGAGCAAAAATTCTTGTTATAGTAAATGTTCAATCATTTATAATCCCACTTTTATTCTGATATTGCTTCAAAATACCAAGAAAAAAAATGATTTTAAAAAAATCATGCGAATTTACATTTTTGAGGTAATTTTCTTTCTTACTTCCTTTTTTTCGCTTTGTAGGCGGATTTTGACTCTTCCGTATGAGACACAATATGTTTTTGTGCAGATCAGAAGTCGTTAAAACATTCTCGGGAAATGCCACTATTTCAAAACTTTATTCAAAATTATTTTCTTTATTCCAAAAACAAAACTTCGCCGTGCGTAAACGAACGAAGACTCCATTGAGACCGGGGGGGGGGAGGAGATCGCACCAACCAGAGTAAGCAAACTGTCAGATGATATAAAAGCCCTAATTATCATCAATGACCAAAACGAATCGCTCAAAGTGTGTCCACGCAGACCCTCAACGCAACGCGCATTTTCCTCAAGCCGCTGTCCGAAACGGAATCGTTATCGTTCCACACTTCCGGATCCGGTAAAACATCGGAAAAGGAAAAAACAAAGGTTGGAAAAAAAAAACACAGCTTTCCCACATTAACGCATATCCATGTCTAAGAAAATTTAAGCCAGGCAACTGAGTGCCTCGCTACGAAAGGTGGGACACAAGGGGTGGAAAATTCAACCTTCCAAATGCACAGTGTTTGCTCCGCGAGGGGTCGAACTCGGGGTCGAACCTACGAGCAGGCAAGCCGAAGGTCAAGACATCACGCCCAGGGCACAATGCACCGGTTAACTTCGCTTGAGGGTCACCAACAATACAAACGCTGCATCAGCCGCTACAATTTCGGTCGAATTCTCCCTCCCCCGCCCCGATACTCAAAAGGTCAATTCTCACGTCAGCTGATGCGTCAACTCTCGCAGTTTGAATTAAGGCAAAGCTTCCTTACAAATACTTCTCATTACCGGTTAACCAACTTTACTGATAAACATTTCCCCTATTCATAAAGTCAATGCACCTGGAAAAGGAATGCTACAAATGAGTAAACCTCTTTTCTTTTCTGCAAACCGCAACAATTTAAACACGAGAACGTCATCTTATACAGTACGTACCGACTTACGTACGTCTTTGTACACGACCCACTCGAAAATTTTTGCGGAAAGGTACTTACTGACGTGTCGATTCGTTCTAGCACAATCGAATAAAAGAGGATTCTGAATGACCAATAGTTTAACGCGGTGGGAAAAATGGCCTACGTGATATACAGTATATTAGTAAACAGAACGTAGGGCACGTGAAAAACGTGTAGATTGAGTCATTTCCGTCTGAAAATTCGAGGCAAGGTCAAGAAAGCCGTATTGCTCTGTCTACTAATTCATGACAAGATTAAATGTCTTTGAGTAAAATCAAAATACCTCCAGCAAATGAAATGTTGGCGTCATGCTACTGTATAGACTGCAAGGTCATATGATCTAGAAAGCTCTGAGGCTTATCATGTATATTGCATTACATACAGTAGCAGCCTCCTCTCCCACATTACTCAGTGCAACCAGATAAGAATATGAGAAACTCTTCCTCAGATTAGATTGAAATAATCCTGATTTGAAACACTTTCCTCACAAAACCACTATTTGGAATAATTACCCTCTTGATAGTTTTCAATTACAAATGAGTTAGTTAATCCGTCAGTTATCTGATGGATTGTAATTTAATACTGGGTATGACTTCAAAATGAGAGTCTGTTTCAAGAATGTAGGGTAATCATTCTCAAAGAAAACTTCACTTACAAGTTACATCATGCTCAGTCTGCATCAAAACCATATGATAATTGTACATATTAATAAGATAAAAAGTAATGGTTTCCACAGTGAAAATTGATAAGGAGAAAGGCTTACTGCTTGTCCAACAAAGATTAACTCATCAGAAAGGAAGAATCAGTGATGAATAGTGACCGATTTTCATTGTTTACAAATACTGTTACACAAGAGCTACACAGAGAGCTTGGCTGAAACATTAGCAGTCACAAAAACTGATACATAATGCTTTCATTTCCAGCCATAGAACTGTTAAATTGAAAATAATAAATAACTTCCATGAATACAGTGACCAAGGGCATAGGACATGACAGGATCCATGAAAAATGATAAGGTTTGTTCAAGAGACACAGTAAGTTGAAAGTTACATTCTTATGCTATTGACAATCAGTGTAGAGTGATTGTCAAGGTAATATTTAGGCATGAAACGGTAAATAGTAGGAAAATTTACGTTTAGGAAAGACCCAGCTGATAAACCACAAGTCGCATTTGTCGTAATACCGACATCGACAGCAGCAGATGACAGAAAGTAAGGTTAAAATCCCCGAACACCTATTACGAATAACTGCGTCGGGGAAAACAAACAAATTATGACGAAAGTCGGTTAACCCACTTAGTTATGATTCGTGAGACGCAAGACACGCTTAATACAGCAAATAAAGACTTCGAAACGGAGCTTTAGCTGCCATCACTTCTGAGCACACTCACCACAACTTTTGTGGAACTCCTCAGTCTAAAGGGATAAAGCACACCATTCAACACGCGATCACCAAAAATTTGAGTTAAATTAAAAGAACGTAGAAAGAAACTGGGCGATTTACGAAAATAATAATACCAATACAACGCAAGCGAGCACTTGATAATATTTGGCTACTTGTGATTGGCTAAATTTTCTCCCCGTCTGCTCCCCCTACAATTTATAAGCATTCTAGATCTGCCAATGTCGGTCTCGAGATCCGAGTGGGTTACGTTACTTCAAAGATTTGTGTAATTTAACGTGTGTTTTGAGAAACCTCGGAGACATTTTCATTACGGATAACATAAAAAATTGGTTTGCTAGTATTTTTCTAATATGTAACTAAGAAGGTAGAAAATCAGCGAAAAGGGCAAGTCGACTCGCGCAATTTCTCATCATCATCATAGATGAAGTAAGGTATATAACTTACTTCATCTATGGTTCTCAGTTCTCATACATCTGTCAAGCTGGCAACCGCAAACACTGAAGCACACTGAAGTAAATGAGTCAATCAAACCTTGCAACAAAACCCAATTATAATATAAATACGTATTTTTAAAAAATTGCATTGTAATTTACTCTCAGCTCAAGTACTGACATTGTTTTTGGACTGCCCAAAAGCAATTCGAATGTTTTTTTTTAGTTTTGCATTTTATAAAATTGTGCGAATAACTGTTTCGATATACCCTGTATACGCACAACTTGTGCGAATATACACCTTTTGTGCTGTTGGCAGCCATGCGTACGTCCAGGCGCGAAAATAACGAAATCGATCGGGCGGTAGTCCTGGAAACGGTTCTTCGTTATCAACCCATGTCTATTTACATACCGTGAAAAATATGTTTTACAGGTATTTTATGCATGAAATTTGTTACTGCTACGCACGGTAGTAACTTTTAAACCGATTCATCAGTGTTTTTAGTATTTTAACCATGGAACCCGAGGACGAGGAACCGCATTCTGACGAAGTGCGTAAGTTGTCCGCATTATCACCCGCACCTCCCATGAAATCGTTCATTTGTTATTTTGAAATAAAAGACATTCAAGACTGCATCTTTTAGTTATTCTACTAACCTGTCACTGCTCCGGTCACCTAACTTTTGCCGACAGCTCCATCCATCCGAAGGACTTTTCGCGTGTTGGAAGCGGCCAGCGATATACCCAGCCGTTTTCGCTACTCCAGAAGACGACGTCGAAAGCGTCCCTTTGGACCACACGCTACCAGAATTCCTCGTAAGTTACCCATTTCCTCCTCTTCCAAACTAACAGTGACATCAGCTTTCTTCCAATCCCAGACAAAAATAACGGGATCTCCAGACCTGGGCTCGGTGAAAAAGCTCCGACTGAGGCTTCCACCAAGACAGTCAAGCTTGACACGAGTAACGACATACTTGCCAGCGCTGCAATCCCTCACACTCGATGGCAGCAGTGTCGGATCTCTCAGACATCTCGGTCTGGGACTCAACTCTCTCAGAGAACTGAGCGTGGAGCATTGTGGACTGAGAAGCCTTGACGGGCTGTTTGGCTTGCCTTTGTTAAGAAGGTTGTCGGCCGGATTTAATCAAATCCATGATGTGGAATCGTTGGCAGCACTGCGGAAACTCCGGAGCGCCGATTTGCGCGCGAATCGCGTCACCGACGTCGAATATGTGGGCTTCCTCAACACTTGTTGTCCCCTTCTCAGCGAAATCGTCTTGGCGGAAAATCCGTGTGCAGAGGACCCTGAGTACCGGGTCCGCATCCGAGCCCTGCTTCCTCGGCTTGTCCTTTTAGACGGCAGTCCGCTGCCGGAGTTCACCGGAAACATATCTTCCGTTGAGAGAGGTATTGCGATTTTATCCAACACTGGAAATAACAAAGAGGGCATTTTCCACACATTCGGTTCCACCTTTTTTCACCGAGCGGAACAGGCTTCAAGGCACAAAGCCTGACCATAGTTAAAATAGCATTACCAAGGTTTAACTAAGCCTAAAACAGAGGTTAAGTGTTTTTAATCCACATTGTAATGACAGATAAAACCAGGGTGGAAGACGAGGGGAAGAAAATGCAACCTTTAAGATTTACAATGTTAGGTTCTCCTACTTAAACAGGGTTGTTGCGCTCCAGGGAAATGCGAAAATCCCTGATTTTCCCCGACTTTTTCACTTTATACCGTATATATTTACTTTTTAAACTTTGTAACTGATACCATCTCAAAAAAATCAAAAACCATCATTAACTGGTAGATTCTGTTATTAAAAAATAATTTTATGTGAATGGAAGAGCAGCTTATACTACAGGCTTAATATTATAAAAGTATTAAACATCGCACAAAATATTCGGACAACGGAATGAAAATGCACGAAAAGTGGCATTTTCTGTGGAAAAGGGCCGATTCCCTGATTTTTCCCTTACTTCTCCCTGACCAAAACAATGCCCCGATTATTCCCTGACTTCCCTGACCCGCAACAACCCTGTTCAACATAACATTATATTTTTGTGTGTTGAAAGTGCATCCAAGAAATCATTGATGTTTGTTGGTAGAAATTCCAAATTTAAGAGTGCAATAAAAATAGCAATTCCGTCCAAAACTTTTAGGGGGTGGTTGAAAATAACTCCCTTGATTCCCTATCACTCATCCTGTAAAAACTGACATTGTTGATGTTCCGTAGAGGTCGTTATGGATGAAATCGACGAAGACGACGAGGAGGATGATTTCGACGACTCGAGCAAAAGTCAGTCCGAAATGAGTGGCGAGTCGGCGAAAGCAGAGAACCTCTGGTCTCCGAGAGCCCCGTCAAGGCCATCTTCGGAGCAGTTCGTGACGAGCCGAAGTCACCGGCCAGCGACGGTGCGCTCTCTCGACGAAGGGCCCTTGTCCCCGGCGCCTCCGCCGTCGCGGGAGTCGTTCCACGGCCGCCTGAGCCCGGCGCAAGTCGAAACGCCCTCCACTTCCCTCACGTCGGGGGCGGTCGTCTGCGGGAACTTGTCCGCGGCGCTGCGGTCCCGAACCAGACGAGCGCGATCTCAGGATGTCCCCACGGGGATGAGCTCCGGGGATTTCGCTACAAAGAAAGCAGCGAGCACGCCGAGGAGAGGATTGACTTTCGAAGGCGGCGATATCGCACTGCACACGATTGCTCGAGGTATCTTACCCCAGTGACAAGAAGCACCAAGCTGAGGTTTTAGGGTTGCATTTCCTTTCTCTGGTGTTCCGCCTATCAGCGGAGCGACGCACAAGGCGCCCAACCTAACCCACGCGGTTCGGTTCGGGCTACAACAAGGTGGAACACAGAGTGAAGAAAATGCGACCTTTTAAACAAACTTCAGATCGGTTGTTGAACTCACATTAACGGTAGAAAAACGCTTTGAAAAAAAAAAGCACCACCGCTTCCGTGACAAAAGAGCTCAAGAAGCTAGAGATGAGACAACTCAGGTTTTCGAACCTAACCTTGTGATTACTTGCCTTTGAATTTCTAATAAATACCACAGGTTTCAAACAAGAGAAAACCCGTTCGTTCAACATAGACGCGTTCACCGGGATGCCATAAACCGTAATTAGGGTATCATAATACAATTTTAATGGACTGTCAAAGTTATTTTAATATGTCAATAAACAGTAACTGCGAACGATATACAGTATAAACAAATAGAATAGTGTACATTCATTTCAAAGAAGCCCCTCGAAAAACGAAGAAAAAAAGGACAACACTCAAAAAAGTATTTTTTTAAAACGTCTACAAAAATACTCGATAAAACTACTTTCCCTCTACCTCCTCTACTTTCACCGAAGCGCTCATAAAAATCACGTTCACCCCACGTCCAAAAATACCATTTGCTCTCTATGCCCTACCAGCTTAGCCTTACTTGAGATCAAAAATAGCGACCGGTTAATGTTGGCCAACTTAGTGCTTTTCCAAAAATTGCTTTGGCACACACTTTCCAGGATGTTACGGAAACAAAGTTCGAAAAACATTAACGGGTCGATCAAAAAATCACCATTTCTGGTCTCAACTGTTCTGTACAAATGCATTGAAAGTCAGTCAAACTGCTTTGGCAGCCTTCACAGATTTCATTGTTTTCCTATTATTCAAAGAAGGGCCTTAAATGAGAGGCGGAAGTTGCACTTGAGGCTTTCCTTTACCGCAACCTATAAATATAGTCAAGGAATGAATCGTTACGTTGTTCTCATCATGGAATAACGATATTGTCGAAGCCAGTAAAACTCTCCCGTTTCTTAGCATTTAAAGACTTCAAGGATACCGGTTATTTTTCACCAGTTAAATAGTTTGATGAACTCCACACGAAAAGACAGCTTATCATTCGTAGAGGACGAATCACTACCGTCCACACAAAGCCACTGGCATTGGCTTCCATTTGTACACTTACTCATATCTACGAATCACTCTAGGGAATCCGAAACGGCTATGAAAAACGACCGCCTTCGGCAGTGTGATATAAACCTCACCTTCAATTTAGAAAAAAAAGAAAAAGAAAAAAAGAAAAGGATATAAACGTACACAAAGAACAAACGCCAACCGAACGACAGTCGCAAAGTGCTTCTACAAAAATGCATATCAAGGTTTTAGGCGGAAAAACTGACGACTGATAATTGTCAGTGAGAGATCTCAAAGAAGACGGACTATTTATGCAACAATGTACTCAATACAACTTGCATTGAAGATTCAAACTCGTGAGGGAAGAAAAAAATTACTCAACAGAGATCCACGCTACCAACTTCATAACCTTGAAACACGTTGCTTCTGCAAAGCACCAAAAAATTACTCTTTCATGTTGATTGATCTCAACCTCTAAGAATTCTACCTTGGCAAGTGTGAAAGCTCGCGTGATTTTTATGTGGTAGTCGAGAGAAGGACATAACCAATCCTTGTGCCTCTTTCTGAGGAACAGAATAATTTTCTTTCAACGTACATCCTGTGCGATTCCGCTCATATAACAAGAAGCTTGAACCTCAGTATATTAACGATACTATTTCCTCTGAGCGTCAATTATTTTCCCCCTCAACAAGCTCTCTGATTTGCCGCCAGTTTACACTCGACACGAACCACTGTAATGACTTGCACCTCGCAGCCAAACCGCCGCAAGGCGCTTCATAAAACTGCAAAACTTTTCAGGGCAATAAAAAACACTGTAAATTTGAAAGATGACATTTTCAACTTTTTATGTTCCACCCTGCGGTAACCTTTCATTTCATTAGAAGGAACATACATGAGCGTGGGTTAGGTTAACATACGTTGAGTCGCGCGGCTTTGCTAACGTTCTGTTCGAAGAAGAGTGGATCACAAGAGGAGATAAATAGCATCTCCCGAATTTACAGTGTACGCAGTGCAGAAGGTCAATCTTGAGTCATTCGTTGAGTACGTTTCAGAGCAGCACAGTCTCATGGGGGGGGGGTAAAGTGTCGTCTATCACAGCGATGGCTTAATACGTACAAGTAGAAAACAACTACGTTGACCACATGTAGAAGTAGGTGTCTTGCCAGGTGGGGAGATACTCGGCCAGGGGTCGGAGAATGATGCCGACCAGAGGCAAGTTGTTCGACAGAGATTGTAGAAGGGAGTGGATCCGCCTGCCGCTGTAGCGCTCGTAGAACGGCGACCGTAGAATATAGAGGAGGAGCGCCATCTGGCGCCGCGACAGCTCCATCGCCTGCCGAGAAGACATTGGCTCCCGAACTGGGCTACTCCGACGGAAAAGTTGAAGACTGCCAAACAAATAAGACAACACGTCACAATATCTTTTATACAGCGAGGTTCTCACGAAATCGTAAATAAATAAATCTTTCAACAACAGACTAGATATCACCAATTGTTTTTCCAACAAAATACCCCGCTATTCCTTACTTCAGTTGTGGTTGACCTGCGTTTGCAGAATCTCCAGACTTTTTCCCGCCATAACTATTTTTTACAATTTTCGCAAATAAGCGACAATACGGAAATTAAATAGGAGAACAAGTCGAAACCGATATGGCAAGAGGTGCCTATTTCAGGTGAAGCTTAAGGCTAAGACGAAACGAATACCGTGATGTTTTGAAAATTGAAAGATTAAGAGTACAGACAGAATGAGGAGGGAATTGATTAAATCGGGAGGTTTAAGATGGAGTCTCTAAGTTAATAACGAACGTTCGGAGATTTTAGTGGTGTAAAATGTTACCTGATAATATCTAGGAGTAGAGCAGCCATGTAGGGTTTCCATGTTCTTGGGCCACATCTCATCAGAGCACACAGGTGAAGCAATGGTTTTAAAATGTATACAATCTGATGAGAAAAAATAATAACAAAGAGTAAATTGTATGATAATTAAATGTATGGACAAATATGAAAATCAGATGTATCCAAGAAAGCCAAAATATGGCAAAGTCATTTTAAATTTTGTGATTGCTCACAAAAACAGCCAAAGCCTTCATGTTTTTCACAATACTTACCTCAGCAAATGTCTGTCTTGTATCTAGTTTGGCATCAGGTGCAGTTCCATCAGGAAAAACTTCACATACAGATGGTGGCTTCCATGTTCTCATTCCTTTGGGTTCAACTGCCACCATGCAAAATCATACTTTGTAACACAGCATCCTTGATTTTACGATGAAAATTTTTTTAAGTTACTTGGCTGAGATGATGACTTACCTCCATCAACAGAGCGAACAATGCGTCCTGAAGTGGGAAGTCGGAACCCAATTTTAGTTGATTGTGATGGTAGAGGGAGCATTTGAGCATCTCTGCGCCTTAGAGGAGGAATAGCTGGTACCTGGACAATGTGTTCCTTGTATTTCACTACAAGCAACATCCTTCCTACACACCTGAGCATGAAAAACAATATCATGATAAACTGGAATCTTTGAATCAAATATCTTTCTAATACAAAACCTGTATTGAAAGCAATTATGAATAAATGAAACAATGTACTTACTTGATCATCTGAATAAAAGCAGCCATTCCCCATTTTCCTTTATCGGTCCACGCCTGCCGCGCAGTCACTTCAAATAATACTTCGACGTACTCCAGAATAGTGAGCCAAAGCTTGAGTTTGTCAGCAGTGGTGACAGGACTCGGGGATGTTTGGTACGCGTTTGTTATGATCCGGTCGTTAAATAGGACCAACAGGTTCGACAACGAATATACCAATTCAGTAACTACCTTGGTATTTTTGATGCGTGCTAAACAAGAAGAAATTTGCATTGAAACGCAACTGTGTACTCAACACGACTGATAAACCTCAGAACATAACCTCACCCGCTAAGTAGTAAGATATCCATTTCACAGTATTTTCGACGTCCGACGCAGCAACAGGGTTCAAGCTAACCCATTCTTTATACTTTTCGTATAATTCTAGAGCGTTTTTACTCATTTTTTGGCAGGTTTACGAAAAAAAGGACATTAATTAAACAAAAATTTAAATATCACGCAGACCGGAAAATGTTTCTGCTGCACGAAGGAAAGCCCAATGAGTAATGAGAAGCAAAGCCGATTCGCCTTCGGCTGCGCTCGGGAGCGCATTCGAGAGACGCAGAGAACCGACGGTCCAGTGCGTTCCCAGTCTTCTAACTACCTCTTCTAAGATACTAGAAAAAAGTAAAAACTTTTATGTCGAAACCTTAACATACGAAAAGTTTGAACAACTGTCTATGCTCAAAGATGGGTCTTTAAATCGTAAACTGTTGTGGAAAAATTAAATTTTAATGTGGAAGATACCGTGCAAGAAAAAAGACACAAGGGTATACTCTATGACGTAGAATATTGTCTATGAATGATTAGATTTTGGAGGGAAAATCGATTGGCGGCAATGACAATTAATGTCCGAAGTTTGGAAGAAATAGTTGGAAGGAATCATTATCAAGAACAAAGCAAATCGTCTACCGCGTTTGTGTAGAATGTTTTTAGTCCAGCACAGAGCCAGCACGGAACGTCTCTCTCGGCGTTTACAAAGCGGTAACGTTGGCAGAAGCAGAAAACACCGACTCGACGGATCGACATTAAAAGGCCGCAGTCAACAAGAGTCATCACTGTTCTTAAATGCCTACGTTCTTTTAAATACTTAATGGACTGTGACAGTACAAAGGCAGCGCTGTAATTGGATTTTCTCCCCAAGAACAGCGCGCACTAGAACCGCCATGACTTCAGCTGCGCAAGTGGTAAGAGCGGAACATCGTTGGATGACCGGACGAATGTTTTCGTGTGCATGTTTTGATTCTGGTCAGTGAACTGTCACTGTAATGGCACGGTCTCTGTTAAAGAAATTGGCTTGTGGCTTTGAGCGAGTAATGCGTCGTACCAAAAGCCTCCATTTTCGAAAGAAAATGTCGAGAGATCCTTCACAAAGAGAGTGCCGGTTATTTTAGGCCACGCATTTCAGTAAAATCCCGTCTTACCCCAATTTCTTTTCGAAAGTTCGATACCTGCGATCAGCTGAGTGTTCCCCCATTCCCAACGGTAACGAAAAAAAAAATGAAGCTACGTGTTCTTATTTATGCAGACGTGGCATATCATAGCTATATTTATTGACTCGTTCTATTTATTGTTCGAAGAAGAACAGCCTATATAAAATACGAAATAGGCAAACGCTGTCATTAATACTCAGGCAGTTGGTGTACCCGCACCGATACCCTCCGAATGATCGTCCTTCGAACTCTACTTCTTCCCCCTCTCTCCTCCCCTCTCACCTCCTTACTCAAGACCGGTCACAGGATTCCGGTTTAGAGCTGCTTTATGAGAAAAACAGGTAATTAAAAAACCATTCCTCGTCAGTTGATCAATGAGTTGCATGGTAGGCCCATTCATTGGAAAAAAAAGAAGAAAAACGGCATTCAAGAAACTTTTTTCCCTATAGAAATTAGTAAAATGCAGTTAATATGATGCGCTTAAAAAGCATTAGAGCAATCTGTTTTTTTTTTTTCGCGCTATCGTTGACTGATAGATGTTTCTATTTATGTGCTTGCACCGCACTTGAGCTCGACCAATCGCGGACCCATTGCGATTATCGATTTTTTAAGGCTCGTCATTTTTTGTTCGTGGAGCAAGCAGTGGGCATAATTTAATACCGAGATCCGAGATGTCACATGGATAAGATAGCGCTGCAGTAATGACTCTCGCTTGCTCTGTGGTCAGGCGAAACGTCGCTTTCCTCCTCAACCTCAAAAATGAGATTGTCATATTTATGATTTTCACAAGAAAATCAAAGGACGTATGAATAAATAGCAAACTTCATACTAGCATCAAAGGTTACTTTTACAGGGTGGTTGATAATCTCCCCGTATTTCGTTTCATTCAAATGTTATGGGCGATAGAACCGCGTGGTTGGCTCATACGAGCCGTCATCTTGGGTAAGTTACAGTCACGGTCCAAAGTCAATTTCGCAGAGAAAAAGCAAGGGGCCATGAGGGTGCACAGTGAAGGACTCTTGTTTTGTTCGAAACTTTAGATCCATTTACATCGAGCAAGAAAAACTCTCTATCAGATCAAAGTTGCGAAATGACCTAATCCTGCCAAAACCGCTGAATAATTTTGCTTTCTGCATTGTCTCTCGCCGCTGCTCTATGAATTTCCACCAACAAGTCGGATTACTTTAGAAGTTAGCCAAAGTCATCTTTTCGACCGATTGTGCATTATTTACGGTGCTGCGTTAGAAAACTTGAGCTCTCTATAGATAATGCCGTGCTCTATCGATTTCCGCTGAGAGCATGTCGCCACGGTTTGCTTACGGTACGTTTAACACGAGAGAAAAGCACGTCCTCTTTTTAGCATCACCTCAAAACCGCTTTAACGCTCCCCGCAAAAAAAAAGTTTCATCAGCACAAGCATGCTATTTTTTTTTGGGGGGGGGGGAATTTTTATTTTAGTTTGCTTTCAAAATATGCGTTTTGTTCACAGATGCTGGAAGAAGTACCGAAATTGGCGCCATTTCTAAAAGCAGTCGCCGTTTATTTCGTGTTATTACTGGACCGGCCTGGCTGGCAAGCGGCCCTGGTCAAAGTATTGCCTGTGTTGGCCTTGGCGTTTTACGTCTTGCTCCACAGCTGCGGCTATCAGAAAAGGTGAGGCGCCACCGCTATCCGTTCTCACAGTCGAAAGAAAACACTGTAAATTCACAGGGGGGCATTTTACGAGTCGTCGGCGGGCTAGGCACGCAAGGCACATAGCCCAGCTTTGGTTGACCAAAAGCCCTATGTTAGGTCATAAGGGCTAAAATCTGATCGGGTACGTATACGATTGCAGAGGTAGTCTTGTGGCCGGCCTGCTGCTGTCGGGGTGCGGGGACGCCCTGCTGGTGTGGCCGGCGCTGTTCCTGCCCGGCATGGCCTTCTTCGGCGCGGCGCACGCCGCCTACATCGTGGCGTTCGGCTTCGAGCCGCTGGCGCCCAAGGTGGCCGCCGCGCTCTTCGCCTGCGCCGCAGTCGGTGAGTGCAGAGTGTGCAGAGGCGAGGCGCGTTCGCCCCTGCCAACGCCCGGATAGGCGTCCACCTCGACACGGGTGTGCTGCCTTTTGCCTATGGCCAGTCTTGCAGGGACTCTCCTGTCTGATCCGCCGCGCCGTTGTTCCAGTGGTGGCGACGCTTCTTCCGGGGCTGGAGGGCCCGCTCCTGGTGGCGGTGCCGGCCTACTGCGTGCTGCTGACCGCGATGGCGTGGCGCGCCGTGGCGAGCGCGGGGACGGGGACGGCTGCCGCCGCGGGCGCCATGGGCGCCGCCCTCTTTGTCGTCTCCGACGGCCTCATCGGGGTCAACAGCTTCCTTACACCAGTACCACATGCTCAGGTAAGACGAACCCGGGGGAAAACAAGTAAAGCATTGAGTGGAGCAATATGAAATTGGAGTCAAACAAAACGTCGTCACGTGCAGTGAGTATCTTGTGATTTCCAAACCTTTACACGATCACAACAATGAGAAGGAACGGCTGCGAGCGGTGGGCATTTTGCCAGCACTCGTATTGCAGCGCGCCTCGCTTCTGTTTTGCCGGCTCAAAATGGCGGTGCCGGCTCCGTCACGGGTTAACATTGCTATTCGGAGTCTTTTACGATTGCGAAAAACATGCGTTTAACAGTCAATGAATCGAAGCCAACAGTTCGAAATTCGTATTCAGAGTAACGGAATGACATCCGCTTGCAATAATCAACTTTCCATATTTTTTGCAGACCCTTATCATGTCCACTTACTACGCTGGCCAGCTAGGTATTGCACTTAGTGTCCTGGACCTAAAAGAAGTCAAAACAAATTCCAAAAACAAGAATGTCAACGACTCCAAGGAAGACATCCTTCAAGTCTCCAACAAAAATAAAACTCTGACTGTGTTTTAATCCTCATCGTATCTCTATATACGGTTTTTCTTAATACAGTGTCCTTTTTTAATAGTTTTAAGATTTGAATACATGCGTAGGGCCCATTGAAATTGCGTGTCGAGAGTTGAACTGTGTGATGTTTGACATTTCTTTTGTGAACTACAATGTTACCATTGATTTGACAATGTCGCAGTGATGCTATACCCACTACACTAGTGTACAATTACCCCTCACAGAAAGCCAAGGAGGTACTCGTATCTTTCCGGTGTAGAAGTAACTCATACCCCGGTAATTCATAGAATTATCACCCATTAATATCTAGGAAGGTAATCGGGAACTGCCAGTGTACAAGTACCTCCCCTCGGTAATCCGAGAAGTAAACCTGAATTCAGACTGACTTGTCGAAACCACTCTTTCATTTTTTGGAGTTGCTGTGCCAACACGAGTGTCAGACTTCGTTAACTTTGTAATACTGTTTGGCTGTGATGTAATTCGTAAGTGTTGCGTTTTGATGTGTTAGCACTTGGAGTCGCAATTGAACACACTTTCTTTGCAGTGGTGTTGTGTTTGTATTCCCTATTTTGAATGAGCGACTGGTTCTTACGAGGAGCCGTTAGGTTTCATGTAGAATGCTCCGTAGCACGCTATGTACTCAGCAATATTCTTACCGTGAGAGGAATAAGTGTATTTTTTTTACGAGAGAAAGGGGAAAAGAAGGATGGATGTCTTGTTACGTCTTGAATCGTTGTGCGATCTTATTTACAATGTCATCGCGTACCGGACGTACTTAGGTACATACAGCATGTTTCGTTATCAATGTGATATTAGTCAGTATTAAGTTAATGGCAGTGTACCACTTATTCATAAATCAAGTCGATTCCCACCTTAAAAAAGTAGCAGCCATGTTGAGAACTCTGAGGCCATGAACGTAACGCGGGGGAATACATAACCGAGGAGCAATGACCTGTTTAAACTTGCCCCACTTACTAGTAGGTCAGGGTAGCAGCAAATAACCCCTCTCAAGAGAGAGCGAGTGATTTCAAGAATGCATTATGTTCTCGAGAAAATTTCTACTCGTGAAGGCTGGTGCCAAAAAAAATAAATAATAAACTGATCGTTTACGGAAGCAATAGCGCTGTATGCTTCCTGTTTTGTATTCTAACAACACTTTCCACGATCAGCAACGGTGGCTGCCGATAATATTTCCCCTGTATAACGTTACGGTTCCGCAATACAGCTCGTATCATAATTGACAAGACTGGCGAAAGTTTGAAAATTATAGACTGCTTTAAGAGAGCAATACGAGCAGGCATAAATAAGTTACTCTGACTGTAAGCTGAGCTCACTTCTAGGTGCCTGGAATGGAACCTAGAGATTGGTTCGAGTGCCAAAAGATCATGGCGCCACGTATTTGAAATTTATCTTCCCGTAGCGGTAAACTTTGAGAGCTTTTCACTTAAGGTTAAAAGTAGTTGGGCCCCTGATTGCATCGGTGCGTTGGCGCTGCTGGTAGTTGGCTAGGCGGCCAAGCCTTCAAACCTGTTATTGAGTTGTTGGTTCTGAATAAAACATATTGGAACTACTGACTAGTGTCACCTGAAATTTTATGATCCTTGAACCCTCTCAAGGTTTAACCAAAAGTAAAAGAAAAACTAACCGATGATTTTTTAAGGTACTGACAACCTATCTTTCACAAAAAAAACAAAAAAAAAAAAAACGGATGAGATTTCGTAACGGAAACATTTTTTGGCCCACAAATCAACTTATTTTCTTTTATTTCAAAATCAACGTTATCTCAAAGCTCAAACTCAACAACAGTAACATACACATAATCTACATCCTCTAAAACAAGGTAAACACGACGAAAGCAAAAGTGTCCAACTTCACAAAAACAGTCTTTGCTCGATTTTGAACAAAGACGTCGGAAAAAACACGTGAAAATAACAAGTTATCTCCAGAAAATATATTGCATTTCCTGGAGAAACTTTGGAAACTAATCAAAAATCTCAAGCGTATATCACGAGTGAAAGATCGTTGTTAACGAAAGTAATGCTTTAGGCGCTAAAATCAGCCGGTTTTTAACTGTTCCCGCATTTGAGCCACACCACTAGTAACACTGGAACCAATCAAATCTGTATCGTTAAAAGGTAAAAGGAAGAGATGTTCCCGTGGCACTTTAAGAAGTCACCTACCTTATTTTCCATGCGTTTTTAAACAATTTCAGGGTTCCCTATTTTCCCAAATCAGAAATCAATGTATATATATTTATACATTTCGTAAGAGTTTATAAAATCAACTCATTGTGAGAAACTCGAAGCGATGGAGGTAAGATAGTATTTCTCCAATCAAAAACTGAATTATTAAAATCAAATTACAAAAGTTCAAAGCCGTTTTGAACAAAAAAAATCATTTACTACAGAGATAGCACCGAACCCACAAGATATTTACCTGTAAATTAAGGTATACTACAAAAAAAGGAAAGAAAAAAAAGATGAAAGAAATTCAATTCAATTACTGATTCAAGATAACTAAAACTTCGAAGCTACGGCTCCGGGGGGAAAAAAAGTGATGTCAACTCCAATCAAAGAAAAGATAAAAAAGCAACCTACAGGTTCCTTGTGTTATAGAAATGTTTCGTACACCAAATAGCGTAAATAGTGACTCAAACACCTTAAAGCGACACTCGGTTGAATTATCAAAATTGACTCAAATTTGTGCAGCGACATGAAGGTACAGGCACAGTGAAACGCATAAATGTGTATCCCCACGAACGACGAGTCACTACATTAAATATTAAGTACAGTATTAAATATACTAGTAATTGCTTTCCCGAAGCAATAAAAAAAAACGCTAAAATTCAACTCCTTAATTTCCGTTTAACGAAATGGGCTGTACCTCAAGCCCGGGATAATACAAAAATAAATCTCAAACTCTTAAAATTTAACCTTGACTGGTATCACAACGCGCTGTTCGACAATTAACTGCTAATTTCAGATAAATAAATAATTCTTCGGCTGCTTGTTCCGCCCCACCATTAAATTAACAATTGCTTAGGGTTTAGGGAGAGTCTTCGCTTCGATACATCGAAGGGGCTTAAGTCGAGATTAATTCTTTCGGTGGTGTTCGATACATGCTCTTACTATGGCGTTCGGCAGATCCATACTTTGGTCGTCCATCAGAACGATGTCGAAGTGCTCCAAAAACGACGGCAGAAGGTCATCCTGTGAACATAAAATGACACAAGTCTCACATCTCCATTCAGCCAACTTCCAACTACAGAGATCTGTCAAAGAGACAAGTAGTGATAAAAATGAGTTAAGGGCAACCGTATTGCTTGAGGCGGAATTGCGATTTGATATGGAAGATATTGGCTCGCTCACCCTGTCCCAGATGAATCCGATTTTGAGGACAACTTGAGTGTTGGGAACACCGTCCGCCATCTCATCGTCACCGACGTTGTCTCCCAGGAGAATGACATTACTCCGGCTAGCCATATCCTAAAGGACACCATCAATACCGTACAAAAACAGCAGGACAACAAACACGACGGAAAGTCACGCGACTAACATAGCGAGTCAAAACGAGCAAATTACATGAATAACAAAAGTAAGTCTCGTTGCAAAGAAACTACCCACAGCAAGGGGTAACATGATGCTGGAAATCTGTACACGGAATATCAGGATATCAGACGTATAATAAACAGATATCAAGAGAAAATTGACCGAATTTCAATTAAATATCTGACAGATTTCGGCAGAATATTAAAAAATATCACCTGGATATACCTAATTATTTGCAAGATATAAGAAGAGAGTGGTCAGAGTAAAAAACCTGAAAAATTGATTAAAAAAGCCATGTTTTGACCGAATCCAACAGCCGGATATCAAGGCTTTTTGCACACCGGATATCATGAGTTGTTACTCCTTGCCCACAGTTATTTTTACGGCCAATAATTACGAATTTCCAAAAATGTGCGGACAAAAGATGTAGGTATGGTAATTTGTAGGCGTACCTGAAAGTAAGGACTATGTGAAGCAGATCGGCCGTTCTTGTTGAGGGGATGAATCACGTCTTTCTGGAAACCGTCCACGAAGCCATCTTTAAATTGAAGGAAATTCGATAATATATGGACGTTTGGTCGTAAAACTTTGTAATGTTCCAAAATCGCGGTCACCATATTCCCCAGGCCAGCCGAGAAAATGAGCATCGGAACGCTATGGGCCTCCAATTCAGATACCAAATCTATAGTACCATCCCTGCAAATTTCAATAAACCATTCTTGAATTTTTTTTCCAGATTTTAGGTAAAAACAGGGGTACTGTATAAAGACAAATATTTGGTTTGTGAAAGCAACATCATCCAACCCTTCATTTTGAAAAAGTTAGAAATATTTCCAAACATCCTTGCTTCTCTCACAAAAAATTGCCATTGACTTCTAACTTGAAAGTGCTCACCTCAATTCAATCAAAGATGCCTCAGCAACCTCCTTTATTTCATTCTCAGAGAACTTGAAACCTGAATACAACTTGGATGTTTCATTGTAAAATTCAACCATATAGGGAAACTTCTCAGCTTTTGTCATTTTAGGATTGGTCTGAATTGGAATATATTTATCACAGATGGCTTTGTCAGTTTCACTAAAATGGGGTGGGAGTCCTTTGCAATGATTCACCAAGCCTGCGATAAACAAACACACATTAGTAATAGACTGATAAGACCATTACAATATTGTCAAGGAATAACACGGTCATTACTTTTTGGAAAGGGATAAAGCCTCATCTAGCAAACAACATATTTCATTTAACATAGTCTTAAAACAGTCAGGAGAAAAAAAAATTAAAACAATGGTGTAAGGCAAGCTATCCTACTCAAAAAAGGAGTTGGTCAAGAAACTGCTATGATAATAAAAAATAACATCTTGGGTATTAGAACAAATAGCCTAAAAGGCACCAACTAAGATGAAATCCTGAAAGCTGTATAATACACATCAACAGTCCACTTACAAAAGCTGGTCAGCTGCTTTTTGCCATTGACATGTTGTTTGGTAACTGTCAAGTCAAAGTCTGCAATCACCTGAAATAAACAAGACAGTACATTGAAATACAGTGTACACAGGAAAAGCATAGTATCACAAAAGTAAAATATCAATATCAAGTGACTGACCTGAAGTTTCTCTGGACCTTCTGAAATTATTTTCCTAATCATCGACTCTACTTTGGCCGGATCCTTCATTTTCACACATGATCGATTTAATTCTTTCACCTAAACAAAAGTCCAAACAGGTTATTCTGGTAAAACAAAGCCAAAAAGGAAATGTTGTCGTTGATAGGTTAGGAATACATGTTACGACTATCAAGCACAATAACAACTTAGATTCAAATTTATATTACATGTTAAAAATAAGCGATTTAAATAATATTCAACCACCTCTTTTGTTACATCAAGCGACACCATCTTCAATTTGAAGTAATTCCAAACTCTTCTTGGTAAAATTTTTGGTTATAACGTTTACAGCAGCGAATTCACGGGTATGAGAAATTCGTCGTACAAACCCAGAGGGCGCTATTTGCACCGTCGGCGCATGTGCACCCGGGCACCCGCTATTGGCACGAGGAGGCGAACGCGACGGAATGTTTACATTTTGAGGTTAGGCTGCCCTGTGCCACATGTGTTTATGTTACCGCTTTCGCACTGAAGTATCGGTTTTTTACTATTAATTCTCTTTAAATTTTATAGGTAAACAAAGAGATACGATTTTTTATTTCTCAACGTTGATTCCGAGGTTAGTATTACATTTGGATGGCGCTTAGCGTGATCAAGGCCTTCTGATCACTAAACAGCATTCAGATTTGATCTGTAATTTAGTCTATTTTTGGTCTGTTTGCTACCTTTTCTCCGCTCGAAGATGGAAGAGCATCAAAATAAAAATGAATCAAATGCAAGTGCTCCACAAACGGAAAATTCTTCGGGGAACAACGATAGTGTGTATGCTTACCTTGATCGCAATGATTTCACTTCTGAGAAGTATAAGATTGAAATCAGAGGCCTTCCAAAGTTTTACGGCTTTGGTGTAAGTATCATGAGGTATTACTTTTGTTTGGTTCCCATGTTAGCTCTTGCTTGCTGTCAACAACTATGTGTGATTGTTTTCTTCCAGGAGCTCAAAACATTGATCTCTGACACATTGAAGCTTAACTGCACTAAAGTTAAGCCACCAAGGAGAGGGTCTTACTGGGCATATGCTTGCTTTCGTTCTGAAGAAGACAGATCCAAAGCTATTGAAATTCTCAATGGGTATCAATGGAAGAAAAGCACTCTAAAAGCTATGGTAGGTTTTGAATTGATATTTCAACATGCAAGATATTGAAAAGGTTCACATTAATAATATTTATCTTTTAGATTGCCCAAGCAGCACCTGATCCTCTTGTCAACAAACGCAATCAACAAGGAGGTGCTGATGGTGATCAACCTGCCCCTAAGAAACTATGCCATGAAGATGATGTTTTATCAAGAACAGAAAGATTGAAGAATAACACTACTCCATACTGGGAGATGAGTTATGATGAACAGGTTTGTGATCATCCTCTAAATTTTGCCATCTTTGAGTCCTCCCCTCATGAGGTATCTTCCTTTCAGAAAAAAATGAAGTATAAGGATATGAGAGCCATTCTTCTGAACCTGGGGAAGAATCTTCTAAAATCCAACCCTGATCTGAAGCCTTGGATTGTGGATCAGAGGAATAAAAATAATGGCCTTATTTGTCCTTTGGAGGAAGTACGCTCAGCCGAACCCATCAACGGATACCGCAATAAATGCGAATTCACCATCGGGAGGAACGTGATTACGAAGCAGCCCACGATTGGCTTTCGGATGGGCCGCTACAACCAAGGATCCGTAGATGTCGGCTCACCCGATGAATTACTACATGTACCTCAACGTATGAAAGATGTCGTCAAGGTACGCAACATGGCTTACCCTCCCAGACGACTTTCAAAGCGTCTCTTTAAAAAACAGTTTCAAGAGAATGTTTTATTTTGAGGTACGTAATGCGGCCTTGTATTTTTTCAGAACATGGAGAAATTCGTGGTCGCTTCCGGGATGGAGCCGTACGACCACGAGACGCACGAAGGCTTCTGGAGGCAGTTGACTGCTCGCCTGGGCGCTGCCACGGACCAACTCATGATCGTGGCCGCCCTTCACCCACAAAATCTCTCAGAAACCGAATTAGCAAAAGTCAAATCCGATTTAATCGCCTTTTTTTCCATAGGGGAAGGATCTTCATCGAAAATTCATTCCCTATATTTCCAGACAATGGGAGCGAGGCAAGTTAACCCATAACAGCCCAAAGTATTTTGAGTGAAATTTAGCTCAAGAGAAATGGGAAGGATTTTTCCCACTAAAATACGCAATTTTAAGCTTTGGAAAATGCCTAAATTATTAAAGTTCAGGTTTCCAGAGGGATGATATTTTCGAAATTGTGACAATGAAGAACTGAAAAGATTCTCTAAAATAATTTTTTCTGTTTCCGAACGGCAACGCAGGGCGGAAGTGGGTTAATATCCTAGCACAAATTACACGACTCTTAAACACGAGCGTTTCATTATCTTGAAGCCCCTTCCAAGTTTACTTGTATCTCTACTGGAAGCATTGTTTTTGAAGGGATTCGAATATCTTTCATTTGCCTTCGTAACCGAATTCACGTCACTCGTCCGAGCACCAAGTCGTGAAAACTGTTCGGGAATCTTAGCATTGCATGGCCTGATGTTTTTTTGTGTGGTTTAGAGTTGCAGGATCCAAGCAGCCCGCTATGGAGCACCTGTGGGGCGACACTCACATCGAGGATGTCGTTCTGGGAGTCAAGTTCCGGATTTCCCCCGAAGCCTTCTTCCAAGTCAACACCGCCGCCTGTCAGGAACTCTACACCACCATCGGGGATGTCGCCGGCCTGACTGACCAAACTTGCTTAGTGGACGTGTGCTGTGGGGCAGGGACTATCGGACTGTGTCTGGCTCAGGTGGGCAGCCAACCCTGACATATGAACACAGCTCGACGGACTGGAAACTGAATGCTTTCGCTTTGATTCACAGCGCTGCAGCAAAGTATTGGGCCTCGAACTGGTCGAGCAAGCTGTCGAGGACGCGAAAACGAACGCCAAAGTTAACAACATTTCAAACGCGGAATTTTTCGCTGGACGCGCCGAAGACATTCTTGGCGGCGTTCTCGGGAGAGCCACGACCAAGGATGTCGTTGCAGTGGTTGATCCTCCTCGAGCGGGACTACGTAAGTCAAAGTTTACAGAGATCCCATTGTCAAAACTTAGAATCGCTGTCAACTTTCTTCTCGATCTCTGTACCGAGTTGCCCACAAATTGCGCCAATCTTTGCTCTGACTTTCACTTCCCATCAAGAAAGTAAGCATTTTTTAATACTAATTTTTATTTCGAAAGAAAATAAATAAGGTGAAACCTTCAGCTGCATTAAATAATCGGACCGAAAGTTGACTGACTACGGACAAAAATTAAAATGTTTATAAAAATCTCGGAATGACCCTAACCATATTGTAACGATTGTAATCGTCTTTTATGTTATTATGGAACAAGATAAATTTAACCTTTGAGTTAATATCCAAGAATTACGCGTTCATGTCTGGAAATCAAGTTTGTGTCGTTCTGAAACGCGCCACTTAGTATTTTACGTGTTTGTTGCAGAACAAAAAGCAGTGGTTACGCTACGCAGGACATTGAACCTCCAACGCTTAGTGTACGCATCGTGTGACCCGTCATTGGCTATGAGAAATTTCGTGGACCTCGGTCGGGAGTCGTCCAAGACGATGCGGGGACCTCCTTTAGTCCCAGTAAGAGCCATTCCTGTTGATATGTTTCCCCATACCAAATTATGCGAACTTGTCTTATACTTCGAAAGGATCAATGTTAACCAATTAGGCTCCGAGACAACCAACGAAGCCGAAAAATCCGCCCGAGATATGCAAACAGAAAGCGCATCGGTAGACGCTGAAAACAACGCCCAAGAGGATAGTTTAGTTGCTGAAAAAAACGCGGAAGAAGATACTTCAGTTGCTGACAGTGTTTCTGTGGACTTGTAAATTAACAAAGAGAAAATTGAATAAATGTTAAAAATATCCTTTTTGAAAAAACGACGGTTCTTATTTTAATCAGTGAATCCATCGCTGTTTTCCTTGCACCATTTGATGAAATAAAAACATTCCTATGCTTACTATCCTTTTCAAAACATTTTGAATCCGTTTAAATTGAATCCATAAGTACAGGCTAATGTAAAAGTTGAGGTGAGACCTATATGAGTTCTAATGCTAATTACAGTAACCTAGGGATTCGAATTCAGTTTCATATCGTACTGGAGAAGCAAATCGACCCTTTATTTTCCAACTGCATCGGAGTAAACGCGGCTTCCCTTCGTTTTCATTGTTCCAAACAAATCACACGTGACGAATACGCTGATGCTTTTTTCGGGAGCGAGTAGTCCTAATTCTACAGGCTCGCGGACCGTCGTCAGCACGCTTTGGAGGCCCCTGCACAACCGAGGATAGGCAACAGCTACACATTCATGTACGTGATATTGCCTATCCCACAGTATGCAGGGGCTCTCCATACGACCGGAGGCGGAGAACATCAACATACCTTGCTGTCTCCTTTGCAAAGCGTCGCCGATTGGAGCACAAAGGTCGTCGAAATTGCTCATAGCCTTTCCTAGAATAACTACATCAATCTTAATCTTCGCTTTGCGTCCAGTCCGTACAGGTTAAAGAGCTAAGAGAGGACTTTAATGTCCCTATCCGAGATCTAGCTTAACGAATAGCTTTCCGAAGCAAGAAAGTTTGAACGTTCAGAGCGTACCCAAGATTCAGCACACTTTTCCGTTAAGTTGTGAAGGAAAAAAATGTAAGAATGAAAAAAATGAGAGGTTTTGGGCAAAAATGAACTTTACATCGAAAGATCATTTCTTTAATCGATGTTATTTATATTAACAGTAAGTCGTCATCAAAACGGAGGGCACATCTATCGAGAAGCCAAGTGCACGATGATGCACAGATGACATCAAAATAAGTCACGAGTACATGTTTTTAGCAGCTTTTCGATTTTATAACTTTTATTGGCACAGACAAAAATATCAGCAACATTTTAAAATCAAAAAGTCGCTAAAAAGATATTGAGATTATTTCCATCTCGAGTATAATGCACGTATGTTAAAAACAGAACATAGAGTAATTTCATGACATGACATTGCGATTGTACACACACCGACAATCTAAAAAGAATAAGCGCAAATTCCCCAACAAACGACAGTTTAACCAAATTCGTTGGCCTCAAAATTACTTTGCTAAAAAAATGGTAAAAATTTAATTTCACATCGTTGCTATCGCTTGAAATTTATGTTGGCCCGCCTATACCGTCGATAGGGGACAGTAAGCAAAATACTTCCCACGTTTGCGTAGGTGAAATTCAACCGAAACGAGTGCTTCCTTACAGGTCGAATTTTTTTATTCCTCTACTATTCAAAAAAGCTCGAGTTTTTTTGTTTTTTACTTAAGAATTTGAAGTACGGTGCCACCCTTTTGATGAGATTGTGTTGTGTGTTAAGCGATAAATGAAAATAAAAATGAACGGAATCGTCAAAGCTCGGATGTCCAGCTTAAACAAGGCTCACACCTTTTCAAACTGAGCTTCCTCACCAGAGACGCCTGGATACATGACACAGCCTTCGTGATGATTTTGTAAACACATAAAAACATTAAAAGAAACATGTTACATGAACGATCAGGCCTAATGCCCTTCGTTAATATAGTCAAGATGATCTTTAACTAAACGTTAATGAAAAACAACGAAAGCTTCGTGATTTTGGACTTGATTTCATAGGTTCCCCTAAAATGATTCTTTCCTAATTACTGAAAATCTTACGATTTAATTAATAACCTCAAGATTACTTTCGATGTAATATCCAAATATCAACATTTAAGCTCAATCTTCGACTTAGTCTACGAAAAGTGAGCGACAAAAATATTAAAATACATTGCCCGAGGGCCGTCTCCAGAAAATGGAACATTCAGACCCTCGACAAGTTCAAACATTTTTCACAAGAATTATTCTACTTACAAACATATACTCACGCACCACACGCACACTTATCACAAACGCACCCTTCAGAAAATACGACGTCCAGATTAAAAATGTACACAAGTGAAAATTTCCTTTCCCATGCACAGTTTATCGGTAATATTTTAAAAGCCTTAGATCCAGGTATCACTTGACTGGGTTAGAGGTACTAGTACCTTATCGTGTAGAGCACTGTTTGCCCGGGCAAGGAGAATCTCCATGGTCCGGCCTAAAAGTTTTACGATACCCGTGCGACATCTGAATCATATGCTAGGATGTTAAAGGGACTGACTTTGGACTTCAATCCCAAAAAATATTTCTGACGCCCATTTTCGGCGCTTCCCATGTGGGTTTCCCATGGTCCATCAGCACCATGCTATCAATGGGAATCCCTTCTACTTCCCTTCAAAAATCCACATCAATAATTCAAGTTGAACAGAAGTTATCATCCTTGTAGCATTTGGTTTTGGCACCGATCCTCTTAAGTTTTTTTTTTAAATTAAAATACGTTTTTGTTCGGCGATATTCATTTTGTACACTACAAAAGCGTGATTATTCTCGGTGTTATTAAAACACGACACAGCTAAGAGTAAAAATAAATCGTAAAATTGGAAATGAACGATTCTACAGCTACGTCATCGGAAATACGATGTGACGAAATACAAAATAGGTGATGTTTTTGCATTCGGTACGATTGAAACATTAATCACAGATTTACAAAATCTCTTAAACTCGTTGGTAGCACAAAAGATTTTCAAGAAAGAGATAGGCGAGCTCTCCGCGTGTGAACAAAAAGACAGTGTGACCACAATTTCGTCAAATCGTCAGATTTAAACGGACTTAATTTTTTGATGAGCTAAGATAACCTAGTAAACGGTCCATTATAGTATTGCTCATCCCGAGAGTGACTAAAAATATGTTTTTCATTTTAAGTTCTATTCTCTAAGTCAGCGCGATTAAATTTGACGAAATCGAGAAATAGGCAACACTGAAACATAGAACATTCATCGAGACAGAGAAGAAATACGGTAAGACCAATAAGCCAGGTGGAGGGGTTAGTCTTCAGCCAATCAGGATGATGTGCCGAGTTCGCTTATCTTTGCCTTGAGGATCTCTAGTCGGCACAATATTGGCAGCGCTCAGGTGTTAGCAGAATGTACTCTGGAAAATGGCGCGCTCGGCTTACTTCTAATAGAGAGAGTTCATTAGTAAGATGGAAATTATAAGACCGCGGTTATATTTTTCAGCGCAACGATCTTTGCTCCAGATCGGAGACAGCCGCGACGCAGTTAGGGGGAGGGGGTGTTCAGGATAATGCCCCAATCAGATTACAAGTCAATCAGAAGTGAGCGGAGTTGAAGTGAGGAAGGTGAGAAGGGGTGAGGATTGAGGCTGATGAGTACATCACCTTGGCTCGGAACGGAAACTCGGTGCAACCTCAAGTCTCCCAAAAAAGAGAGTCTCGCAAAGTTTGGGGACTAAGACCTATTCAACTGCCAATATGCAATGAGGAACACCAACATTTGCAATGAGTGCGCAGAGCAGATATTGCGACCCCTCCGCGGACCAGGACAATCGAGTACCGTAAGACTAGTATCGTAAATAATTACGGTAACAGTAAGATCCGACCCATCAGCTATGGAACACAGCTGTGGAGTCGTATAGGGCTACGCCCACATCACAGGTCAACCTATACCTGTAACTAACCGGCAAAGAAGGTCATAAGGAACCTCTTAAGTTCTCAGTTGAAGGCTTGCAAAATCCACATAAGTTTGAGTCTGAATTAAATAAGTTTCCTAACAAACAAGTAGTCCGATTAGTTACAGTTCTGAGTAAACTACATAAAAAATGGTACGGCCAGTATTTCTTTTGGTTAAAAATCCATTTCACCTACGAAAAATGCAGCAGTCAAAGATGAAAATTCGAGCAGAAAAGGATGAACGATTTTTTTTGAACTTGTAAGAAAAAATATACGAAAGGAACTCAAACTTTTAAACTTCTTTCAAGTCATGAGGAGCACTGAGCAGAACGCCAAATTTATAGTACACAACTTAGACGTTAATTAGACGTCAAACCAACCTCATTCAGACGGCAAAATTACTTCAAGGGACGTCGGAATGTGTGGAAGGTTCTACTTGGCAAGGTGGGGTCTACCAAATATGGTTACGTTTAGGACCAAATTGGTCCTAAAAATTGGAGAGCCGTCTTTAAGAGCTAGAATCATCTGACTGCCCCATTTCTCATAACAATCGACTGCGTAATAGGACAGCAATCGGTCAGCTAGACCCAGACAGGCAGTATTAAGACACCACCACCTGATCCTTCCACCATGAACATAAACGCATCCTGTAGTTCACCTGTAGCTCCTCCTCCGGTCAGCCCTTGTCAGGGCTCCGATAAGCCTCCGACTCTTGACCTCATTCGCCCAGGAAGGCCGCGAACCAGCCGCGGTCATTACACAAAGTCGCACTTCTCTAAGGCTTTGGTCCATGACTTGAGCAATACCACTGAATAAATAGAAACTTTGGCACGGAAACAGATATGTTAACAAAAGAGTGCATAGCGTCCCTCGCGGGGGGCGGTCTCTAATCGTCCGAGGCTCGAATGTCAGACGCACTCGTCGGCGAACGAGACCCTGTGCTACACGGACGTGGCGACGGAGTGGGCGGGCAGGCCGTTGCCGTTGCCGCTGGCGGCCAGCGCGGTGACGGCGGCTCCGTTGTCCGTGACGGCCGACGGCACCCCCGACGGCACCCCCGACGGCGGCACGCCCAGGCTGGCCAGCGCGGACACGCGCGTGTGGCGGCGCCCCGCCGCGGCGGCGGCGCCGCTGAGCGGCATCTGCCACTCCGAGGCCCGCCATCAGTACGTCCCACCGGATCGACCGTAGCTGCAGCAAAAACAAAGCCTACAATTCAAACTAACATACTGAAACTTAGATCGATTCAATTACTGAGCCAGAGAGGTGCTTGGATAGGAAACATCGCTCTACACAAATCAAAAGCCCGTTTTAGGGAATGCTATGCCTGCGGGTGTAAAACCGAAGCAAGGGTGGTACGTATTTTTATTATTTTTCAAGATAGGCCTATGTCCCATATCATTCAAAAGGTCTCCGCTACAGCTTTCCATTGATGCGGCTGAACATAGATCAAGGTTGAAAAATTACCAAAGTACGCACGAGCGCCGTTTTAGTTTCATACCAAAAACGGCTATATTCCCCAAAACAGGGGGTTTTGATTTTACTGTGTACATTAGCCCACTATCGCCCAGTGATGTCACTCGGAAATGGGAAAAAATATTTTAGAAAATCTTTTCAGTTCAGTATTGTTACAATTAAAAAAATATCACCCCTCTGGCAACCTGAAATTTAATAATTTAGGCATTTTTCAAAGCTTAAAATTTCGTATTTTGATGGAAAAAATCCTTCCAATTTCTCTTAATTTAAATTTTACTCCAAATACTGTACTTTGGGCTGTTATGGTTTAAAAGTGAAGCGTGCTTTGAAAAAAGAGCTGGATCTAAGCGGAGAGAGCTAGCTTAATTGGCTTTTGTTGCACTAATTTTCAAGAGTCAATTCAGGAATGAGGAGGAATGGAGTTCGGACCGGCCTTTCAAGGAATGACTGATAAAGCGTTACTTGAAAGAAAAAGGTTTGAGCCCGAAAATGGGTTTGTAGGCAAACTAATAAAAGGGGTTGTCAGATGTGCAAAGGTCGTAACCGCAGAAGGGATAGGTATCGTCCTTGAATTAGTGCCAAGCTTTTGAAAGACAAGCACGCGCAAGGACAGAGATACCTTCCGACCTAATTATACCACGACCTTGAGGTCGACTCGCTCGTTTCACGGATCGTCCTGTTCAAACAACACGTACAACAGCCTAACCTACTCGTCGTGCGTAACAGTGAGTGGGCAAGCACAAACTCTGTCTGCCCACACCCGAATGAACTCTCAACGAACTCAAAGTTGGTTTCTTGCTTTTGTGTATTGCCCTCACAAGCGGAGACAGAGATGGAATGTGCTTTGGGCGGATAAACTAGCTGAAAGCCTTGCTGAAAGCCGTTACGGCACTGTAAATACGCCGAGATGGAATCACAGAGCCCAATATTTCTTCATCCGCGAAATCGAGAGCGGTGCATGAAACCAAGCGGTTCAACAACAATCATTCTGTGCGCTGTTTTGACAACAGCGATCAGTGCGCGAAGTGGCGTGCCGATTGCATTGTCTCCCAACCACCCACAAGGAGGTCTTTCATTCGACAGCCTCTTTGTTATCCATGGAATGCGCCTTTGAGTCTAAACCTTTTCTATTCCGGCATGACATATTCTGGGAAACGATATTGAGATATTGGCTCCCAACAATACGCTCCAACTACTTCGAATGACATTCAAAGCTATAGGGAGATAAATAGTAGAAAGTCGTTTGAAGGAGTTCCTGGAAAATAATGTAGAAGCGCAAGTCTTTTGATTCGAGCGCTATGGAGCTTTTAAAAACTGATGCACATGTTACTTTTTGAGTTCCTAGTTTCTTTTTTGCTATCTCTTAAGTTCTGACTTTTGTTATCACGCCAACCCCGGATCGAGAATCCATAACAAGTCAATGCATGGATATCCATAGAAATTCAAGGATATCCAAATTGATATCCATAAAACTATGGATAATTGAACACTAATATCCATAAAACAAGGATATCCATTCATTAATATTTATTGTTCACGGATAACCACCGCAGAATATCCTATTCATAGATATCCCTGCTTGGATATTAATGTGGAAATCCACACATGTGTGAATAATTGAAGACTTACATTCAAAATTCATGGATATCCATGTTGATATCCGTGGATTTTTGGAAATCCATGTACGGATATGCTATGGATTCTCGGACCAGGGACGACTCTACCGTGGAGCGAGGCGAGTAGTACCTATCCAATCATTGCCAAACTCGTTTCCCTATTGGCTCTCTTAACAGATTTTTTTTTAGATCAACTCATCAGTTTCGCAATTCCAAATAACTTTAGGACTAAGAAAGCGTGCAGAAATGTTCCCGCGGTTTCCCAGCCCATCACTTTGGCTTTTATTAACTTTTTAATGACATAACTTTTCTTTGATGTTGAGATTCGTTGCAACCCTCGATAATGGATGGATAATAATGGTTTGTTTCGCAGAAATCCAGCCTGCAATATCGGTAAACGGAAATTGAATTGAGCTGCTTGGAGATGGAGAAGTGCAAAATCGAATTTTTCATTCAATGCGATGATTGAAGTGGACTGAACTATAGTGTGTATTCGTTTTTAAAATTGTGCTCTATCCTTTGAAAACCTTTCTTTCTTCTCTATCCAAAAGTTCTGGCCAATCGTTTCGCAATAGAAAAAGTTACATAATGTACGATCGGTTACCATGAGAATTAATGGTGCTTTTTGGGTCCAGATATACCTTTTGGCATGAGAAAACTTCTCTCACGCTTTCGTTTAGATTTAGTAGCTTCACAGGAGACAGTAAGTTTGGTAAGGGTAGGCCACCAGCATTTCATGTTATGTTAGATGAGAGTACGTCAGGTTTTTTAAGCTTTATTTATATTAGGTGATATAAGCGAAGTTGAGTTCAGATAGTGAAGGTTAGGTTCACTCAGTGTAGATTGGGAATTTCGGAAAGGTAGTATCGCTTAGGTAAATGATACCTACGTTAAAATTGCTCAGGTTAGGTTAGGTGAGCTTAAGTGAAAAAAGCAAAAGACACGATAACTCTACTCGGGGGCAGACGAAGATAACGGGTTAGACGAAGACAAAGGATGTCAGCAAAAAACGCAGAATCAGGAACGTAAGAAGCCCGGAAAATAACTTCGAATTTCGCGTCGAAGTCTCTTCAGAGGAGCAGCGAGGAACTGTCGTGAGCTTAGGATGTCGGTGAGAGTGCTGGCACTCACCTGGTGTCCGCCAGCCTGAGCGAAGTGGTGCGCGTGTTGCAGGACGCCTGCCGCATGGGCCTCCTGGGCCCCTTGAACCAGCCCACTCCGCAGCAGCTGCACTTACAGAGCGCTTCCCGGAAGCTCTCCCGGAAGTTCCGCGACATGAAGCCGTACACGATCGGATTCACACAGCTGCAACGAAATCACAAACCCAATTATTCGGCGTGCTGAGATGAAAGGCGGAGCCCCTGCGGCACACAGTGTAGGCAATACGGCGTACACGCAAGTTGTCACGGTTGCCTATCCACCTTTGCGCAGGGGCTCCGCGTTCGGTACTCCGCTATGGAGCTGGTCGCCTACCTATTGAACGCCGCCATGAGGTGGAAAGCCGTAAGCATGTGCTTGAGCCCGTCCATCCTGGTGGGCGCCAACACTCCGTACGCCGTCAGCAGGTTGTCGATGAGCAGCGGCGCCCAGCAAACCACAAAAATAACCACAACAGCAACCAGCATTTTTATCACCTGGGTAACAGTTACAAGAGTGCACTTACAGGATTAGAAAAGAACAGGTTATGAAGATATAAGTCGCCACCTAAACAAGTTGCAAAACCTAAACTATGTGGTTTCTTTGTCGAAAGCGCAAAATGTTGCCAACCCAATCTTCTATATACAGCAGGCATTATTGTAAAATACCACAAGACCTCATTTTGTTTATCGACTTTACCAAATGAAAGGTTTTGCGCTATGTGCAGCAATAAAGGCGGTAAATACAAACAAACGAAAAAAAATCGCCTCGAAGAGACTAGATTCCAACCCTGTGCTACTACTCTACGACAATGTTTCTGCTGACAGCATCAGCTAAAAACAAAAGTGAATGAGCCCGAGTCAAGGGTCTTAATTTCAGCTGGGGCCGTTCGAGTCATCTCGTTTGAGCATCAAGTTAGAAGACAAGAGTTCTCTCACTCCGATCACTTAACATTCATGACCTGAATCAAGGTGTTTCAAAACAGGAATGCATTCGTTACTTGAGTCTCGATCATCTTAGAACGATATCATTTCTTTAAAATTGCCGCATTTTTGGTCATGAGGACTATTGAAAATGAGTAAGCGCTTTTTAAGTGAAGAACACATACAGTCATGTGAGCCGTGCTTACAAATAAGAAATCTCCGTGTTTTTTTTTGTTTTTGTTTTTTTTGGTTGAATCACTTGAAAAAATGCAAGCACTTTTACGAACCATCAGACTCAAAAGATTATCATTGAAGCAGTGAATGATGCCTCAACATGGAAGTATCCAAGTATGCAATTCTAAGAATGGGAGAGCACTTTTTAAGAGCTTAAAAAGCTAGGCGATGTGCTTTAGAGTTTGCTTATGGGAAGATTCACGATGTACAGTTAAATCGTTCTCTTTACAAAACTCTCAGTTTTGAAGCTTGAATTTTCCACAAGCCATGCCGTGATCAATTTTCAACTCGAGAAAGCTGGGCTTTCATCGAAAAACGATCCGAATTCCCTGAATGAACTTGAGAGAATGGAGGATCCAGTTTGCTAAGATTAATTCATGGCCTTGTTTGAATTATGGAGATACGTCAATACGGAGAGACCAACGTTTGGCTGACAGAACAGCGGATACACATGTGTATTTGCTGCATAAGTGAGCTTAAGCCATGAGTGGATTGGAGCAAAGCGCACAAAAGCAAAGCCAATTTGTTTCGTGTGACGGGAATGCACGCAATATTGCACTGCCCTGTCCTGCCCTGCCCGTTAAATAGGATTAGCCCCATCATAACAGAGGTTCAGTCAGTCTCGTTTCGCCCCGTCCCGTTCCACCCCGCCCCGGCTTGTCTGTTTCAGTTTAAACATGTCATTCCGTTTCCGACACCTTCTGCTATACGGTATACGAGCAGTCCCGGTAACTGTTCAGAATCAATATCCTGGATTCAAAGACTCTATTTCCCATCTGTGCTCTATTATCGACAAGCCCATTGGAACGCTCAGCTTAAGAACGAGACGCACAAAGAGGAAAAATAAACAAACAAAATTTAGAAATGATGTAACAGCAAACGCCCGGTCTTCAAAAAATAGCTCTCAGCTCCGAAAATCTTCGTCTAAAACTACATTTTCTATCATAGGGCAATGTCATCGAGGGTCATCGAAGTTCACCGCGGACCAAAAAGAACGGCATGATTGAGACAGATGGAGCGGCATCACATTTCGCTCATTTGATTAATCTCTCAAGAAGTATTGTCCTTGACGTTTTCGTGGTGTACGACCGCCAGGCCAAGCCCCTTTCAACTGCCTTAAATTCAAAGCTCTCCCTTCAACTCAATAACTTCAGACAGCATTCCGTTATGTTGAGGAAAGTACTAGATGGTGTTTCATAAGCCCACCCGCATTTTCTCTCTCTCCAGTTTGCATCATGCCACAAATATAATCACTGTAAAAAGAGAATCTCAAATTTACTCAAATCACTGATATGAAATGAATTTTCAATTCAAATATTCACTGAATTTCACACATCGTTTTTAATTTCTATACAGTGCTCATTTAAAAAATGATATAACTAGAATTCAGTGAATACCTGGACTGAGATTTTTTAAAACTTTTGTTGCATCTGAATTTAAGATTTTCTTGTTACAGTGCACTTTTTTTGTTTTTTGTTTTTTTGAAAGGCTACTGAAAGGCTTCTGAATTTTCCTAAATAAGGCGAATGTAAGTTTTGTGGTTGGAATAGGTTGATTAGGTAACGGAGGCTAAGGTGAGGGTAGGTTTCAGCAAGGGCAGGTAAGGTTACGTTTCAGAGATTATCCCTAAAAGCACGAGCACAGTCGCTTAATGAACGCTTCACTATAGTTAACCTAAGTTAAGCTCCATTTGTGAAGGACCTAATTCCTTTCGGAGACGTGCGGTAACACGCTTGCAGAGCACAAGAAAATGAGCCACGCGAACCTGTTTGAGTTTGTAACCACTGATGACAGATATTCTAGCAGCTCTGCTCTCGAGCGAAGAGTTTCCATACCAACTGGGCCGCTTGGAAAAGACCAAACAAACAGGTCACAGTCCACTCCACAGTTGTCGCTACTTACTCCTAGTTCCAATATGGGCATTTTCTACATCTTGTGTTCCACCTTGATTCAACCTTTCAAATGCCTTGTGCCCCGCTTCGTTAAGGCTCCGCTCGGCTGCCGCCCAGCCAGCTAGCCTCATTGACAGAAGATTCCAGGCGAGCGACGAAAGGCTGAGTTAGGTTATGTTAGGTTAAGTTAGGTCAAGTCGAGGTTAAGGACTCTGCTCAGCTTAGCGAAAAAAAGCACAAACACAAGAGGTAGAAATTTCGCGCAGTTTAAAACTTATGAGTTCAGTAGCTTCCGAGGTTAACTATTACCCCCATGACATTCTACCAAAGAGATACCTACGTTCTCTTTTTGTCATAGAAGATTCAGGTGGGTTAGGTATAATAATATGTTATGAAGGGGTATGTCATAAAAGGGGTAAGTTTAGGTATAAAAGGGGTAATTTAATTACTGCAAAAACAAAACACCCGCTTTGGGGGCTATATCTATAATGGGTGTGAAACTGAAACGAGGGTAGTACGTATTATGGTTATTTTTCGGGATAGGCCTCTGTTCACCCTGGATCAAGGATCCATAGCAAGTCAATGCATGGATATTCATAGAAATCCAAGGATATCCAAATGGATATCCATGAAAGCATGGATGATTGAAGACTGATATCCATAAAAACATGGATATCCATTTATGGATATTTACTGTTTACAGATATCCATTGCGACATGTCATTGCATGGATATCCGTGCTTGAATATCAATGTGAATATCAACGCTTGTATGGATAATTGAAGACTGACATCCAAAAATCATGGATATCCATGTTGATATCCGTGGAATTTTGGAAATCCATGCATGGATTTGCTATGGATTCTCG
>Ga0058701_10000187_pt1 | contig 51304 bp, 42 predicted proteins | sample AgamicOrMae_FD_97039 | JGI IMG/M metagenome (GOLD analysis project Ga0058701, IMG submission 97039) | Agave microbial communities from Guanajuato, Mexico - Or.Ma.e | ecosystem: Host-associated > Plants > Phyllosphere > Phylloplane/Leaf | place: Guanajuato, Mexico | collected 2012-06-04
TGCTCCACCACAGGCCCCACTAGCTATTGAGGCCCCGCAGTCTGGGGCCCACAAGGGTCAAGATTGCAGCCTTTGCAAGACGGCGCTCTTTAGCTTGCATATTGGTGGCTCAGTTGTCACAATATGCATTCTCTACCACATGTCAATTGTCCATTCTGGTACAATTTAGAAAAATGACAAATATCTCTCCAGTTTCACAATGGAACCTGTTAGCAGGCTAATCTTTTGCGTACAACAATCTAAACGTCTACAAAGTGCATAACAAAGCGCAAAAGCACAATACGACCTCTACTTTCTCCACAATGGAGCTCAACTTTCAAACTTTGAGCCCCACTAGGGGCCGCGCAAAAGGCGTTATGATGTAGCCGACTGCATACTTGTATAGTGTATGTATTTTGTAACATGTTGATATGATTATTTTTTGTCTAGCTCAATTGGTTCCGAAGATATTGATGCTTGATTATTAAGGCGCCGAAATCGTCTCAGAATTTGAAAAGGAGACGCTCTGCGGATCCAATGGCAGAATAGCGCACGATAGCAACAGTGCGCTAGCGCGCAAGAGCGGGCCCGTGCACGCTATGAAGGGTCCAATTTGTGTCTCTTCTGAGGTTTCTAGCCCCATAACAAGGTTTCCAGCCTGCTCCTGGCATGCATTTGACACGGACTGGCCACAACAACCAGCATCCTTGCCGCATAGAGGGGCACTGTATGAGGCTCCGATTCGTGCAACAAGCGTCAACTGCACGACCCTCCTTGCTAGCTCACTGGGCCAAGCAAAGATGCCACACTCCATAGTAGCTCTCAGGACTGCTTCAGGCTGGCGTCTGATAGAGACTATAAGATCATATGGTCAAAACACCAGCCACCTAGCCTGAAACACGAGAGGCAGCGGGTGGTGCGTTGCAACCAAGAGCTGGTATTTTGTGACCACTCAAGCAATCGGTTGAGCAGTCAGGGTGCAGTATTTAGTCGTTCAAATGGCGTGATCATTGCACTGTTCGAAGCGTCAGTGCAATGACTGAATGAATGCTCTGATAAAGAATGTATCAGTCAATTTATTCAGCGCTGATAAACGTCTGTTGTGGTATAGAAATTTGCCAACCTGCCGAAGCTGCTTCTTTGCTTCTTGTTGTCTTCGCAGTTATAGGCGCCCCTCCATTTCCTCTAGCACTAGACTTCCATTCCTAGTCCATGGGAGCACCATGGCACTTGCTCGGGCGTTGCTAGGGCGCCGGCGGGGGTTTGGCGCGCGCAGCCAGCGGGCCGTCGTGCAGCTGGAGAGGAAGTGCGCGCGCCCTCGGGTGGTAGAGCAGGAAGTCGTAGATGGCGGCCATGCGGACCACTTCGGCGTTGACGAGGAACTGGTTGTTTTGGGCGAACAGGAAGTCGGTGTGCTGGAACTTGGCCTGTTCGATGAAGTAGTCGACGAGGGTGAGATCTCTGAGGGCCCTTTTGCGCAACATTTCCACCTCGGCTGGAGTGGAAATTTCGTCGCCCAACGAGTGGACAAGGATCACCGAGCGTCTGGGCAGTTTTTGGCGAGAAATGAGGCCTCTGTTGATGTTTTCCTGTGGCGAAAATTGGGGCAACACGGTGACCTCCTGCAGGTTGTTGATGATCTGGTGCATGATGGCCAAACTGGTCTGGCCGCACTCGTTCTCGCGCCTGAGCTCCTGCTGGTCGGAGCTTAGCAAACCCTTCACTGTGGTGATCTTCTTCGAGCGGCCCAGCAGGACAGTCTCGAAGAGGTGGCAGAACTTGGAGAAGATGGGCAGCTTGCAGAGCAGCTGCTCGATGGTGGACTCGAGTCTCTCCATTGGGCCGCCTCCACTCGAGCCAGTCTGGCGCCCAAGCGAAGGGAAAGGCCCATTCTTGGCCAGCAACACTTTGGAGACACTCCTCAGGAGAGTGCGGCGCACCTTGTCCGGATTTGAGTTGGCCGTGAGCAGAGTGGGCGCCAGCATGATGACGGGCTGCACGGCCTCCAGTTGGGCGGGGAACTTGCTCAACAGATTGAGCACCTGCATGGAGCTGTAGGAGTAGCTGACCAGACCTATGGGCTCGCTGCACTCGTTAACCCGTTTGATCAGGTCGATGGCGGCCAAAAGGTCTTCGCGGACCAGCGTCTCGATGCGGAAGTTCCAGTACTCGGGGTTGGCGGCGCTGAAGCGGCGGTTTGTCGTCCGGGAGTAGTAATTGCCGCGCGAGTTCATCAGCCAGACGTCGTAGTTGAAGTTGGCCAAGGTGAAGGCGAGCGAGTTGCTCACCAACTTGAAAGCATCGAGCGGAAAGTGCACCTTCCGGTGAGCCTGCCGGTAGGCACTGGCGAACACGTTTGGGTCGCTGTCGAAGTCCAGCTCGAGGGAGTGGGCGAACTTCCGCTGCTGCTTTCTGGCCCACTTGTCTGGCTTGTCTGCCTGGTGGGCGCCTCTGAACTGGTCGGCGCACGAGCTGAAGGTGTGCACGAACTCGCGTTGGCGCGCCTCCAAAATGCGCCCAATGTGCCCGTTCAGGTCCATTGTGGCCCCGGGCGCCACTTGTTCCGGCGGGGCGCCCGCCAGGAAGCTGGCCGAGCTGCCCAGCAGGCCGTGCAGCAGCAAGTAGGGCTTCTTCTTCTCCACCCGTTTGCCCAGCTTTCTGGCCAAAAGCTCGCTCGGGTGCACCAAACGGTGCAGCTCGAGCTTGTAACCGTCGCTGGTGGTTAGCGTGTACTTGCGCACGTCGTATCCATGCAATTTGCTCTTGTAAATCTTCCCGCATTTTAGCATTTAAGCATTTTTCCATTTCCCCATTTCCGGCGCCATTCGTTCGATAGTTCGGGCAATCGGATAATTATTTGTTTACATTGCATTCTCGGTTAGCCAACTGCTTCCTTTCACTTAGACTCAGTCTCGCCTACTGGCAAGCTGCTTCTAAAATTGATTGAGCCAAGCTGATAGATCAAGCAAGAGGCCCTTGAGGTGCAGCTCTGGCTGGGCCCAAATTGGCCGCCTCTAATGGCTGGCCAGAGACACTCCTCCGGCAAACACTTACCGCCTGACACTTGTCCGACCTCCGCAGACTCTCCATGAAGCTCCTGAAGTCGTGCTCGCCCGTCGCGCTCGGCCCGGGCGGCTGGCCTTGAGCCTGGGCCTGGAGGAGGAGCAGTGCGAGCAGCAGCTGGCCCGCGCCGGCCACCCTGAGGGCCGCCCGCATGGCCGAGAGGGCGCTAATTGGATTTGCAGCTCGAGGACGATCTCTTCTCGGCCTGGAGAAGAAATTGCGAGCCGGAAATTGGGCCCCACTTGGGCTCGTGGCGCCCGAAAGCATGTTGTGTGAGTGGCTCGCTTGCTGCACTGGCGACCGCTGGACGATTGGAGGAGTTGCCAATTGGGGGAGACTGCAGCTGGACAGTTGTTTGTGGAAAAAGAGGCACTTGGAGATGAGTCACTTTCGTGTGATGTCGACGAGTGGGATTTGTTGCGCTGGAGGTGGAGGCCACTTTTTGCATGAATTCTGCATGAATCAGTCAAAAGGGCCCACTTTTGGATGGCAATTTCGCGCTAGCTCGCCCCACAGACTGGCTCTTTCTGGAAGCGTCCACGTGGGCCAGACGTTGGCCTGCGCGCAACTGTGGCGCTAATTTTAGCTCGCCTGTCTGGCCGTGACATCAGAAGCCGAGCTGGAAGGGCTAGCACTAAGGAGTGGCGCCACTCTGCCGCTCCTTAGTGCTCGCCCAGCGTCTGGCTTGGGGCGACGAGCCGGCGTTCAGTCTGCTTGGGGCGCCTCAGAAGAACCGGTTGGTCTGAGGCGCCCCAAGCGAGCCAAGCAGGCTGCTGGCGGCCACCCAGACACTCCGAGTGACGGGCGCCACTGCTTGGGGCGCGCCAGACGGCAATCAATAATCGATCGGGCGCGCACAAGCTCGAGGGGGCCTTGCCACGAGCGGCGAGCTTGCCAGTTTGCCAGTTTGCCTGTTCGCCTGTTCGCCATCTTGCCAGCTCGCCAGTTTGCCAGTTGCCCGTTGGCCATCTTGCCGGCTCGCCAGCTTGCAGTCTTGCCAGCAGCAAGTGTCCGCGGCCCGCCGGCGCCGCCCCCTCGCCCGCGGACATGGAGCCGCCTTGCTGGGCGGAAGCGGCGCTGGCGGGGGCGCCCTCATTACTGGCGGGCCCAGTTCATTGAACTCTGGCTTCTGGCCGGCCGGCCGGCCCTAAGCTCCGGCTCTGGATCGCACGGATCACGCAGGTGGCGCCGGCGGCGCCAATTGGGCCCCCGCGGCGCCCACTCAGCAGGAGCATCCGCCGCCAGCGAGACAAATGTTCGGACATATTTATTTGGACCTGCGTTGAGCGGCGAGCGAGGAGCGAGGAGTGTCCGCCGGGCGACAGTCTCCAGCTGGCCGCCCAGCGCATGGCCAGCGCGTTGGGAAAAAGTTAAGTGCTGGCCATTATTCCGCCTGATCGATCATGACACACAGGGTTCGTTGCAAGCTGGCTACTGGCCAGTGGCGCCCACTCGAGCCTCTGCGGCGCCCTCGCGGCTGTTCTGCGGCGCCCCCGCCGGACCTTAGGTGCGCCCGCAGCTGCCGATCGAGTTCCGGTTTGTGCTGCCGATTTGCGGCGCCGCAAAGGCTCAAGTGGCGCCCAGAGGGAACATGTCAATTTGGGCGTGTTCGGGGGCGCCAAACACAAGCCGCAGCACGTCCAACGTTCATCGCGATTCATGGCCCCAAAGGCAGCCCCTCTTGCTCCGGCCGGCTCGCCACCAAGCTTTTCACCAAGCTCGCCACAACAATGGGCGCCCGCTCGAGCATTTCGCGGCGCCCTGTTGTGCGCGGCCGCCGCTCGCTGGTGTCTCTTGGCGATGGTGGCGGCCCTAAGCTCTAGAGGAGGAGGAGCAGCAGCAGCCCCAGAGGCGCCCAGTGGAGCCAGAGTTCATTGCTCCAGTGGGCGCGTTCCTTCCATTCGACTGTTCAACTCGCTCGTCTTTGTGTCCGGCCGAGCTTGTAGTTGTTGTTTCTGGCCAGTTTCTCGCCCACTCGACGCCAAGTTTTCGCCTCCCTCCAGCTCGCTCGGCGGCCAAATAAGCGGAACAAGCTTCCCATCGAGAGGAGCTCGCCAGTGAGAGGAGCTTGCCAGCGAAAGAAGCTTGCCAGAGGACCCCAATCGAACTGGAGGCCAGCGAGCTCTTCGCAGGCCAAAGACTGTTGTTTATACACAGTGATCCATGTTCGGGAATAATGTCTGGCCACATTATGCGCGCCTCTGTGGCCTCTTTGGCGAGCTGCCACTTGCCCTTAGCTGTTCACCATGGTTCACCAGTGCAACGCTGCGGCCGCGCTCAGATCGCCCGCCTGATTGTGGGCCCCATTTGGGCGCGTTTAGTGGGCCCTTTAATGTGCGCTTCGAGATGCGTCCCCTTTGCAGTCTGCAAATCATCAGTCCTTAGGGGCGACGAGCGACTGGGCGCCAACTCGACCCTGTGCAGCTCGTCTCTAGCTCGTCCGGTCAACAAGCGGAAAGGGCTGCTCGCAAGCCGAACAAAAGTCTCAAGAGCCGCCCAGAGCTAGTCCTCCGTCCCCTAGTCTTGCGTCCGCTGGCGCTCCACTTGCTCCACCGGAACGGAATGGCGCCGAGTCGATGAACTTTATTCACCCACTCACTGCCTTTGAGCTCGTCTCTCTCTCTCTGCGCGGCTTGCCAAGTCGACCGGCGCGCCCCACTGGCTCGCCGGCAATATCAATTACGCGTCCGCTTCATTCACGGACTCTGCTGGCGCCCCCGCCACTCACAGTCCATCGGCCTGGCGCCCCGGCGGCACCTGAACTCTGCTGAATGAGGGGCCAAAGGGGAAGCTGAAAGAGGAGCTAAAGGGGGGCTCAAAGGGAAGCTAAAAGGGGCTCAAAGGGAGGCTAAAAGAGAGACTAGAGCTGGCAGATGCCCACTTGCAGCTGAGGGCGGATTTGGGCGCCTCTCGAGGGGCGCACTTGCGAGATTGCTCGCAACTGATTGGGCCTCATGCATGGGCGCGAGTCAGTGTGTGCTTAGTGCACTCTGCTCTGCGCACTAAATACTGCAATCTGCACAGTGCACAGTGCACAGTGCGGCGCACACGAGCGCAGCCTGTCTGTGCTTGTGCTTGTGCTTGTGTTTATGTTTGTGTCTGCGTTTGTGTTTGCCCCGCAGACTGTCTGTCGGGTGCGCGCGGGTGTCATCTTGCCGAGTCGCCCTGATTGAACTTGGACGCCGGCCGAGTTCATTAAACTGGCCCCTCGAACACTGAGGCCACCCAAAGCGCCACTGGGCCACCCGCGCGACCTCCAACCAGAGGCCAGACTGCCCCCTCGCCTGTTTGCTCGCCCGCGCGTCCATTAGCAATTCCGGTCCAGGTTCACTGGGCGCCCCCAGACTCTAGCTCGCGTGGGCGCCGCCATTCAGCCTTGGCCCCCGCCGGATGCTCGTGGGAGATCCGAGGAGGCATCTCGGATAAACCAGAGGAGAGCGCGACAAAAGCGGCGCCAAGCCCGAGCGGAAACGGCCCCAAACTCGCCGAGGGCGCCCTTAGGTCCGTCTTGGCCGCTGGGGGCGCGCACTTCCGGTTCCACGTGCTCCAGTTGCTGATGAGCTGTCGGGGGGCGCCAGTTGCAGCCTAGTGCGCGTGCGCGAGCAGGAGCGCCAATTGGCCACCCGCAGCAGTGGGCCAGCTCTGTCGCTTGCGTCGGGCGAGCCGAGTCGGACTCGAGATGGCGGCTCGAATCAATCTTCGATCAGTGGCCGAGCTGGTCACTGACGCCGGCAAGCTAGCTGGGAGGCAAAAGGGCGCCCAGCAGCAGCCAGCAGCAACCAGCAGCAACTAGCAGTCCACAGGAGAAGCTGACCGGCCACAAAAAGGAGCGCGCGCGAGGTCACCGCAACTTCCGGTCCGCTGGCGAGCCCAAATGGAGTTTGCGGCTTCCAGAGTTCAGGAGCTCGTTTGGGGCGCCCTTCGGACTTAAGCAGCTTACGAGTGACAGTGAGCGGGGCTAGTAAATGTCTGCCCGCAGGCGGACTGTGTCGCGCGGGGCACACATTTGCCCGCTCGACCTCTCGCCTCCAGATGGATGCCCCCAATTGAGCTCGGCCGCTGACCGGAAGCGGCGGACTGGCCTCCAGAGACTGGCCGCCGCAGACTAGCCTTGGCCGAGCTGGCCGTCTTGTTGGTGGGAGTTCGCGGATGGCGCCCAGTCAGAGACAGTGACCCTAGACTGCGCTGGAGGTGGCCGCCAATCCCAGAGGCTCGGGCGACAAATGGCGCTTTTTGGGCCCTTCTGGTGCCACCAGTTTTTGGCACCGAAGAGTGTGTGTAGTGTAGTGGAGACTGTGTGTAGCAGAGAGTGTTTGGTAAAGACTTCTAGAAAGTGTATGCGATAAAAAGTGTGCACCAGAAAGCGCAGTGCAGACTGTGTGCAGCAGAGCAAGTGTTCAGTGTGGCGCAGAAAGAGAGACAGTCTGTCTCTGCTGCACGTTGAGGCCGCGCGCGCCTCTTGTGCTGCAAATGGGCGCACGTGAGCGTGCAGAGGCCCAATTGGGCGCAATTGAATTCGTGCGCACCGTTGCACCAACACTTTGTCTTTATCTTTTTTCCTCCTCCTTTTTTTCACTTCCACTCTGCCACTCTTCTACTCTCTCACTTGCCCCCCACCTAAGCTGCGGATTGTTTTACATTGCCACAATAAGCAGCCAAATCTGTTCGAGTGGGCCAGTCAATTACGAGTGGACACGCGCCCCAGGCTGCCTTTTTCTCCCTGCCCCTCGCTTGCTGCTGGCCTCCCGGCGGAGCTGCCCCGCCGGCCGGCTAATGGATTTGAGGCTGGCCAGTTGAAAAAAGACGCACAGACAGAGACTGGGTGTCTCTCCCCAGACCTAAGGTCAGCCGGCCGCTTGGGGCTCTGCTGTTGCGCTGCGGGCGGTCTGCGCGCGCTCCCTCCGAGTTCACTGACACCGGACGAGCACCACTTTGTCGCCCGATCATGCAGACTCGCGGCTGGCTGCAAGGCCGCCTCGCTTGTCATCTGGCCACTGTGCCTCTCTCTCTCTCTCTGCGTCTAACCAGCCGCTCAGTGTGTCTCGGCGGCAAAGAGCAGCCCAACGGCTGTTGCCAAGTGTCTGTCGTTTGGCAGCGGCGAAAAAGAGTTGGAGGAAAGAGTGCAATTTGTGCGCCCAAATCCCGGCGGAGTTTGATTGGGCACAAATTGGCGCACCAAACTTCTGGCCAGGCGGCGCCAATTGGCCCAAAGAGGAAGTGGCGGCCCTGCTTGCTCGCCATTTGGATGCAGCGCCAAGTGTTGGCACGCGCAAAGTGGGCGCCCCAGCGGAACGTGACGATGCGCTGGGGCGCCAACTGATTGATGGCGAATTATCAGAGCCCAGCTCGCCGATCGGGCGCCAGAGACAGTCGAATGGGGGCGCCCTAAAAGGCTGCCATGAGATGGGCCCCAACACGCAAAGAAGGCAGCCCAGCGGGCGGGGTCGCCGCACACAGTCTGCGGGGGCAAAGTTCAATATCGAGCGGGGCTCCTGCGCCGCCCGAGGTGCTTGGGACAAGCTTGCGCAATGGGCGGCGGACAGTTGTCGGCCAGGAGGGCGCCCTTTTGGGGTGGCGAAAAAGGTTTACCGACGCCCAGAGGGGCCAGAGGGCGGCCCGCGCAGCTTCTGCAGCCTTTCTGCCTGAGAAACACGAAACTGGAAACTCGACGAGACATTATTCATTGCGGGCGGAAGTGGCCCGGTGCAAATAGGGCGCCCTCGAGAGTCTTGTTTGCATTGTTGGCGTGCACTGCTCGAGGCTTGAGGCGGCTTTGTTTTGGTCGCGCGTATTTTGGTCGCGCGTATTAAATGGGCGCTTCTGTGCGGCCGAACTGCGCTGCACGCTGAGCACTGGCAGCAGAGCTAGTCTGCGGTGCGCGCGATTGTTTGCGTGCGCGCCGCACACAGTCTGCGCCGCACACACTCTGCACCGCACACAGTCTGCAGTGCACATGGTCTGCGCTTGGGGCCCCACGAGAACGCGCACCAAGACACGCGCACCAAGACGGTGGCCTGGCACCAAGACACCGCCTTGATCCGGCGGGATGCATTCTCGAGAAAAACACAAAGAGCCTCCAGTCAGAGTTCACTCGCACCGGCCGGCCGGCTCGGTCTTTGAACTCGGCGAGTTTGCGCCCCACGCACGCCAGGCGGCGCCCTCGAGGGGCCCAAGTCGGCGCAGGTCAAGCGGGTGGCGTGTCTGTGGCTGCGGAACATGCGCGCTGGCTACCAACTGGGGCTGGAGGTCGAGTGGCAGTTCGGCGCGAGTGGACCTTTAAGAGGGCGGCCGCGTGACTGTTTAATGGCAGTAGTTAGCGAGTCGTGAGCACGAGCGAGAGACAGTGGCCGGCGCGGATTGCCATCGTCGAAATTAGCGAGCTGAGAGTTGAGGCGAGCATCAGCTAAGCTAAAGTTGCAGAGAGACAGAGAGAGAGAAGAGGGTGCAAAAAAGGCGCCCTAAGGAGCGGAAGAGGCGAGCAGGATCCATGCAAAGCGGGGGGCCTTTCGTCATCGCGAAATCGAACCTCGAGCAGCCCAGTTGGGAGAGTCTAGGAGAGTCTAAGGGAGAGAAGGAGCGCATTTCTCTGGCTTGAATTGGCCTCCTGGAGCATCGTGGTGGGTGGCGAGTTTGCGGCGCCAAAGAGAGACTGAGAGCGAGCTGCGAGGAGGAAAGATGTTGAGCAGTCTCGTGCGATCGGCGTGTCCAGGTCGAGCGTGGGAGGAGCAGCAGTTGAAGGAGCAGCAGTGCGGCGAGTGGAAGAGGCAGCAGTGCAAGAGACACGCACACAGTCCCGCACACAAGCACAGCCCGTTCGCTGAGCAGCTGGCGCGCTCGCAGGCGCACACGCAGCGCCCGCCCCACCAAAGCGCCACAACAACACACGCGGACCACTCTTGGAGTCTCGCCTCAAAACTCTTCACCCCCAAACACCAGCCAGGTTCGCGCCCCACTTCCGCCTCGCCCGCCGCCCCGAACTCGCGCTCGCCCTCGCCGGCCGGCAAGTCGCCCCCGAGCTCAGCCAGCCGCTCGGCCTCCGCCAGCTCGGCCAGCCTGGCGGGCGTGTGGCCCTCGGCGGCGCGCTCCAACTCCTCAGCCTCGGCGGCCTCCAGCTCGGCGAGCTTGTTGGATTCGAGGAGCTCGGCAAATTCAAGAAGCTCGGCAAACTCAAGAAGCTCCGCGAACTCGAGAAACTCGGCAGAGTCGAGAAAGTCGGCCGCGAGCGCGTCGTCGTCGCGGGCCAGCTGCGAGGCGAGCAACTCGTGGGCCAGCGGCTGCAGCGTCACGGGCGCCAGTTGCGCCTCGTCGCTCGGCTCGGCCGGCGCGTCGGCCTTGGGAGTGCGGGCGACAGTGGGCGGCAAGCACAAGACGGTGGCCTTCCGGGAGGGCGCCTTTGGGGGCGGCTTTGGGGAGCAGCGCCACTTGGCGGCCTTCGAGCGGGCGCCGCTGGGTCAGAAGGCGCCGGAGCACGAGCAGGGCGCCGGGCGGGCCGGCCAGCGGCTGGCCGAGTATCTGGGCGGCGAGCGGGGGCGCTTGGGGGCGCTGGGCGAGCAGCTGGGCGAGCGGCTGGGCGGCGGCGAGGCGAAGAGCAAGGCAGCCTGTTGCCAGCAGTCGCGCTTGGGCGCACTGTTCGCGCGCAGCAGAGCGTGCGCGCCGCAGACTAGCGGCGGCCGCTCGTGCGCGTTGGCCGCGCCCACGCAGAGCAGCGCGCAGAGCAGCGCGCCGCACACAGTCGCTGGCCAGCTCTTCTACTGCGAGACGCGCTTTGGGGTCAGACGCGGCGCCGCCGACAACAAGCTCGCCAGCGCCAAAAAGCGCCGCACCATCAACACCAACGCCAAGCCAGCCCGCAAGACTGCCCTCGGCGCCCGCCCAACAGCCACGTTCAGGACGGGCGGCCAGTTCGCCGAACTGGGCGTGCTCGCCGAGGGACACAGTGTCGTCCGATTGGTGAGACGCGAATTCAGCAAATTTCTCAAGAGTTTCTGAGCTGCTGGGCGGCCGGCCAGCTTAGGTTGGCCACCAATCAAGCTTGCCGACGCGTCAGCGAGGCCGGAGGTTGCAAAGGCTAAACGTCACTGAGGGAGCGTCATCTCCAAGCAGTCGAGCGGCGGACGAGGAGCGGAGAAGTGTTTGCGCGAGTGAGGGGGCGAGCGAGCGCCGATCGGCCAAGACTCGAGCCGCCAGAGCCTAGAGACTGGGGCCGGCGGGCGGGGGCCGAAGGAGCTAGGTGAAGAGCTATTAGTTGGGCCATTAATTGGCAAGGAGGCGAAATTAGCAGTCCGAACGGCATAACAATAGCGCGTGCTCGTCTACTGCACTGCACTGCACTGCACTGCTTTAGTGCACTGCTTTGCTGCGCTGCTTTGCTGCACTGCCGCAGAGTGTTGCTGCGCGCTTGTTGCGTTGCGTTGCGCTGCAGAGGCGCGCGCAGAGTGCAATCGAGAGCAATAGATAGCTAATAAAAAGGCGCGACACATTTTCCTCGGCCCCCAAGAGCTTGCCAAAGGCCGCCCTGCGCCCATCGGACGGGCTGCTCGTTCGCTGGCGAGCTTGCGCAACTGCACCTTGACATTGAGGCGCAAAATTGTTCCTCCATCTTCGAGGGAGAATCCAAGCCCACAGCGCCTCGGTTGGGGCGCGCCCTGAGGACTGGGAGCTCGCCGTGCGGCCGTCACGAGCTGGCAAGGCGCCGGGCTGAAGACTGGGAGTGGGATTTGGATTGAAAGCCATCGCTCGATTGGCGTGCGGGAAGTGTTGGCACTTTGTGTGTGTGTGTGGGGAATTTGCCTTCCAGTGGAGAAAAAGGCGCAAGTTTGCCTGGCTGATAACTGGCAGCCAGAGACAAGGAACACGAAAGGGCCACACAAGAGGCAACATTTTGCACTATAGACTGACAACGGGGGCCAAAGTAGCGGCTGCTCATTTGAGGCTCGTTTGAGAGGTGTTTGGAAACGAGTTAGAGAGCAGATTGTGTAAGAGAGCGGATTGCCAGAGCTCGTATATAACTCGCCCGCTTGACAGGAACAAATCTGCCGTTGACAGAGAATCCATTGCGGGCGATTATCCATCGGCTGATGGTCGATCATTTGCGGAAAGGAGAGTTCTGGCGGCCAACAACAAGACGAGGTGAGGAATCGGACCGAAAAATATCAGCAAATATCGGAAAAGATCGGAAAGTTATTGAAATAATTGCAAGAAGGATAACAATATCAGCAAGCAAAGGAAAATCGACTCAAGTGTGAGTGAGCGCGAGATAGTTGTCGGCGTGTCTTAGACTGTGAGTGATTTGTAGGTGCTCGAAAAGGCGTGAAATTAGACATTGGATATAAGCAATGGAAGACTGGCCGGAATCGAAATGGTGCGCCAGTTGTGTGCGAGTTGCCGCTGCTTAGCTGCGTTGTTTTGCATCCAGTTTTGCGCGTATTTTGCATGCAGCGAGAAATGCCACACTCAAGCAACAGGCACCAGCCGGAGACTAGTGTGCGCGCGTTGGGCGCCCGTCTGCTCGTGATGGGCCACAGGCGAGTGGGCAAGTCGGCGGCAATCGTGCGCTTCACCACTGGCCGCTTCATAGAAAACTACTGCGCCCTCACCGCCGACTGGCTCTACAGACACTCGCTGGCTTTGGACGAGCACCAAACTAGTGCGCCCAACTGGGTGGAACTGCTCGAGCAACGCGACGAAGACTGTTGCCTGCAGACGGCCGGCCAAGTGGGCGCCCCAGAGCAACAGACAAGCCTCGGCCAGCAAGCCACCACGCTGACCCTCTGCGAACGGGTGGCCAAGGACAAACTGCACGACCAGACGAACCAGCAGCGCCACCAGTTCGGCCTCAAACTGGACTGGGCCAACGCCTTCGTGGTGCTCTACTCCATCGACGACGCCCACTCCTTCGCCAAGGCCGCCAAGTACCTGGAGGCGCTGGCCAGACACCAGAGTCACCCTTCGGGGACGGCAAGCCAAGCGGAAGGTCCAAAAGGTGCGAGGCAGCAGCAGCCCTTCGGGATGAGGAAGAAGCTCAAGTCGAAGTCGTCGAACGGCTCGCTCAACTGCCACAGTCAACCTGGTCAAAACAACTCAAATAATATCAGTCATCACTCAAACAATATCAGTCATCACTCAAATGATAATAATAATGGTTTCATCAACAATGGCAAGACCGAAACCGAGCAGACGAGAGGCGCCGACGATGCACAGTTGGAGGCCGCACACAGTCTCGCGTACGGCCAGACTGTGAGCGCGAGTCGAGCTGGCGGCCAGCAGAGCAACAATTTCGGAAACCTTCTCCTGAACCAGCGAGCCAGCGCAAACAGTCCGCTGGGCTCCAATTCGTCCTCGTCGAGCTCGCCCACGTCGCTAAGCTCGGCCGGCTTCTCCTCGCCGGTGGCAGTCTTTGCGGCCGGAAGTGGAGCGCTGAAACCGGTGCTGCTGCTGGGCAACAAGCACGACTGCGCCTCGCTGGGCAAGCGGCGAGTGTCTGTGGAGCAGGCGCGCTGCTTGGCGGCCAGACACAACTGTCTGTTTGCCGAGATTTCGGTCAAGTTCCAGTCGGCCAAACAGATGGAGCACATTCTGGCCAACCTGCTGGCCCAAATCAATCCCCACCACTTCAGCCTAGGCTCGGGCCCACTCGACTCGAGCTGCTCGTGGGCCGCCGGAAGCAGCTGGGCGGCCAGCCAGCAGAATCAAAGCCTGGAGGACAGACTGCGACGAAGAGGCGCCCAGCTGACCCAGTGGAGCGCGGCCCAAGCGGAGAGCCAGCCGAGTCGCTCGAGGGAGGCGGCCAGAAGAGGCGCCCCCAGCCAGACGGGTGGGGGGCCCATTTTGGCCACCATCATGCGCACAGTGCTGCCCCAAATGGCCCTCCAGAGCCATGGTCTAGCCCAGACGGGGCCCACCTTCTGCCCGCCGGCGCCAGTCTGCAGCGCCGCCTCCACGCCCACCGCCAAGGGCAGGCTCAGGTCCACCTGCAGCACCGTGAACGAGGTGCTCGAGGTGCAGCTGGCGCGGGCGGAACCGGCGACTTCCGGCGCGCCCACTGCCGCCGTGGCCGAGCCGCTGGTGGCGCGGCCGCTGGTTCAGCGCCGGCCGCAGACTAGGCGCGGCGCCGTGCAGGAGTCGCGGCCGCTTGCCCAGCGCCGGCCGCAGCCAGTTGCAGCCCGCCGGCTCGGCAGCTTCCGCAGCTCCTTCCGCAAGGCCTCGCTGGCCATCGTGGGCGGCCGCGCGCTCTCCAGTGCGCTCGGAGGTGCGCCCAAGACCTCGCAGTCGAGCGAGCAGCTCGCCGGCCAGCCGGAAGCGGGCCAGCCAGTCTCGGGCGGCCAGCCAGGCCCGCTCGTCTCGGCCAGCAACTCGGAGTGCTCGCTGGCGGGGGGCCAGCCACTGGGCAGTGGCGAGCGCGCCTCTCTGGGCTCCTGCTGCGAGGCCAGCCGCTCGCTTGCCAGTGGACAGCAAAGCCAAACAACAGGCCACTCGAGGCCCTGCTCCACCTCCACTTCCGGCTCCACCTGCAGCTTGGCGGCGGGCGGCTCGTTGCCGAGGGCGCAGACGGGCGGCCGGGCGGCCAGCTGGCTGAGGAGCCGCGTGAAACTGGGGCCCAGCCGCAGCGTGCAGCCCGCGCCCGAAAAGGCCCCGCCGGCGCCCCCCTGGCCGCCGGGGGAGGCCGGAAGCGGAAGTGGCCCCAGGCAGGCCAGCCACTCGAGCTCCAGTTCGAACTTGGCCCATTCCGCAGCCCACTGGTCCTCGGTCAAGTTCTACAGGCGGCCCCTCTTCCGCTACGCCGCCCGGCGCGAGACCCTGGCCCTGGACAGGTGGCCGGCCGGCAAGGAGAACTCGCCAGCCGCCCCCCTCGGCCTTCCGCCGCACCACCAGCGCCACTTCCGGCAGCCCCTGGGTCTGGCCGGCGTGCCCACTTCCTGTGTGAGCGCCACCGACCTGGCGGAAGGGGCGCTGGGCCTCGGGGAGTCCGCCAGACAGTCGCTGGCCACGCTGGCCAGCTCGTGCTCCGAGCTGGACGGCCGGCCAGCCAGTGGGACGCCCGTCGAGCCTTGTGCGTCCGCCGGTCTCGAGCAGCGGCCCGGAAGTTCGCCGGCGGCCAGCCAGGCGAGAGGTGAGCTCGCCTCGCGGACTGAGGCCGCTCCTGTGGACTGTGAGCGGCCGCAGCTCGAGCAGTGCTACAACGCAAACAGGCGCAGCAGTGGCCGTCTCAGCTCGTGTCTGTCCACGGGCGACGGTTTCTACGCCACCGGCTCGCTCTTCGTCGTGTGCAACCCCGGCGGAAGTTCCGCCGACAAACAGGCCAGAGACAGCCAATGCAACGGCCAGCTCGCTTCCGCTTCGGCCAACGCGCCCACAGGCCGACTGGACCGAGCGGCGCCCTCGCCCACCAGCTCGGGCTCGCTCAGTCTCTGGTCGGGCAACTCCAATTCGACAGCTTCCAACACTTCCAACCAGAGTGGCCACAATCGTCGGCCAGCTCGTCCTGAGCCTTCCGGCTCGGCGAGCAAGCAGAGCTCCTTATCGGCTCAGCCCTCGCGAGCCTCCACCAGCTCAATTGGGTGCAGCAACGAGGCCTATTCCGGCGACGACGAGCTCATCAGGCCGCATTCCAGCGTGGGCGACCAAGCGGGCGGCTCGCCAAATCAGAGCACAAATCAATAACAACAACAACTCCCACCCAATCCTAAGCCAGACTGGCACAATGGACAACAATCAGGCCAAGGCTACCAAGCCAGAGTGGTGCCCCTCGCGCCTGTGCTCCAGTTTCGGGCCCGAGTGGAGTCCATTGGCCCAGCTCAGGTGGGCGGCCTCTGTTCCAGAGACAGTCATTCGGATGATGGAGCCCACCAAAGGGCGCCCATGGGGCCAAATGGTCGCAGCATCAAGTCCACAAGCGGCATTGCGGGCAAACTGCAACTGGTCAAAACTGTCCAGAGCACCTTGAACCATTTGACCAGATCGACGGCCAATTCGGGCGCCCAAATGGCCAAAAAGTCCTTCTGCAACGCTCTCTTCAGATACTCAGCTCCAGTGGTTGAGAAAAACCAACAAACGACGAAAGACGATCTCTCCACAGACCATCACCACACTTGATGATCTGCCAAACCCAAACGAGACCTTACAGCAATCCAACAAATGAACACTTAATTGCCACTACGTAAGTGTTCGTGCAATCTTTTACAATTCTCAGGATGAATAAATGAAAACCGAAATGAAAACCATAAGAAGCACTCAAAACAACTCACGAGCCCAAATTGGTTGACCGCCAGACGAGCCCCATGAACTGTTATCCGACACTAAAGGATCGAATTATGTTACACCTTAGCCACGAACCGAATTCGGCACCTAATTGAAAGGAAAATTCAGAGAGACAAGAGCCAACAATGGAACAATGATGATTCGCAGATCAAATTTATTATAGATTTCTATCGGAGACAACAATAATAAGCAATATAATAGTAACAATAATAATAGTAATAAATTAATCTATCAACTAAGGCGTGATCTCATGTTCTGATTAGCACTGCATTGCATTGGAGTCCATCCTCGAACTGATACTTGGCCTGTCTGAGTCTGGCGGCAAATTGATGGAACTGTTTGATTCCATTCAGAGACGAGCTCGTCCTGAAGGGACCCTCAAAGCTCACTGGACTGTTGAACACGAGCTCGCTCTCTACTCTCTGGGGTCTCGTTAGGGACATGATTGAATTTGCAAACTCGTTCAACGAGATTCCATTGAGCAGTCGACTTTGCACAAAGGCGGCCTGATTTCTGGGCCCGAGAACCAGATTGTTCAACCGGATTGGTTGGCGTGAACCGAAAACTGGTATCCTTTGGCTGTTGAATTGGACCAAGTCGAGCATGTCAATTGGATAATTTGATTGGATGCGATTTGCCCTAAGCGAAGTCTGGGCCAGTTCCACCTTGCCCACAAAGGTGAACTGTTTACCAAATTTGAACGGCTGATTCAGAGTCACAATATCGTGCAGTGCAATGTTGTTGACCATTGGATGAGGACCTTGCAATACTAATTTCTGACATCTGTATCTGCCGCCCGTTTGATTGACGCCCGCCTCGTGTCTGGCCAGCGCCTGATGCATAAGATAGAACTCGGGCGAGAGATTCCAATTGCTCACATAATTAGCCTGATTCGTTTCCGGCTGAAACTCCACCTCCAAATGGTCAACATTTATCAATGACCGCGAGGGAGCCGTTTGATTGGCTCCGTAATCTCTTGTTGCGTTGAGCTGAATCATTGAAGTATTGAATTGATTGAACGGCAACTGATTGTATCCAAAAGCCAAGCGACTCTGCACTGTTTGGACAGTGTTCGGTCTGTCTATCCTGATCAATTGGCTGGGCCAATGAGATAGATTATTGATATTGTTGAATATGCACTCGTTTGCCTCGATGGGGGCCAAAAATCTCTTGCGACCATGTAGCACTTCAATGGGATATCTAGACAGTTCTAGCAGCTCCTGAGGTCTGAACCCATTCAAGAGGCCGTGATTCATCGCCGATCCACCAAACAGGTTCAGATTCATCACACGCAAAGGAGCTCTAATCAGTATCGAGCCATCTGGTTGACGGGGAAACACTGAATTCATCACCAAACTTTGGGCGTCAACATAAACGTCACGAAGTAATATTTCATCAAAACGTCCGCCCTGAATGATCAACTGTTCCAAGTCGACACCATCGACGAATATCAGGTTAGAGTAGCCCACCGAGCTGATGAAATCGTTCAGATGCAAGGGTATCACTGTTTCGGGCAATTTCATTCCATTGACGAGACCTTGGACGAAGACGAAATCGTTGACTGAGAGTCGACCCACAAAGCGTCTTGGACCATAGACATTGACTACCTGGTTGGGCTGTAAGACGTTTGCATTTGGCGGGCTGAATTTACTTGGCAATAAGACTATATCGAATGGTAGTCGCATTCCATTCACGAGGCCAACTTGAAGGCCCTGATGGACGTGCAGGAGTAACGAATTGGCGGATTGAAACGGCGGCTGGCCAGCTGGACCAAACAATAGCGGCGATATGGCATTGAATTGGACAGGACCATTGATAATTGCAGGCCTATCAACGCGGACTATTGTTTCTTGCACGAAGCGAGCAAAATCGCCGATTTGGTTCACGGATTGAGCCTCGAGCCCTGCATGAAAATTGGCATAACTACTCACGACTGTGGTTCCGCTAACAAGTTGCTCCATAGGACCCTCTTTCGACGGGGCAAACCTGAGCAGATAATTCTCATGGGCTAGGTCGAATTGGGAAGCTGCGGGCGCTTGTGGATTGTTCATGTTCAATCCAATGCCAATGATGAATCTGTTGTCGCTGAATGAGTTTGAAAGTTGGGCCTCCTGAATGGTGACCATGTCGGCCAGTATAATTGTCTTCAGAGCTTTCGGTTGGTCAAATCTGTGCAAATGGATCAGATTAGGCAGGCGAATGACATTCTCGGGCGGAGAGTGGAAATTCAAGCCAGACGGACTCAAAGTGCTCGGATACTGAGGCACGCCACCAAGTGAGAAGTGCTGGTTCGTTAGCTGTCTCGTATCGAGATTCCTGATCATCACCGAGGGAGGAGAGTAGCCCGTTTGATTGGCTCTGGTGACGACAACCAGAGGGGCAAGTATCTCTTGGTCCATAGAGCGGAACATCATGCGGTTCGTATGCAATGGCTTCATCCTGTCACAACAACCAGACCTCAGTGGTTTGGAGAACACTGTCTTGTAGAACGTTTTCTTGCCCTCAAAAAAGAGCCTGCCAAGAGGGTCCAATGGGGCCCTGACTCTAGTTGAGCGCAAGTAGGTCTCGTTGATCACCCTGTTGACATTGGTTCTATTTATGGTGGGCAATCGTATCTCGCGACTGTCGATCAGATTCACATATTGGACCTGGTTGAAGATACGGGTGCCTGTTATTGTGCCAGTAAAGTTGTACTGTGGTTGTGGAACACCATTGAGGCCCTTGTAAATGAACTGTCCAGCCTTCTCGTCGAGTCGTCGACGCAGGTCAGCTAGTTGTTTCTGAACACTTGTTAACTCTCTCATCTTCGACTGGACATAACCTCGAGTCCTATCGATGAGCATCCGAACAGTGCCATCTGCCACCTGACTGTCCAAGATTAGAGAGCCAGTGGGGACTATCAGTTCAGAGAATCTTACATTCTGGTTCGAGGAAATCCTTATGTCACCAACCAGGGGGGCACCACGTCCTGGAGGATGAATGGCGGATGCTATGATCTGGTTGATTTGGTTACGCTGGTCATGGTATAGTTTCAGTCTGAGCTCTAGATCTCGCTTCCAATGATGTAGACTTCTCTGGGCAGCCGATAAATTGCCCAATAATACCAGACTGTTGATTAGGAAGAGCACCAAGTAGACTACATTGGACCGGTCAAGAGGTCCACATTTCGGTGGTATCATGTCGGCTGCTGGGACAACTTACACCAACTATGGACGACGATTGACTGGTCTGACAGTACATATGACAAACTTGACATCCATTCAGTTGCGTTATGACATGAGGCGTGAGACAACTAGCGCTCAGTATACACCCTGCTGATGAGGAAGATCATGGCGGCAGTGGGTGAAGCCAGTCAAAGGGTTGGTCCATTATCAGAAAATCTCTTGACTTCTTACTGGAACACATCGAGTCCTGTAAGACCATGCCTCACCAGAAAAGTGAGTCTCGGACGTATCATTGGGATGCAACCTGAAGACCATCAAGACCAAGACTGTGTGGCGCCGACATCATCTGAAACTAGCTTGGATAGTACGATTGTATTGTTGTTGTTTGCGTGCGAGCTTCAAACAAGCGGCGAATCGCTCATCGGCCCTAAGGCGTAAACTCAGGCGGCCACTGGTTTCTCCCACATGGTTGCCATGTGCTCCTAACCTGTAAGGATATCCCTTTTCTTGATCATGCCAATTTAGACCCATTCATGAACTATGGATCAACTTTTCGTGGACCTCATTGGTAAGCACGAACTGGGTCCAGCTAGAATAATCACCATTGTAGCCGACCATTTTTCATTACTTGAAGACCATGCAGTGTTCCTGAAAGCGACATATGCCATAAATTCAGACCGCCAATTACCCGTGGATGAGGTTCCCAAGCACATCATACAGTTCGGCCCAATCCATAGACATATAGTCGAGCAAATTGGAAGAGAGAAGAACTGGTTTGTCCATGAATACAAGGAGGACATCTCCCTGGAAATCTGTGATAAGATAGAAAAGGATGTTGAAAAAGCATGCAACAGTAATGCCTCACCGAGATCTATTATTTACATCAATGAACTTTCATGTTTCAAGATTGTTAGTCATGAGAGTGGGAAGAGAGTTGTTGATAAGGGATTCTTAAAACTGCTGCATCACTGGAAGCACTCGAGAAATTTCTTCGTAGTCATCTTTTATGAGAATTGGGATGATTCGAGCAAGTTATTGAGAGATCTCCGTTACTTATCTGACGCATTTGTGATGACAAAGTTGGCTAAAGAATTGTACTTCCAACAGATCTGGTATCAGCCTACGCCAACTCATAGGACGCTAATGCCACCAAAAGTTAGAACATCTTACTACACCTGTAAGATAGGTAAATCAAATCAGAGTCACGACCTCCTGGCCTTCGTAGACCACAAGCAAGTTCCAAAAAATTATGATCCAAGTAATGTGGACATACCAGATCTAGAGAAGCGGGAAAGTGGTGGGATCGATTTAGAAATTTTGAAACCATCCGATGAGGATACGCCCATAGATCGGACCACTACCCTCCCCTATGTTGAAGCGCAAAATCCGGAAAAATCAAGGATTTTTTATTACCCCGACAAAGAGGATGATTTTGACGAGGATGATCCCGACTGTGATCTTGCTATATGAGCCAATATAATGGATTCGGCCATCGCCAAGCGATATGATTCAACACTGAATCCCGACCCCTCACATTTTATCTCAACGGAAAATTCGGTTGGAATTCCCGCTGGAATTGGACACAGGCTAGGGCTGAAACGACCAGGCAGTGAATCATAGATCGATTTAGCTTGTTAGTAAGATGTTTAGGCCGTAAAGGAACTGCAGTTGATCACCAATCGTCATACGACAATTCTGGAGGTCCACAGCATCGACTCGTTCAGTTGCCCCCTGCCGAGGCATCATTCGAAATTCAGTCGACCGAGTTCAATTGGATTGCATTGTCTTATATGAACCGTTCAACGACGACCCAAAAGGTCACAATCAAACAATCATGTTCCGACCAACCAAGACGTCTTTATTTCTCTCATTGTTTGCCCTAATTAGCATCGCCATCCGGGAATATGGATGCGAAGAGACAGAAGAGTCCAAGGAACTACCATCCTTATGGGCCTTCACAAAACCGGATAAGTCTTACCATTTCGTTTACAGCCTTGAGATGGATGGGATAGACGATGTGCTCGTCTTTGAGGAGTGGGCATCATTCCAGCAGGGAAAATTTCGGCTCGATGTCATATCGGGCTCAAATAGAGTCACGTTCCTAACTGACGGCTCAACAGGTGAACGTTTTCGCTACCAACCATTCACATGCTCACGATCTGATACTTTCGACGAATCACAGGCGGGAAGAATCTTCCCACCCTATCCTATAAATGATGTTTCTACCAAGAAGGCGCCGATTTATGTCCACGGATTGGGTACCCTCTGGTTGAACGCAAAGAGGTATACGTCGCGTGAGCGGTCCAGGACTGTAAAGAACAATAATCCCTTATATCAAGAAGAGTTAGACCATTTTGAGGTATTCCTCAACGAGAGCGCCCATACAAATCGATATATATCTATATTGGAGTTCTACTTCAGTCGCAGCAAATACGGTTTCATTGAAACTGTCGACTGGATTGAGCAATCAGATGAGTCTCCTCCCGCTGTGATTGGTCGTGCTCGTATGATACATGCGGATTGGAGTATACTTGACTTGTCGGTGTTTCGTATCCCAGTGGCCTACGGTTGTAGGCGAGCTGAAAAATTCGACACCAGTATCGATATTGACATTGGACTACTCATGCTTCATCAGGGCGCCCCAAATCAAGTGAACATGGACATCATAACAAGCAGACCTAATGCCCATGTCTTGGGCTCTTGGTCCACTCGTCATTATAACCTTAATGTGGCTCGATTAACTCGATCAGAGCTAGGTGGTGAGTCTGATGTGGAGAGTTACTATGCGAGCGAAGTTCAAGAAAGGAGCGAGAAAACGGGACGTTTGCGTAAGGAGAAACAAATTTGGTGGCAACCGAGTGAGTCTTCAACCCAGGCGTTGGTGTATACGATAGATCAATCTTCGGGCAAATGCGAAATTGGTCACAAGAGTCCCAATCAACTGATAGAGTTTAAATTTCCAGCCGGATCGGAGGGTGAGGAAGAGTTCAGTATGTCATTGAGCGCAAAACGGCTGGCTGAATTGCTTGCGGAGGAGAAAAATTACCATCTCATTGATGAGGGTGAACTCTTTGATGCAAGGAGAGAAATTTTCAGGAACAAATTCTACGAATATCGAGTGCATGAATTTGAGATAATCACTTCGAATGGAAGCATCCGCAAAGAACCTGTCTCACTGGTCAAGCAGATAAGCTCACGCCCTTATCTCCTGGATCGAATGGATAAAGATAGAGCCCAAGTTTCGCCAAAAAATCGTGTCACATTGGAGAATAACTACCACACAGTGCTGACCATCTTTTTCTTCTCTCAAGATTACAAGCACATAAATTACAAGCTCAGTTTGGATGTTGTTGGAAATTTTGGCATCGATTTGGATTACCTGCATTCGTTACTAGATGTGACTGAATGTTATCCAACTGAAAGGAAGCGAGAGATCACCGCTAAGTATCCACTTGAGTCCACCAATTTGATGGAAACCTGTAGAGTTAATCAACGTTATCTACGCAATTATCTGTACGCTAATCTGTTCTTTGATCACGATAGCCTGTTGTCTCCATTGCAGATTGCCAAGCTTGAGACATCCGTTGATGCCTTCAACCTGAAGACTCGTATGACAGTGCTCGATATACCAGTGAGCCATGGTTTTGAGATGAAACGCGACAGAACCTTTGAAACAATCTCCATGTACAACGCCCTTCAAGTTATCGCATCAAGTGCTGAGAAGTGCTCTGAACATTGCGAGCACCGCAATTGTTTCCGCTTCGCCTATGAACCCGCTAAGCGAATTTGTCTAATTGACCTAGGCTCTCTTGGAGCCCGAGAGCTCATCAGGTCGGGAAGCGAGTTGTATACATTTGTTCACCGAGATGGCCAAGATCCCCAGAATAGTGACAAAAGCACGAACGAGCTAGTTAGGCCACACTATAATGCCGAATCTATCATAGAGCTCTTCCTCCATACCTCATTGGACAGCACGGTGTCACTTCCCGACAAGCGAGATCCATCAAGAGTTAGCGGATATCTGGACATTCCCGTCAGATCAAACTATACAGACTACTTACTGAGACCGACTTCAATTGATCACGATCTGAGCTCGATGAACGAGTTCGAGCGCGAGAATTCGGCTGACAACGATGACAATCTTATATTTGGCAAGAAGACTGGTAGCTTTTTGCTAGAGTATAGTCCGGCTAAGGAGGGCAAATCGATCAAGAGCGAGGTTGCAGTGAGCTTCAACTTTGCCAATTATGACGATTGCGAACAGATGTGCACTGAAATGGATTGTAGAACTTTCTCATTCTGTGAGTCTACTGAGGTTTGTATGATATCTCATTCAGAATTGGGCTCCATTGGTAAACATCTCAAGGATGAGCCGCTCTCTTCTAAATGTGCAATCTATAAGTTGAATGATCTAAGCAAGTTTGAATCGTATGGTGAAGTTGTAACCAGTACCAAAGACTTGAAGGCGAAGAGTCATAGCCGAGTTGCGATCACAGCTAACGAGTGTTCGACTGTTTGCATGCAGGAGAAAAAGTTTGCTTGCCAAGGATTCTACTTTTGTCAAAATGCAAGAGGGTGCTATCTGACGGACGAGCACTCGGGCAAGCTGGTATGGTCTCCACATTCTCCAATCGGATTCAATGCAAACCAGCGGTCAAAAGACAATAAGGGAACAACAGATAGCAAAGATGCGCGGTCCCAAACTGTTTGTGAGTATTATTCTCGCTCTTATATTGCCCAATTTGATAAGTACTTTGGAAAAAAGATAGATCCAGGCCAACAAGATGGGCATTTGAGCTCAAAATCCTCCCTCTTCAGTGCAAGCTCAGAGGAGTGTGCCAAACGTTGCGTGGAGAACCAAGAGGAAGGTTGTCTCGCTTTCCACGTGTGTCCATCAACCGAGACCAAGCACATAAAGCAGACTTGTATGATGTTCCATGGGGAAAAGTTGGAAGAGAAAGGAGCTGACACTAAGGGCTCCAAAACTAGCGGCTCGCTAAAGTGTAGACTTGTGAAAGAGCCCAAGTGCACGACCTTCATAATGTCCGCAAAGTCTCGTTTCAATCCTCACAAGCTGAAACTAATCGCCGGAGACAGTAGCAAATCCTCGGCAAAACCAGACGTTGAGGCGACGCCGGGCAGTGGAGAGCTAGGCTTCGGAAGTTTCCGTGTTGGTGCACCTTCCGCCAGATGGTTTGCAGGTGCCCTGTCGTTCATTTCAGGCCTCCTGGTCGGTTGTCTATTGGTCTTGAGCTGGAATGAAGTCTATGCCAGGGGGTACATAGGCAGAGTTAGAGAAATGATCGCAAGGTAGAGAAAAACATCTGGTCGTTGAAATGAGATTGTATATTTGCGATTTGGGTATCTCAGAGATTAAAAGCCAAATCAAAACATTTTATTTCTACCTCTCGAGATTGTTCGCTTGCCTCGGCGGTAATAAAAAATCATTCGTGTTCCCTAGCATTGTGAGTATTAAGCATGATAGAAGTGTCATTCACACCTAGTCGCCAATTGCTTTCGCCGAGCCGAGCAAAAATTCGGAGTCAAACAAAAGACCTATTGATTCGCCTGTATGGTTTCGTCTTATTGCCTCGGCAAATAGAATTGAAACATCGAGACAGATAATATTTGTCCCCTCGGTTCGCTGTGGAATGGTGTTAGTAACAACCATGGCCTTGAATTTGCTGCCAGCAACTCTCTGGATGGCGTCCTTGGAAAAGACTCCATGAGTTAGGATGGCATAAATCTCTTTGGCGCCAGCCTCTGCGAGTTTCTCGGCTGCACTCACTATTGTGCCGCACGTGTCGGCCATATCATCAACAAGAACAGCAACGCAATCCTTTACATCACCCATAAGTATCATAGAGGACACCTCGCCGGATCTCTTACGTTCCTTGTGTATGATGGCACAATTGACCTTGAGCTTGTCAGCGATTGAGGTGGCTCTTTTGGCACCACCAGCGTCCGGGGACACAACCACCAGGTTCTGTCTCCAGTTGCTTATATTCTCTTTGATCCATCTGATAGCAATCGGTTCGGCGTACAGATTGTCCACTGGAATGTCAAAAAAGCCTTGCACTTGATTGGCATGCAGGTCCATGCAGATGATGTGATTGGCCCCCGCGACCGACAGCATGTTAGCAACAAGTTTTGCGCTTATTGGAGCACGCGATTTGTCCTTTCGATCTTGTCTCGCGTATGGAAAACAGGGTATAACCGCAGTTATCTTCGATGCAGAAGCAATCTTACAGGCATTTATCATAATGAGCAACTCCATAAGATTGTCGTTGATATTGCCGCAACCAGATTGGATGATGAACACGTCCTCTCCACGCACACTCTCGCCTATCTCCACCTTTGTCTCTCCATTTGCAAATTTATCTAACCTACACCTGCCCAACTGGTGGCCCAGTCTTTCGGCCACTAGTTGAGCCAGGTCAGGATTTGATGAGCCGCTGAATACCTTGATTCCCATTGTTGTCACTCTGTAATTTTGAATCCGACCAATAAGTGTCGTCGTCGAGTGGTGTGCTCTCAGAAGAGTGAATCGATATTTGGAACGCTGGGAGTATTTGTAGCATAAATACTGTGCACAGTAAGGAGCTTTCGATCTGCGACATTTCGCTCACAGCGGCGCATAGGCGCCGAAAATTGAAATTCTCGCGATGAATCGAAGGGCCCTTCCTCCTCTCGTAAAACTACAGGTGGACTTTCCTTCGGATGGGAATCCGAAGAGAAACTATTTGTAAATCTAATCTATGAATAATATTGTTTATTTCAGAAGTTCAGACTCTTAATGTACACAAACTAGAATGTCTATTGCTCTCTCTATGCGAATTTATCAAGAACCTCTCCGACGAAGACAGTTTCTCAGCTGCCACGAGAAAACAACGTGTAAAACTCGCCAACTAAGTTCTGTATGATCCTTCTATGTTCATGTGGGAGATGATGATTGGGGCAAACCAACCTTACGTTACGACTTCATCTGATGTATAACGGATGCGAAATGGCCCATTGCTGATCCCCCATGTTGCGTAATTCAACAAACCTCGCCATCTAACTTATGAATCCTACCCCCGCCTCCCCGATAAACGTCGCGTGATTCACTCTCGTGGTCCTCACTCCGGCTCCTATTGAGCACAGGTCAATGGATGCTGGAGTCCTCCATACGAGGTGGTCCAAGCCTCGACCTCTGGTTCTGTAGTGCCCAATCGTGGAAGCGAAAATTAAAATGCCCACCTCTCTGGCCTCTCCTCAACGGTCCATTCACGCAAATCGGCCCCACTCGCATAGCAGCTGCTAACTCTGCCTCCGTGTACCCAGTGAGAGCCTATGAGCTGAGCTGAAGTGGAGCTTGTGGGCAGCGGCGAATGGCACGAGTTCGCGCGCTCGTCCCAACCGTTCGAAAGGGGCCGCTCGCTTATGTGAGCCATTTTTGCCGTTGCCGAAGCCCAAATGCTTGCGTTTTGGACCGCTAACAAATGGGAGCCAAAGCAACAAGAGAGAGATGGCTCTTTCGGTTGCTTCTCTCTGCGTTGGTCGTTGGCTCGTGTCTCTTTTTGCAACGTGCGCAGGAACTGTGTTTTCATAAGCAGCAACTAGCTCTTTGTGCCACCACCACTCATCTGGCCTCTCTATTGTATGGACCAGCCGAGTTCGAAACGCCAGCCATCTAATGTGCCGGGCTCCTTTTCGAGATAGCATTCCAGTACTAGTATTTATCCCAATCAATCTGATATTTCACCCACCATCTAAAAAGTCTAACACAAGCTCATGACAAACTCGTAACCCGACCACTAGTAACGTAAGATTGGTGAAGAAAAAAAACGGCAACTTGTCGAATGTCACACACTTTCCTCCTTATCTAACAACGAGCAACTGACAACAAAACTTTTTACAAAGGAAACTTTGTTTAATTAGGATCTGAATTCAACATCACACTAGTCAAGTAGATCCTTCCAGAAACAGTTGCCATCCCTCACAAGGAATCAGCTCTTCAATCAGATGAAATGGGTTGTGCTCAATCAATCAACAGTCCCGACAAGGAGGCCCAACAAAGATCTAAACAGATCGACGAAGAGATCAAGCGAGACAATGAACGCGCTTCCAAAGAGGTTAAACTCTTGCTCCTCGGAGCTGGTGAATCAGGTAAATCAACAATTGTAAAGCAAATCAAAATCATACACGAGTCATACTTCACGAGAGATGAATGTCTTGAATATCGGCCAGTTGTGCACAACAACACCATACAGAGTCTAATAGCCATCATTAAGGGAATGAACAAGTTGGGTATCAGTCTGGATGATCCGGCAAAGTTGGATGATGTGCAGTATTTCGTTGAATCAGTAGTTTCCGCAGAAAAGTCAGAAAAGAAGATGCCCGAGATTTCCCGGCAACTAGCTGAAGCTATGCAGAGCTTATGGGAGGACAAAGGAGTTCAGAAGTGTTTTATCAGATCAAATGAATTCCAGCTCAACGATTCTGCCGGTTACTTTCTAGATTCGCTGCCACGCATTTCCGCTCCAGACTATATCCCATCCCAACAAGATGTTCTCAGAACACGTGTTAAGACAACAGGAATCATTGAGACCAAATTTCGCTACAAGGGATTGTTGTTCAAATTGTTCGATGTTGGCGGGCAGAAGAGCGAGCGGTCTAAATGGATCCATTGTTTTAACGGTGTTACGGCTATCATATTTTGCGTAGCTTTGTCCGAGTACGATCTCAACCTTTACGAAGACGAAACTACAAATAGGATGCAGGAGAGTCTCAAACTTTTCGACTCAATTTGTAACAATAAGTGGTTCCTAGACACAAGTATAATTCTATTCTTGAACAAGAAAGATCTCTTCAGCGACAAAATCCGCCGCTCTCCCTTGACTATAGCTTTCCCCGAATACAAGGGAGCGCAGACATATGAGGAAGCCTCAGCTTATATCAGATACAAATTCGAATCACTCAACAAACAGAAAGCCTCGGGCAAAGAGATTTATACACATTTCACCTGCGCCACGAGCAACCAGAACATGGAGTTCGTGTTCGACGCCGTTACAGACGTGATTCTGAGAAATAACATCAAAAAGTCCATGTTACAATAGGAACAAATCTCCCGACGGGGTGCATAGCGTATGGATTCCAACGTAAATCAATAATGAAATGACCCCAAATCATCTGGTACATTAAACAGTCAATACTCGCAAATTAGAGAAACAGGAAACACAAACCGCTAACCAAAATTCAATTCAAACAATCTCTATGGATTTAATAACTCCCGCAAGTTGCTCGCATCTTTCAATCGGAAGCGATCACTCCTGTCGTGTTGTTGTCATGGCTAGTTTTTTCAGAGATTGCACTCTTCGTTTGCGTGTTGTCCACACTTAGTGATGCCATAGCGCTGGTTAGACCCCAATTCAGAGTCTCTGGAATATTTGTCGCTGTTCCATGGTCACACTCTCTCTTGCTTGTGTCGATCCATAACTTTAGTCTGAGAGCATCCACACCATTCAGGTAATAGCGGAAAAGTCGCTTATCACGGAGGAAACCCAAATTTTCATACAACTTTAAGGCTGGTTTGTTAGTCACCTCTGTTTCCAGAACAACCTCGTCCGCACGAGATTCTCTCATTGCATTCACAGCTAATTTGACCAAATTCGAACCTATCTTCAATTTCCTATATTCCTCTTTGACAACCAACATGGCTATGTATCCCTTATACGTAATCACTGGTGCATTTGAGTCGTATGTTTCCATCCCCATACTTGACTTCACGGGGTCTCTTGTGTCACGGGCGTCCAATTTACACACTATAGCTCCTACACACTGGTTCTTATCGTAAGCTAGAAAGCAAAGTTTACTCCAATTATTTATAAAATATCTATAAGTGTATACTGAATAGGGTTCGGAGAGATCTTTTTGGACCAATTCTTTGATATCGATCATTTGTACTTCTGATTGATAATTGACGAATTTGATCCTTCCAGCGGATGGCTCTTCGGCGCCCAACGCCATGATGAGCTTGGGCAGATTCCAGAAACACCTTAAATTAGTTTATCAGATAGATGCCCTGATATCTCAATATCACAAGGGCCATGTTTGGAGCAAAACAACAAAGTAAATAATGTTGACTTTAGGAAACAAATTTGTTGTGTTCCATTTTTCAGAGAGTGAGCTACACTAAAATCTGTTCTGGACGCTTCACTCACACGCCGCACATGCAAGAAAGCATAACCAGGGTAGGGCGTTCTCAGCCGATTAGCCTCCCATCTGAACAATCCCTTGACGGACCTGAGACATTGGGGCTGAGTTCTTAAAAATCAATCATGACAGGCGGCGTCGAGATGATGTAAAACTGAATTTGGCAAATTGTCGATGAGGGGACTTTTATTTCATCTGTTGAAAATGATGTGTCTAGGCCTCTGTTGGAGCTGACTTTCGTCAAAATCCTCTGGGACCCCTTTCGGGTTCCTTCTGGATTTTCTCTGCTGGAGAACTCGTTGATTATATTGTTTTAGCAGTTTCTCCTTCTTAACTATTCTTTCTCTCACTTTTGGCTCCATCGGTTTCACAATCTCCTCATGAACACCATCAACAATTCTCGAGTTTATCATGTGGAAATGGAATTCGGAAGGGTTCCTCTCAAGAGCCTTGATCTTAAGCTTTTTCAGCCGTTCGGCCTTGTAATGATGGTCTATAGCTCGCTTTTTGTAGTCTTGTTTCTTTTCCAAATAACCTAATTTCTTCCTGTGCATTGGCTGGCGTCGCTCCCGATGGAGCCTCTGGGCCATCTTGTGAGCCTTGTTGAACCCCATACTGACATTTGTCGGGGGCTCTGGTTCGGTTCCGCTAAGTTAGTGAGTGATTGTGGCTAGATGTTGTAGTATGTAGTTGACGAGTTGTTTCTCATTTATCCAATATAGATACCGATTGAGTCAGTTGGGGCTGAAGAATAAACATCTGCAACTGAAAGTTGCAATCGTTCAGCAACGTGCGCGCTTTTTAAACATGTGGCTCTCACAAGCCTTTGCACTCCATTTGCATGCCAATCAGCTGTTTCCCCGTGCCTAGTGCCGGAATTGTTTGCTTTGTCCCACTTTCCCTTACATTTGTTTCTAGAATTTGATTACCATCCACAATTATACCCATTCAATGGAGATTCTTTGTATATAGGAGAAAGAAAAGTTCGCTCCAACTGAAAGTTGGATTGGTTAATTTGCTCAAATTGTCTCCCACGCGGTCATGTTGACCCGAACCCGGCACTTCTGCTCCCGGGCCAATGTTGTCCATGGAGATCTCTGTTGCCCTGTAACTGGCAGAGGCAATTCAATATGGTCCCTATCGAGATCGTATCCCCTAGATAGTAGAAAGAGTGTGGCCAAAAAGTACCAGTTCAGCAGAGATGGTCTCTCAGATTGTCAACATTATTCCACTTATTGTGGCGGCAACATAATCTTGGGCAAGCACGTTAAAGAGGCTCTCGAGAATAGAATCCCAGTGGTTGCGCTTGAGAGCACTGTCATAACTCATGGATTACCTGAGCCTGAAAATTTCAACCTAGCTATGTCTCTAGAGGATGAGGTTAGACGAGGCGAGCCCAATATCGAAGTGGTTCCGGCCACAGTGGGCATCGTTTACGGCCAATTAATTATCGGTCTAACGAGGGATCAAATAAATTATCTGGCCAATTTAAATGAATCGAGAGCAATCAAATGCTCTCGTAGAGACATCCCATTGGCTCAGGCACTAAAGCTTAATGGTGGCACCACAGTTTCCGGCACATTGGCCATAATCAACTCGCTTGGTCCATTTGAGCCGGAGCGCAACTCGCTGCGAGTGTTTGCCACTGGCGGTCTTGGTGGTGTGCATCTGGATGGACAAAACTCAATGGACATCTCGGCTGATTTATACGAGCTTGCTCGTTTGGGGGACGGACGAACAAGCCGTTGCGTTGGTGTGGTTTCCTCTGGGTTCAAATCATTTCTAGACACTAGGCGCAGTTTGGAATTGTTGGAAAGTTTGGGCGTCACTGTAACCTCATTAGCCCCATTGGGCTCGTCCTCATCTAGAGGGACAAAAGAGGATCTGTTGGTTGAAACAATGGAACGAGAAGAGTGGAGGGAAACGATCGACCCCAAAGGACGAAGATCGCATATTTTTCCCGGCTTTTTCACCATCCTCAACAAGCAGCGAGCCACCAGTCCCTGGCAATGCCAGACAGTCCACGAGGCGGCCTCCATCCTGTTCCACTGTCTCGGGGGGCCCTCGAAAGCGTCCAACGAGCAGCCAGACGAGTGGCAGTCTGGCGGCGAGTCTCAGTCCACTTTCCAGGCTATTCCAGGCCAGCGGTCCATGCTATTGGCCTGCCCAATTCCCGATGCTTTTGCCCTGGATTCCGCCGACTCGCTTGGGCCCAATTCGGGACACACAGTCAGCAGACAGCAGACGCATGGACTGGGTGTTGATAGTGATTTGGGAGAAGGCAGGGGAGCCAATGGGGCGCGAGGAGGGGCAGACGTGGAGGAGGGCGCGCCAGTTGGGCAGTTCGAGATAATGGTTGAGAAAATTGGCCAGTCAATTGACGGGAGGTCGGATCTGAATGGTTATGAGAAGACGCCGCTGATCTTGGAGGAATTGAATCGTTTGACTGGCGGCAAGAGTGTGAAGGCAAATTTGGAGTTGCTGAGGAACAATGCTCGAATCGGCGCCCAATTGGCCCACAAGTTGGCCCTCATGTTCGAGGGTTCCACAAATGCTGGCCCCAAGCCGCCCCAGTTCCAAGCAGCCGGCCAGCCAAAGTCAACAATGGTCAACAACGGAAGCTCGGCCGCCGCACAGGCAGCGACCAGGCCGTCTGGCGCCCCCAAAGGTGAGAAGGATGTCCCCTGGCAAATGGGGACCCGCTGATGTTTGCTCTCCGCCGCCGCTCGGCCAGCGGGCGGCCCGAGTGGCCACGAGTAGCCCTTAGGTCTGGCGCGAGTGGCCCTTGGCCAACGCCGTGCAAATAGCTCGCCAAGCTGGCCAAGCCCGCCAAGCTCGCCAAACGGAGCCCAAGACGACGTGCTGCTGCATAAGCTATTTCGGTGGCCATTTGGGCGCCGCCTCGGCCGCTTTGCTGGGGCGCCAACTCGACGAGGGCCAGCAGAGTTGACAAAGAGCGCCGCTTTGTTGTCGTTTATGGCCCTCCGCTGGGCTCGCCTTTGGGGCATTAGTGTCGCCTCTCGTTGAGGTGAAGTGGGCGACTAAGTAGCGCCCCGAAGACAGACTGTGGCGCGCTGCTTGTGGCGCGCCGGAAGGGGCCCCGTCTGGCGCGGACGAGCGGGGGCGTTGTGGGAGTTTCCATGCGTTGCTTTTGAGTTTCGATTGCGAGTAGAAAAACTAATCTTGCCTCTCCGTGCTCGTTGAAAAATCTATCGCATTACGGAAAATGGAAAATAAAAACGGCCCAAACGAAATGAAAAACAACATTCGCCGCACAACATAATCGGGCCCACCCAAAGGGCCGCCGAGGGGCGCCTCTGGAGAGACTGTGGTGAGCTCAGCGGACGCGACTGTGTTTGGGACAAGGCACGAGGGCCGCCCTCTGGCTGCAGGCCGCCCGCGCGGGCCAGTTGTTATTGGTTGCACGATGATCGATATGCACGTCAGGACAAGAATCGACCGCCGTTTCAGGGTAAGTTGCTCCCCCTAAGGTCTCCCTTCGGCTCCACTTCCTCCTGCCCCTTTCGAGTGTCTCCACCGGAAGGGGTTCCGCTTTATTACTTTGACTTTCTCGCAGCAGCGCCTCCTCTACTTTGGCCCCTCTGTTTTGGGCTGCACCTCGTCTGGCGCCGCCGCCGCTCAGTGGATGGACCTGCGCGACTCGGCCAGCTGCTGGCCGGGCAGGATGTCCAGCGAAAAGGTGGCCGCCGAGTGGGCGCCGCCCAGAGATTGGCGCTTGGGCGCCTCCAGCCGCTGGCCCGCAACTTCCCCAGGCTGGCCCGTGGAGCTCTTGTTGCTGGCAGCTCGCTCGCCCAGCTTGGCCGGCGACTGTCGCTGGGCGTCTGGGGTGCATGCCGAGTTCGAGGCGGAGCTCTGCTGCTGCTGCAGCTGCCTGCTGGGCCGCCTGCTCGACAGGGCGCCTAAGGGTGCGGGCGAGGCGCCCAGCAAGGCGGAGGCGCCGGCGCAACTTCCGCCCCCAAACAGGCCCACCGAACCGAAGGCGGAGAGGCGGTGGCGCGCGTGATTGGCGCCGCCGCCGGCCAGCAGGAAGCTGGAGGGCGTCTGGAGCGTGTGGGCGGAGTGGCGGTGCTGCTGGAAGGCGGCGGGCCCCACCTGCTGCCTGTCCAGGCCCAGGGTGGACTGGTGCAGGCGCAGGAGCCGCTGGCTGCAGTCGCCCAGCAGCAGGTTGGCGGCGGCGGCGGCGCTTCCGGGGCCGCCGCCGGCCGCCAGCGCGAAGGGCGAGCCGCCGCCGCCGCGTCCGCTCGGGCCCTGGTTGGAGGGGCCGAACACGAGCTGGGTGTCGAGGGCGGAGGTGCCGCGGCGCGACATGAGCTGGGGCGCGGCCATGGCGACGGCGGCGGCCGCGGCCGGACACACGGCCGTGTGTCTGCGCGACATGCTGGCCCCCGGAAACAGGCCCGCCGGCCCACCGCTGGCCGGGTGGGCGGGGCTTGCACCACCGGTTGCGCCGGCGAGCAAACTGGCGAACTGCTGGCTGGGGTGCCGGTGGACACACTGGACCACGGAGAGGGAGCTCGAGTTGGCCGAGAGGGCGAGCGCGTCGCCGGCCGACTCGTTGGCCAGCGGCATCAGCATGGTCTTCATGGAGGTGGCGCGGGCGCAGTTGGCCAGACTGGCGGCCAGCTCGAGCTCGCGCCGCTGCTGCTGGGCGGCCGCCGTGGCCGCCACCACCGCCTCCGAGAAGGAGCCCCCAATGCGCTTGAGCGGCTTGGCGGCTGGCCCGCCGCTTTGCGTGTGGCCACACTGCTGCTTCCGGGCCCCTAGCTCCGGCCCCTGGACGGTCGCCTCCTTCCGCTGCTGCTGCTGCTGCGGCTGCTCCTCGCCGCCTGGCGCGCCAACAGGTGTCCCGCCGGAACCGAGAGAGGCCGCCGAGGCCACCAGGGGCGCCCCGCCGACCGTCTGCAGCGCCCCGCAGGCCGGAAGCTCGCCCGCGGCCGCCACCTGGACGCCGCCCAACGAGGGGCCCAGCGAGTAGGGGTCCAGGTCGTGGAGGGCGCTGTACTCGGTGGCCATGCCCTTGAGCACCTTGATCTTGTGTATCATTTCGCCAATCTCCAGCCGGAGCAGGACGAAGCAGCAGAACTTGAGCACTGTGAGAATGCAGAAGCCCACCACAAAGAGCACGTTTGCCGAGCCCGAAAGCCAGTGTCTGATGTGCGGCTGGCAGCCCTGCGTGTGGATCTGCGCCCGGTCGTAGTAGGAGCGCGCCAGACAGCCCAGCTCGGGGTCGGCTCTGATCTCGCCCACCAGCGCCGCCAGCAACACTCGCCGCCGGTCGGCCCCTTGCGCCTCCACTTCCGGGCCGCCCACGGAGTCCATTTCTGGCCCCCGTCTGGCACGCGCCGAGCTCGCTATCGATCTGCGCGCCAGAGGGCGGCCGCCGGGGGGCGTCTTTCCTTCGTCCTTCCTCGAAGGGGCCAACTCCTGGGCCCTGCGCACCGCCGCGTCCAGCCGGGCCGTCTGTCTGCCGATGGAGCTCAGCTCCGCCAGCAGGAAGCCCTCAATTATCTGGTAGTCCTGCCGGCTCAACTGCAGCTCGTTGGGCCACCTGAACTGGGCAGTGGCCCCCTCCAGCCCCGCAGCTAGTCTCTGGCCGCCGCCGTCGCCGCTCGTCTCACTTCCGCTATCACTTCTGTTCGCGCCCCCATTTGCAGGCCGCCGCTCGAACAAGGCCGCCCGAATCTCGGCCAATTGTGCTCGGCGCAATTTGGCCAGCCGGAAGTTGGAGCCAATTTGTCTCTCGGCAACCGCCAATTGGTCGCCCCCTTTGGCTGGCCCCACTTCCTGTTGGGGCCCACCTGCAGGCAAATCGGCCACTTTTTCCGCCCAACCGTAACCCTCGCCGCCCTCAGCGCCGTAATCTTGGCCCCGCTCCTCCTCGTCCTCGTCCTCCGTGTCCTCGTCTGGCGCCTCCTCGCCGGCGACCGCTCGCTTGTCGGCGGCCAGCTCCACTTCCGCTGCGGCCGCTCCTTCGTTAATTCCCGTCTGCTGGGCCTCGCCCCTCGGCCAGTCATCACAACGATTGGCAAATTCAATAAAGCGCGCCAAAACTCGGCCCTGTCCATCCACCTGGCTGGCCACGGCCCAACTGGTGCCGCCCAACCCGCTGTGTCTAATCTCCCTGCTCGCCTCTACCTCTGTCTCTGGCCTCTGTCTCTGCCGCCAAGTGTTGTTGTTTCCCTCCAATGCGGGCCGCTCTATTTGTCCCCCTGGCCCATTTGTGTTACTCAAGGAGCTGAATTTATTATCTCCTTCCTTGGTAAGCTCGCCCCCCAAGCCAGACGAGGCCAGCCTGATGAGCACGTTCTCGCCGGAGCTAAGCAGCGCCCCTCCAGCAACGCCATAACTCAGCTTGGCTCTCCGAACGGCCAACTGGACCGCATCTCGGCCGCCCACTTGATTTGCTTGCTCTCCTTCTCCTTCTCTTTTTCCTTGTTGTTGTTGTTGTTTTCCTTCGTCTCCATGTTTTGGCCGCTCGCGCCTCCGCTTCCGGCGCCAAATAGATGGCCCTCCACTTTGGCGCCCATGCTGAGTGCCTCTTCCGCCACCCTCCTTCTTCTCTATCACAAGCTGGGCCCGCAACTTTTGCTTCTTCTCCTTCTCCGCTTCCTTCTGGTGCCCGCGGCTCTTCCGCTTGCCCAACGGCGCCCCTTCAAGCTCCACTGGAGCCCCTCCAGTGCCATTTTTGAGCACGCCATTGCGCCCCAATCTCAAATGGGCACCCTTCTCTTGATCATCTTTGTGGCCAGCCAGCGGCAAGCTAGCGCTAGCCCATCGTCTATCAATCACATGGGCTAATGTCCTCCCCTTTTCTGCCGCCCGAGACTCCTCTCGAGCACCACTTTGGCCCCTCTGGGCGTCGTGCTTGCGCGCAACTTCCTGCTCCACCGGCCACTCCTTAGCCTCCTCGAAGGCCCCCTCGAAGAGCAGCTCCTCGGCCTCCTTTTGGGCGCGCCTCCGCCACAGAAGCGCCTCCTCGGCCGCCTCCCGCGACTGAGGAGGCCTCCTGCTCTGCTCGGCGCCCCTTCCGCTTCCGGCGGCGGGGCCCACGCGCAGGTGGCTGGCCACTTTGCCCACGCTGGACGAGGGCGACCAGGCCGGAACGCGCACTTTGCTCTCCAGCTGAGAGTCGTCCAAAATATCGACAACCCTCGATGGGCGCCCTCCACTTCCACTTCCACTTCCTCCTCCTTCTCCTTCTCCCTCTCCTCGCTCATTATCCCTGCGCCCATTATTCTTGCGCCCATTCATTTCGCCCTTGGCCCCTCCAAACGAGTGCGGCCAAGGCGCCACACTTCCACTTCCAGTGATTCCACTTTGGCCGCTTCCGCCGCCTCCTTGGCCGCCGCTCTTCTCGCTCGCCGGCTCGCTAAATGCTCGACAGCATGTGGCCGGAACTAAAGGCACTCGCTCGAGCAAACGCATTAGCTGCTCCTTATCTTGTTCGAACTCCCTCTTTCGCTCCTCCTCCTTTTGGGCGCCCTCTTCTTCATCTTCTTCTTCCTCCTCTTCCTCCTCCTCTTCGTTCCTCCCCTCTTGGTGGTCCTTATTATCAACAAAGACTGCACTTTGGCCACTTATTTTTGTTGCTACTAATATTTTTCCACTAATGTTGCTCTCTGCAGCAGTGGGCCCATTTTTCCCTCTCTCAACTCCCATCTGCTGCTCTTTGCCATTTCCAACTGCTGCTTTTGTGCTCTTTCTGCTCTTCTTCTTCTTCTTGCTGTGCAATTTGGCCAAAATCGACCGGCTCAATTGGAACAATTTCACTTGCCGCCAATAACTTTGCCGATAGTCCAACGAATTGCTCACCCCGCAACACTGGGACTGCTCTTGAAATTGATTGATTATTTTCGTAAACGTAACGTCAAAATGGGCCACAATGCTTCTGGGCAAATGGGCGCCCAAACTAGACTGCACTTGCCGCCAACTGGCCTTGTCGCCGCTTCTAGTCTCTTCTAGCTGCTGGTTCCCTTGGTTATCGTCCTGTTTACTTTTTCCCTCAAAAGTGTGCCCCCCTCTTGGTGCTACTTGCTCTTGCAATCCACCATAAGAGCCACTCAGTCGTTGGCTTAGCTCTAGCCTGAGCGACTGCAGCATCAAGTCGTAGCGCTGCAGCCAATACATGAGAAGGCAAATGTCCAAAATGAGCATTATCAGTATCAGATACCAGTAGGCTTGGATCCAGCGCTCCTTCATTTGGATTGCTCCAAAGCAGCCGATCGCCTGCAACAAGCCCAATTGGACGGACACCAGCAGATAGGCAAACACAAGCGCCGGTTCGCTGGCTGAAATGGCAATATTTTTCACCCCTCTTTTCTCTCCAAACTCTTCACCCAAAACAATCGTCTCCTCCGCTTCCTCTTCGCTCTCGCTCAGCTCCCCCCCTCGCCCATCCTTAGGCTCGGCCACCCTAAGCTCACTCTCTCCAGCGCCAACTGTCGTCCACAGCTCCACCCCGTCGAGTCGGTTCTCGAGCGCGGCCAACCTCTTGGCAAAGTGTCTGAAGTCTTGCAGCGTTCGTCTGGCCAGCGTTCTGTTCTCTTGCTTTCCGTTTATGTTATAACCTAAGCTTGAGCTTGAGCTTGAGCTTGGGTCTGAGGTCGAGCTTGAAGGTAAGCTTGAACCTAAGCTTGAAGATAAGCTTGAGCGTGCGATGAGCAGTTGGAACTTCTCGTCCGAGATCACCTTCATTGTGGCCAGCAGGAAGATGAGCGCCCCCAAGAAGATGATCAGGTTGGCGCTGTAGATCCAGAGGCGATAATAGCGCATTGCTTTAAGCAAAAACATCGACGACGGATTCAACTTGTACGTGCTCGTCAGCTCGCCGGCCCCAACCAGCGGCGCCCCCTTGCTCTGGCTCGTCTCCAGCGGGCCGCCCATTTGCTCTCGACCGCCACCGGAACCGGAAGGGGGCTCCTCCCCACTGTTTGGCGGACTCTCTTTGGCTTCTAGCTTGCTTTGGGCGCCTCGCTGAGTGATTCCACTTTTGCTCTGGCCCGCGGGGACAGTCTCTGGCTGGCCGGTGAGCGCGAGTGGAGCTGCCAGTCGCGCGTCTGAGTCTGCTTCTGAGTCGGAGCTTGAGCTTGAGCTTGAGGCTGAGCTTGAGTCTGTCTGGCGAGCTACACTCTGGCCCTTGTTCTGCTGCTGGTCGCCCACCGCCACTTGCGCCACTTCCGCCGCTTCCATCTGATAAGCGGCCGCTCGTTTGCCGGACCTGGCCCTAAATGAGAGCCATTTATTTATCGAGAGGCCACCAGTTTGCTCGCTGCCTTTCTCTTGGCTCGAGCTGCCGCCTCTGTGGCGCCGCTCGAGATGCGGGCCACCCTTAGCCTGCGGCGAGCCGTGCACCTGCGTCGCTTCCGGCGGGCTCGTTCGCTTGCCTCTGGCTCTGGCCGGCGGCTTCACTCTGCTGCTGGTGGTCGGGCCACACGCGGCTCCTCCACCATGTATCTCTTTCTCCGCTCGAACTCTCTGTCGCTCCTTCTTGTCGGCGGTGGACTGGGCCAAACTTCTGAGAATGCTCCTCAATGGGCCCGGACTGGAAGTTGTGGGCCTGGTGCAGAAAATTGAATTGGAGCGCACTTTTTCATCCATATAAATGCCCAATTGGCAGCCAGATTGGGCGGCCCCAAACTGCTGCTTGCAAGTCGCCGCACACTGTCTCTGGGCCAGCTTCTCGCCGGCCTTCTCGCCGCCAAGCTCAAGCTGGGCCCGCTGGTTCGCCTGTTGGGGCGGAAATTGGGATTTGATCAACTTTTCCTCCCGCCGAGCTTGGCTCTGCGCCGTCGTGGAGGAGCCGCCGCGTTGCTTTGGCTGCAGTGGCGCCTCCAGCCTGCTCGCACTGGCCGCCGGCGCCCTCGTCTGGGCGCCCCCAGCTTGGTGTGCGCCCTCAGCCAAAGAGTTGGCCGACGCTAATGAGCCGCCCGCCGATGGGGCGCAGTTTGTCGGCCGGCCGGCCACTTGGCGCGCCTGCTCGCCAGCCGCTCGAGTGGCCACTTCCGGCGGGGCGCAGGAAAGCATATCGCTTTCATGCTTCGTTTGGCTCTCCGCGAGACTTGCACTGGCGGCTGAGGGCCGGCTGATGAAACTCGAACTGGCCGGCCCGCCCAACTGGTGGCGCTGCGAGGCGATCCTCCTAAGCTCGCGCTCCTGCTCCACACGTCTGGCGGCGCCCCCACTTCCGGCCGAGTTCGAGCTCGAGCCCGAGCTTGTGGGCGCCACTTGAGCGGCCAACTGTTCGCGAGTGCAGAGCTCGCCGGCTAGCTTACCAAGCGAGCTGGTGGGCTGCACGAGGGGCGCGCTGATCAGTGTGGCTGTGGACTGGCGCTTCTCGTCGGCGCGGCCCGCGCCGCTCGCCTCCAAGTCGAGCTCCTCCGACGAGAGCGTCCTGCTTGGCGGCGCCGCGCTCAGAGTCACTTTTATCCTCTGCTGCTGCTGCTGCTGCTGCTGGAAGAGCTGCCCAGTTGAGGCGCGCTTTCCTGCACTCTGGGCGCTCTCCTTTGGGCTGCACGAAGCAGTTGCCTCTCTGGCGCTTATTTGAAGATGGTGGTCGTTTCGTTGCGGTTTCGTTGGTGGCCAGTTTTGTGTTGTTTGGGTTCGCGCGGAACAATTGGTCAGTTAGTTTTTGCACCAGTTTAGTTGCATCAGTTTCCTCTGCTGCAACTTTCTCCCACTCGCAGAAAAGAATCCTCACTGCCTAGCTAGAGAGAGCCACTGCTCAGCTACGATGATGAATTTTCATCTCGCCAACCGAACTCTGGCCATATAGGGGCGTGTTTGGCTGCTCTTTTGCCTGCTCTTGCCCCTCTCTCTCTCTCTCCTTTGCAAGCCTCCCGCTGGGCCAACCAGAGGCTAGCTCGCCGGCGCCCAAAGGCCACTCAGCAGGCCTTGCGGAAAAGTGATGAGGCTTGTGCGCCGGCCGAGTTCAAGCAAATTGGACCCAATTGGAGTGGCAAAGTGGGGCCAAATGGAGCCAAATGAACGCCACTCTCTGCCAGCCCAAATGAACTGAGCTCAGAAGGCCCCCGAAAACACACACAGTCTCTGCCCCTATTTGCCACTCTGTCTACTCACTCTGATTCCCTGCGCCTCCGTGCTGGCTTGCCGCTGGCCAGCTCACTGTGCTCGTGCGCTGGCTTGTTGTTGCTCTTGTGGGCGTCTTTGTCTCTGTCTCTGTCTCTGTCTCGGTCTTTGTCTCTATCTTTGTCTCCGGCGGCCGAGCTGTGGGTACGGGCGTCCACCTCTGCGGCACATGCGTGTTGCCAGAATCTCTGCTCGCGCGCCTCTGCCTTTGCGGCCGCCCTTCTCTCCTCTGGCCTCTGCTGCTCCATAATTGTCCGGCTCGTCCACTTCCTTTGGGCCGCCCCCAAAGCTCAGCCGCCGCCCAAACAAGCGGCCCCTCCAAATCGGCGCTCGCTGGCCTCTTTGTCTAGCTCGTCTAGCTCGCCGAGCTTACAGCTTTTCTCTTTGCCTTTCCACTTTTGGCCTCCTTTCGGCGCCCAAGCTTGAGCAGATTCGCAACCCACTAGTGCGCATTACATCGACAACCAGCTCGCCTTCTCGCTGGCCGCAATCCACTGCGCCACTTCCGCTCCCTCTTGAATGGGCCGCGCCACTTCCGGCGGCTTGCTCGGCGCTCGGCGAGTGCGCTTTGGAGTGAGAGTGCGAGCAGGAGTCTAAGCGGGAGTCCAAGAGTGCAAGAGACCTAGTTGCTAGTGGCCAGTCCGGTTGCTTTTATGTGCGTGTCTGGAGTGTTATTTATTTATTTATCATAAAGAAATAGGTTGGATTTGGCGCGCTCGTTTCTGCAAAAGGGCTGCGAGTGGGCAAAGTTGATGTCGTTATTGTTAGTCTCTGGCCGTTCATTGAGAGTCTACAGTCTACAGTCTACAGTTTGCGGTATGCAGTCTGGAGTCGCCACTTTCCACTTGCGAGCTGCCATTTGCCGCTCGCCTGCCCGCAGCAACGCTTAGGGCCGCCAGGCAAGCAGTGGAGGCCAGAAAAGTGCCCGAAATGGTGGAAAGCTCGCCGCTTGCTGCCCGCTGAGTGCTGCTCGGCCTAGCTGAGACTGTCTCAGGCAGTTGGGGCCCATTCGCGACTCGATTTGACACCATCGAGCAGGAATAATGAAACCTTGAACAGCGCAAACTCGAACGTGCGTCTTCTTGTGTTTCTATTTGGCAATGTTTTTCTCTCTTTTTCCCTCTTTTTCGCCCTCTTCTTCTCCCTTCTCCTGCCCGCGAGCCTCCTAAATCTCTCCCCTTTTGGCTGCCGGCGAGCTTGGCCAGTGAGCAGCAAGCGAGCAGCAAGCGAGCGGCCAGCGTGCAGCTCGACGTCTTCCCGGCCGGGCAAAGTGGCCCAGAAGGCGCCCGTTCCACCGGAGACTGTGTGCGGCCGTGTTCGTGCCCGGCCGCCAGCTTGCCAGCCCGCCAAGCTCGCCGCCTCCGCTTGGCAGCACCAAGCTCGGTCGGCCAAGACTCGGCCCAATCTCTGCGGCTCGTCCAACTGGAGTGACATCGAGGAGTCGCCCGGGGCTCTCGAGGCTGAGCTGGCGGACTTCTGGGGCTTGTCTGTGGGCGCCGCTCGAGCTGGAGCTTGGGCGGCGGAACTGGAGGAGGAGGAGGAGGAGGCACCGGCGGAGGAAGAGAGGAAATAGGCAAGAGGAGAGGAGAGAATTGGGCCGTTCGGGACGTGCATAGAATGTTGGCGGCGACATTCTGCCCGGTCAGCTAGGCAAAACAAGGCAAAATAACGGCCGAGGCACAATGTCATCTTTTCATTGGCCGCACACAAACGGCCAACGAGCCTTGTCGTCTGGGCGGCGGGCGGGCGGGCGAGCTAGCTTGGCGTCGGTGGGCGAAAAAGGCGGGTGGCTGGCGAGCTTGGGCGAGACTGGCAAGGCGCCCGCAAGGAGGAGGAGGAGGAGGCGGAAGGGGCCCGGAGAACAAACAAACGATCGATCGATCTAATGGAGCCGGGCCGGCCTTGGCCGTGCTGCTCTGCTCTGCCCTGCTTGCTGCTCCTCTGCTGCTCTGCGGCGCGCGGCCGGCCCTAAGCTGCGTTGCTGTGCTTGTGCGCGTTGCTTGTGCGGCTTGTGCGGCTCGTGCGGCTCGTGCGCTTCGTGCTTGCGTTCTCCACGTTGCACTGTGCACGCCGCCCGGCCAGCCTCTGTGTGCGGCTCCGAGCGGGCGCCCAACGCGCCCCAATCTCCGGCCGCCCGAGTTCCGGCCACTTTTGTTTCGTCTTGCGCGCCGGCCCGCATGGCCAGACGCCCGCCCGAACGCAAACAGGCCCCACACACCGCACACAATCCCCGACGGGGCCCAATTGCCGCCCATCGCCAGCTCGGGCCGCCCGCCAAGCTCGCCCGCCCAACTCGCCCAGCTCTCCGGCCGGCGTCTCGTTAGGTCGGCGCGGGCCGCCCATCCGGCCCAATGGACCGGCGCGCGCCCGGCCCAATTGGGCGGCCTCGAACCGCATTATTAATCTAACAACTGGCGCCCGCCAGCCAGCCAGCAGGGCCAGAGGGCCGCCCACTGGCTGGCCACTGGCAGGGCCCTCCAGAGGCGAGCTGGTGGCCCAGCTGGGCGGACGGCCAGCTGGCCGCGCGCCCGCATCGCCCCGAAACACAAATAACAAGTGTTCGACTTTTGGTTCCAATTCCGCGGCCGCCAAGCTCAGCGCTGGCCAGGCTCCCCTTCCGGCCTGGCCCAATTGGACGCGCTGCAGTTGGACGGCGCTGTGTTGGGGGCGCGCCTCGAGCTCGAGCTGGGCCGACGCGTGTGGCCCAGCTCGAGGTTCGAGGCTCGAGAATGGGAGCTTGGCGGGCGAGCGGCGACGAGTCAATTTGCATTTGGAGCCCGGCCTCACGTAGCGGCCTCGGCGCCACAGTCTGGCGGCCAAGTGGCGCGGGCCGCGACGAGCAGGCGCCAGCCAGGAGGGCCCAAATTGGTAATTGGCTTCGCTCGCTCGCTTGCCAGCCGAGCGGATGGCGAGGCGGCCGCAGTTTGGGGCACGCAGAGTGCAGCCAGAGGGGGCGCGTGGCTTCCAGTCGGAGAGTGCAGAGTTGGCCGGCGCAGACTAGGAGCAGTGAGGGCGTGCAAATGCACGCGCACGCACTGGGCGGCAGATGCGCGGCTGCATTTGTGCTGCACTTTGCGCGCTCGCGGCCAAACAAAGCGCGCGGCTCGCACACTCACCCTAGTCTCTGGCCCACTTGCACCACTTGCACCATTTTTGGCCACACTTGCAAGTGGGCCGCTTTTTTCACTCTACCCACTAGCTCGCTCGCTCGCCAGACTCACTGGCTCGTGCCAAAAGTAAGCAGAGGCCGCTTTCCAGCTCGCCAACTCTCCAGCTCGCCAACTCTGGCCCCCAACTCGAACCGCTCAACTGGCCAACGGAGACAGTCCGAGCCAAAACTGGCCCTTGAACAATCTATCAAGAGTTGCCAGCGACAAGCCCAGAGGAAGAGGAGGGGGAAAAGTTCCCAAAAGTTTCCAAAAGTTTTCGCTTACCTGAACACGAAAGAGTTTCGCTTGCAGATTGTGCGCTTGTTGTCCTTCTTCTTCTTCTCGTTGTTGTTGTTGTTGCTATTTTCCCTTTGCAAAATTGTTTCGCCCGCCGCCAAGTGATACAAATGGCCAGACAAATGTTGCACGATCTCTGGGGGCATTTGCATGGATGAAGAGGTGGATGCAAGTGGCTGGCCGCCCGCTCGGCTAGACTCGCTCTTTCTGGCCAAAAGTGGGGCCCAATTGCGTGGCCTCCACAGTTGAGGGGCGCCAACTCCAGTCTTTGGCGCAAACTCGCTGTGGCACGCACGCCAAATCTCTGCTCTCCCCCCTCTTGGACAGTCTCCGGCCGGCGCACGTCCAGCAGACCTCACACAACTCTATCTGGCCCACTCGCACTCTCTGTCTCTGTCGCGCTTTCCAATAAACTTCCCACTGTCCATCAGCGCATGCTTCCCCTTCCGGCCGAGTCCATTTTGGGCCGCTGCTCTCTGGCCGCTCACTTGCCGCTTGCTCGCTCGCCTCTTCCGCCCGCGTTTGGGACCACGCTTATCGGCCTTTTGGGCGCCAGTTTCTCTCTTTCGGTGTGTCGGGCCGGTTGACAAACAGACAAATGGCGCCGCTTTCTCGCTCGCTCGGTGGCCGAGACGAAATGATTGCTTGGAAAAAGTTGCACTTGCGCCAACTCTTCTCTTCGGGGCCGATCCGCTGCCTTCGGGGCCGATCCGCTGCTGCCTTGGGCCAGCCCCTCGCTTGGGGCACAATTTTAGGCAGGCGCAAAACACTTTACACGGACTCTCTTCGGGGAACCCGCCGAGACAGTGCTCGGAAGAACCTGCGCAGTAGCCCCCAGAGGTTGGCCGTCCGTCTTTGTTGGACGGAGGGCCCTTTCTCCACGTGCGGGGGACAGTGCAGAGCAGAGGGCAAAGCAGTGCCGCTCGAAGGCGCAAGTGCACAGGCGACAAGCAGCGCGCACAACACAATGGGCCCAACTCAAGCAGAGTGGCCAATGTCGCACTCTGGCGGCCCGCGCGCGCGACCCCAACTGCACCTTAGCTGCGGCTCGGCCCATGCAAAATGGCCACCAGCTGGCCACCTTGCGCCCCCACTCCATTTTCGAAGGCTCGCCCCAACCTCTTGGCCCGCCCCTCAGCCTCCGCCGGCACCTGAGCGTGTCCCCCGGCCTCGTCCTGGCTGCTAGGAACTGCCCTCCGCTGGCCGTCCTAGTCTCCGACTGTCCGAGTCTCCGACTGTCCTAAGGGAAGCCCCAGTCTGACGGCCATCTTTGTCGCCGCCCAGGAAGCCGTCAAGCTGGCCAACAGGCGCACGAATCGGGCGGTTGCTCGAACCTCCACTGGAATTGGCAGCCCTTCATGGGCGAGTAATTTTATTCATCCATATCGAGATGCGCCGCACTCGGCCCATCCTAAGGGCGGCCTTGCGTCCACTTCGGTCCGTTGACGCCCCCAAAAAGCGCCCACTTTTACCAGTGGTGGTATTTACTTCATTTGGCCCCGCCTTTAGCCTGCGAGCCGCCCTTTGCGAATTGCAAATGCTCATCGGGGACAGTGTCTGGCATCAGTTTGGAGTGAAACTTTTTGTTCCACGTCTGCCGGGCCGCTCGCTCGGCCGCCCAATCAGACGAGCCCTCGAAAGTAGTGGCCACTGTCTAGCTGCCCTCCTGCACTCGCCACACGCCTCCTTTCCACCTCACATCGCCCCGACTGACCACCTCCGATGGTCAGCCGTCGAGCGAGCTCGCCGAGTGGCCCGCTAGCTGACCAACCAACTCGCTAGCTGACCAACTCGCTGCAAGCTTGCCACAACTGAGTGTCGCCCTAATGAACATCACTCTCACCACCAGCCTCTGGTGGTCTCATATTTCCCCTTGTCATCTGCGGGCCTCCCAAATCCACTCGAACTGTCGCCCAGCTGGCCAGTCCGCAGCCCAAGTGGCTTTGGACCTTCCGGCTTTTGGCTTTCGGCTTTTGGTCGGCGGCTTTTGCCTTTCGGTTGGCGCCTTTTGGCTCTGCTCCAGCGCACAGCGAGAGACTGTGTCTAGTGGACCAAGTTGGTGGACCAACTGAGTGTGGCCCTCATTTCTCTCCGTCTCTTTTGAACATTAATTAGCTGGCCGAATTCCTGCAAGCCGCGGCCACCAACGAAGTGCGATCTGCTGGCTCGCTTACTTGTATGCCTCAGTGCACTTGGCCAGTGCTCATTGGGTGGCCGCGTTTGCCAGTCACGCAGCATTCTGGGCCCTTCAACTTTAATTTGCCTTCACTCTTTCTCTTCCACTTTCTCACTAGCTTTAACTGTGTGTCAGCCAACCAGTAGACCTAAGAACTGGCGGCCAGAGCTCGCTGCATGCGCCTTGCTAGCTCCTCTTTTTCCTCCTCCTCTCGTGCCAGTTCACATTTCTCGCCTGGCCAAAAGTGTTTTGCTCCTCGCTTATTGCAACCAATTGGGCGGCCTCCAAGCTCGGCTCAGTTGTTGCCACCTTTTCCCTCAGTCGCTGCCATTCGAAAATGCTGCTCAAAAATGGGCCAAAGCTCGCCGGGTGGCTTTCTCTTGGATTTGCCTCCATTTTGTTGCCATCCATTAGCGCCAGTTACCAATCGGCTGTGCTCTGGAGCCTGAAGGAAGCGAGCGGCGTTCGGGGAAGACTGTCTCTCCCCGCAGTCCAAGATGGCCAAAGTGGTGCTCAGATTACGCGCAGGTCGAATATGGACCAATGGAGGTTCGTCCCACTTTGAGAGTGGCCAATTTTTTGCAAAAGAGCAATAACAAAAATCCCCGCCCTCAATCATCCGGAAATTTCCAAATTCCTGCTCTTTGCTCTTGCTCGAGCGCGCCAAGCCAAGCACCTAAACAGTCGACTAACTCTACTCTCTAATGCCGCCACTAATTTCCGCCACCATCGAAACATTTTCCCCTCGCAAACATCCAATAACTCGCAATAACCAATAACTTGCACCCATTCGAAGTCGAATCCAAACTTCTCAGGCATCACCTACGAGGGCGAGCCCCATTTGGGCCTGGGCGGCGTGGGCAACAATCTAGCGGCCGGCCTCCAGTTGCTGGGCCACGAGCCCTGTTTCATCACCTCGCTGGGCGACGACAATTTGGGCCAATTTGCGCGCTCCGAGCTGCACCGCCGCCGCGCCAAGGCGGCCGCCAAGCTCAAGATAATCCAATCCACAGGCGAGCCTAAGGGTGGGCGGCCGAGTTCGTGTTTCGCGCTCGTCCTGGTGGACTCCATTTCGGGCCAGTGCGAGTATGTTATTGCAAATTTGGCCGCAGCCAAGGCGATCAGCAAGGAGAATCTGCGCCAAATGGGGCTGGACAGTTTGCTGGCCGGAGATGAACTGATTTCGGGGGACGAGCTAAGGTGTGGGCCAACTCCGCTGGTTGTTATGGACGCCAATTTGCCGAGCGAGACACTGTTTCATGTGCTGCAGCTTTGCTCTAAGCTCAGGGTGCCCGTTTTTGTCGAGCCCACCGATGTGAACTGCCTGCCAAGCTTGTTCCGGTGCCTCCAGACGGCCAACAGACTGGCTGCAACGGGGGGCGCTCCTTCCGGCCAAGTGGGCGACCTTGGGGGAGAATCCTGCGAGCAGCTTGGCCAGCTTGGAGGCCACCCACACGGCTGCTGGCCCGCAATCTCAATGATGAGTCCAAATATCATTGAGCTCAAGGGATTGCTCGAGCTGTTTGAGAGTGGCTGCGACAATGGTGGCCATCCAAATGAAGGCCAACCATTGGGCGGCCCTGACGAAGCGCCAAGCTCACAGACTGACTGCTGCCTGTCCATTGAGCGTGTTCAATGGATGGCCCAGAGGCTGATGCAATTTTGTCCCCTCTCGCTCAAGTGTCTTCTGGTTACAATGGACAAACGAGGCGTTTTGGTGGCAATTCGTGGCCCCTCGTCCAAATTGGGCGCCCCATTCGCCGATTCACTGGAGCGAATTGGATTGCGCCAATTGATTTGTCAAAATGCAACTATAGATAAAGTTGGCCAGCCGCCTAAGCACTGCCCAAGCGAGTTGCTTATGAAACACTTGGCGCCCAAACAAACAATTGAGCAACCAATTTCTGGCTCCGGCGCCGGCGACTGCTTTGCATCCGGCTTCATAAGCGCCTATCTGGATGGCTTAACTTTGGCCCAATGCTTAGAGCGAGCTGAAAGCGCCTCGCTGATATCGCTCAATTCCCTCGACGCAGTTCCGGACGAGCTGGCCAAACTGAGACCCAAAAGAGGCCAAAGACTGTCAGCCAGTTTGGGGGAAACATCGGCGCCTATCCAAGAGGAGGAGCGTTAAATTCTTGTCACATCTTAGCGTTTGGCAAACATTTCATTTCCGTCCCACTCGGATTACTTTGGGAGAATTTATTTTCTCTCCTCCATCATAAGTGTCCCCCATTTTTATCCCCCAAAAGAACCCAAAGATGGCACTCAAATCAGCGGCTCACATCGATCATCCAGACCCAATGCTTCACCATTGCTGATCCATATCGTCCAGTCTCAGTCCCAAATGGGCGACTTCCAGCTCTGCACTGTGTGTGTCCCAGAGTTGAGCTTTTCGGGAGTCCAAAAAGGCAACAGTAGGGCAGACCGGAAAGCGGTTGAGCCGATGGATTGGATGTATTCTTTCGGATCCAGCTTGTCCGATGGATTGGCCAAATAAAGACTCCCATCAACTGAGAATAACAAGCCACCATTTGCACCATAACGCACTCAGACGGCCACATTTCCTTTGCTCTAAATTTTTCACTCTCGTTTGTCATTCGAGTCTCTCGAATGACATCATATGGTTGCTGACGAGCTGAAGACGCCCAATTCCGTTGGTTTTTCTGCTCTGCCGGAAGTACCATCATGAGCTTTTCTCTCCAACTTGCGGCCGTTTCTCTTCTAGTCTCGTACCCCAATTTGACGGCTCTTTTGGCCTTTGGAGAACTCGCTCGAAGGCGAAACAGCTGACCATAAAATGGCCACTTTCCATGATTTGTAGTGCTTGTCCACCATTTGCAGGATCGAGGTCTCGAAACGCCCAAATCAGTGCAAGCTGCGCAAGCCAACTCAGCGCACTGCAACTGGGGTCAGACATCCTCGTGCTGATGTTTTCCATTGGGTCTCGTCACTTCAGACTCAATATGAGACTGGGTAAAAGCACTAGAAAGGGTAGACGGCGGGAGAGCGAAAAAGAAGAATTGCCTTTCGAGCAGCTGAGCTACGGAAGCTAACTATTGACACTGGTCAGCCTGAATGATAAGATTGCAACGCGCCGGCAAGCTAGGCTCATAATTTGATCTCTGGGTCGTCTCAGCGGTGGAGATCGCTAATGAGGAGCCTACTTTTCACGCTCCCAATAGGATGAAACGCACTTTGACAAAATTTACGACGCCCCCACTTGCCTGTCTTGCAGCCGGCTGACTAGCACACTACCTGAGAACCCAATCCTCATGACCAGAAAACCCTCAGGTTGGACCCAGAGGACCAACAGGCAACATATCTGACCCCAAGACGGAATACACATGCTCCCTCCCATCACACACATCATTCGACCATGGTGCCGGCGATAGATATCCGTTTTGAATACTTTTTATTGATAATCGGCCATCTCGTGAAGGTTCTACCATTCGCACAGGAATCAAAACATCTTTCAGTCAACCTGAATTTCCTGAAACCACCTCTAAACCGGAACCAATTTCGACTTCCTGTTACCATGATCTTCTTTACGATATGATATGCCAATCTTCATATCGTAAATCTTGCAGAAAACGTGTACTCAGGTTCTGTTCGGCTCTCGTTCGGATTCATTTTTTTCAATGGCGATCCTACTTTCTGGGCAACATTTGAATGGATATTCGCTTCGTGGGCGGAAGCGATGAGCACGACGGTATATGTCATGAATAGGACAATCAACTCCAATTATTAGGCGAGGCATATCATTGGTCGCTAACCATCATCGTGACCACCATAAAGATTGCTATAGATGCCTCTGTCAAGGGGCTGTACCGAAGCGCATAAGACATAATTGGAAATACTCACAGTTTTATTCGTCGTCTGCCACCGCAACTATTTACAAGTTAACAAGTTTTACCAAATTCTATCATCGTTTCTTGGAAGCTTGTTGCGGCTGAATCAACAGTTGCAATGAACATGTGGAGCTCATTGATAAAATTAATCCTATTGGCAGCTATCAATTGGAAGGAGATCTCTGCTGAACAAAATGTGATGAAGGAATTAGTTATGTTTGATGCTGCCACCACCACGCGAGCCGGTAGTTACGTGGTGACCGTCAGCAAAAACATGGTGACTGAGATTCCAGATCAAAACGCGGCGTTCGCCGAAACGCGAACCAAGGCAGTACCTAAACCCTCTAAACCTTACAGCGGTCTATCGGCGCTGCAATGGCGATGGCGCTCTGATGATGTCTCGCAATTGCGAGATAGCATTCGGAAGTATCCGGATCTGTATTCAAAGGCGGAACTTTGTAGGCTATGGCCGTACGAGGCGTTCGAAGAGGAGGTAAATTTAATTGGCGTCGGATACACCCAAACAGGATTTTGTTATTGGACTACCAAGAATGACAGCACGCCCAATATGGCACCAACATTTAAACCTCTCTGCATGGACGCCATCAACAACGGCATTTATCATATCACGGCGCTCTTGCTGACAGCTAAATCAAGTGCTGATCCTCAAAGGCGGATACTTCTATTTGACGAGGGCTCCAACAATATGCGTTTCGAAATTCCTAAGGGAAATCAGAACGAATGTATAAAAGCGGTACTTGATGCCTATAAATTTAACCTTGTAAATTTTGACTCCCTGTCGGAGGATCACAAACGGATTCCCGAATTGCGGGATCTCGCTACCCATCACGAACATTCAATGATTGAATCAATCACTTTTTTCGGGCCCAATCTATACTATGCCAGAGGATCAAGACTCTTCAGTCCCAATGTGAACTTTGCAAGATTCGGTGGAGGCGATATATCGGTGCCGAAAGGTCTATTATCGATGGACAGGAGAGAATATAATGTTGAGGCGATGGAATTGTATACAGTCGATGGAGGCCAGGCAAGTGCGACCACCTATCTCCA
>Ga0058701_10000188_pt1 | contig 51182 bp, 41 predicted proteins | sample AgamicOrMae_FD_97039 | JGI IMG/M metagenome (GOLD analysis project Ga0058701, IMG submission 97039) | Agave microbial communities from Guanajuato, Mexico - Or.Ma.e | ecosystem: Host-associated > Plants > Phyllosphere > Phylloplane/Leaf | place: Guanajuato, Mexico | collected 2012-06-04
GCCTAGTCATAACAGTGTTGGGAGGTTATCCTCTGATTACGGCAAAAAGATCTAGGGGCCAAAATAGCCCAGGTAAGATGATAACTAGTCGATGATGATGTTGGCTTTTCAAGACAACTTGGAAGGTTGATCTGAATTGAAGGTCAACTTTGGTTACTGTGAAGTATTGTGATTAAAAGTAGGAAGTACATCATGCGAATCATCGCTGTGTTAGGACGATACTGTCATAACAAACTGGCATCCAAGCTTGTCTTTATATGGCAACCAAAACTGCACGCGCTCCGTTACGGCCGCCACGCCCCTTAGACCAATGCCATTCTTGCTTAAGGTCGCTGGGTGCACAAGAGAAGAGTCGGTCGCACTGAACGGCCTCTTGATGCCGAAGGGTTGACAAGTTTGCCAAGCTCGGAACAAGAAATCATCTTTGATTGCCGTTCAGAGTAATCGATATGTTCAGGCAGACATGTTCAATTTCTTTCTTGAGATATACTCGACGCATATGTCATTCATACCCAAACATTGGTTCGTCACTGTCACGCATTCGTCTCTCTCACGCAATGTCGTTCTTGGCGGCAAACTTGAGGCCCCACTATTACTTGTGGAGACAAATTATCCACTTCTGTATCTTTTCAAACTAATTTGCGTGTCTGTAATCGTTTGGCATATGACTTTGGCGCGTGCGAGGCGGAAATTCCTCCAAAGGGTACCATCGCGTCCAAGAACTGCACTAAACGAGTTTTGCCTCGTTTTCCTATGCGAATGGATCCTTGAGGAGTCGATGATTTGAGCTCAAGGGATGGAAACTCTCCTCATAGTTGGAGAAAGCGGATCAGTTGATCAGGGTTAATTGAAACCATCTGGAGAGAACTCTCTCAAGATGTTGCCCATAGTTTACGATAATAGATCATTGCTCTATGGTAGAAGTTACTTTTGGTTTATATTGAATATTGTGGCGCCATTTTATTATTTTCCACCCTTTGAAAAAACGAAGTCGTCCACAATATTGGATTCCAAGCGAACCCTCGTGAAAATTCATATTGCATTTCTAAACTTCACCTCATCGAACAATTTACTGTCTAAATTTGTGAAAAACCTAGTCATGAGCTTCTGGTTTTTAACACAATCAGGTTATGTCCTCCTCACACTGACCACCTTGGGCCTTGTCCAAGCTGCTTTCTTGTCAATTATTGGCAATTCACGACGAGAGGAGTTAACTTACAAACTGATTAGTTATTCACCAGTTTTACACAGAGTCATAGGATCATTTTTGACAGTTTATCTTGTCACTTGGCGCGATATTCCCGAATGGGAGGCCTTCGATAAATATAACGAGTTCTCCCTAACTCATGGGCAACAGAACCAAGCTATGAAACGAATCCTAATCTCTTGTGTACCAGATTGTATATTGACTGCATTAGAATTATTAGTGGCGGTTAATCTTTCCCGTTTCGATAACTCCAGAACAGTCTTTGAAGATCCTTACCAACTGACATCTGCATATAATTTGCTTCTCAATGTGATGACCCTGGCAATTGGCAGCACAAATGCCATGATCAGGTACAAGTCTCTGATCAACTTGAATTATACTCAAACTTGTGTGGCTAAACATATGGATTTCATGAGCGAACAATTGAGTAGCCCGAAGAAGCATAGTGCAAGTGAGAACAAAATTGGACTCAGGGCATTGTCTGAGAGGACAAAGATGAAGAAGAATAGTTTCAAGAAAACCAGAGCACAAGTGGGCGAGATAATCCGCCTTGAGGGAGAGAGGCAAATTTTTAAAGAGCGAGATGGAACACAAGTTAGGATAAACAATTTGCACGATTTAGAGACACATCTATGCAAGATTGAACAATTGATTCTTTTTTTCGATCGAATGGCTCCAATGAGAGTCTTTTTGGTGGTTGTTGTAAATTTCATCTACGTGCTCACGGCAACCATTATCTGTTTTTACGTCCCATACGAATTGATACGCTACGATCTTGTCGTCATCACTTTAACCTCCAGAGCGATACCAATATTTTACATGTTCTACAGGGGCCATTGTTTGGAGAGGAGCTGCAAACGGTTGGCCAAAATGATGGAGAAGACGTTTTTCGAAGAGGCAAGCTCCTGTTTGATTTACAAACACATTGGCACAGACTCAAATCAATCCTTAGAGCGATCATTCAGACTGCTTAACCGCATGTCCTTGAAGTGTGACGGTCTCCTTTCAGTAAATTTGCAAACACTAGAGAATTGGATCATATTTTATGGGTCCTATTTGTTCATCTTCTTCCAATACGACCACATTACACGAATGGAAAACTCCTAATCTAGAGGGAGCCAAGTTCGGCTGATTGTCAACTGGTAGTGGTTCAACTAGCCGAAACACTCGAGACACTCTCTAGCTTGTGATATGTTTTCAACGAGCAAATTTGGGCGCCAAACTTGTTGAATTTAGAGCGACTGGTCGAAATAAAAGCAGCAAATGATCTAGTTTTGGGCCTTTGGGCGCCAACAAATCGAGACTACCTACAAAAAGGCGGCGAAGACGAGCGCCGCAAAAAGAATACTTCCAACCTAAGCAATTCTCTTCATTGGAATGGTCTCTCCTCATTTGGTTGTTTGTTTGCCCAAGAGTGTGTGTAAAATCAATTGTTGGCGCCACTGTTTCGGGCTGAGGGGCCATCTCAATCACTTTGGGCCACCTTAGGCGCGAATTGGTCAAGTGGGCGCACTCCAAATGGCCACCCGTGGACTGTGGCCGGCGAGTGGTGAGCCAAAATGAAAGCAAGAAGACAGGAGAGGTGCTCACTTGCTGGGACTCCTCTGTGCACCCACACTTCAGGGCAATGGGCTGGCTGACAGAGGAGAGAAGAAGAAGAGGAAAGAAAGAAAGAGGAGGAAATCGCCCAAGTGGTCCAATCATCAAGGCAAATAAACATCATTTTCCATAACATTAGGCCTTGTTTCCAGGCCGCCCACCCACCTGACGTGTGGCTGTTGAATCAAATTCAATCTCTCTAATCCGGAGACTTTGTTGTTGCTAAAACACCAGCACGGAGACAGAGCGCGACTGGCTGGAAAACCAGTTTAAGGGAAACAAATAATCGATGATAGCGATTGATCAATCATCCTGCTAAGCCACACTAATCGCTACCAGTTTTGCTCCCATCTTTCCGCGCAAAGGCCAAACACGAGCCCCCCGCCCTCGGCTGTGCCCCCTCGACTACTCGAGTAGTCTCTCACTCTCGATCATTCAAATCTTAGCCCTAACTACCACTAAGCTACTCCAGTTTTATTCGTCCTCCTCTTCTCTGCTCCTCCTCCTCCTAGTCCTTCTTCTTCTTCTTCTTCTGTTCGTCCTCCTCCTCTCATTGCTCCTGCTCATGAGTCTGCTCCTCTGCCAATTGGCTCCAATTGACGTAATCGATTTCTCACAACCACTCAGCTGACTCAGACCACAGGCAACACATGCACTCTGGCCAGTCTCACTCAAATGGGCCTACTTTTGGCCATGAGGAACGCGTGTTAATTTCTCAAAGATTATTTCCAGTCTCTGGCAGAGAAGCAGCTTTGGAAGAGTCTCTCTCTCTCTCTTTCTGATTGGCCGGCCAAATGATCGAAAACACCGACCAACTCGAGTACCAAATTTGCCCCCCACTTTTGCACTGCTGCTGAGGCACATTTTGTGGCCAAACTTTGAGCTCAGAAATTTGCCAAGAAATTTGGCCAGAAAAATGTGGCATTAATTTGGGCCGAGCAATTTGAGGGCGATGTTTGGAGAGAGAGCGAAGGAGAAGAGAAACTGATCCACCTGAACCTCATGCTCTCTCAGCCATCGACTCAAATCTCTGAGATTTTCCGCAGCTTAAGCGAACTAAATTGGAAGAAATGCCAGCCTTGCAATTGCTGGGGAGAAATTGATTAACATTATTATTATTATTATTATTTGGATAATATTTTTCCCTTTTCGTGTGCCACTCATTTGAGGCCATTTCCACTCATTTGAGGCCATTTGTCGCCAACGAGACGTGGGCCCAAAGCCGTGGAGATGGAAAACATTCCGGCCTGGAGAATGTTCTTCTAATTACACGAGCCAGCCCAAGTGGGACAGACTTGGCCGCTTTCAGTGGCTTATGAGAGTTTCTGTCTGTCTGTCTGGCCAACAGAGTGTGCCCAATTGGAGAGGCGACCTGAGCAGTTGCAGTTGCAGTTGCAGTTGTGATGAACTCGGGCCAGCCAAATCCAGAGGCGCTCTTTCCAAATGATTAGCAGTGGCCCGCAAATGGGCACTGGAATGGTGGCTCGTTTGAGTGAACTATTGGAACGTGTCTGAACATTTGAGCATTTGAGCATTTGAGTTGTAGAAGTAGTAGTAGTAGTATTGGATTGGAACATTGGATGGTGAGTGGTATTTGTGTTTCTCTGTTCTGTGTGCTTGTGTGTGTGGCTGAGCAGTTGAACGTTTGAACATTCTGCCTTTGGAGGAGACGAATCCAAAGGGAGAAAAATGAGAGAAAAAATGGGCAAAAATGCTTACTTAGCGGAAATTCGCCCCCACTTGTGGCAGGAATCATGCCGAGCAAGTGGCGGGAATTATGGCAGGCCGATCCCAATTAGCGATGGGCCGCATTCGGCTCCTCCTTTTCCTATTCCTATTCCTTTTCCTATTCCTTTGCCTTTGCCTTTGCCTTTTGCCATTCCTCTTCCTCTTCCTTTGCTCTGCCTTCCTTGCGGCTGGCCGTTGGGTCAAGCGAACGAGCAGAGTGGCGGCCAACTTTCTCGCCGCAAACCGGCCAGCTGAGTGAGAAAAGAAAGGCCAACAAGTGCCCACTAATTAGCATCCGCTTCGGCTGTCCGGCGCGCCTAATTGGGCTCGGGCGGCAGTGTGCAGTTTGCAGTTCGGAGTTTGCAGTTTGCAGTTCGGAGTTTTCAGTTTGCAGTTTGCGGTTGGAAGTTGTGAGCTTTGGACTGTGAGCTGTGAGCTGTGAGCTTTGGGCCTTTTGGGCCTGGTGCTGAGGCTGCAAATTGGCAGCTCTGGAGCTCGGTGGCGCCTGTTGTCCGGCTGGCAATGAGCTCGATTGGTTGCGGTCATGGATGATTAGTTGGACCAACAACAACAACAACAACTGCAACCAATGCAACCACTGCAACAACCAATGCAACAACAGCAAGTGCTTCGAGAGTGTTTAGGGGCAGGAGCACGCGTTCGTGCGCTACCAGAAGCTGGAGGAACAAATGAAATGAGATGAGCAGCACCAGCTCTGCAATGGGCCACTTCGGCGCCGTGCCAATGGAGTGCTCTTGAATTGAATGGCTCCCGAAGGCAATTGTTGGCGCTTGTTGTGGCCGCTTAATGATAGCACACACACACACAGGCACACAACAATGAGAAGTTGCACAAACGAGCAACAGGCCACAAACGAATGAGATTTGGCGCCCGTTTTTCTCCACCATAATATCAGCCAAGCGCCAGTGTGTGTGTGTGTGTGTTGTGGGCCTACAACTGGCTTCTCAACTGGCACACTTGGCCATTGGTCCTGCGAGCTTGGCGTCCTGCGTCCTTCGAGGCTGGCCTGTTGTGGCATGATTACGATTGTTGCTCTCTAAGAGTTAGTCTTAGTCTGTGTGTGTGTGTGATCGGGACGAGGAGAAACTGCGACGTGGTCCAATCCTCGGGCCTTGTGGATGGGCCGCGCGGCTGCACTTTGGAGCGCGCGCTCCAGACTGCTCGCGTTCGGCCGGCCGCCCAGTGCAGCCAGCAAGCAGCAACCAGCAACCAGCTGCACTGAGCACTGGCCAGCGGTGGACTCTCGTTGGTTGCAGTTTCCACTTGTTGCCGCCGCACGACCGCCTCTCTTTCAGGACCGGCCATCGATCAATCATGTTTAGCCTCGTCAGCGCCAGTTTCCTGCCCGCCAAAAGGCAAACAACACGAACGGGCCCGCTGCAACTGCGAGCGAGCAACTGGCCGCCGACCATGATCCGCCGGCCGGCCGGCAAACAACAACAACAACAACAAGAACGAGCAGGAACCAAAGGAACTGGCGCAGCCGCCGAGTGGCCAGCCCCCAAGTTTGAGAATCGGGCGCCCAAGTGGCCCTGCAAGCGCTGCTCGCCCTTCGCCGCCCGCTCGCCACTGGCACAGCAGCAGCAGCGGCAGAAGCATAGCTGAGTGAGCGAGCGAGTGAGTGCTCTGCCTCCGCAAACTCCAGTGACGTCACTGAGCGGCGGCCCATTCTGCTTTCGCTAATTTTGCCACCGGCCAGCTTGGGCCAATTCGCAGGAATTCTCTCCTGACAATTGGCCAGCTCTTCGCTTTCTGCTTCTTCCCCCTCGCTTCTTGCCCGGCGCTCTTAGCTCGCCGCTGGCAGCTCGGCGCTCTTCGCTTGCCGGCCGGGCGAGCGTTCTTTCCAGTCCTTTGCCAGTCCTTTGCCAGTCCTTTGCTCCCGGCGACTCGTGGGCCGCGCGCGCCTGAGAGACTGTGTGCGGCGGACTGTGTGCGGCAGACTGTGTGTTGCAGACTGTGTGCGGCGAAGTGCCAGCGCGCCGCAGACTCCCATCGGCCACCACTTGCTGCTCGTGCGAGCGCATGCAGTGCACTTGCCGCGCGCGAGCTAAGGGTCGCCCCAAGACGCCCAAAAGGACACCCAAAGGCGCCCAAAATCCGCAGACAAAGAGTTTAGCTCGACCAGATACAACTCGAACTGTGTCGAGCACACACGCGCAGACAGACGGACCAGGTGGGAGAGTGTATGCGAAAGCAATTGCGTCATGCACAAGTGGGAGTTTTCGGCGAAAGTGTGCCACTTTGGGCTGACATTTGGCTGGCTGATTGGGCTCGGCGAGCGGCCCACGAAACAAAGTCGGCGGCTATTTATATAAAACGGAGTGAAAAGTGGGGCAAAAGTGGGCCAGCCAGCGAAAAAGAGGCAAGCCGGCAAAAACGAATGGGGCCGAGCAAAAGAGCCAGTCTTGCAGCGACGAGCCGCGGGAGACAGTCTGCTGGCGTGTGTGTGTTTGTGGTGGCGGCACTTCGGCTGTGACGCAGGCGACGAATGTGTGCCACTGTGCTGCCGCCGCCGTTTGGGCGCCGCGCCATTTCCTCCACCTGAGCCGAGCGGCTGCATGTGGGACAGTTAGCGGCCCCAAGCGAGAGACTGACACCGCCAGAGACGAGCTTGGGACAGAGAGAGAGAAACTGCGCCGAGTGGCAGTTTGTGTGCACAGGCGGGCCACCCGCACTGTTGTCTGCCGGCCGGTGGGCTCGGGTGGCGCCGGCGGGGGCGCAACAGGCAGGGGGCGGCCCAGGTCTCGTGATTCGGCGCTGGCTCGGCGCTGGCGACCCGCACGAAGCTCGTTCTGGTTCGGCCTTCCTGTGGGCCGCCTTTCTCGCCCTTTTGGGCTCTCTTGGGCGCCCAAGAGAGCCCAAAACGGGCAAGACAGCGCGCAGATAATCTCTGGGGACGAGTGGGGCAAGTGGCGGGCAGTAGTTTGGCTGGCGGCCGACAGGTGGCGCCACCAGCGGCGGCGAAATGGGCCCGCTGAAATGGGAGCCCGGAGGTGGTGGTGGGCTTCCATTTGAAGCAAGCTGGCGGGCGGTGAGTATGGACTGAGGGAGGCGGCGAGCAAGACGGGCTCAGGTGGCCGAGACGGATGGGCTTTTTGCCTTCGCTCGTGGAGCTTGGGCGACTTTACGAGCTCCACGAGAGAGCGGCCGGCCAGCTGGAGGCAAAGGAGCGGAGGAGTAGGAGCGGCCGTACGATTGAGTGTACGATAAGTGAAAATCGTACACTTGGAGCAGAATCCCATTGGGCTTGTGTTGGGCCGCTTGTTTGGCCATTTGGAGCTGTTTGTTGGCCACTTTGGAGCCACTTTGGCGCAACTTTCGGGCCCGAGCAGAGCAAACAGTGCGCGCCGGCACTAAGGGTGGCCAAATGGGAGTGTTGGCGGCCAGACAACAAGTGTTTGCGGGGCCTTGTCGGTGCTAAGGCGCGAGCCGTTTGGGCCGTTTTTTCCCGTTTTTTGTCCGCGTTTCAGCGGCGCTTTGGGGCAGAGCCGCGGCGAATTGGACGCCGCTTCTGCCAGAGACTAGGCGCCGGCCGAGTCGGGCGGCTAAGCTCGCGGCTCTTAGCTGGTAGCTCTTAGCTGGTAGCTCTTAGCTCTTGGCTCGCAGACAGTCAGACAGTGGGACTAAGTGAGCGTGTTTGTGTGCGGGCCTGGGCGGGCGGCAATGGTGGCGCATGGGGCGAGCGGCAAGGAAACAAAGCAGCCCACTTTGGCCTGTTTTGTTTTGCCGAGAAATGGCTTGTTGTGTCTGCAAAGGAGACAAGATAAGGGCACAACTTGGCGCACTGGCGCCGATTGGCCGCAGTGGATTGGGCGCGAGTGAACTGGGCCGGCCAGAGGGCGACAAGTGCCAGCGGTGGGCGGCCGAGTGGCGACAGGCGGCGGGCGGCCCAGCGAGCAAACAAAGCGCCATTGTGCGAGCGGGGCGAGTGGGCGCGGGGGGGCGGCGCGTCCTCAGCGGCGGGCAGGAAACTGGCGCAACTGGTGACGTCAGTCACCGCACAGAGACACTTGTTGCCGCCAGTGTGTCAGTCTGGCGCGCGTGTGTGGCCCTAGTGGAGCTCGCAAGCAGCACTGCACGCCAGAGACTGTCTGCCGTTGACTGGGCGGCTCTGCTCCGAACGGCGGGGGACCGTTGCCGGCGGGGAGCTGGCGGTGCGCGCGCCCTAAGGTGCGCAAAGTGCAGCCCAAAGCCCAGAGCCCAAAGCCCAAAGCGCAAAGAGCGGCGCGCGCGAGCCCAAAGGGCGCAAACTGGAGCGCGCCACTGTGACGCGCCAGCGCAGCCAGAGAGCAGCTCAGGCGCGCCACGCGTGCTGCTTCGTGTGCTCCACGTTCGCCGCTCCATGTTCGCCGAAGAGTGTCTCTGGCACTGTGAAGGGAGACTGTGTGCGGCACTAAAGAGAGACTGTGTGTCGCACTGAAGACTGTGTGCACTGCAGACTGTCGCGCGCCCAACACGCAGCTTCAAGGGCGCCCAAAGCTCAGCTTGCCAGTGCGCAGAGCAGAGGGCCCTTCGCGCTCCATTTCCAGCCGGCCGCTCTTGATACTTTGTAACAGGTGGCGCAAATGGAGCGGCACTCGTCAGCTCTTGTCTACTCTCGTCTGCTCTCTTCTGAGCCGCGTGGGGGCGCACCACACACAGTCTCCAGTCGAGAGTGTGTGTCTGTTGTGTGTGGCACAACTTGCGCCGTTCGAGAGTGTCTGTTTTGTGCTGCTTTGTGCTGCTCCAAAGGCTAAATGCTAGAGTCTAGAGTCTGGAGCTGCTCACTTGGCGCGCGTGATGCCGCAAGTGGAGCGCAAATGGAAATCAAGATGGAAAATGGGCCGCAAAATGGATTGCGCCTCTGGTTTGGGCCCGGCGCAAATTGGGCGCCATAAAGCGGCCATTTTGCCAAACGAAAGCGCCGGCCAGACTCTCTCTCCGTTTGGGCTAATTGTTTCGCTCTGTTAACTTGTTGCTCAGCGCTGATCTGCGGCCGACAGTCTGCGGCTAGTCTGCGGCTAGTCTGCGGCAACTCTCCACCAAAGAGGAGCACCAAAAGGGGCCCATTTCCACAGACATTCTGCAGCCACTTTGGTGCAGCCACTTTGGAACTGTTCGAAGCAAAGTAAAGGCCGCCACTTGGGCCAGGCGCGCAACTGGCCAGGCCCCCCACGCGGCCACAGCTAAGGGTCGTTTGGCCAGTTTGGGCTGCTCGAGAGAGCGCTGGAAGATGGAAAAATAGTGGAAGATTTATCTCTGCTTATCTGGGCCCGCATCTGGCGGCCGGGGCGGCGCGTGGGGGCGGCCTCGCGCGAGACAAGTGGCGCCCGTTTTATCTTAGAGCATCGAGCAGACTGCACACGCTCACTGCTCGCCGTCTGGGCGTCTTCTGGGGCGCCTTGCTGCTTGGGGCCCTTTGGGTTGGCGGCAACTTGGAGCGAGCGCGTAGTTAGCGACAGACAGAGACAGAGAGAGAGTGGCGCTGTTTGAGTGGCATTGGCAAGTGTGATTTATGTGCCAGACGAGCGGCCGTGAGCTCGAGAGAGATGGAGAGACAGTCTCTGGCACTTGGGCACTGAATGGGCGTCCAAATTGCCCCCAGAGACACTCTCTCGGCGCTTGTTTCAGCCACCTTCAGAGACAGTCCAAAGTGCCTGTTTCGTTGTGGCAACCCAAAGTTGCTGGAGGGCCAAAAGTAGGCAGGTAGACAGAGAGAGAGAGAGAAAAAGAGAAAGAGAAACGTGTTGTTTATGTTGGCCAATAAATAATCTCATTTAGTGTCACTTGTGCGGCCAGAGACAACAACTGGCAGCCGAGTGGCAGGACAAACGGCAGACTAAACATCCACCGGCGGCCAGACGACAAGTCCCCATCGGTTGCGGCCCATGCAAGCGGGCTCTCTGTAAGCATCGCCACTGACTGTCTGTGTTAAAGTAACAAGAAGAGTGTTTAGTTGTGTGTCTCTATGCGTGTTTGTGTGCGCCGGAATGGCAGCCACTTTTTTGCCATTCCATTCCACTTGGCACGCACTCTCTCTGGTTGGCCAATGGGCCAAAAGGCAGAAGAATGCGGCATTGCCAAATGAATGGCGAAATGGCCAATTGTTAGCCTCTTTTTAGCCTGCTCTTAGTCTCTTTTTAGTCCCACTCCTAAGCCTGCCTGTTTTTCTCCCTTTTTGCCTCCTTTTTGCCTCTTCAGCTCAAAACGCGCACGAGCGAGCGAACATTTCTCAATGTTTCTCTCGCTCGTCCACTGCTTGTCCTCGTCCTGCGCGCCCTTCTCTCTGGGGCGCGCAGTTCTCTCTGGCCGCTCACTGTCTGCGAGACAAGCAAGTCAGTGCAGTTGCAGGCAGCCTGCGCGCAACAAGCAGAAAGTAACATCACTCAAAATGCAGAAAATGTGCAGTGCCAGAAAGCGACACTGCACACTGTCTCGGCCCGCATATTTCCTCTGCTCTGGCTCACATCATCCACTGGCCTCTTGCCTTTGCTCGACGCCAAACGGGCGCCAACAACTGTCGCCAAACGCCGGCCGCCAATTAGCCCAAAATGACGAGCAAACTTCTCTCCGGCTGGCCAGCGGCGCGCAACAAGTCGCAAACACAGTGCGCCCCAACACAGCAAACACTGCACTCTGCCACATCTAGTCTCTGCACTCTGGAAGGCCCGCAGACTGTCTCTCGCTGGCGGACCGCCAATTAGCGCCGCCTCCTTCCTTCCTTCCGCCAACCAAGCAAACAACCAGAGACCAGCCGCCGGCCCCAGTCTCAGGCGGCCGCCACTTTCCCCCCGCGCGTCACACTCGCGCCCAGAGAGGCGCCCCAAACCAATTTGGTTCCGCCCCGGCGAACAAAGCTCCTCGCGGGCGACAAAAGCTCCTCACCTGAGCACTTTGCCTCTCCGGCGCTTGCAACAAACAAGCTTAATGACCCGCGCCATCGCTCAGCTGTGGCGGCTGAACGAGCGTCTCCATTTCCATTTCTCTGCCAGTGACACACTCTGTCGCCGCTTGGCCTGCCACTGCAGACAAGCTCGCCAACTGCCACCGGCAACTGTCCCCCGACGACACTCATCGGCTGTCGATCAGCAAGCAGAGAGAAAGCCCAACTCAGTGATAAGTGGCCCTAAGGACCACTATCAGCGCGAAACTCAATATTTGCACCCAAAGGTCACCGGAAGTGCGCCGGAAGTGGAGCTGCTTGGGTGCGGCTCAGCTTGGGAGTGTGTTTGGGGACTGTGTTTGGGGCCAGGTGCGGGCGGTGCTTAAAGGCGCCTGGTTGGCAGTTTGGCGAGTGGACGAGCGGCCAGTTGGAGGCAGCTGGACGAGCTGAGGGAGACAGTCTGCGGCTGAGCTTTGGGAGAAGCTTCTTTTATAGACAAGAAGAAGGCAGAGGAAGACTTTTTCTGCGGGCCAGAGTCCGTTAGAGACTGGGACTAGTCCAGTTTTTGCAGTTTTTTGCAGTTTTTTTTTCAGTTCTTGCAGTTTTCGAGCGAAGGAAAGTTTCAATTGAGGCGAAAGCGGGCGACTCGCGAGCTTGGTCGCCGCTGGCAAATGGGGAAGAGGGAGTTTTATCTCTTTTGTGGCCGCTCCTTAGGGCGCCCGCGCGGGCACAGGTGCGCCGCCGACCAGCGCCAGCCAGACGGCGAGCTGGGCGCGAGCGGGAGGCGAGCTGGACGCCCTAAGGAGCGGCCGGCGCGCCATAGATCATCCTTGGGGCTCTTCTCGGGCGGCTTGTGGCGCTCGTGGCTTTTGTGGCGCTGGTGCCCCGCCCGCCGCATGGGGCTGGCCGCCAATTAGCGCCGGACTGGAAGCGGCGCCCCACTGGCCGCTCCAGATGCGCGGGCGGGGGCGAGCGGCCGGAAGCGGCGGCGTCCATTAGGGCGAGTTGCGCAAGGCCGAAGAAGAGCGGCCCAAGCAATAAGGTTCAGCACAGAGCACAGTGCGCAGTGCACAGTGCACAGTGAGAGTGCCGCACTTGGGCCGCACTGCACTGCATCAGCGAGCCACTTGGGCTGGTCTGCGGGACTGTTGCGCGCGGCCGGCGAATTTGGGGCTGTGCGCGCGGGGGAAGCACCGCCCTTGAGCTGCACTGCTTCCCCCGCGCGCGCCGGCCAATTAATTGAGCATGTGTCGCGCACACGCCGCGCTCACTTATCGCGGGCCCAATCTGGCCAGTTGGCCGCTCTTGGCCCCCAAACTGCCCCCCAAGTTCCAGCAGAGGGCGGCCCACGCACCGGCCGGCGGCCACCCAATCGGCGGCGAGTGGGGCGCCGTTGCGTGTCGCGCGGCCGGCGAGCAGAGTGCGCGATGGAAATGGAGCCGGCCGCTGAGAAGGCAATGCTGGGGACTGATACAAGCCTGAGGTCGCCCTCAGCCCTCAGCCCTCAGTCCTCAGGCCTCGGGCGAGCCTCAGACGGGCGCTGGTGGGCCGCAGTGGCGCCCGCAAGGCTCCAGTTGGGCCGCCAGACAACTGGAGGCGCAACAAGTGAAGCAGGCCGCCTCCAGTTGGCCGCCAAGTCGCCGCCAACTAGACGCTCTTGGGCCAGTCCGCAAGGCTTGTGAGCATTGGCCCACGCCTAAGCAGTGCTAAGGACAACAACAAGCCCCAGTGGGTCATAAAACGGACATTGGCACGCTCCTAATGGACGGCCCGACGGCCAGACGGCCGCCAGACAGACGAGCTGAGACTGTGAGGGGCCATTTTTCTTCCCTCCGGCTGGTCTGTGTGTCTGGGTGAGAAGGCAGCGCTGAGGGCAGGGGCGCGTCTGGCGTCTCTTGTTGCAGCCTTTGGGCGTGGGTCTGCGGCCGGCGGGGAAATGGCCCTGTGGCCTTTGGCTGTTTGTGGCTGGCCCGTGCGAGTGTGGCCGGTGGACAGTGGAGAGAAGCAGAGAGAGAGAGAGAGAGAGAGGCGGCCAGACTGGACACTAGCACTGAGGACTGGCCGCAGTGGCTAATGCAGCCAGTCTGTAGGCAGTCAACGCAGTCTGTAAGCAGTGAAGGCAGTCTGTAAGCAGTGCAAGCAGTGTGCGAGCAGCGCGCGACTGGAACCACTTGAGAGGCGTGCGCGCAGTGCACACAGTCCCCCGCAGCATTAGGCTGCCCGTGCGAGCCGGCGCGTCTGGCCCAGACTGGCTCGGCCTGGCCGCGGCTAAGGGCTAACTGGCGGCCGCCGACAGCAGATAGCAGCCCAAAGCCCAAAGAGCAGAGACCAAAGACGGAGAGCACAACATCGGGCTCGCCTTTCCACTCTTGGGGCAATAAAAAGGGAGGCCAATTGATTGGACGCGCCATTCTTGCCGCCCCAACTCGACAAATGGACACATTTCGCCTCCACATTTCGGCCCCACTCACGAGTTTAATTAGCGCCACAAAATGGCCACTCAAACGCAGTTCCAAGTGTGCCCCAAAGGCGCCCACTCTACTCTCAACTGCGCCAACTGGGAAGCCAAAGGCCGCCCGCCCGCCCGCCCGCACCACTGGCGCCCCGCGCACTGTGCCCCGCCGAGTCCGAACGACAAACACAACACAGTGGTCACGCCGACTGGGCCCACCAGGCCCAAAGGGACTCTCTGCAACAATCTGCGCGGGGCCGCCCGCATACTTGGGCCGCCAAGACCGGCCGCTTGTGTGCCGGTGTCTGCAGGGCCGCCCAGAAGGGCCAGCGGGGCCAAAGAGCAGCCGGTGCTTGGGGCGAACAAGTGCGGCGACCAGCGGCCAGCAGCTGGCCAGAATGCGGCCCACAACAGTCCTCGTCGCCAGCTCCAGGCGGCCTTGCACTGGTCGTAGTATGAGTGGCCCGCCCACTGTCCGCCGCTGCGGGCCGATCGGGTTGGGGCGGGCCTCTGGGAGCGCGCTCGGCCAGCGGGGAGCGCCGAACGAACTCTGCGTGCGCGGCGCGGCGGGCACCGCGGGGGAAAGCAGTGGGGGCGGCACTGTAGAGACTGTGTGGGATGCGCGCGCTGTGCTTTGGTGCATCACTCTGTGACGCTGCGGAGCTGCACTGGGCTAATGAGCTGGCATTTGGGCGAGCATTTGTGGGCCCATTTTGGGCGAGACGGACGAGGAGCAGCGCCCAATCAGTTTGGCTCGATGGCCAAAAGGGCGGCGCTGTTCCTGTGAGGCTTTGGGGCGCAAAGCTCGCAGGGCAAAGTGGAAAATGGCAGCCAAATGCGTGGTGCATGGGCCGTGGTGCATGGTGCACGGTGCACGGTGCATGCAACAGGCCAGTTGCAGCACACTGAGAGGCGCCCCTCTTTTGGCTCTTTCTCTCTAGACTATCTGGGCCGCTTTTGACCATCTCTCTTGGTCCGGCTCGAGCTGGGCGCTGGCCAGACACAGTGGAGAGTGGCGGCGGAGCTTAGGTGGGCCGGCGGGCAGCCTGTGGCCGTTTGGGCGAGGCGGTGGGAGCGGATTGCGTGCGAGCAGGGCCGAGCTTAGGGCGGGCGGCGTGCCACGCAGGCGGCCGGCTCACGTTGCGCGGAGGCGGCCCAGCACTTGTGGCAAGCTGGAAAGCTGGAAAGCAGAAAAGCTGGAAAGTTCGAGAGCTGGAAACTGCAAACTGGCGAGGCCCAGCAGGCAAGAGTTGCGCGCCGAGTGGCACTTGTTGGCGGCGAGCAGACGAGCGAGCACTCTGCGCGCTGCTGCTGCTCGTCTGCTGGCCGCCAGTCGCCCTTTGGGCCCAGGCGGGCGAATTCGGCGCTCAAAGGGCTGCCCTCGTGGCAGTGCGGCGGGCGAAAGGGCGCTCGTTGCTGCGCGCTCGGCCCAAGCAGAGCGGGCCCAAAGGGTTGCGGGAATGGCGCGGGGAGTGGTCGCCAGCGGGAGGCTGCCAAGCGAGACGCGCTCGCTGCTCGCTGCTCGCCGCTCGTAACTCCAAACGAGTGGAGGACAACAAAGGGACACGCCCACCTGCGTGCTGCCCGTCCAAAAGGCATTGAGACGTCAAAGGGGGGCGTGAGTGGGCAGTTTGGGCGCAGCGTGAGCGGCCGGGCTTTGGTTGGGCCAGACGCTTAGGGCAACCCTGCAGAGTGGCGCCGCCTCGAGATCGCCCACTTGTTGCGCAAACAGGCCCCCCCCCCTCAAGCCTTTGGGCCCACAGACGGAGACTGTGTGCGGGCCGCTCTTCTCGCCAAGCTGGGCTCTTCTGGCCACTGGCCACGCCCCCCGCTTGTTCCTGCGCGTGGCCAGCTTGTGAGTGTGTGGAAGAGTGTTTGGCTGTTTGGCTAGTTGGCTAGTCTGCAGAGTTTGGAGGCTAGTCTGCGGAGGAGAGTGGTCTCCAAACTGCGGAGAGCAGTCTGTGGAGGGTAGTCTCCGAACGGCAAACTGGAGAGCTCGGTTCCACTTGATTTGAGTTGCGCGACGCCGGCCACTTGGGGGCAGCGGCGGCGAGCAGGCAGGACCAGTTTGGCTGAGCCTGTTGAGCGGCGGGAGCTTTTTGAGGAGCTCCATGAGCTTCCAGTTTGGGGCTCAAGCAACTGCGAGTGGCCAGTTGCGAGCGGGCAGTTGCGGGCAGTTGCGAGCGGCCTTTGGGAGCGGGGTTGTTGTGGGAACGAGGAGGAAAGGGAGCAGGCGGGCAGGAGGCGGGCAGGAGGCGGCGGGCAGAGTGCGGAGGGGAGAGGGCGGCGCACAAAATGGTTCCCGCGGCGCCAAACTGCGCCTTGCTGGGCCTGCGGGCGGGTCGAGGGCGCGCCCCCCGCCGCAGCGACGACTGCCCGCGGGCGCAGGCGGCCTGCTCGCACGCGCGGGCAAACCGCCAACGAGCGTCGGGAAGAGCCGGCCTTTGTTGGCCGCTTGTGCTTGTGCCTCTCTGCTTGTGCTTGTGCTTCTGCGGCACAAGTTGTGCCTCTGCGTGCGGCTCTGCCTCTGCGCTTGTGCCTGTGCGCGCCGAAAGGTCGGCCTTTCCTGCTCGTGTGCGCCCAAAGGCGGCCCACAAAGGCCGGCCCAGTTCGCCCAACTGCCATCAGAGGGCGCCCCAAAGGCCTGCGCGCCCGCCCCAAGGCGGCTCCTGGCTCTTGGCTCTTCACTGGCCGGCCTTTTGAGCTTGACTGGCGGCCTTTTTCAGCTCGACTGCCAGCAGTGAAGAGCTCACTGGCCGCCCTTAGCTCTCCGCTGCTGGCCCGCAGGACTGCCGGCGAGCTGCGGCCAGTTGCGCGCCGCCGAGACTGCGCCAGCAGGTGGACGGCCGCCGAGCAGGCCCTTGAGCGGCCGGATTCGCGCCGGCGCGGATCATTCATTATTATCATCGGTACGCGCCATTGACTCTGGCCTGTTGCGCCTGTTGGCCCTCGTTGCGCGCCCTCGTTGCAGGCGGCCCAAGCTGCCCTGGCCGAGCCTCGCAGACTGTCGCAGACTGTCGCCCGCATCAAAGAGCGCCCGGCCGGCTCTTCTGCGGCCAACCAAAGCTCGCCGGCGCCCCACTCGCCGGCCGGAAGCAGCAACAGGTGCCCCATTTGGGCGCCGGCCGAGCCTGGTCCTTCGAGGGGGCTTCTCTATGGTCTGCGGCCGAGGACAGACTGTGGCCAGAGACAGTGGCCAGAGACTGTCTCGGGCGGCGAGCTGGCCGGCCAGTTGGTTGCTCGAAGGCCGCCGAGCTCGCTGGGCGGCAATAAAGCGCGCAGGGCGCACCATTTACGCGCGCCGAGCGTTTGCCGGCCGGCCGGCTTCATTAAAATTCATTGCCGTTCGCGCGCGCAGACAGTCCGCCGGGCGAGTGGCGAGCAGAGCACGAATGTTGCGCGATGAGCTAAGAGCAAAGAGCGAAGAGCGAAGAGCAAACTGGAACTGAAAGCGAAACCGAAACTGAACTCGGCCCTTCGCAGTCCAAAAGGAAGAGAGTCCCAAATGCAGTCCCAAATGCAGTCCCAAATGCAGTCCCAAATGCAGTCCCGCAGACAGTCCCAAAGGCGCGCGCACTTCCACGCGCAGAGTGCAGAGGCGAAAAAGTGAATTGGCAATTGCGAGCGAAAAGTGAATTCCTGCGCACTTGCAGCTCGCGCGCCGCAGCTTAGCCTCCTTCTTCAGCCTCCAACTGCAGCGAGTCTTCTCCAAACTGAAAGCTGAAAGCTGCAAACTGCAAACTGCAAACTGAACACTGCAGCCTCGAGCTTGCGGAGGGCGCGCAAAGGCAGCAGGCAAGCAGCAGGCACAAGGCAGCAGCCAGAAGGCAGCCTTTGGCGACCAGTTTGTCCTTGTTGCCGGCCGTAAGTCACACTGGCGCACTCGTGGCACTTGTTGGCGCTCGAGACTGTGTGCAGCTCGCCAGCGAGAAGCTCGACTGGCGAGCGGCAGACTGCCAGTGGCCAGCGGCGAGCACGAACGGCACAAAGTTGGCGCTGCAAACTCGCCGCCTATGCGAGTGCGCGTCTGCGCGCCGGACTAGCTGCGGACGAGCTGCGGCCCATTGGAGCTCATTAGGCGGCCGCACGCCCACCGAGCGCCGCACCTAAGCTGAGCGGCGCGCGACCACCAACGAGCGCCCCTCCAAAGCGCCGCCAATTGCCAATTAGCCCCCCAGACAGACAGACCCACTCGCCGGCGCTAATTGGCCGCCCACCAGACGCAAGTGTGTCCACTTCCGGTTCAGGGGGCCAGTCGAAGGGCAGCGTCGAGTGTCGAGGACTGGCTCTGGGCGGAAACTTCGGCGGCGCTGACGTCACGCAGCAGAGCAGAGCGGAGCGCCACTGAGCCGGCTCGCTGGCGCACTCGCCAGCAACAAGTGTCGGCGCCAATTTGTGCGCGCTAATTGGCCGGCGAGAGGCGGCCAGTCTGCGCCGGCGAGCTCGAGCCTCCAGCGCGGCCAGCAAGTGTCTGCCGCGGCTGCAAAGCTGAAGAAGGAGGCGAAATGAGCAAAAGAACGCGACTGGGCCTTAGGCCTAAGGTCTGGGGGCGGCCTATCGGTGATGTGGAGACAGTGGTGGGCAGCTTGCAGCGAGTTGGGACCACACACGAGCGCCCATTTGCAGCTTTGGAGTCGCGGAGAGTCGATGGGCGCAGATGGATGATCGATTTGTTTGCCGTTTGGTGGCCGAGCGGCAAAGGCAAACTGGCGCCCGCGGCTAAGGGCCCGCAGCGCTGCGCTGGGCCGGCCGCAGTGTGCCGGAATTTAGGCCGCGCATTTGGGCCGGCCCTTAGCTGCGGGCCGAGCGCGCAGTGTGCGCACAGTGCGCCTTTGTTCCTCGGCCTTGCAGTGCGCCTTAGGGCTCGCACTGCGGCTTGTGCGCTGTTCTCCACCAGTCTGCAGGTTGCGCTGAGCACACGCGGCGCTTCCTGCAGACTGCTTAGGGCGCGCCCTTAGGCCGCTCGGCTGGGGCCCACCGGGCGCTTAGGCCGAGGCTTGAGGGGCGCGAATTGGGGCCGCACGCAGTCGCACGGAGACGGAGATGGAAATTCCGAGGAAGACGAGCGGCGGACGAGCAGGAGCGGAGGAGAGGCGCCTCGAAACGGGCAGGAAGGTGGGCCGGCGAATGAAATGGAACGAGATGGAATGAAGCAATAGGCCCAAATGGACGCCAACACGCACAGCCACGAGCCCTCAGCCTCCTTCTTGCGCCTTTCGCCCACCCAAACGCAACACCTACACACGCACAGACGAGCAGCGCCCTGCAACTCGTCTCGAGCTCAAAAGGGCCCCCCGCGTGACTCATCGAGCGGGCCCATTTGAGTGGCGCTGAGCGGCCGCCGAGCACAATGGCGCCACTCGCTGACGCCGCTCACTGTCTCTGAGCTTGGGTCTTGGCGCTGTTCGTCGCCCAAGTGCTGCCGTTTGGGCACTCGGCGCATTCTTGCCCATCGAGCTGGCGAGCTGAGCGTGGCGACATTTGCGCGCAGCGAGTGAGCACAACTCGCTTGCGTCAGGCCCGCTTGGCCCAGTGAGACGAGCTCGGCCAGCGCTCAGCGCGCCCTGAGGATCCGCGTTGGTTGGGCGGCGAGCGGCAAAGGCGTCTGAGCGGCGGCCTTTGGGCGTGACTGGGCGGCTGCTCGTCGGCGGCCCAAGTGAAAGCGGCGCACTGTGAGCGGCAGGCAGCGAGCGGCAAGTGGAGAGCGAAAAGCAGCGAGCGAAAAGCGGAGAGCAGCGAGCGCAACACGAAGCGGCTGCACTTGTTGTTGTTACATAAGCAGCACTAGCAAGCAGCGAGCGTTGGAGCCGGCGGGGCGGGCGCGGCCGCTGCTTCCCCCACTCCTCAGGTGCGGCGCTGTGCGAGCGCGCGGGGGTGGCACTCGCGCGCGGCAGCTGCACGGCGCGCGCTCGCTCCCTGCAGACTGGCCCAAACTGCCTCCTTCAAACTGCCCGAAACTGCTCGCAAGCCAGCCAGCCAGCCACACAGACAGACAGACAGACAGACGGACAGGCGGGGGAACATCTGGCGCGGGGAAATTCTACTCTCGCCGCTTTCAAGTGCGCTCCAAGCTCCAAGCTCCAAGCTGCGAGCTGCGAGCTCCAAGCGCCAGTCGCCGGCCGCCTGCAACTGGAACTGGAAGCGCAAAGGCGCAAAAGGCGCAAAGGCCGACCGGCAGCACAACAACACAACAACAACACAACAACAACAATAACAACTTCCACATAACAACTCGCAATTCTCTTGAAAGCTCCTTTTTGTTCATGAATCATGAACTCTCCTCGCTGCGAGCTCCACGCGGCTCTTCTCTGGCAGCTAGTCTGAAAAACTGGCGGCTCGTTTCTCGTTTCGCCGTTCGCTTTTGTGGCGCTGGTGGCGCGCGTTTGGCTGTTGCGCGCGCTCAGCTCTTGCTCACTGGCTGGCTCGCTGGCTTGGCGGCTTGGTGGCGGCGCGCAACAGTCTCTGGGCAACAGTCTTTCGCCGAGACAGTCGCGCAAAGTGCACGCCAGACGGCGACACTAAGGCCTCTCTTTGGAGCTTTGCCGGCCATTCGTCACCCATTGGGCGCGTCTCGAGTGTGCGGGCACTCCTTAGGACTGGCGCGCACGATGCACCTGCGCACCTCTGCACCTTTTTCCTGCGGGCTCGTGCACCGCGCAATTCGCCTGCCCTAAGCTGCGGGAGAAAGTGCACAAAAGGTGCACGCGAAGAGTGCAGAAATCGCCGCACACAGTCTGCAGAAATCGCCGCAGACTGTCTGCAGCCAACTGGCCGCCGCAGCCACTCCTCAGGCCCACCCAGACCCAAGCTGGGGCGCCCCAAAGCCGCCGGCCAGCGCTCAATCAGCGCCCTTCAATCTCAATCTCAGCGGCCGATCTGCGCCGGAAGTGGCGCCTGGAGGAGCTCGAGTGGCTTAGCTTGTGAGCTGCGCGCGAACAGGTTGCCGCGCGCACACAACTCGTGATCGCGCGGGTCAATGACACTTGGGCGCCCCATGCGACTGGTGCGCCCAAGTGAAAGAGCTGCGAGCTTGGCGCTGTTGCGTCGCGTGCTAAGCATTGGCAGCTAAGCAGTGGCAGCTAAGCAGTGGCAGCTAAGGAGCGCCAACCGTTCGGGGTCGTGGCGGCGTTTTCTCCTCTGCGTGTCTGCCAGTTTTTGCCTTCTCGTCTGCGCCTTTTCGCGTCTCTGAGGCGCCTCCTCAGCTTGCTGCTCAGGTTGCTCCTTAGGGCCACTGTGAGGGCGCAGTTCGTGCGTCTTTCCCCCAAGCACGCGCAACGCAACGTGCCAAAACGCGCGCCACTCCTAAGGGAACAAAGCAGTCTCCAGAATGCGGCTTTGGAGGAGCCGCAACCTCAGCCCAACAGGTTCACCTTAGCTCCAACACACAAGCTCAACACACAAGCTCAACACACAAGCTCAACTCTCAACTCTCAAGCTTTTTCCTTGGCTCAGGTTGCCTTCTCGGCTCGGCTTACCTAAGCTTGGCCGACGTTAAACAACTGTTCAATGGAGCACAGAGAGCTGCTTTCCACTGCTTTCCACTGCTTTCCACTGCCTTACACTGCCTTACACTACTCTCGACTGCTCTCAACTGCTTTGCGTCTGGCTGCTGCTTCGTGTTATCGCGCAATAATAAGAAAATATAATAACCAGCAGCAATCATAATGATTTAGTTCCCTTTTTTGCAACCTGTTTTGGCGGTGGCGCGCCAGACGGGCGGCAAAAAGTGCCAGAAGAGCGAAAAGAGTGTGCTCGCTTTTGGCACTCTTTGCGCGCGGGAGCTAAGGGCCACTCTTCCATTGGCCCTTAGCTCGTCCAGACTTGGCTCGTCCGCAGCCAGTCTGCAGAGCTGCCCGAAAACTGTTCGAAAACTGCTTGAAAACTGCCATCGAACTGCCGCAGTCTCTTGCAGGTGGCAGAGCTGCAAAAGGGCCAAGCTTTTTCGCTCTTTTCGCGGCCCAAAGCTCGCCCAAAAACTCGCCCAAAACTCGCCCAAAGCTAGACCTTAGGGCCCGCCGAACGCGCAACAGGTCGACTGCTCTTTTGGGTGGCCCGAAAGGCCCAAAAGAGCAACAAAAAGAGCAACAGAGACACACTTGGGCGCCAATTGTTGTTGCCGGCCCAGAGCTGGTCTTCGGAACATGATGCGCCGCTCGCCACAGACAGTCTGCGTTGCCAGTTGGGCAATTCGGCGACAGTTTTCCACTGAGAATTCTCTTCACTTCCGGCGCGTTGAATTGGCCCTCCTTTTCGGCTCGCCAATGTTTGTCCTTCGCGGCTGCTTGGGAGCAGCTTGGGAAGGGCCAGAAGACGCGTCTGGTGGCAAAGAGGCGAGCCAGTTTGCGCGTGGGAGCGCCAGTCTTTGGGAGGCGCCCGCCAGATAGTTATGCGGCCAGAGAGTGTCTGCGTTGGAGACAGTCACTGGCAGAGGAGAGGCTGCAAAGGGAAGCCAAAGAGAGGCTAAGGGAGGGTGCAAAAAATGGGAAAAAGGCGAGCTAGTTTGTGGCCAATTTGCCAATTCAGTCACTTGTCGAATGTGAATTAATTAAGACGCCTGCGCTTCCTGTTTGCCTGTTGCTTTGGCCTCTGCTCACTCACTGGCTGGCTGGCTCGTGAGAGACAGAGAGACAGACTGTGGCTGGTGGTGCGCCGAAGCTTAGGGGTGACAGACTGAGAGTGGGGCTGTGAGCGCGCCAGAAGGCCAGACGTCTGGCTTGCTCTAAGCGCAGGCTGGCGGCTAACACGGGCGCTTAGGATGGGCCGCGAGTGAGCCAGAGGCAGAGACTGGGCGCGAGACAAGGAGGAACGCGCGCCAAACAGGCAGAGAGACAAGTTGTCAGAACGTGGGAATGTTCGCCCTTCCTTCTCCTCATCTTTTTCTGCGCGCCCACCTCCTCCCAGCCTTCTCAAGCGCCTTCTCTTCGAACGCACCAAATCCCCAACACACTCACAGCCAACTCGCCGCCAGACACACTCCTCACTGCCAGTTGTCTCTGCTGCTTTGCTGCTCTCTGCGCCCACTTCTTGCCAGCAGAAGTCTTCTGGCCAAGTGAAACTGGACACAGCAAGCGCAGAATGAGGAGGAGGAGGAAAAGTGGACACAAATCCACTCGATTGGCCAGCCTCAACTTTCCATAAAGCTCCCCAAAGTCAGAGACCAGTCAGTCCACTTTGCTGCTGGCGACAAAATGGCCAACTCGCACACACACTTCACGCCCACCACAAGCCGACTCGAGAGGACAAATCGGCTGCCAGCGGGCACTTGTTTGTCCTTTGCTGATCCTCCTGCGACGCGCTGGCTTCTCCTCTGCTCGTCCTAAGCGCCAGTCTGACCGCTCGAGACTGGCTCTTCGAGGAACGAGAGGCAGTCTCTGGTGCCGCTACTTTTGACGCACTCGGCGAGAGACGTGTGCTAACAAGTGCGGTCAGCGGCCACTGCGTCAAAAGTAGTGGCGCTCGGCTGACCGTCTCTCGGACGGCCTCTCGCGTCTTCCGGTTCGTCTAGACGCTTGGGGCAACTTTCCGTCTGGCGCCAGACAGTCCGAGCAAGCGGCCGGCCAGGGGGAAGCCTGTTGTGCGGGCGCCGAGGGCCGCCAGCGCGAGGAAACAATGTAGCCGTTTGTGCGCCTTTTCGGCTGCCTTTTAGCTGCGAACGAGCGAGTCAATGCACTTTGTCTGTGGGCGCTGGCGAGCGGGCCAGCTTAGGGCCGCTCGCACAACAACAACAGACGCAAACAGCGCTCCACTGCCACTGGAAGTGCGGCCCAAAAGGCACTTGCAGAGGCAGCCAGCCGAGCGCCGAGGACTAGGAGGAGGAGGCGAAGGAGGAAAAAGGAGCGAGAAATAAAAGTAAAAACAACGAACTGTTGGCGGAACGAGACGAGGAATGAGACGAGCCGCCGAATGAGGCGCAGACAAATGCAAATGCCTCCTCCAAGCGCCAGACACAAAGGCCGCCCGCCTGGCTGCAAGTGGGCGCCCTCAATGGTCTTCTGTGCTTGTGCGCGCCTCTGTCTCTTATCCTCCACAGTCTCCGGCCGGCCAGAGACTGTGGTCCGCCGGCGAGCCCATAAAGCGCCGCAGCCAGTGTGTCGCCAGCGCGTCGGGCCTTCGCTTTGCCGCTCGGCTGGCAAGGCGAGCAAATTAATTTATTATGATTGACGACACGGCAGAGTGCTGGCCGGGCAAAGTGGGCGCCATGAGGAAGCGTTGCAGCGAGCACCTGTTGAGGGCCGGCGCTTAGTGTTGGCGCAATGGGCCGAGCGCTTGACTGTGGCCCACTGCTTTGTGCTGCTTTGTGCGCTTAAATTCTGCAATTCGCGCACAGAACTGCGCTTGGAGTGCGCTTTTGGTGCGCCTGCAGTGCACTTTGCGGCGCAGTTCGGCGCAACAGTCGCGCGGCAGTCCTAAGCCGCGGCGGCTCATTGGACGCATTGGACGCAATGGACTCAGTGCTTTCAGTCTTTTCAGTGCTTCCAGTCTTTTCAGTGCTTTCAGTGCGCTCATTGGGCACGTTCGGCACATTCGACAGACCTAAGCGCGCGGCCGAACGCGAACAAAGTCGGGCCACAAGTGATACTTTGTTGCAAGTTGGCCGCCGCTCGTTGTTCGCTCGTTCGCCCAATCGTTCGCTCGCTTTGCCTGTGCACTGTGCGTGCTTTGCTCCTCTGCAGCAGAGGAAGCAGTTGCGCTCACGCAAACGCGAGCGAAATGCCTCCGCCTTTGGCGCGCGCCGCACCTTAGGCTCGGCGCGCACGGCCCACCAGCGGCGGCGACTGGCCCACTTCGCGCAACTGGTCCTCTGGGCGCCCACTCGCCGCGGCAGAAGGCGCGTCATCTGTCGCGCACTCGGCAGGCAGTCTTCGAGCAACTGGCGCCAGTCCCCCTGAGCTAAGGTGCTCTAAGGTGCGCCCTCAGAGCGGCAGCGACAAGTTTCGCCGCATTCCATTCCTCCTCATTGCAAACGGGGGCCCCAAAGCGGAAAAGGAAACGCCGGAAGGCGTCGAGCAGTGGCCAGAAAGCGTCAGACAGTAGCTGGAGAGCGGCCCGCATTTGCACCAGACGCGCGACAGCTGGCCACTGGAATGCGGAAGCGCCACGCGTCTGCACGTGTTGCCGCGCAATGGGCGCACCTGGACGCGTCTGGCGGGCAGCCAGCTGGCCGCTTCGCCACATTCCTGGGCCTGGGGGCGCCACTGAGGCTTGGGGGGCGCTTAGGAGTGGCAGAGAGCAAGATGTAAGCTGCAGAGAGCAGAGAAAGCTGCAGACCGAAAGGAAAGCTGCAGGGGAGCCCGCCTTCAACGCGCCTGAGGTGCGGCGGCTAAGGGGCGGCTGAGTTTCCAGCGGCCAGTGGTTCGCCGGCGCTTGGAGCTTGCGACTTGAGGCTTGGGCTTGGGGCTGAGCTCGGGCTTGGAGTCGGACTTGGACTTGGACTTGGCAGTGCTTAGCTTGTGCCAGTCTGGCGCCATTAGTTGCGAGGTGAGCGTGAGCACTGGCAGCCCTTAGCTCAGGCGAGCAGCTCGGCGCGGCTCGTTGCGCGGCTCTGCCGGCGCCGCCTCTGCACGGGCGGCCGCTGAGACCTTGAACTCAGTTTGCCTTGTGGAGGCTACGTGCGCGCGAGTCCAAAGGCTTGAGCTGGGCCGCCGCGAGCACTTGAGCCGCGCCGCCCGGCCAGCCCTTAGCTCTGGCGCGACCTCCCCCCCACTTTTTCCCCCGCGCGCCGCCTGGGCCGCCCTTAGAGCGCCCTCAGTGCTCGCTGAGGCTCGTTAGGGCGGCCGCAGAGAGTTGTGCGCGCGCCAGCAGCAGCAGCCAGTGCAAGTAGGCGGCCCAAAGGCACGCACTGCGCCGCGTACGTGCCGCCACTGCTTGGCGCGCCGTTTGCATGAATTAGTGCGCCCCAGAGTGCACTCTTCCGCCATCTAAAGCGCACTATTTTGTGCAAGGCGCGCCCGCCGACGGCCTTGCCCAAAGGGGCGCACTAAACTCAACTGCCAGCCGGCAGACAGACGCGAACCTTGACATTGAACGGGGTCAACTGCTGGCGCCACTAACAAGTCGTCCAGGCCGCTGCTAACCCGCGCACTCTGCCGCTCTAGCTCTAACTCTCCAACTCTAACTCTAAGGCTCGCCCTCCTGCACTAACGCCAAGCCAAGCCAACCGAAGCGCCGCCCAGCCCGCCGCCAAGGGCGCCCCCCGCGCCCCCCAGACTGCGCGCCTCGCTCCAGGCTCCCCCCAAGGGTCGGCGGGATGGCTTAGGAGTGGAATTGGTTAGCTGGCGGCCAGCGCGCGCCCCCAACTCGCCTCCAGAGTGTCCGATAATGGGCGGCCACAGACTGGGGGCGCGCCCTAAGTGCCGGCCGGCGAGCGTGAACTGCCAAGAGCTGCCTAGAGCTGCACACTCTCGCTGCTTAGGGCGCGCGCTCGTTGCCTGGAAACGGGCCACCTCGCGGGCCCACACACGCAGACTGTCTGGCGCTGTTTCCAGAGCGACCAACTGGGAAGCCATAGGAAGCCTCTTCGCCAATTGGGCGCACAATCTGCGCCCACAGACAGTCTGCGGCCGCACACAGTCTGCGCCACTCACACACAGCACTCCACTGGGCCCTTTGGTCACGGGCCGCAGACTGTCTGCGGCCCAAGTGCACTGGCCTGGCGCTCAACTGTGTCCGCGCGCAACGCAGACTGTCTGCGCCGGCGAGCCGCTAACAGTCTGCGGCAAGTCGCCCAAAAGCCGCCCGCAAATTGCCCAAAAGCCGCCCGCACCTTAGCTCAGGCTCGCGGGCGGCAATTCGCAAATCGCACTCCACGCAGACTTGTTGCAGTCTGCGAGGCGCCCACTGCGAACCGGAAGTGGCGCGAAAAACTGCAAAGAATTGGGCGCATTTTCGAGCTGTTTTCGTGCCATTTTCGAGCGAGAAAGTCGCCGCTTTTGCATTCGCCTTTGCAGACTGTCTTTCTGTTGCCGAAGACAGTCTGCGGCCAAAGACTGTCTGCGGAGAACAGTCTTTGGGGGCCAAGTTTGTTTGGCGAAAGTGGAGAAAGTGGAGAGAAGAACTGGTGGCACTTTGGGGCTGCTTTCTGCGCGCCAGAGACTAGCTGCTGTCTGCGCGCCGCAGTCTGCTCGTTGCAGCTAGTCTCTGGCTGCCCAAAAGGAGAAGAAGCTGGCCCGTTTTTGGACACTCAACTTGGGCCGCAGACTGTCTGTCGTCTGGCCGTTAATTGAGTTGTGAAATTGATGATTGATTGAGCGCGTCTGCAAGTTTGGCACATTTCTGGCACAGTTCTCCACTTGTGCTCACTACTTTGCGCTTGTTGCTTCTTCTGCTTCTTGTGCAGTTGAGTCAGTTTGTGGCAGTTTGTGGCAGTTTGTGGCCACAATTGGACGCAATTGGTTGCAATTCGTCGCCGCAAACCACTGCAAGTCATTGGGACTGATTGCGGCCGATCGCAGTTGGCAGTTGGGCGCAGCTTGCAACTGTTGGCAACTGCAAGCAACTGTAGCTCGTCCTTAGCCGCCGTCTGGGCGTGGCGGCCGCAAAGCTAAGGAGGCGCCCAGAGACTGTCTGTGGGCCCACGAGGTGCGTGTGGCCGGCCGCAGTTCAGCCAGTTGGGCAGGCGCCTCGAGGTTGAGGGGCCCTGAGCTTAGGTTTGGTTGTGGTGGAAAAATGGAAATGGAAATGGAAATGGGAAATGGAATTGCGAACTTGGCGAATTTCGAGTTGCGAACTGAGAATTGCGAGCTGCGAGCTGCGAATTTAGAATTGAGAATTGAGAATTGGGAAAAGCTGAGAATTGCGAGCTGCCAATTGCGAGCTGCGAGCTCCAAAGTGAGACTGCGAGTCGCCATTTGCAATTTGCGCACATTCGCCACTGAAACTTTGGCTTCTGTGCGGCAGACAGTCTGCGGGAAGTGGCGCACAGTTTCACTCGACTGCTCAGAAATGGCCGCTCGCAGTTCGGCCTCTGCAACTTCTGGACCTTTTGGGCCGCAGTTGAAACACGCCCAAAGGGCCTCCTCGCCACTGGGCCCCCAAAGGAGTGCAAAGGGGCCACCCAAAGTGTGCCAGCCGGCCGTGCGTGCTCTTTGCCTGGCTGGCTGGCTGGCCGAAAAGACACAAATCGGCGATGATTTTCCACTCGGCCATTAATTGCCGCCAGAAGTGGGCCCCGATCGATCGGCTGGGCTCGGGTGGCAGTTGGAGGTGGAGGAGGAGCTCTGGGGAGACGGAAAGAGGTGAAAAAGTTGGCCAAAGGTGACCGAGTTGGCGGGGCTGAAAAGCAGAGTTGTGCTTGCAGCTTACAGCAAGTTGTGCTTGGGGCAAGTTGTGCTTGGGGCGAGCAGTGTTGCAGTATCGCTCCTACAGTGCGTCCCAAAATATGGTCATCGCTTTCCCCCACTCTTGCGCTGCGGGACGCGGTACATGCGCCCGCGCTGCTTCGATGCGGGCCGAGAGCCGGCTCACGGCGGCACCGACTCCAGTATCTCCCAATGGGAGTGGCGCTGTCGTTTCGGGCGCGCCAGCGCACGGCCCGCAAAACGCGTCTTTGTTTTGGCCACCTTTTTGGGACGCACTGTAAGCTGCGGGAGTTTGCAAACTGCGAGCTGCAAACTGCAAACTGCCACGAGGACAGTCTGCGGCCAGAGCTGAGCTTGCGGCGCGCTCGAAGCAGCCCTAAAGCTGCTCGCGATCCGCCAAAAGTATGATTACAAATTCGCGTGCAACTCAACGAAGAAATGTAACCATACTTTCGGCGCACATTCCAAAGGGCTTTCCCTTCGCAAAGGCCGCTCAGACTGGGCCCACAAGCAGAGAACAAGTGCACAAAGCCACTGTTTGCCGCCAAAGCTCAGCCCGAAAGCTCAGCCTGAAAGCTCAGCCCAAAAGCGACACACAAGAACAGTGAACGGCCACTGAGAGCAAACAAACGATCCGGTTCTCGCGCGCCGCACAGAGAGCCAAACAGTTGGTCTGTAGCTTAAAGTGAAACTGCAATCATAATCATAATTAGCGCAGACGCTTTTCCAGATTGATGGCCGCCTTTTGTGTGTTTGTCGTGCGGGCGTGTTTCCCTTAGCGGCGGCAAAACAAACTGCACCAAAGGAGTGGGCGCCTCTCAGTGTGTGTGTGTGTGTCTTTTTGTCTGTGTGTCTTTTCCTCTTTTCGTCTGGCTGTTTGTGCGTGTCTTTGCTTGGCCGCCAGACACTGTCTCTGGCTCGATGTTGGGCCGATCGGAATTGCCATCGATCAGCCATCGATAAGCAATGAGCGCAACAGACTTCGGCTGCCTCTTTTTGGCTCTGCTTTATGTTTTATGTTCAACGCTTTATGCTTTTTGCTCTCTGCTTTCTGCTCTTCCCTCAACACTGAACACTAAACACTCTTCACTCAACAGACACTAGCTCACGCACTTCGATGGCCCATTTGCGGCCCAATAGTGCACCTCAGCGGCTGCATTATTGCGCATTATTGGCCCTTTGGAGCTGCATTATTGGGCATTATTGGCGAGCTCTTTTGGCGAGCTCTTTCACAGGCGGCTGCTCTTTGGGGCCGCGCTGGTCGAATTTCAATCATCCGGCAGGCAAGCAAATGGGGGCAGAGGGCCAGTGCGTCTTTGGCTTTTGCTTTGCGCTTGCCTTTGCCCTTAGCCGTGCGGCAACTCTTTGGGCCCTAAGGAGAGAGGCTTGCAGCTAGCAGTCGTCGACGAGCTAGACAGTGGCTGCCAGACGGCCAGACAGACGAGCAGCTCCTTGCCAATCGCACGAGACAGAGAGAGAGAGTCTCTTTCAGTGCAGCTTCCAAGCTCGGCCAGCTCCAGTTGCTAGAGAGAAGAGCCAACAACTGGCGCACTTTGGGGGCCACTTTGCGGGCCAACAAAGTGACTCATCAGCTCTTTTGGGAGCAACAAAAAGGAGTCTGCTTGGCGGAGTATGATTGCAATCGCAGAGAGTCTCTGACTGCTCGCTGCTTACTGCTCGCTGCTCAATGCTAGTTGCTGGCTGAATTGCAACCAACTGGCCCAATTGGGCCGCCTGCTCGAGTTTGCCGCCCACTGTCTCGCGGCTAAGCTCGACCGGCGAGAGAACAACAAGTGGCGCTAGAGACTAGAGCTAGAGGCTAGAGAGCGCGCGCTTGGTGCCGCGTCACACAGAGTGTTGCAACTTGCCAGTCCTTAGCTGCGCCCTTAGCTCCGTTTTTTTGTTTTCTTTCCCACAAGCCCAAATGCAGACGAGCCAACGGGCGAAAGGCCGACAAAAGTCCGCAGAATAACGCCTGTCACTTGCCGCCACAGACTGTCTGCGGCCGAAAACAAACTGCCCCCAAAGACTCTCCTCTGGCCTTCTTTGCGCTTCTTTGCGGGCTTCTTAAATCCGCGGGTTGCCACGCCCACTTGCTTCAAATGAGCCACGCCCCTTTTGGTTCAGTAGTTTTGTTTCTATCAAACAAATCTCTCTGCGATTTGTTTGATCTTTCCTCTTTGGATTGATTGCGGCAACTGTTGCTTCTGCACTTGGGCTAAGCTGGTTGCTAGAGATTGGTTTAAATCGGTTTAAATTGGTCAAAGTTTGTTCAAGTTTGGGAGAATTTGGGAGAAATTGGCCAGATTTCTGCTCCAAAAACCAAGTGGACGCTCAGAAATGCGAACTGAAAAGTGCAAACTGCAACATGCAAATCGATTCGCTTTTGGGCGGCCGCAAACTAATTAAAGTGCAGCTCGCGCGGCCAGTGGTTAGCTGCAATCTCGGGCGGCCAGTTGCCAGTTGCCAGTTCTGAGCTCAAGATTCAGCTCCGAGTGGGCCGCTCGCTTGGAGGCCAGAGAAGTGTGGAGGAAGAGCAGTGAGAGAGAATGGAGAAAAGTTTGGGGAAAACAGAAGGCTAATGAAGCGGCGCGATGACAAGCGGCGTCAAGATTAATGATTGGCGACTTTGGGCGGCGAGTGGGCACAAGTCAGGCTTATTTGCAGCTCCAGAGACTGTTGTGGGCGCGCTCCACAGACTGTGTTCGGACACAGACAGAGAGTCCAACGTTTGAGCGCCGGAGCTTAGGGCCGGCTGGTTCGTGTTGGTTTTGGTTTTTGGGGCGAAAATAAGGCAAAAATAAGGCGAAAATGCAGCAGAAATGTGCTTCAACTGGAGACCTCTGGGCCAAATTGTTGCACGTCGCGCGCGAGATGAAACAGTTCTGAGCGGCGCAAGTGTGTTTGTGCCTTCTCGTTGAGCTGAGGCGAGTTGAGAGTGGCCCTAAGAAGCAAAAAGGGAGCCAAAATGAGCAGAAATTGAGCCGAAATTTGGTGGAAGTTGTGCGAAAAGCGAGCGAGACTGCTCCAAAGAGACAGAGACAAGCTCCGTTTGGCGAGAACAAGCAAGAATGATGCAATTTTCTCCAAAACAGAAGCTGCCAGAAGTGCGCTTTTGGAGCTGAAACATCTCGCAAATAACTCACATTTCTCTCCAGTTCTGCAGACTGTTCACAGCAGAGAGCATTCTGTGAACAGTTGCCCCAAAGACAACTGTGTGCAACTGTTGCGAAGAAGTCGCCCTTTCTCTTTGCCCTTCTTGTTCCACGCGGCTTCAGTTTCCTGTTGGGTAACTGAAGCCGCTTGGAGTTAGAGCAAAGCAGAGCAAAGCAGAGCAAAGCAACGCACAAAGACGTGCTCGTTCCAATGGAGCTCGTTTAGTTTTGGGCGAAAACTTGGGCCCAATTGCTGCCTTTGGGCCTGTTGCTTTGCTTTGGGGCGCTTCTTTTGCCCCAAAAGCGAAACTGGAAAAGGAACAAAACTTTGGCCCAAAGTTTGAATCGTGTGAACTTGAGTGGCGAGCGAGTGAGCGAGATGCACAACTGCCTGACCTAAGGAGCGCCCTAAGGAGCCAGAAGAGACTGCGAGAAGGAAAACTGGACGACAGTTTGAGGTTTGCGACCAGCTTTGGGCGCTCTCGACAGGCAACACAATGATGCTCATCCTGTTCATTTGCCAAAGAGAACTTCTTCTCTTTCCTTTTTTCTTTCTGCTTTTCTCTTTTTGCCTTTTCCCTTTTTCTTCGCTCTTTGCGCTCTGCTTCTGATGCTCCACAAGAAGAGCCTCAAAGAAAACCTCTTCCTCTTTGCTCGCCGGCGACCTAGTGTCTGGGAGAATTTGGGCAAGAAAAAAGAACATGGAAAAGTTTTGCATACTTTTTTGCTGGCGAATTTTGGAAAATTGTCGAATTTTGGCCCAATTTTGGTCCAATTTTGGCCCAATTTTGCAAGACTTGGCGCAAAAATGCGCCCAATTCCAAGCAAATTTCCGCAAATTCCTGCGAATTTCCGCGCGATTTTCGTCAAATGCAACGCGCAAGCTTTGCTCTAATCAGTCGAGGTGAAAAGTATCCAAAATTCGTGCGAGTTTGTGCAACTTTTCGATGCTTTTTGTTTGTTTTATTGCAGAAATTCCGCGAAATGGACACTTGCTAAACAGACACTTCCTGGCCCTAATTTGCACCCAAAGGTCAACGGCAGACAGACAACAACCAATGTCTAGCCGCCCTAAGCTAAGCTGCCAAGCTTGGCCTAGCTAGACAAGCTCAGAGCTCGACCAGTTTGACCACGCGCACTGATTGCGGTTCCACCAGAAGCTCGAGCTCGCCTCTCAGATCAGCTTTGCCAAGCGAGGCGCCTCCCTGAATGAGGTCGACCAGTTGGAAGGAGCCCCAGTCTTCAGTCTCTCGCTGCTGCTCCTTAGCTTCGCGCTGCTGCTCCTCAGCTGAGGGCGCGTCCACCAGACCCAAACGCAGCCAGTCAATTGGCGCTCCTTTGCCCTTTTTCTCCTGCTTCTCTTTGCGCGCCAACCTCCTAAGACACTCGCTCGCCTTAATCCACACAACCTCCTCACTCTTTTCGCCTTCTCCTTTTCCCCCAGACCAAGACGAAGACGAGGACTCTCCTTCGGCGCCTCCACTTGCACTTCCGGTTCCGCTTGAACTTCCGGTTTGGTTCAGTTGGGCCAAGTTTGCGCTCAGCTTTAGCTTGTCGGCCGACACAAAGTTGACTGCCTCGCGCTGGTTGCGAGCAGCTGCCTTGATTGGAGCGCCGGCCAGCAAGTCTCTCAGGTTGAATGACACCTGAGAATTGGGATTTCAGAAGGTTTTTGCAGACAGTCAACGTTTGCAGAACGTCCAAAGCAGAAGGTTGCCACCCATTTGGGTTCATCGATTTGGGTTCAAACGAATTCGGATTCGCATGAGTCATTAGGCGACGTTTGGCGCCAGTTTTGGGCGAGTTTTGGTTGGTTTTGAGTGGTTTTAGGCAGTTTTAGGCGGTTTTTAATCAGTTTTAGGCAGTTTTTAAGCAGTTTTAGGCAGTTTCAGACAGTTTCAGACAGTTTGCCGCAAGGTTTTCCCAGAAGAGAAGGATTGGCGCCGGTGGAATGCGGCCGATTTGGAATGAAGGTTGTTTGTTTGTTTCGTTAGTTGCTATTCTTCAGAGTTGAGGAGCAGCTTAGCTTTTGAGCTGCTTGGCTGTTGGACGACTCGAAAGCAAAAAGTGAGCAGCTGAGAGGCCGCAAAGTGGAAGCAAAAGTGAAAGCAAATGGAAAAATGGAGAAATGGAAGAATAAGAAGAAGAAGAAAAATAGGAAAATGAGGAAATGAGGAAATGGAAATGAGCAAATGGGCGCTTTGTGCGTGTTTGGCATTGAGTTGAGCGCACAGTCGACCCTTAGGAGCGGCCCAAGAAGTGCGGCCCAAAGGATTAAGCGGCCGCGGCTAAGGGTCGGCCAAAGCTAAGGGTCGCCCGCAGCTTGCAGGCCGCCTTTTGGCGCGCACTTTGCGCCCGTCAACAAGTGATTGAACTTTGGGCCAACGGTTTCACTTGGACACTTGGAGCTAACTTGGCTCTTCTCTCGGACCTAAGGGCCAATTTCAGAATTCAAAATTCGAAGTTCGAAGTTCGAAATTCAAAATTCGAAATTTCGCCCAACTTTTGACGCACTTCTTCTCCTTCTTTCTCCTTCTCTCTACTCTTCCTGCTCGCCACTCGCCACCTTAGGTCCATTGAGCCAGTGGAAAGTACCGCAGCTCGTCTCTGGCGCAGTCAACAAAGCTCAGTCGAAGCTAAGCTCACCTTTTCGAAGACTCCTTCTCGCAACGAGCAGAAAACTCCAAACGGAGCTCGAGCGGCAAATGTGGGCGGCCCTTAGGACTGGCGATCCATTGGGAGGGCCCATTGTGGTTTGAGGCGCGAGGAAGTTCGGCTGGACACGCTTAGCTCTGGGCGTTGAGTGGGGAATTTGCAGTGTTCGAATAAGGCAAAACAAATGTCCGACTTGCAGAGAGAAGCTTCGAGTGGGCGCCCAAAGGATTTGCGGCCACTCTTTGGGCCTTTTTGGTCTGCGCGAGAGGCAGAAAGAGGCAAAGAGAGGCAGAAAGAGGCAGAGAGGCGGCCTTGCGTCGCTCACAAGGGCCGGCCCGCCGCACACAGTCTGCGGCGTTTTGGGCCAACAGTGCAGCATTGGAGCAGCATTGAGGCAGCACAGCAGCACAGCAGCACAAGAGCACAAAAGGCAGAAAGGCGCAAAGGCAAAGCAGCAAGAGCAAGAAGCGCCGCGCCCACTTTGGAGCAGCTTTGGGCGCGCTTTGGGCTCGCCGTTCCAGATTCCACACTTTGCACGCGCACTGACCACTCGCCGCCCCAGACTGACCGCTCGGGGCTGCTCTTAGTGCGCTGGATGGTCACTGATGGTCGCTGATGGTCGCGTCTCATTGGCGTGGGGCCCAAATCGAAGCTGAGGGCGCGCTGAATATTCATTGGCTGGGCCAATTTCTCACGCCTCAGCGCCGCTCGGCCAAGTGGCTCTCGGAGGGGCCGCAGCCTAGGGCTGGCGCTCAGAATGGAGCTCATTGAATTTTGCGCCCACGAACCAAAAACTGCCAGCCGCAAACTGCAAACTAGGCAGACCCAAATGTGCACTAAACGTGCGCTAAATAAGCGCTAAATGTGCACTAAATGCGCACCCAATTCGCACAGTTCGCTCGCCAAAGAAGCCAAAGCCAAAGAGGAACTTCCGGCGAGCTTGCGGGTGGCCAGGAAGCAAAAATGGTGCGCCAATTTGGGCCGGAAATTGGAAATTGGAGCCCAAGTGGGCATCTAAACGGTAAAAGATGCAGTAACGCGCCCACACTTACCTTGCGTTTGTTGCCCAAGGTGGCCCGGTTCAAGTAGAGCACCACGAAGGAGGGACAGCCACTCTTGGCGCTCACTGGCTCCACCGGTTTCACGAAGGCCTGCAGCTCGTTGTTGGAGCCAGTCTGGGCCACCAGCTGGCCGAACACGCCCAGCCGATCTTGGTCCACCTCGATCAGCTGCTTGTGTTTCAGAATTTGCCCAAACTCTGCCTTGAGGGAGCGCAAATCGGTGCTCATGAACAGGGGCGCCGACCAGACACACCAGAGGGCCATTTGGGCCAGAGCTTGGCTCTTGCTGAGGCCAAAGTTGCCCACAACCAGCTGGTCGGGGTCGAACCAGTGGCCAGGTCCTGATGTTTGGTTGATTTTCCGTGAATTTCGGGGTTTTTTGGGTGAAATTTGGGGCAATTTTGAGATTTTTGGGGTTTTCCAGGAAATTGTCCAAGTTTGCCCAGATTTTTGTTTACGTTTTCAGTGCGATCATTTTGCATTCATTTGGGAGGTTTTACTCTGTTAGACACCAAGTATTTCGCTCTAACTGGTTGCATTTGGCGAGCGGCTCGAGAGGAAGCCATCAGGAGGGCAGAAGAGCGTGGAATTGGTCGAGAAATGGGGAAAAAGGCCGAAATTTGAGGACTTCAGGAGTTAAAGTTGACCAAATCAGGCCTCAAGTTGGCCAAATAGGAAGAGGCGGGCCAGAGTGTGTCTACTAAGAGGTGGCCAGTGGGAGTTTTGAACAATTGTTTGGGCTCAAGAATTGCTGGGAGGCGAGCGGGAGCATTGCACTTTGCGCAAGGAAAGCGGCAAGGAAAGTGGAAAGTGGCCCGAAGCTTGTCTGTGGCGGCGGCTAAGCAGTGGCGCGCACACGAGCAGCTCGCTGGCAGCAAAGCGTCGCGGCTCAGCTCATTTGGGTGCTCATTTAGTGAGCTAATTTGTGTGCGTGGATTTGTTTTCGCGCCCAAGCTGCTTGGGCGAGCATTGTGCTCTTGGCTCCAACTAATTGGCGTGCAGCCTCCGCAGACTAGCTCACTCACTGACTAGCTCACTTGCTCTCTCTCTCTCTCGCTTGACTCTCACTTCTCCAACGAGGAAGTGGCGCGCTGGGGGCCAATTTGGGGCCCACATTGCGCCGGAACAATGCAAGAGGCAGCTCGGCGGCGGCCCCAATCTGCGCGAGGTGACAGATCAATCAAGATGGGCCAGTTTCCAGTTTGTTGTGTGCAGTTTATCGTTTGGCATATTTGCTCTTTGGGCCAGAGACTAGCTGCGGAGGCTTGTCACTGGCTGCAATGAACTGCTGGCTGGCCAGTGGTCTCGCTGTTGAATAAAGTTGTGGCAAGTTGGCTAGTTGATCGAGGGAGGCAATTGGGCGCAAGTGTGGCTGCCAAATTGCGCCAATGGAGGAGGCAAAACGGTGGCCAAAGTGGACGAGTGTCAATTTGTTTTCCACTTTCAGCGCCACATCATAATGAACTTTTGGCCGCAGCTAAGCTGTCACTCTTTTTGCTCTGCTTGAGCTTGTTCTGCACCCCCGACGCTTGTCTGCAGCCTAATCTGGCCAAAGACAATGGTCTGCGAGCGGCCCTTTGCTTTGGTGCATTTGTGTGCCGCATTTGTGCCAGCGAACACTTGGCTGAAAAGTGGGCTGGAAAAAGTGCACTGGAAAGTGTGCTCTGCATAGTGCAGCTTTGAGTGCGCTTTTCAGCGAACTTTTGGCCGGCGAAAAAGTGAAGAAAAGTGCAGTTTTGCAGCGAAAAGTGAAAAGTGCAGAGTGGAAAGTGGGAAATGCGCGCCCGAAGACTGTGGTCGGCCAGCGACTGGCACTGGTCCAGCGAGTTGAGGAAGCGGTAAAGAGTGCGCGCCTGTCAACTGTTGGCCGAAGACTAGCTTTGGCCAGAGACTTGCTCGTGTGAGACTGCAGCTCGCAAGCGTCACGATGACGAGGGGCCACATGCGCCCGTTTGGGCCCCAAAAAGTTGGCTTCCTTCTGGGCAGCTAAGCTGCGTTGTAAGCACACACTCTGCACACAAAACACAATGATTGGCGACACGCAAGCTCAAAGCGAGAGAGAGAGAGACAGAGACCTGCTCACAGAAGCTGCTTGAAGAGGGGCGCATTTTTCAACAAACTCCCACAACAAAGCACGCGGCAACTGAGCAAACCAGCCTGCACACAATCGAGGCTCGTGAATGGGCCCAAACGGAAGCTGACGGCTGCTGTCAGACGGCGGCTCAGCTGCGGCCCAGTCGGCTTGCGAGTGGGGCGCGCATGTGGCCGCCGGAGACAGTCCGCGGCGAGTGAGTGACCCGCGCGAACACTCGCTCCTGTTGACAGACTTGGGGGCCAATTTGGAGCCCGAGAGCTTGCGGCCAAGACTGACTGACTGACTGTTGTGAGACGCTTGTGAGAGGCAAACAGTGCAATCGCAGACTAGCCCAAATGCCCGAATGCCCAAATGCTGAAATGCCAGAAAATGGCACAAAATAGCACAAAATGGCACAAAATGGCACAAAATGCCAAAAGGACGAAATGCCGAAACGCCAAAATGCTTGAATCGCCGGCAGCTTCATTTCGCTCGCCCACTGGCCAACTGCTCGACGCGGCGCCAATTAATTTCTCAATTCATTAGCCGCCAGTCAATTAGTTGGGCCGCCCTTTCGTCGCGTCGGCGCCCACAAGTCAGCCTGTTTGGAAGCTCTGCAATCTCTGCAAAGTCGGAAGGAGCGGGGGGCGAGCGGGCGGCGCTGAACGGGCGGAAGGTGGCGACTGCTCGGCTGAAGAGCCGGCCAAGAGCCGCCTGAGAGCTGCGACGAGGCCCCCTCCTGAGGGCGACTTGTTGCGCGCGCTTCTTTCGCGCCAAAAGCGGCCCAAAGGCGAGCCCAGCGGGGCGGCCTCAGGAGGTGGGCGGACGCGCGAGCCACGCCCACCCGTTGGGTGCGGGCGGCTGCGTGCGGGCGCGCAGTGAGCGAACGCGAGTTTGTGTGCGGGAGGGCCCGCGCGGAGCGAATGAGGCGGCGCTTGAGTGCCGAGCGGCGCGGGCCGAAAGGGGAGGAAAAGGACGCTTCTGGCGCTCGTTGGGGCCGATTTGGCCGCCCCACTCAGTGTCTGGGGCGGCCCAAGTTCAGACGAGGCTCGAGGAGCGCGCCCAGAGCGCAGCAGCCCCACTTGCAAGCCCGAGGGCGGCCCGCAAATCGAGTGGGCGGCTCTCAGAAAGAGGCGAAGGATAGCGAAGACTCCCCTTCGCAACGAGCACAACTGCCTCTCCTTGTGTGCCGCTCGCTCGTGTGCCTCCTTTGAGCCTCCACTCTGCCTGCACTTTCGCGCACTGGCCGCTCGGCTCGATCTGGAGCACTGGCCCAACGGAACGGCAAAGCAGTCCACCTTTTGGCCCTTCGCCTTTTCGCCTTTCGCCCGTTTGGAGCTCGACTTTTGGCGCATTTTCGCCACTTTTCAGCTCGCTTCTCCTCGCTTCTCGCCGCAAGCTCGCCAGCCGCAAGCCGCCGGCCCAAAATAGTGCCACACGCGCCACTCTGCCCCAGCAGACAGTCTCCGGCTCGAGCGGGGCCGCAGACTGTCCCCGCTGGCTCGCCAATGATAAATCACCGGCCGCCGATCGTCTATCGGCCGTCTCGCCGGCCGAGACGCGCCCACACGAGCCCGCAACTGGACCTGAGCGCGACTGGCCCGCAGGAAGCCTCTGGCCATTGCGGCGCCCAGTCTGCGGCGCCCAGTCTGCGGCCGCTCACTGTGTCCGATCGCGAGTCTCTTTGCGCGACTGTCTGTCTGTGTGTGCGCGTGTCTGTCTGTGTGTCCAAATGGCGGCCAAATGAGACAGTTTGGGCCGAGACGCGCCCCATCGCGCGACACACAGTCTCCGGCCGAGAAGCTGCTCCACCAGGACCACTTCCAGCCACTCGCTTGGGGCTAGTCTCTGCCCCAAGCGTTAAATGGGCGGCCAAGTTGGACGCGAAAGTGAGCGAGCTAATTTGAGGAAACTTTTACGAGCTCCAAATCTTTTCTCCTTCGCGCTTCACGAGGCTTCACTGAGCCTCTTCAGTGAGCTTCTTTGGGCCGCATTTGGACGAGCTGGCCCTCAGTTGAACGGCTCGCCAGTTTACGGCACGCAGTCCACGCAAAACTGTCTCCTTCTTCCTTGCCAGCTCCTCTTCTAAAGCTCACTGCTCGCGAATACTTGCCCACTTTGGCGCCAACTCTGCGCCAACTCTGCTCCTAGTCTGAGACAACTCTGTGCCAAGTCTGTGCCAGCTCGGCGCCCGGCGGACAGTCTGCGGCGGACTCTCCTCTGCTCCTTCGCGCGCCCCTTCGAACGGGCGGCGGCCCAAATGTCGCCCGTTCCGAGCTCCAAGCCTCAAGCTCGCCCGTCTCGACCTCTGACGCATCGCTGACGCCAACTTTGCCCAGCGCCGCACACACTCTCCTGCCTCTGTCGCCCTCCTAAGCTGCGGCGAGGCAACAATTTGGACGCGTTTTGCGCAAATTCGGGACCTCGGGCGGACACGCCCCCTTATTTTTGACGTGGGTGGAGCCGCGGGAGTGCCCGCGGGCGGCGAACTGTCGCACGTTTGCGCACAGTTCGTTCGGGCGCGGCGGGCGCGCGGCATGAGCGAGCAGGTGGGCGGCACGGGAAGCCCGACGGGCGGGCAAAAACTCACTTGGAATGGCGCTGCAGTTTTGCTCGCAGTGCTCGCAGTCGGCCGAGCGCGAGCACTTGGCCACCGCGCGTCCAGCTCCACTTGGGCCCATCTCTCAGCCCAAGTGGAGCGGCCGGGAATGCGATTCAGTAAATCAACTCGTGACACTTGTTGCGGCGCGCCGCTCGTATCAAATTGAATAATCATCCCAGATGGCCGCGAGATGAGCCTGGTCCCAGTTGCGAGTCTGCTGCTCTGTTGCGGCCTTTTGCAGTGAGACCTTTGAGAGCAGTGAGAGCAGTGAGACAAGTGCCATCCAGACGAGGCCACAGATTGGGCAGGTGGAAGTGGAAATTGAGAGGCGGACTTGGTGCGGCGCTGGCAGAGGTTTTGGCGTGCAAGCAGCGTCATGCAGTTGCAGCAGTGGCCAGCCAGCCAGCCAGACACGGGCCAAGTGGAGAGAGTGAAGTCGGCGCTTGGGTGGAGTTGCGGCCACTTGCGGTGTGTGTGGGCGAGCTGTGGCGCACTAACCTGCTTGATACTGTGTGCCGGCCATCATGGGCCGACATTGACCTCCAAGTGATCGGCTGGCACTGATAGGGGCGCATTCTTGGCCGCTGCACTGGGCCAGAGTCTGCGGGTCTGCGGGCCGACCTAGAGGCAGGCCGCGCTGTGTGTGCTGCTGCTATTCGACAAGCAGCACAGACAGAGGCCGGCCCAAGCGGCGCCTAATCCGCGCCAGGCCGACATTGTGGGCCGCGCGCACACCTCGCAGAAGTGGGTTGACAATTTTGGCGCATTAGTTGAGGCCAATCGGGCGGAGAATGCGGGCTGTGCTCTCGGCCGGCCTTGAGCGAACTTGTTGCTTTGCGCGGCTCAGCAGTGGCGCGTGCGAGCCGGCGAACTTTGGCCAACTTTGGTCTGCAGGTGCTTGGCAGCGGCGGGCCAGAAGCTGCGGAGCGAACTGTGTGAGAGGGAAAGATTCGCCGCTGGTAAGCATGCGGGCTCAGTGCGGCCGCAGTGTGAACCCGGCCCGCTGCAAATGCCACTGCCTCGGGCGGCCGAGCTGAGCTTCGATCGCAGCACCGAAGGTCGCGCTCTGGTGCCATTTATGGCCCCAACGAGCACGCACCAGTGGCCCAATGGGGGCAGAGAGTGGCTGCACAGTGCACAGTGCACAGTGCACAGTGCTCAGTGCACAGAGAGAGCAGGGCCAGCGAACCCAAAGAGCGGCGCGCGCACTAGTATCTGGGCCGAGCCGGCGGCAGTGGGCCAGCCATTGGGCCATAACGCAAGGACAAACAGAGAGCGAGAGAGAGTGGCGAATAAATAGGCGCGCGATAAGATCTCCCTAATTGTTGCTCCGAGCTAGTCGTCCGCCGCCGTACAGAGACAGAGAGAGAGAGCTGCTCGCGTCCGATTCGGCCAATTCGGTCCGATTGGGCTCAATTGGGCTCACTTCAGTTCGCTTCAGTTTAGTTTAGTTCAGTTTAGTTCACTTAAGCTCACTTTAGTTCGCTGCTCGGCCACTGAAGAGCCCTTCATCAGCAGTGGCCAATGGAGATAATGCGCCACAGAGAGAGAGGAGGCAGACGATTGGGGTGTTTGCAAAGCGGCCACCAGACAGTTCCAGTTGAGTCGCATTTGCACTTCGGCCGGCTTATGGAAAACTGCGGCCGAACGTTTGGGACTGGCAAGTGCAAGTGCGAGTGCGAGTGGGAAAGCGGGCGAGTGGCGAACATTTGCGGCCCAACTGGATTTGCATCGCGCCGAACTGGCCCACATTGGCCTGTCCTCGTCCCCCGCAGCTCAACTCTGGCCAGCTCAGCTTAGGTTCAGCTTTGTTTAGCTCAGCTCAGTTTGTCTCGACTCAGCTCAGCTCAGCTCGGCGCCTTAGGACTGTTTGGAGCGAGTAAAAAAGTGAGTTCAGAGCTGCACTTTTTGGAGGCGAACACAAAGCGGCCCGACAGACAGACACTGGCGGGCCACGAGCTGCATTATCAAGCACGAGGAGCCAATCACGCACACTGTCTGGCGGCTCTATGCTGCCGCTTTTGGAGGAGGCACTTTGGCCCAGAGGACAGTTAGCGGCGAGCTGTGGCTGCCAACTGGCACGAATTAGGAGCTGCAACTGTGTGTGCACTTGTGCTCTGTGCAAGTTGTGGGCCAGCTAGACGAGCTGGAAAAATAACCAACTTTCCTGAGCAGCAGAGAGAAATAAAAATAATGAAAATAAAAATAAATATAAATAAACAAACCAAGTTGAAAGTGTTCCACTTTTCACTCGCGCTGTCTGCTTGCTGGCTCACTTCTGCTTTGCTGACCGCAACTTAGCCAGTTGGACAGTTGGCCAGTTGGCAAACAAACAGACACACTCACTTACCGTGATACTTGACGATCTCCGATTGGTGTTTGATGGTGAAGTCCACGATGTTTAGGATGCTCGTCCAACTGTCTGCAATTTTCGCGGATTTTTTGTGCATTTTTCGTTGAATTTTCGTCGATTTTTGTCCGATTTTTGTCCGATTTTTATCCAATTTTCAGCCGATTTTCGGTCGAATTAGAGCGAAATTGAACGCAATTTCCATTCCAGAGGTTGCATGTTCCAGTGGCGCATTTTGGGGCCGAAAAAATTCAAAATTTAGTCGAAAGTTGGCGGAAAAGTTGGAGAAAAAAAGAGGTTAGTTAGTGACTGTCTGTGGCGCCTCTCCAAGCAGCTCGGCCAGTTCCGATGGCAACCAATGTTTCGGGCAACCCAAACGCGTGCCTCCAGCCAGTTAGCCTTAGCTCTTGTTCTTCGGCCGCCTTTCACTGTTTTCTTTTGCCAGCAAAACAACAAGCGGCCGGAAGTGGCGCCTGCTCGTCAATGGAACTGTGCTCAGCTCAGCTCAATGGGCTGAGTGCGACTGTCTGTCTGTGTGTCTGTGTTGGATGCAAATTGGGGCCCCACTTTGCGTGTTGGGCCAGAATTAGGCGCCCACTTCGCCCACTTTCTTCTCTCAACTCAACTCAACTCCCCGCGGCTAAGCTGCGCCCGCACACTCTCCTTCCAGTGCCCGACCAAAGCCACGCCCCCCGCTTCCTGTCCAGCTCATTTGAGGCTGCTCGTCGGCTGCTTGTTGGCTGCTTGTCGCTTAGAGTGCTTGCTTGGCTCCAGTTTGGCCGCCGGTGCTTAGCTCGGCCGAGCAGCTGGGCCTTTTGGGGCCACTTTGGAGCCTCATTTAAGCGAGCAAGTTTGGGGCCAAGACGCGCGCTGCAAGAGGCAAGAATTGGGTAAAAGCGAGAAAAGAGGAAGCGGCGAAAATGGGCAAGAAAATGGGAAGAAAATGGATGAAAAGAAGAGAAAACAAAGCGGCCTTGGGACCACCTGCACGCGTCCCACTTGGAGACTGCTGCTCGCCGCTTCTTAGGAGAACTCGCGCGCCAACTCGCAGCCTTTCCTTGTTGCTTGTTTCCTTGTGCTTTCAGTTCAGCCACACTTTTGGCGGCTGGCCAGCAGACAAACAGACAGACAGACACACAAGCAAACAGACAGACAAACAGGCACACGCCGGCGCTCCTTAGGCCACCTGAGCGCGCCAATGATTAATTGTGGGCCCAAATTGGCCATTTGGGCCACTTCCGCCGGTGGACGCCCCCAAACAGTGTCCAAATAGACTCCAGGCAGCCTTTATACAGTCTCCAAATAGCCTAAAAGCAGGCCTCAAGTAGAGACAGTCTGCAAATGGGCCAGAGGAGGTCCCCGAAGAGGCACCAGTTGCGGCCGAGAGACAGTCAGGAGGCCGCTCTTGAGTGGGCGCCAGAGGAGAGGGCGCGCCAAGAGGCCAGCTGCCGGCCGGGCACACCTGTGCTCAGTTCGCTCTCAGTCTTTGGCTTTGGACTTCAGTTTGAGACAGACTGCGGCGTTCGAGTGGCGGCTCGTGGCGGACGCGCGCCGACCGGCGACAAAAGGCAACAATCAGGGACAATCGAGGACGATTAGGACGAGCAGGACGGGCGGAAAGCAACGGTCGCTGGAGAGCAGGCGGGAGGGAGACCGAAATGGGGCAGCAGAGAGGCCAAAGTGGTCAGGACGAGGAGCAGAGACGAGCAGCAGAGACAAGCAGCCGGCGACTTGTTGATTGTTCTTGCGGGACGATCGAAAATGGCGCGCGAAAAGTGTTTTTGCACAGAAAGAAAGAAACACGCACAGAAACACGCACAGAACGCGTGGAAAAGGCGCACAGAAACGCGCAGAAGTACGCGTTCAAAAACGAACAGAAACGCGCAGAGAAAGCAGCACGCAAAACGAGCACAGAGAAAGGAGAACAGAAAAGGAGAAACACGCACAGAATAAAGCGCAGAATTGGCACAGAAAAGAGCGCACACACCTGGCCTGCAGGAGCAGAACTTGGTCCTGCGGCCAAATTCAGAGTGGCTCGCGCGCGTTCCACTCTGTGCGGCCCCTTAGCTTAGGGAGGGACTCTCGTTGGCCGCAGAGTAGGGCGAGCGCGTGCGTCCAATTAGTCCATTTTGGGCCCACTTTCCGCCTCCTTGGGGCCCGCCTTTGCCACGCGCCAGCAGAGCCCACCTGGCGCTGAGTGTGAGGGCGAGAAAGGCGACCAAGCCGGAAGGAGAAAGAGGCGGAAAAGGCGAAAATTGGCAGAAAAAGGCAGAAAAACCGGAAGAGTTTGCGTGCAAAGTAGAGTTCTCAAGCGAGGAGAGTCTCGAGACGACTCTCGAGACGCCCCCGTCTTTTGCTTAGACCTTAGGGCCCGCTGACTTACCCTCGACGTCGTCGTAGTAGCGCCACATGTTGCAGGCGCGGCTGGCGAGCGGCCAGTCCGGCTGGGCCTGCGCGTAGACCATGTAGAGTGGCCACTCGCAGGTGAGCAGCACCGGCCGGCCAGACTGTTGTTGGGCGCGCAACAGAGACCAGCTGAACTGGGGACACACTCGCTCGGCTGCCTCTGGGTCCACGTGGCAGCCGTCCAGCTTGAAGGAGTCCACCCGCCACTCGGCCAGACTGTTCGCGTCGAGCTCGAAGTGGTTTTGCTCGCCGCTGGACCGGAAGTCGTGGGAGGCCAACTGGGCTGGATAGCCGGCGCAAGTCTTGAGGCCGCAGTCGCCGTAGAGGCCGAGCTTGAGGTCGCGCACGTGCATGAAGCTGGCGAGCGCGCCTAGACCGGCGGGGAAGCGACTTCCGTTTGCTTGCAGGCGACCGCTTGAGGAGTCGCGCTGGAGCTCGCTCCAACAGTCGTCGATGTTCACGTACTGGTAGCCGGCGTCTCTGAAGCCGGCCGACACCAGTTGCTCGGCCTGCTGGCGGAAGAGGCGCTCACTTACACACTCGTCTGGGCGGCGCGCGCAGTCCAGCTCGCAGGTGAAACGGGCCCAGTTCAGCCAGCCCATAGGTGGAGTGCGCGCCACTCCATTGGCCAGCGAGTGGGCCGCGCCAGCCGAGCAGAGCGCCCAAATACTGAGAGATATTAGCCATTTTAGGTCTCTTACTGAGCTTTCAATCATTCTTGCACCCTTTCTTGCACTCTTTCTTGCACCCTTTCTTGCACTGCTTCGTGCACTCTTCTGTGCGCTCTGCTTTGGGCCGGCGAATTGCATTCTGGCCTCTTCTGTGCTGCACTTCCACTGCAGCTCGTCGCGCGTGTGCGATTCTTCAAGTTCGCCGCACTTTTCTATTGGGAATCGCGCAGGATTTAGACCGAGTGGAAAATGGGCGCCCAAACACAGTGTTCAATGCGCCTCTTCTTCTCGCTGCTCCTCTTCGAATGCTTTGCTTGTTTTCTATTCTAATCTAATCTTTTTTACTCAGAAATATCTTTCCTTTTTCAGAGAAATGTTTCTCAGACAATTGTTTTTCGGAGAATTCTCTCACTCACTTTCTTCCCCTCTTCCACAAATAAAAGGTCCCTCTGAGTGATTCACAAATCACTTGGAGCCAATACGTTTCACAATTCAGTCAAGGCCAATTTGGGCCAATTTGTGAGCCCACTCGAACCAGATCAGCTGAAGCGAGTTGAGCCGATAAATCACCTTCGCTAACAGTCTTGTTCAATGTTTGCTCTCTGCCAACTGCGCCGAATTAAAGGACGCCGCTGCGAGTGGTCCAAATTAGAGCTCAATTGAGGCAGAAAACAAACTTGGGTGGAGAATATGCCTCATTGAATCAACTTCATTGAATCAACTTCATTGAATTGAGCTCACTGAATATCCAATTCATTCGAAAGCATCTAGTGCGCATGAGAGAGACAGAGAGTGATGATTTTTTGAGAAAAAAGGGGCGTGCGTCCAAAGGGAGCAAGTTGGAGGCGGCCTAGTCTCTCTCTGGAGTGATTTTGGGCAATGTTTCGGGCAATTGATTGGCTTTATTGCAGTTTATCGAAGAGTTACATCCGAATTTCGAAGAGACAAACAGGTCGAGGGCGAGCGGGAGGCCTCAGAGAGCAGCGTGAATTGGCTGCTGGCAAATGGGGCAGACAGTCTGAATTGACATGACAGTCTGAAGAGGCAGAGACTGTGAAGTGGGGGGCTCGAATGTGGCAGACAGACAGACAGACAGTCGTTGAGAGAGAGAGAGACAGTCATGGAGAAAGAGACTCCCACCGAGCGAGCCTTGAGGCTTGAGTGGCGACGCGTGTGACCGGCAGACACGCGCCGACTCAACCAGATCGTCGAGTTGGTCCAAGACAGTCTAGCTCAGGACCAACTGGTGGCGCCCACATGTCGCCGAGCTGGACACCAGTTGCGAGCCAGACTGAGCGGGCAAGTTGGAGCAAGTTGGGGCAATTTGGAGCGGGCCGGAAGTGGAGGATGCGGGCGGAGAGTCTGATGTGTTGAGAGATTGTGCTGAGAGAGGGCAGACTGAGCGGCCGGTTGAGAGTGGGAGGCGCCGGTTGTTTTGGTGGAAGTGGAACTAGAAGTGGAAGTGGAAGTGGATTTGGTTGCGGGTTGGCGAGCGGCGCCGGCGGAGACAGTCTGGAGGCGGCGACAGAGACAGACAGACGGACGGTGCGTGTGCGTGTGTGTTGGGACGAGCGGGGCGAGCAATGCGCCGGCCGGCCAGTCGTGTGCAGTGGTGTGCAGTGGTGTGCGTGTTTGCGGGGCACAGAAGTGGCCGGCGGGCAAGGCAGTCTCGTGTTATGTGGCCGGCGAGTTGCGAGTTTTGAGCGGCGAGTTGCGACTTGCGAGAGTGTGCTGTGCTGTGTGCTGTGGCGGTGGCGCTCAGTCTGCGGTTTGCCAGCAGGAAGGGCCCGCGACGAGCGGCCGGCGCCTCGAGGGACGCGCTCTGAGCGGCGGCGGCATGTGAGCGCCCGCATCAGCCGGCCTCACCGATGCGCGTCGGGAGTGTGGGGGAGGCAGGAGGTCTGACAAGCAGTGCTTCCCCCCCGGCGAATGTGCCGCAGCCGGTCCGAGCGGAGCGCGCACGGACGCACCGCCGCGCCGCACAGAGCAAGCGAAAGCGCGCGCCAGTCTCTGCGGCGGCCACTGTCGCTCGCTGCTCACTGCTCGCTGCTCACTGCTTACTACTGCTTACTGCAGAGTGCACACTGCTCGCTCGCTCTCTCCCATCTGGCTTTCTCCTGCGCTCGTGGCCGGCGCTTGTGCGTGCGGCCGGCACACAACTTTCGCGCAAACTGCGCGCAGTCGCCCTGCGCAAAGCTCCGCAGCAGCAGCCGCGCACTCTGCTCGCTGCTGGCACACACACTGAACAACACACTCTGAAACACCCGCAAAGGCCAGTCCCAATCCCAATTCCAATCCCAATCCTTAGCCGAAGCACAGGCCAAAGCCCAATTGCCAGCGCGCCAGCCGCAGCAACAGCGCTCCTGCTCGTCGCCGACGCCGCAGGCTCCAGCGGTAGCAGCCAAATATTAAGCCAAATAACACACAGTCCCACTCTCTCGCACACACACACACACACAGACAGACAGACAGACACACACACACACACACTCACTCGAACGCAGCCCATTCGCCCGCCACCGCGACTATAAAAAGCCAGCGTCCCACTCCTCAGTCGATGATTCTCTGTCGTTCATCACTCGCCGGTCCCCGTGTTCCCCCAAGCTAACATCAACAACGGCCTCAAGATGATGGGATCACCTTACTATTACGATGTCCTCTTCGATGATGGAGACTTTGTACCCCACGATTGCATGTGGAGTGGAATTTGTACATGCTGTATACAATTACTACATCAAGATCTCAAGGTGGAAGACTTTCCTATTCTCAAATACGAGCATCCACCTTTAAGTGAAAAGTTCTCACATCAAAACAACAACAACAATAATAATAATACTAGTAGTAAGACCTCTAATGATAATAATAATCTAGATCTAACACCAACCATAAATGGCAGCAACCCAAGAACAATGCCAACATCAGCAACAACAACAACGGCAATCTCTCAAAATTCACACCTAAATCATCTAGACCAATTAAATCACCAACAACAACTTCATCATATTCATCATAAGCATCATGATACTACAACAAATGTTCGATTCTTAGATCCAAATAGTGCAAGCGAATTAAACACTGTAGTTGTCAGGTCGGCATCATCTTCAAACAGAAACTCTCCAGACAATCTGAATCCTTCATCACTAGCATCTTCAAACAGGAACTCTCCAGAAAATTCTAATTCATCATTAAATCTAAATTCTTTATCATCAACGATAGCAACCTCCTCTTCCTCCTCAACTGCATCATCATCGACCAGTACCTCGCCCAAACCATTAAGAAGACGAGAGCACAATGATTCAGAAAGAAAACGCCGCGATCACCTTAGAAATGCCTTCAATTTTTTGCGCGACCAAGTACCACGCTTCAAGCAGATGAACAAGAAGCCACCTAGAATACAGATCCTACATGAGGCCACCAAATATGTTCAATGTATTATGAAAGAGTCGCAAGATTTAGAACAGCGACTAGAGGAAGAACGAGCCAAGCATGCGCGTTTAAAGCAACAACAGATGGGATGTTAATAATAGTAATAATAATAATTCTTCACCTAAACAACACAAAACTTAAACACGTACATATATATGCATATATATATATTTCATGTTCATATCTTATAAATAAAAAAACAAATGATATTGGAACTTCAATAACACGATTACTATCATTACTATTATTATTATTAATTACTGATAAAGCAACTAATAACCAATAATATTAAAGCTTATGTCGTACTATCCTAATGCATCATTTGCAAACATATTGCTCCTAAGCTAGTTAACCTTTTTTTTATTCTCATTTCATTTAAATTTATAATTATCTTTTCGTGTACCAATTCACTCTCTCTCTCTCTCTGAAAGTAGTCTTAGCCTCCTAACTACCGGCAACTATCGTGATGCGGATGAAAGCCTGATGAAAAGTCGCGACAAATAGGCGGCATGAATTTGCGTAAACGCGTATTGCATCTGGAACAGTTTGCCGCGAAAAGGTCTGAGTACGAGTTAAACCACGACTATCGGAACGTTATCCAATGTCAGGCGCGTCATTGTGGTTTAACCAAATGATGACGATGTATTTGGATTGAGTGCCAAGATAGAATGTTGTAGAAGGTGGTTAGAATTGTGTTTGAGGTAATATTTCAGCACAAGGCGAAGATAGATGATTTTGCCGGCACAAAGGCTGATGTGGCCTAACAGATGTGGCACGGACAACTAGCGTCCCCTGATGGACGCCGGTGTTAATGAAGCAAAAGCGGACTTTGCTCGTGCATATCATCGCACTTTCTACTCTCTCCATTGATACGCTACTGCTGCCGCCCAATTATTACTAATGCTTGTTACTTACCAAAAATGATTTAATTGCTATCTCGGGAAATGTTGGATACTGGAAATGTAGTACTGCGGCATTAGCATGATGAGTCAGCCTACGGAATACGTTATACTTTGACTCAGACCATAAATCGATGTCATCCTTATCGGTATCAACAAATTGACTCCCATTTGGGCTGAATGTTGACGATTTCGATGCAAGCTCTCCTGATTTACTTGAGGCAAATGATTCATGATAAGCTTTCACTATCACAGCATCGATCACAATTCCGCGCATCAATAATATCGCTTTTAGCACCCTATTGACACTAACTTGGAACACCCCAGTTGACACGCCGAATGGTTGCGAGAAAGTGCCCTCCATGTAATCGCATTTCTTCAGACAGGTCTCAAGTAGGCTAGTGACTGCAACACGTGAGATGCTAATTGATTTGTTATAGATATATGGATTGAATGTGGCAACAATGGATGACTCCACTGATCTTTGTTGTTGTTGTTGTTGCGAGCCTTGATTCTGATTAGACATTGATACGGCTTCAAGGCGTGTTTGTTTGTGAACACGTTTTAGTGACAGCTGGTGCAACATTGCATGACAATCTGATGAATAATCATGCAACTTCGAATAGTTCTTATAGGCTGAGCACAGGTCCATATATAGATTGTGCTTGTCTAATGAACTATCTAGACCCAGATGGACAGTTTCGCCAGTGTTGATGAGCTGGAAGTTTTGCATTAGAATATTGACATCTTGGTCTAGACTTCGTATAGTTGCGGCGATGGAAGATATCATGTTACCAACATATTGGATCAGGCCCTCATGCTGTTGGTGTTCGAGTTGACTCTGAACTCTTTGTGAGGGAATCGAGGAAGAACAGAGAACATGAGATGTTGCAATGTTCGATAAATTTTGCTGATGATATAGTTTCTCATGATGACTCTGGACGGAGTTTGACGATTGTTGAGCGAGTTGCTGAGGATGACTATGTGTTGATTGATGGCTTGGGACGATCTGGTGGCCATGTTGCACCCCACCATCCGCAAGTGTATTGAATAGATCTAGAGTAGACAAACGAAGGAGTCTTACATTGGTAATCATGTTTGAGCAAGCATCGCTTGTTAGGCTTATGAGCTGCCTTTTCTTGTTTTGCTCCATCTGTTTAATATGATGTATTGCCTGGGCAGTAGTCGATACTGAAAGTTCGAAATAATAACGGTTCAGAAAGCTATACGACACTGTAACTCATGCAGATGATAGTTTGAGGTAGAGGTCTTGACGCACGCTTCAAATTTGCATATCACTGATGCAGACTGATACCGTGTTTGCACGTGCTTAATACAATACTGAGGAATGGACCCTTGGTTCTATAGCGACGGCGGGTAACTTTAAGGCGTGAACTTGATAATTTAACTTCTAATTTTTGGATTTCAGTTACTGCAGATAGCGTCTGGTGATCTGGGAGACTTTTCTATCGAACGAAGCGGATTTGATAATTGTATTATGGATGTATAAGGGATTTGTTGCAAATTTGCAGTAGGTTTGATATAACTCAACGAAAAAATTCTCATCAATTCTGGCTATCTTGTTAGTTAGAAGCAACAATATTCTCAACTTATTTGGAACGAAAGCGTGTACAGTCCACTCATTAAATTTATCAATACCTTTCATGTACATGGATGTACTAGTTGATTCCAATTCATCAATTATGTCCAATGCGGA
>Ga0058701_10000190_pt1 | contig 50913 bp, 52 predicted proteins | sample AgamicOrMae_FD_97039 | JGI IMG/M metagenome (GOLD analysis project Ga0058701, IMG submission 97039) | Agave microbial communities from Guanajuato, Mexico - Or.Ma.e | ecosystem: Host-associated > Plants > Phyllosphere > Phylloplane/Leaf | place: Guanajuato, Mexico | collected 2012-06-04
CAAAAGATAGATTCTCTCGATAGCGTGGTGAAAATGTACGAGTTGAAGGCAAAAAATGCTTCAGATCAAGGTATGTAGATGAATGTCGATGTATTTCTCCTTTCCAATCCTTTCCCTCGCTCTCCTCTAACCCTTGATCTGTTTTCCTTTCCTACATCAAATCTGAACAGCCGCTAGATTCGAAGAGAAGGAAGCAGAAAGGAAGAGAGAATACCAGAAATTACATGATAGATACACCGAACTCCTTAAATCGCATTGTGATGTAGTCGAGCGATTCAGACACCTAGCTGGTAACAGCGAGGTGGCTAATATAACTAGTATAAATGTCCCGCATCAAATGGTTGCATCAAGCTCAGATTTAACTGTTGGTGACCTACACTCCCACTCACTAAATAAGCTCAAGTTAACTAAGGACGACGAATTCGTAGAGAAAGCTAGTACACTTAAAGCAACTAGCATGCTCAAATCGTGGAATCCTGACACCGAGTTAACACTCGAGGATGCTTCACTGGTAGTTATTGACGATGTAGTCGGTAGTGGTCATCATAACAAATCAGGTGGTGATATATCTAGTCATAACGAGTCTGATCGTACAGCCAGCGAACCAGATGGCGAACATGATAAAGAAAGTGAAAATGATTCTGTTGCATACACGTCCATGGAGAAAGAATTCAGAAAACTAATCCAAGAAAACAAAGATCTCTTGAACACTAAAAATGCCCTTAATGTCGTCAAAGATGACTTAATAGCCGAAGTTGATCGTCTAACGAACGAGGTAACAATGTACGAGCAAGCCATAGAGCAGCTTAACTCAACTAAAGACCAAATGAAGCTCAAAGTGTCAGCACTCGATGCTGAATTGAGAAAAACAAAGGAAGAACTAGAAAAAGCCAAACAGAAGATAAGAGAGGTAAGAATAACCGAGAAGAGAGGCAACTCCATTAGGTTATACATTTGAAAACTATCGTGATAAAATTATCCTTGCCTCATCTATGATAACTAAAAACTAACCGTTTAACCTTATATATCTTTGAATTCTTTAGAATAATGAAGAGGGAGTGCCCTACTCGCAAAGAAAGCGTTTTGGCCGGGCTGAAATGGCTAAAGTTTTAATGGAACGAAACAATTATAAGGAAAGATTTATGGAACTACAAGATGCTGTTAGATATACGGAACTGGTTCGTGCAAATAAGATGGAAACAGAGAAACGATCTGGTCTATGGAAATTGTTAGTTTACGTTCTTGATTGATTGAGGAGAGAAACAATCTGCAATTTTGGAGGAGCAAATTCTTCTAGTAACGTTTTCTGAGAAAACACACCTATGATGACGATTAAATGAACAATATATTAACTTAAAATTTTTACTCTTTTTCTCTCATCTCTGTGAGCAGTTTCAACAGTTTATTTGGCGGGCCTCCTCCATTGGCGCCACGTTCCAGGGCTATCCTAGGTTCACCGAGAAATTCAAGCCCCATAATACAATACACCAGCCAGACTTATCCGGGAGGAGCTGTAGCAGCAATAGCATCTGGCTCGGCCGACCTTTTGGCCGCTACAACAGCTACAGACGCTCTACAGGCCACAAATGGGCCCGCTTCAGCAGGCGCTCAGGGGATTGCACGTGGATTGGCTAGCCAAAGGTTGTCGAACGACACTGATACCATTGTCTTGATGGATTCAGACCTTAACGTGGACAGAAGTCGCACGGCCGCTCGTGGCAACTTTTTCGCATCCGACAATTCGGGTTACATCCACGCCTATGGTTGGAGTTTGCGAGCTCCCACTGGCAAGGCAGCTCTAGCTGGCCATCTAGGTGGTGGCGGTGGCACTTTGATGGGACACTCAGGGGCTGAGGATTCGGGAACGGCGCAAGCGTCGCAAAAATTCAAGCCCATTTTTGGTGGAACTTCGTCCGCCCAGCACCTGGCCAACGATCATCACGTGGCCCCAATCTCGGACTCTTCGGGTCTGATATTTTCAAACTCGAATCAGTTATCTGGCCTCCAGGTTCCCATTCCACAATATTGTCGTCCACTGACTGGCGATTCGTTGGGCATGAAGATCTGGTGCGCAACTGCAATTGATTTGAGTGGTGGCGATCTAGAATCGCCCAGAACTGACGAGGCGGGAGCTTGGAGATCCTCATCAACTGAGGTGACCAAGCAGCGAGCCAATCCCACCGATTCTTCTGGTTCCATTGTCAATATAACAACCTCCACGCCTGTGAAATCTCCATCACAAAGACAGGCCCTGAGACAGTTGGAGCAAGAGGTGCGTGATGCGCTCGATGGTGCAAGCATTGAATCAAGCGGCGAGTCAGACGGCCACCAGCACACTCGTAGCCAGACCAGCGAGCTTGGTCGTCCCATCTTGAAAGCAACCACTTCGATGGTTCTCAATGCCCTACCTTATTCCCATGATGTCGAGAATTTCTCCACTTGTGTTTGGATTTGCAGCACCCAACACTCGAGGAGCAAGATCAACATCATAGACATCAAGACGAAACCGAACGAGTTGCTCGACTCCTTCTACGTGCCCACCTTTGTATATTGTATCAAGTCTGTGCCAGGGTGCAAGCCAAGCGATCTTCTGGGCCTGCCATCTAGTCGTATGGAGCAGGATAGGAGCAGCCAATCAGAGACTGGAGACGAAAGCGCCTCCTCAAGCAAGCTTCTGGGCGGCCCCAAACAGAGCTCAACCTTCAACATAATCGACAATCTAATTGGCGACCAGCGAGATGAGTTCTACAAGTTTGTACGCGTAGACCCAGAGGCTGAGGAGAAACTCAGACGCGATCGGCTAGACTCTGTCCGGTCGTTGAGAAATCTAGACAGATCATCGTCGGCTGCAGCAAACAATGAGCAACCAGGTTCAGATGGTAACAGAATGTCCACCACCAGACAAAGCTTGGATGATGACGCCGAGATATCGCGTATATTGGACAATAATATCACCGATGGAATTGCCACCCTGCAGAAACTGAACGATTTCGTCGCCCATACACAGCCCGCAATGGAAGACCAGGATGAAAAGGTTGGAGTGAAGGAGGAGAAGAAGAAGGAGGGAGACAATGTAGATGGCCATGAGAAGGAAGGAGGGACAACAAGTCATATTGATGAACGCAAGGAGAGCCAAGATTTTAGCAAACAAAATGTCTATTACCAGCCATTTTCAACCCACTTGCCCACCGTTTGGATGGGCGGCAAGGATTGTGTTTTGTACGTGCATTCGGCAATGGGCCAATGGAAAGACTGTGTTGCCTGTGTGGAGTTGCGTGACTCAATATTGCAGATTTGCCATTTTCGTGGCAGAGTCTTTGTCTCATTGGCCGATGGGTCATTGTGTGTATTTTTCAGGAATAATGATACCAAGAAATGGGATCTGAGTCAGTATTTGATGATCAATATAGGACTCCTGGCCGAGGCAACAAACGATTCCTTGGGCGACCTCAACGACGAGTACCGCCACCATCCTGACCAAGATGACGAGCTAGGATCTAAGCTCAAGACGGATTTGCACGCAAAGATTGTATCAAACTTGAGCGGATTGACGACAACTTCAATCTTGGCAGAAGATTTGGGGCCCAACAACAGTGGCAGCAGTGGTCAGCATTTGTCCACTGAGGGCCAAAAGGGCGCTGGACAATCGAAACGAACCAAATTGGCTGGAGTTCATTGTTTGGAGATTGCAAACAAGAATCTCTGGCTCGGTTACAGAAGCAGAGTGCTCATTTTTGATCCAATTACAATGAGACTGAAGCATAGTCTTAATGTGGTTCCACAAATGGACAATCAAATCAGGCAATTGGTTTCGATGAAGGATGGGGTTTTTATCTGCTTAAGATCGGATCTAATCTTGCGCCTTTATAGCTCGTTGAAGCCGTATCAGCATATTCAAAACATAGACATTGAACCAGTTGTGACTCGCCTGATATCTCCAAAGACATTTGTAATATCGCACATAACTGCCATGCATGTTGTTGATAATAATCTCTGGATTGGTATCGCGCATGGCATAATTCTGACCATTCCATGCAAGTTGGTTCCACAAATTGCAGAGGCCCCAATAAGAAACAATCAAACTGGTTTGTTTGAAGAGTCACCAAGCCATTTGTCGATAGCGAAATTCGTGCCAAAATGTGACCTCAACAATGCACAGATATCATTCCATGGCCATCGAGATGCGGTCAAGTTTTTCATCTGCGCCCACCGTCTAATGCTGAGCGGTGGCCAAGGTTATGTGGATTTCCGGCTCGACATGGACGATCAGCCGAAGACAATAAGCGATAAGAGCCATCTGATCTTATGGCAATTGCCTGGCTGAGAGAAGAAACAGAATATTATTTTAGCCATTATTTTAGCGCCTATCATTCTGAGCCGCAAACTTACACACAATTTGGCCAGCCACCTTTCCTCGAGAGGCTCGCCTGAAGTTCCTAGCGCTCACATTGGACCACAAGGGTCACAATCGTCAAGACAACGAAACAAGGAGAAATCGATCATTGGAAGGCAATCAGCGTCGAAATCATCAGAGACACTTAGCGGACGACCCAATAGTTTAGTTGTTCCGCATTATTCGCACTTTTTAGCTGAAGAACAAATTTGTTGTAAATAGAGGATTTTAAATAAAGAATCTTTTAATTGAACTAGAGCGAAATTTCAAAGACTAGTGTGCAATTTGAGCAAAGCTTTGTGAAGATTTTCGATTTTGTTTCCAAAAAAGGGCGAGAATGAATAGACTGTCTCGCTAGAGGGGCGAAAATGAACGAGGCAAAGAGGAACTAAGTGTGAGCTGCAAAAAAACTGCAATGGATGAGCGATTAGTGAGTAAAAGTTGAGTTTTATTATGGAATAAGTATCACATTTGGTTTGAGTTTGAATGAAACTGCGTGAGTTGTGCCATGCAGGCGCCTTGTTAGGCGAGGACACGGCCCAATTGGACCACAGATGATGAGAAGACCCAATGGGAGGGCCTTGATCAAGTGCGTTAGGAGAGCACTGGGCCGCTTGGATGAGGGACCATTGCTGGTGAGCCCATTGGGGGGAGACATTTGCATGTGCTTGCATTTGTGAGATCTTGCTTGCTTGAGAAACAACAAACAGCAGCCCGACAAGAAGAAGAGGAACTAGGACAATAATAATGATAGAAAACAACAACAACATCAACAAGCATTTCCAACAATTCCAGAACGGATCTGCCAGCAGAGCGCCATTTGGGCCGATGTTGTGCGCCCATGTTGCACACACGATGGACCCTCTACACTGGCCACTGGCACGCAATCACACTGGAAGGGCGCCCATTTGGGTGCAGCCTGCAGCTTAGCATTGGTCAGCAGCCGTGGCCAGTGTGCAAATGGGGCTAGGAAATGGGCCCCGTTTGCAGAAGAGATCACAGTTGGGGGCGAGAGAGGCGGCTCGCTTTCCTTCGGTCTTGGTGCAATAAATCAGGCAGCGGCCCAATGGGAGAGGCTAGTAAATAGTTTGATAGACGCCGGCCTCGTTCTCGCCAACCGACGATTGCTTGTGAGGAGCGTGGCCGACGGCCGATTGGCTCTGGCTCTCGCTGTTGCTCATCTGGTTCCGCTGGCCCAGCGGATCGAAGGGCCCCCCCGAAGAGTCAATTGTGTAACCATTGTCTCTCTCTTGTTGCCAAATCAATCTGGTCGTCTGGTTGGAGGCTGCGTTGCCCGTGGCGATGTGATAGATTGGCGGCGGCGGGAGGGGCGGGGCCAGGGAGTAGTTAGGCTGCTGTTGACATTGGTAGCCAGTGCCGAGCAAATCGGCGGTGGGCGGATGCTGCTGCTGCTGCTGGTGATGTTGCTGTTGGTGCTGCTGATGCTGATGGTGGAGGTTGTGATAGTTCATGGTTGAGTAGTAGGTGTTGCTGCTGAGCGTTCCGGTGGAATAATTGTTGTTGTTTCCGTTCGAGGACAGTTTCTCATTAGGGCGCTGCATTGAGAGACAGAACTGGCGTTTGCTCTGGCCCGATATGGTTTTGTGATGGTGCGCGTGGCGGCCCAGCATCGGATTGGTGCCCAGGATGATGCTGGAGTTTGTGTTGTTGGCAAAGGGCCCTCCGTTGTTGCTCGGCGAGTGGCGCAGAGTGGCCAGGGTGCTCTTGGCGGCGAAGAAGGCGGCCCCAGTGGGCGAGGGCGCCGCCGAGGAGACGGGCGAGTGGGCGTCGTGGTGGCCGTGGTGCTGTTGTTTGCATTTGGCGTGCATCTGGTGCGTGTGGGCAGCCCGCGAGGCAGCCGTCTTTCTGCGTAGCAAGCAATTTGTCAGCGCGTTCAATCTGCATGTGTTTTGTTATGGCCATGGTTTAATGGGCAAGTGTGTGTGTGTTTGGTTGGATGGATTTTGCGAGATGTGCTCGTCGAGGGTTAGTTATTTGTTGCGTGCAAACTTTTCACACTCATCTCAATGGAAGCAATTATTTCTCCCCCTTGTTTGGCGATAGCCCAATTTTGCACTCCCAAGCTGCTAACAGTTGCAGCTCTTACTTAAAGCAACAACAAGTGCCCATTGGGTGGCCCTGGAGACGATCTGCAACGAGCCAGACAGGTAGTTGTTCCTCCGGATAGATTCCCATCGGCCAAGTGGCGGCTAACAAGTGCAGCAGCATTGCGTGCCCTTGTTAGTAGGTGCTCGCCGTGGCATCCGGCGCTTCCAGATGGGCCAAGTGGGCGAAGTGAGGGCTCCTTCGTGGAGCGCCCTTTGTGTTCTATGCAAAGGAGGAGGGCGGGCAAAATATAGGAGCATGCCGGCGGCATGAAATGCGCCCCGAGCGATGGGCGCATTTCCACAAGCTCTTGCTGGGCCAGAGCCTTGTGGGCACGCGCACTCCACAAGTCTAATGGTCTGCTGCTAACAAGCGAGAAATTTGCTCGTCCCAGCCGGTCGTGATGCTCGTGTGGCCTCCAAATGGTGCTGGCCACCATCGTCCATTCCTCTGGGCCGAGCTCGACCATTGGCAGCTCCTGAGCGTTGCTCGAGCAGCAGTGGTGCTGCTCCTCCTTGTTGACGTGCTAATGAAAGGCGCCCATCAAGTGAAAGGGCGCTGGCCAAGTGGGCAAGTTGCGGGCGAGAAGTGGCCAGAAATGATCGTCCACTAACTTTGAAAAGACCCAAGACCAAACGGGCCCACTGGCTCACCTCAGTGGTCGAGCTGCAGGAGCAGAGAGCCACGAGGGGCTCCTAAGAGAGAGAGAGAGAGAGAGAGAGAGGCCAGCAAAGTGGATTGCTGCAGGCGGACACAATGGCCGTTTTCCGGCTCGCCTCGTGCACTAATAACAGCAAACATGGCCCACTCTTGCAGGCTTGCGTCTGCACCAGACGTGCCCGTTGGAGGAATTGTTGGGCGCTCATTTTGTGCGTTTTTAACAATAATAATAATGATCGCCACTTAGTATTCATGGAGCAGGATTCACGCCAAACGGCCAAGTGGGAGGGAGTATGCAAATTTGAATTTCTTGTTGCGCCCAAGCTGAACCATTGCAACAGTTACTTTTGCCTCCCTTTTCACTCGCCTAAAGCTCGTTGGTCGGCCCCCACGAGAGCGCCGGTCAAGAAACGTGTGTGTGTTTGTTTACGGCGTGCCAAGAGTTCAATAAATCTCGAGAGGCACCAGACAATCGTGGTGGTCGTCGTGTTGGAGTGCCAGACTGCCAGACTGCCAGACTACCAGACTACCAGAGCCCGCCCGCAGTTGGCCGGGCCTTCAGTCGAGCTGTGGCAGCGGAGCCTTGAGAGTGGAGAGTCCACAAGTTATCCACTTGTGTCTGTAGCCAAACTGGCATGTAGCGGCGGACTTGGAGCCGTTGCTAATGATCTTGTTGTCGTCGCTCATAAGGCTCCTCTGGCTCAGGGCAGCAACAACAACAATCGATCGAGAGAGAGAGAAAGCACAAGAGGCAAGAAACATTTCACATGAAAAAAGGAGCACTGGCTGAGGACCATCATTCCTCATGGGAGAATGAATATTTTTGAACAAAGAAGGCTCGCCCTTTGTCTTGTTGGCTTTTCTTCGCTAACGACCAACAACAGACAGTGAACAACAAACAAAACGGAAGTTTCGAGCCGGCAAACTGGGGGGAGGAAACAATCGCACAATCATTAGTGGGCGGCCTCCTAACTAGAGACTAGGAAGACCAGAGGGGGATACTCACTTGTCGAATGGATGCAGTCCCGAGTGGTGGTGGTGCTTGTGGGCCGCGGCGCTGGCATTGAGGCCGAGTAGGAGGAGCGCCACGAGGGCCAACGAGACGACCAGGGACATAACCATGAGGAGGGCAAACAAAAGCGGATTGGCCGCCGGCGAGGCCGAGCTTGGGCCTGAGGGGGGCTGTTGCTTGGCCTGTTGTTGCACCTGTTGCATGAGTTGGAGTTCGCTTAGGGGATTTTCGGGCGGAATCGGGGCCGGACTGAGTTGGTGGTGTTGTTGGCGGAGTTGTGGGGGCCAAAGAGGGCCCGAGGTGGAGCCAACGAGGAGGTTGTTTACATTCAGGTTTGAGCTCGGGTTCGGCTGCGGGATGACGGAGAGCGCGGGCTGGTGGGCGGGCGGCTCAGGCGGGCGCTGAACAGGTTCGCCCGTTGGCGCTGCTCCCGCGGGCTGCACCATGTTCCGATTGTTTGTTGCGGGCGCGGGCACTTTCGGGCGCTGTGTTGTTATTGTTGAGTTTTTCCACGTTGGGCCCATTTTGAAGCGCGGCCACAAGATTGAATCCAGTTTAGTCCAGTTTAGTTTAGTTTAGTTGGATTCAATTGGAGTTTGTTTGGTCAGTCTCTTTGTGGGCCAGAGTGGTGGTGGAATGGGGGCGCATAAAGGGAAAAGGAATGGAAATAGTGGTGGAAATTGTAAAAGGAAAAGGAAGAGAAGCGCACCTGAGGGGCACGCTCTCCGCCTCTTCTCTGCCTGATGCTGCCTCGTCCGCCCTTGGCCAGATAAGGATCACTTGTTAACATGCGAGCGATCCCGTGGGGCACAAAGGAAGCAGCAGACAAAAGGGAGGAAAAAGTGTTTTTGCTTGGGAGCAAGCGAGAATAGAAGCAGCAGCAGCAGCAACAACAAATAGAAATAGAAAAGGCCCAAGCGGGCGCCGAGGTTGCCCTTCAGCCAATCAAGTTGCACTAGTAAATCATCGCGGGCCAAATAGTGTTGCGGTTGTTGTGGATTTGTTGGTGCTGCTTTTGATGGCCCTGTTGAGCTGGCGGGCTCGATTAATCATGGACGGTTGGAAGTGAAGAGAACTTACCTGAACAATTGCGGCCGACTGCTCGTTGGCGGCGACCACGCCGGCCGGCCCGAAGGCTGGCTGCTGCTGTTGCTGCTGGTGGAGGTGTTGCAGTTGTTGTTGTTGAGGCGGCGTCCACCTGTTTGCGGGCGCGGCGCCCAAGTCGGCCTGCTGCTGCATTGGAGGCGGCGCGGGCGAGGCCAACTGGCTGTTGAGGATGGGCTGAGTTGGCGGCCTGAGCAGCTCGGCCGAGGAGAGGCCAGTGGGTCGGACGGGCGCCGCCTGGACTGGAACTGGGTGCATGGTGCAGATCTTTTTCCGTTTGATGGCCAGCGTGTGCGAGACGAGCCGCATCATTTGCTGCGGCCCCTCCGTCTGGTCGGCCTGCATCTGGTCGGCGGCGCCGCTCGGGGCCCACTTGGCGCCCGTCTCAAGGGCGCCCTGGCCACTCGAGTTGGCCTGCAACCCGTGCTGAGAGCCAGTCTCGGCGGCGTTGGCGGCGGCCACGGCGCGCGCCACCTGATAGTCGGCGGCCAACTGTTGCTGCTGGGCGGCCGCGTCTACCAACTCGAAGCGCTGCTCGTCCTCCGGCTCCACCGGCACCCAGCCCACGATATTGATGAGCACCTGCACGTCCACCTCGTCGGTGACTTTTCCCGAACAGGGCAGAGTTATTTTAAACACTGTTGTTTGTGATGATTGTCGGCCAGTTTGTGGAGCATTTCAGGCGTGCGTCGATTGTGCAATTTGGGCCCGATTTGTCGTTGTTTGGAGAGCCAATCGATGGACAGGAGAGTTCAGGTGCACAGAGCGCGCATGGTGGTCCGTTTTGGGGCGCAAATGGAGGTTGAAATGGAGGTGGAAGTGGCAGTTTGGCGGCAAGCGTGCAATTACGAGGGCCAGTCGCACGAGCGTTGGAGCATTAATTTGAATTGCGTGTGTGTGTGCGCCACAATGATCGAGAGCAAGAGGAAAAGGAGGGTCCAAATGGACAAGGTTAGTGTGTGTGTGTGTGTTTGGGAGCATTTGGATTGGAATTGGGATGATTTGCTGTCGTCGGACTAGGTTGGACCTGTTTCGCTTGGTTGGCAGTTGCGCGCAAGCTCACGAAGCGCTGCGAGAAAAGCACACGACACAATGAGTGTGTGTCCCATTTTCTGGGTGGGGCGACAACGAGCACTCGAACTCGAATTGGCACTCTGAAACAGGCCTGCAAGTGGCACTCTCTGGCAGCCCCAAGCAGATTCCAGTCGTGTGCAGGCCCGCCGGCGCGCAGCTTGAGGCCGACGCTCCAGGTGGCTGGCACACACAGTCTCCCGAAGACACTCTCCCGCAACTCCGACCAGGATTTGCGGCCGGCTAGGAAAATTATTCAAAAAAATAAAATAACATTCGCCTTCTCTCGCGACTGAGACTCATTGAATTAGCTGCCAGTGGACGAGCCGGCTACTTGAGAAGTCGACAAATTGTTGCCGCTTTGGCCGAGGCAACAAGCAGCTCGCCCACAGCTCGGCCTCGGCACGATGGCAGGCCGACAAAATGGACTCGAGCACGCCGCCCAGCCACCATTCAACTGCTCAACTGTTCGACAGTGCAAGACTTGCACTGTCGAAGTCTTCGAGTCTCGTCCAGTGTTCCAGTCTGCAGCGTGGAGGGGCGACTTTCGGATTTCAGATTTGAGACTTCCAGCAAATGGACAGACAGACAGACAGACGGGAGAGCGTTGCTCAGGGCAGTGTGCAGCCACGAGTCGAGGGGGCGCACAACGAGGAGGAGAACGAGAAGGAGAAGGAGAAGCAACTCAAACGGAGTGTTGGACAACAATGAGCCGAGATGGCGTCCTCTTGTCCATCGATCAAACTGCAGTTTGGCAACAAAAAGTCAAACCCGAACTGGTCCTCCTCGAATTGCATCATTTTTCTTTCTCCCTCGGCTGCAAACGTGCGCCTGGTTGGCCGGCCGCTTGTCCCTGCCCTCAGCCTGGCAGACCTTAGCTGCGGTCTGTCCTTGTGGCGACCCTCAGCCCGCCCAATGGACGAGCAACAACAACAACAACCATTCTCGTGCAGCCGCCCATTTGCGGACTCCTTTTGCACACCGCACTTTTGCACACTGCACTTTTGCACACTGCACGCAGCGCGGCCGAATGCGAGCGTGGCTGCCCCGCAGACTGTCTGCGGCGGGCAGCCAAAAAGTTTCGAGTGCGCTCCACAAGCGCAGAGTCGCCGCCCGACTTGTCGAATCGTCATTTGCATTGTGCACCAATTTGCGCCCGTTCCTGCGCAACTCTGGCCACCTACTTTCTACACACTCCCTCTGGCGCTTCCCTCCTTCTTTGTTGGCATTGCGCAACCAAGCGTCAGTTCCATTAGGCATCCCGCCGCCTAATGAGCTCATTTCCGGCCACTCGCGCTCCCCCCGGCCAGCTGCAAAATTAAACGGCGCAAATTTGTCAAACGCGCCTCGAGAGTGCCGCCCAAAGCGCCCCAAACTGGACCTTAGGACTGGCCGCCCGAGGGCCTCAGCTGCAGGGGCCAAGTGGAAACTGGAAACTTGGCCAACTCGGGCGACAATCTAATTCAATCTAGCTCAATCTTGGACTAGATTGAACCAGAGGAACGAGTAATGGGCGCCCATGCTCGTCTGCGGCCGGGCCAAGACGCGTCCAGTGGGCAATGACAAATGGAGGAGCAGCCCCGAGGAGCCAGAATTGGGCCGAAATGAAATCTCCTTCGCCTCTTTTACTGTGCCAATTTCGGGCCACATTTGGGCCCCCATTCAATCATCCTCCAGCTCGAGCGAAACAAATTAGACTCTCTCCATTTGGCGTCCGCTTGGTGCGCGTGTCTGCCTTGCGCTTAGGTCTCGCAACACAGTCCCAAATGAGCCGCCAAACCAGAGCTCTGGGGGCCCACTTTTCGCCTGGGCCAGATGCCAGACGTTTGGATTATTTTCCGCCTCGAATGAGCGATAATTCACCTGGATTCTCTGCATGCTCTTCATCTGTGGGCTCAGTTTACGCGATCAACGCTAAGCGATGTCAAAACATCATTACGTTTCGAGGCGGCCTTTGTATGGGACGCGCAACGGCTAAGGTTGCGCAAATGTGGCTCAAGTTTGGCCGGCCGAGCAGGAAAAATGCAAAGAAAACTGAACCCAGTTGCTGGCTGCCATTTGGTGGCCAAAGTTGCAGAGCAAGAGGGGACAAATTTTTCTTTTTCGGCCGCTCGTTTTCCTTGTTTCCAATGGAATTAGAATATTCCTTCTCTGCTTGCCACTGGCCCAGCGGTTCACTTTTGGCCCGGGAAAAAAGTTGAATAAAAAAGAGGGAGAGAATTTTGGCAAAAGTTCCACTGGGAAGAGAGAGAGAGAGAGAGAGAGAGAGAGAGAGATCTGCTTACTCGGCTGGAGATTATGTTAACTGGAGCCGATTAAGTTGCTCACTTTGGTTCTTGGTGCAAGCGGCCAGTGCGCCACAAGCAGCCAGCCAAAGACAGCATCTGCTGCTCATTGTTGCCGCTCTGCTTGAGCTCGGGCCTTTTTTATTTCCCCTCAAGTTGTTGGTTTGGCTCCACTTTTCTTCCCTCAGACTGTGGAGGCTGCTCTCTGGTTGCTTTATGCATTGTTGTTGCAATGAATAAAGAAACAGATCAAAACAGGAACACGGCCAAACACAATCGATTAGAGGCGAGCGCTTGGCCGCCGGTGGGCGAACTCTCCGGCCGCCTTTCCGTCGTCTGACAGATGGAAATCTACTTTGGCCACGAGCAAGAGAGAAAACGGGCGCAACAATGGAGGAAAAAGAGCAACAACTGGCCCGCTCAAAGTCCCCCCGCCGGCCCTACTCTCTGGCGCTTCAATTTGGCCGCCTCAATTCCCATTCAAATGCCATGGAAACAAATTCCCAACTGGCCAAAGGAGGAAAACTGGCCAAATTGGGGCCCCAATTTGGACATTCGTTCCTCTCGGCGCGACATTTCTGTCTAAACTTGAAAACTTGGCTCGAATGCTGCCATTTTGGCATGTTGGCCGTCTCTCAAATGAGCTTAGGTCCAATTGGTTAAGGGGCGCAAATTTCATTTATCGACTCGATCGATCTCGTTTCCTTCCCGCCAACTTGGACTGAGGAGGAAATCTACTTAAAAACTCGCCTCTTTTCTCTCCTCCACTTTGCAACTCTGTCACACACTCTTTCCGGCCCCTAAGGAGCAGCTCTGCCAAACTGCGTCCGCCGGCTGAGCTCCCGCAGCTAAGGGTCCGCAGCTAAGGGTCGGCGGCTAAGGTGCGGCAGCTAAGGTGCAGCGCAGGCAGAGCACTGGAGAAGAAAGCGCACGCACTCGACCAGCTGGGCCAAAAGTTTCGGCCCAAAACGTAAACAAACTCCTTTTCGCTTGCCCTTAGCCATGGACCCTCGAGAGCTCATTATTACCGCCGAGAGATAGTCTTCTATAGATGATTTTTTCTTGATAGATGCATAGAATTCAGGCCACTCACAGTTTGTGGCCCAACCAACGTCAATGAAGTGGGATACTCACCTTGCTCGTGGCGCGGAATCAGACCCGAACGAGTGATATTGATGAGCGGCCGCTCAACTGCCTGGATGTTTCCAATGACCAAACTGATGGAATAGTTCACATTTGTTGTGCCCAAATTTTGCCACGTGAATATTATCTCAGACTGGTTGTAGCCCAGCGGGATGGTGAAGCCCAGCGGATAGGTGTTTATATTGCCATTTGTTACGTAGTTTATTCGCGTGTCGATTCCTGTTTGTTTACCATCATTTACCATTGTTTACCATTTTGTTGGTCATCGTATTTGGATAAAAAAGCAGCTTCCGGTTAGTGTCATGGCTCCGAATTAATTGTCGAAAGTGCTCAAAAAGGGCGAACTTGGAGGAGAATCGATGAAAAGGAGGCACTCAGCATGGCCGATCCTTAGGGCTGTCAGTGGAGCAGCCCTCTCGGCAGCCAAACTACTGCATTGGCGCCACGAAGAGGCGCGACCTGAACCCAAGTGGGCGGGCCTGATCCAGACTCAGACTGGCCCAGTGGCGCCGGCAATCTCCGGAAAGAGGCCGTCTCGAGGGGGAACAGGTGAGCAAGGCGGAGAGGCGGCGAAGGGCAGCCCAACAGGATGTGGTTGGGGCTGCAGGAGGCTGCCAATTGCGGCCAGTTTGGGCCGATTAGCGCGCCCACTTGGGCCGGCGAGTAGGTGTTGACTGGCCGCGGTTGTTCGACAATGACGACCAGAGACTGTCTGCCGGCCGACTGGCCGAGCACGAGGAGCAATCTTAGCGCCGAGCTGCCAAATGGGGGCGAGTTTGGCCGGTGAAATTTGGGCGCAAATTTTGCAAAACTTTGCTCGTTCAGTTCACCGAGAGGGCAGAGCATGCATTCAGGCGAACTGAATGCATGATGTGCCCATGAACAACTCGCCTCGAGAGCTAAGGAGCAGCAGAACAAGAGGTGCAGCCAACAAGAGGCGGTGGATGAATGCAAGTGGAGAGAGAATGGAGCGAGCAGGCCAGAGAGCAAATTTGACAGCTTAATTTCTGTGCTCTATTCAGAAATGTTGTGAAACTGCCTGTTTCTGTCTGTCTGTCTGTCTTGTAGCTGCAGACTAGGCGTCGGATTTGCAGCCGAGGGAGAATGCTGCAAGTTGGATTGACTTTGCTTTTGAAGCTGCTTTGTGTGAGCAGCAAAGCAGCCTCAAAGTGGGCACACAAATTGAACGGCAAATTATTGATTGGCCACTCGAAGTTTCGGCCCTAAGAGCAAGCAGGTGGTGAGCAAAATTTGTTCAACAAATTGCTCTCTGTCAGCCCAAAGTGGGCGCCCAAATTTCGCCAGATTCTCGCCCTCTGGAATCAGATTCCTCCTCCTATGCTCAAGTGAAAAGGGCCGCCCTTTTCACTCAGCCAGATTCCTCCGCTCGGCCTGAGGACCCTAAGCCACAGAGAGAGACACAAGAGCAGGCAAATTGTTTTCCCCCTCAGCTCGCCGGATTAGCAATACTTTGGCTCATAATTAGACGGCGAACAAATGGCACTGGAGGGGCGGAAACTGGAATGCAAGCGAGCTGCATATTTTCCTCTCTTTCTCTCAAACTTTCAACAGTTCAACTTCCTGCCCAATGGTGCGGCTCCCATTTGCAAGCGGCAGCAGCAATCGCTCCTAAGCTTCGGGGTGGAAAAATTCCTCCACGTTTGGCCGGCGAGCCTAATCTCATTGAGCTAAGTCGCTCGTTAAACGTGGCCAATATCTGGGAGCTGAAACTACAGCAAACTCAGCCAGCCAGAAGGCAAGGATCTGCGAGCTTCTTGGCGGCCAAACAACACCACTTTTTAAAGCGGGGCCCAAGAAGAGCAAGCGAATCTATCTGCCCCCCAGAATATCTGGCCAGTGGTTGGTTCTTGTTGGCTGGCCAGCCTTAAAGTGGTGGACGCAAACGGCCAGCTTGAGTCGATCTGTGGAGGCTTGCACTCTTGGAGGAGCATTATGGAGAATTAGGAGCAAGTGAGGCTCAGGTGAATGGTTCAATTTAATTGCCGCCAACTCGCCCACTTTGGCCGTTTTATTATTTGCCTCCGCCGGCCACTGGAGCCACGTGGAGCTGCAGGAGTCAGTTAAATGATAATAATAATGATCAGGCTAGGCTGGGGCTGGATAAGCTGCGGCGGATGATGAAAATTAGTCAAGAACAACGAGAACAAGTTGTGTCATTTTATATGATAATTCGTTTGTTTACCATTTTGAGTTTGAGTCTGGAGCGCGCGCCATTCCCGCGCTTCAAGACACTGCTGCTTGTGGCCCTTCACTGCAGTGTTGCACAGTTCTTCTCGCGGCGCGCAAACCGCAAGCACTGGCAGCCCATTGGGCCGTGCTGACAAGTGGCCGCCAAGTGCCAGTGTGCAATGGCCATTGCAATTTCCATTGCGCCTCATGCACTTGGCCGAGAGACAGAGACAGAGAGCGGGCGCAACATTTACGGCCATGATGATTATTATTAAATAAACGACGATCAAATGACGACTCTTTAAGTGAGTGGGCGAAGGGCACAACAGATGGGCAACAAGTGTGCGCCGAGATCTGGCTGGCTGCCCGTTGGAAGAAGACGGTGAGCTGGAGCGCCCTCCACTGCGCCAGAGTTGAGGCACACGACTGGCTGGCCGCAAGTGGGCGACTGCGAGTGGTCGCCCGATCGAGCGAGAGCAAGAGAGACAGAGATGGAGAGATGGAGAGCGAGAGACACAAGCAAATAGGAAATATTAATTTTATCGCTCGTCTGCTTGGCTGGCATTTTGCTGCATCTCTGGCCGCCAGTTTGATCTGGTTAGGGCAGAATTGTGCTGATGGCAAAGTGGAAATGTTTGGAGTTTTAAAAAGGAGGGAGAAAAAGTGGAGAAAAGTGGGCTTATCTGGTGGCTGAAATCGGTGGCGCCGCTGCCAATCAGCGAGAAGCCCCAGAGACTGTGTGCGGCGCTTCCACCTGGAGCCCTGGCCAGTTTGAGTCCAAGTTTAGGCCCGCAGGAGAAGCGCGAGGGGGCGCCTTCCGAGAGGACAACTTCACTAACAGGCGACAAGTGTGCGCCCGGCGGGCCGCAAACTGTCGCCAGATTGGAGCCACGTTTCGGCTCAAATCTGATCGCGCGCCTCAACGGCGCACAAGCACAGGAAAACTCGCAGGAAAGCGCACAGGAAAGCGCACAGGAAAATGCACACCTGCACAGTGCACAGTGCAGACCAGCAGCCGCAGAGTGTCTCTGAGCGCGCAGATACACTTTCCGATGGCCGTTTAGCAGCTCCCTTCGAGCAATTTTGTCCGCCTCCAAACTGTTCTGAGGGAACTGTTGAAATGTCTCTGCTGGCCAAAAGTGGCGACCTGCCCCCAGAAACACACACGTGCACGAATTCCAGCGCCAAGTGGGCAGCTTTCGTCGAGCGCGAGAGAAAGAAATGGCCCTTAATTAGGGCCGATTTCTTCGCGAATTTGCTCGCCTCGAGACACTGCAAATTCCAGCCTCTTTGCATAGAATGCTCCTCTGCGTGTCACTTTGGTCTCTCTCCTCATGACAGTCCCCATAACAGTCTCTGTCTGCAACTTGCGGCCCCCGTTTTGCGCAAAACTGTCAAAGCTCTTGTCCAAAATGGGCCCGTTTGGCGGCCATTTCTCAGCGCGGCCCACCAGGACGCCGGCCACTTGTTGTCCGCCTCCAGCCGGCACCTCAGACGCAACTTATTTTGGAGATACGCTTTGCACTGGCCGCCCCTTGTTCATTGTGGTCCGTCACGCGAGCCGGCCAAGTGTCACGCGCCATTACGAGCACTCAGCACGCAATCCATTTGGCCAATTGGGCCGTTTAGCGAGAACGGCCCAACTGGAGTCCGCTCCATTGAATTTGGCCGCGAACTCGTCTAATTTGGTGGCCTCCTATAGGCTGGGGTGGACGAGGCGGAGGGCGCCCCTCCGAGGGCGGACGCAACGGGCGCCCAGCTGGCCCAACGGCGCGAGTTGCGTGCCAGCAGAGCATGTGTGTGGGGCAAAACAAACACTGGCAGAGCTGCACTCGCGCGGAGCTGAGCGCGCACTTCTCTCTGCGCGCTCACTGCGCTCTGTGCAATCCCGCAGACTAGGACTGGCAGTCTGCGGCAGTGCTAGTCTGCAGCAGTGCTAGTCTGCAGCAATCCTAGTCTGCACAGCTTGCGCCCCTCGACAAGTGGCGCAAAGTGAATTCTTCGCCGCCGCCTCGCAGAGCCCATTTATCTTCCTCGCTCGCCAGCGCCCCTCAGCCCCTCAGCCCCTCAGCCTCTCTGCCTCTTCGCCTCTCTGCCTCTCTGCCTCTCTGCCTCTTCGCCTCTTCGCCTCTCAATCTCAATCTCAATCCCGATCCCAAGCTCCAGCAACGGCTAACTGGCGCCGATTAATTTGTAATTTGGCCCGCCGAGTTGCGCAACAGGTCGCCCGCTCGCTCCGGCCCACTGCTGAGCCGCCCCACTGGACAGCCCGAATGGCCAGACACTCCGAACAGACACACTCTGAACAGACACTCCGAACAGACACTCAGGCGCACACAAGGACAAGTGGTGCTCGATCATGCGGCTTGGAGTGCTGTTGTTGTTGTTGTTGTGGTTTGGGTTAGGCAAATAGAGAGAATGCCTCGAGTTCGCGCAGGCAGACGAGACGAGTGAAGAGCAAAGGAAAGGAACAAGTTTTCTCGAGTGAAAAATTGTGCCTTCGTGAGCAAACTGTTGGCCAAATGTGTTTTTGCCTTTTTCTCTCCACTTTTTCCAGTTCTCGTTTCTCAGTTGTGTCTGTCTGCTGTTTGGCTTTGGAGAAAGAGCAAGAGCAAGAGCAAGGCAAAAAGTCGTGAGCAGACTGGCTGTGATTTCCTCTGCGGGCCAACAGTGAGCACACAAAGAAAACGCTGAGTTTGCTTTGCACTTCAATTTGGCGCAGTTTGGGGCCCGGCTCGTTTTGTGGCCCTTCTGCTGTTGGTCGTTTAATTTGGCTCCTTGCAAGAAGTGGCCTCTGGAAATTGGTGCCGTTTCATCATTTTTCAATAACGAGACAAGAAAAGAAGTGGAAAATTCATCAGCTCGGCCTGGACAGTGAGCGCCAATGGTTAGAGCGTGCTTTCTCTGCAGGAGCCACAAGCGTTGGGCCTAGTGTCTGGCAGCGGCCCAGTGTGCTCCAGTGGGCCGCAGACACAAACAAACAGTGGGGAGAAAAATTAGCGCCAATTTCCAGGCCGCCGCTGCACTGTGACTGCGCACTGTCATGCACTGTGCGCCCATGCACTAGCCCTAAGCACTGGCCCTAAGGACTGGCCTGCGCTCTGCTTGGGCGTGCACTTTCTGCGCGCGCCCTAAGCCCTGCAGAGTCGGCCGCAAAACGCGCTCACTTTATCGCCCCAATTGCGGCCGCGCAAGCCGCACGCCTCAAAACTGGCACCAGCCACTCGGCCCTCCACAGCGAGCGGACCTCGCCAGAGCACAGGACGCCTCTGGAGGGGCCGCCCGTGGTTGAAGGCCCCCAGTTGAAGAATTCCCAGCCGGCCCCCATTTGGCGTGTCAAAATATCGTCCGCCTCGAGCGGGGCCGCCCGTGGTTGCCCAACGGGGCCCGCTGGCATTTATTGACTGGCCTCCGGGCGCTATGCAGAGCGCGGGGGCGCCGCATTCCCGCTCGGGCCTCTCGCTCGCTGCCCGCTCGAAGGCCTCCAGGTGAGCCGGGGGCTTGGCCGGAGTCGACTAAGAGCTGTCCACTGAGAGCTGTGCACTGAGAGCTGTAGACTGAAAAAGCTGTGCTCTGCGGCCAGTTGGCGGCTCGTTAGCGGCGAGCAGAAGTGCGCGGGGCCACGAGCATTGCTCACGAGCGCCAGAAACAAGAGTCGCCTCCAGTTGGCGGCAGACACTGCAGCTCGGCCAGTCCAAGACTCTCATTGAGCGCCGGGCCAGGGCGTGCATGGTGCGTCTGTCCATCTGTGTCCAGGTTGGGCGACTGCTGCTCAGCGTGCGTTTGGGCGGCCCATTGTGCCCCCAGTGGAGTGGTGAGCGCGGGCAGGAGGCGAGAAAAGGGAGCCAATTGGAACGGTGAGCACGATTTGCAAGTGGCCACAGTGCGCGGGAAGGCGCCCTTGCTCACGATTGGCGGCCATCAGTCGGCCTTCGACAAGCAAGGCGAGCTGTGCGCACGGAGCGCAGAGGGCAGAGCACTGGGCATGGAGCAGGCCGCAGACTGGCCGCAGTGCAGTGTGCGCGTGGGCATGCAGACGCCGCGGGAATCCTCCGCTGACTTGTGCTGCTGCTCCAATGCAGTGCACTGGAATCGCCAATTGATTTTGACAGCGCCGAACGTTCCAGCGGCCAACAAGCTGCAGAAGCAGGCAGAGGAGGCAGAAGAAGTGGCACAGCCTCCAGCTCGACTTGTTGCTCGCCCGCAGCTCAACTTTGGCCCCAGCCTCACCCACTGGACACACAGACAGACAGACAGACAACCAGCATTGCTGCACACCTTAGCACCAACCGCTGGCCCTCCTGAGCTAATGCTTCGTCCTTAACTGGACCTGGAACTGAATCTGGGCTAAAAATAAACATTTTCCGCTCCTCAGGGCCCCAGACTTGAGGCCGCTCGTTCGAGGCTCGTCGCCTCAAGTCTGGCCGGCGCTCTCTCGGCTGATCTGATTTACTCATTAACTTCAACTTCAGCTCAAACGCCGGCACACAAGCAGCACGAGAAGCACCACTCGAGGGCCAGTCCTTATCTGATCCCATTGGCCTGGTGATTTATGCGGCCCCATTTGGCGCCGCGAGCCAGCCGAAAAGTGGCCTCTGCCACTGCCTGAAGGAATTGGCCCACTCTCGAGCGTCTGTTTCGCCCTTCTGCGAGTGTCTCTATTTTGATTGCTGTCCCAACGGAGTGGCCCCAAAACGGCAGTCTGTCTCTGGCAGTCTGTCTCTGGCCGGCCATTTCTGCTTCTTGTGCCTGTGGGCGCCCCAAAGAGCAGCACTCGAGAGATCAGGAGGGCGAATAATTTCATTCCATTTCATTTCTTTCAATTCATTCGAAGTTCGAACCACTGCTCTTTGGGGCGCACAACAATTGGCTCGGTGGGCGCCCGAGAGTGAAAATCAACTTTGTCGCGCCAACTTTGTTCCTAAGCAACGGCGCGCGTCTTGCTCTCTCTCTGTCTCTCAGTGCGCGTTGTTGGCCCGCAAGCAGAACACAATGCAAGCCAAGGTCTGAGAGGCAGAGCAGCGCACAAATCGAATTGCTGAATTTCACTCGCACACTGACACACTGCGAATGGCCCCAAGCACAGTTGTTTGCCTGCCAGAGAAATGCCCACTCTGCTTTCTGCTTACAATTGTTAGAGAAATGCTCCTCTCTCGGCCAAACTGTTTTCCCATTGTCTCCATCCAATTCAATCATCTCGTCGGGGATTACTCGGGAAAACTATTTCCCGCGCCTCCACTTTGCGCCCTGGGGGAGAAAATTCGAGGAGAATTCAACGAGAATTGAAAGCAGCCCCACAGACCTTGAGCACGCTGGCCCATTGTCGCCCATTGGGGCTCCTCGCTGGCCCACTGAGAAGAACAACTGAGAGCATTTGGAAACAACTGAGAGCAACAACTGGGAACCAGTTGCATTGTGGTGTCACGTTGGGCCAAATGCATGTGCCCCGCAGATGTGCCCAACGCCAATCGATCGGGCCGGCTAATTGGAGTGCAAATGTTGAACTTGGTAATTGTTGTTATTGTTGTGCTTGGCCATTCTGTGCTAGTCTGTGCTTGGCTGTTCAGAAGAGGCAGAAAAAGCAGCAACAAACTGAGCAGAAGCAACTCAAGAAGCAGCCACAACAAGAGCACCAACAATCACAACAACAACACTGGCAGGCTGCAGGAAGGAGGATAAAAATGAAATTAAAATTCATTTCGCCAGCCAAATGGAATTTCCTCCCATTTGGGCCTCTTCTGGGCGCACCACGAGGCCCATTTGCGGTCCCCAGCGCGTCTGGGAGGCTAAGCAGCAGCGGGCGGCCAGAAGTGGAGGGCGAAGAGGAAAGACAAACAAACAGCACTCGAGCGACAAACGCAGCTCCTCTCGGGCAAACGGCCGCCAGACTGTGAGCGGAACACATGCAGAGATTGTTGTGAGGCTCTCACGAGGGACTAGCACAGCGGAGGAAGAAGCAACTTTGTGGCGCTGTTTTGGGGCCACTTTGGGGCGGCTTCCAATGGCTGCGTGGCGGCCGGCAGCTCCAGAGGCGCGAGAGTCCACTGGAAGACTGGCGGCGGATCTGGGCCGGCTGGCTGTGGGTGTTGATCTGTGGCCAGTTTGTTTTGGCCGCAGACTGGCCGCCGGACAAGAGCGAAAAGTGTGACAGAGGAGGGCGACAAGTGAGCGAGGCGGCGGATTGGCCGAGCGGGCGGGCCGAAAAGTGGAAAAAGTTTATCTCAAAAACTGTCCTCCGCTTCTCTGCACTGCACTTTGAGAGACTGTGTGCGAGCGTCGCACAGACTGTTGCTGGCGGCCGAGTTGCAGCCAAACCGCACACAGTCTCTCGCTCACTGCGCGCGGCTGGCCTCCAGTGGCGCTGCAGAAGTGGGCCGCTGCACTGCGCTCGTTGGGCCGAACTTGAACTTGGCCGCCGAGCAAACTGACGGCGCGCCAATTAACGAGATGGGACGGCCAATCTCGAGCCAGCAGAGTCCTCTCACCAGAGGCAGTCTTCCAGCTTTGGGAGGAGGAGCAGCTGGCGCTTAAATGGGCCACACACTGTTGGCAATCTGCGAGCGCGTTGCATAATTAAGCGTCCCGATGCGTTAAAGTGATAATCGGCCGCTCTGGTGCACTGGGTCGGCGCACTGGGCCAGCTTCTCCTATGCTCCAATGCTCCAATGCTCGTCCCTTCAATGGCTCGCTGGTTGTCCGGCTGGAGAGCGGCGCCAGAGCAGCCGAGCGAGCGACAGAGACACACAGCGATAGAGCCACAGTGGTAGAGCCAGCAGACACACACGCTAGACACACACGCTAAACACACAGTTCACGCCGGCCCCAAACCGCAAGACACGCCAGCCAGCAGACAGGAAGCAGAGTCCAGAGACACGCAGGGCCCACTCGCAGCCGAGAGGCCAGCTCTGCCAAAGAGGCGGAAGAGGCGCAGAGAAGCGCAAGTGAGAGCGAGAAACAGTCGCCAAACAGTGGCGCTGAAGCACAGACCTCAAGAGACTGAGCGATGAGGATGGGCCGAGCCTTAGCCGCGGCGCTGGTGCTGCTGCTGCACGCGACTGGCGCCTGTCAGGCCCAGGAGGCGGCGAACGCGCGCGGAGAAACTGTGAGTCAGCGCGCAGAGACTGCGAGCGGGCCGGCCGCGCTGCAGGCCCAGCTGGCGGGACTGCAGGCGCAGGCCCAGCGCCACTTGGGCCAGCTGAACGGGCTGGTGCTGAGCGCGGCCAACCTGAGCCAGTGCGCCCACTGCAGCCAGTCTGCGGGAGCCGCCGGAGGGGCCGCCACTCTGTCGCCCGTGCTTGCCGCTTTGGCAAACGTGCGGCTGGCCCTCCAGCAACAGGCGGCCGCCGCCAAGCCCAGTCTGCAGATCGTGGGCGGCCTCGGCGAGCGCCAGGCCCAGAGCAAGCAGGTGAGTGCTGTTACTTCTTCTCTACTTGTCTCCTTGTCCACGCTTAGCTCGAGCTAGATACAAGAGCTAACCAGAGTTAATCGGAGCTAACCGGCGCCCCTTTTTCTCTCAATTTCGACACACAGAACGAGTACCAGCTGCCCGCACTCGAGCAAGCCAATGGGACCAGCGGAAGCAGTGGAAATGCCGCAAATGCCGCAATTAACAAGGAGGCAGCTTACCGCGAGCAGGGCGAACAGTTGAGGCGCGAGATTGGCAAGCGGGTGGCCCAGTTGCAACAGGTGGTTGGTGGCTCGATGGAGTTGGTGCGCAACAACAGCGACCTGATTGTGCGCCGTTTGCTCGACCAGATGAGCGTCCGTCTGGATCAGGCCAAGTCGAAGGCGGACCGCATTCTGAGCGAGCCGGCGACCAGCGAGGTGGCCCTAAGGGCGCTGGCAACGATCAATCTGGGCCTGAATAATCTGAACAACATGATCACGAACATTGTGGCCAGACTTGAGGCGAGCGCCAGTGCGCCGCAAGGCGTGGCCACGCAGCCGAGGGGGAGTGGCGCGCCCGCCGACGCTCAGCCCGCAGCTCTGCTGGCCCAGCAGGCCAAACTGCGCCACAATTTGCACCAGCTGGGCCACCAGTTCCACTCGGCGCTCAACGCCACAGGCAGCCAGCTGGGCCCGCTGGTGCGCCAGAGGCAGCAGCAGATCCAGCTCATGCTCAGCGCCCTCCAGCAGCAGCAGCAAAAAGGGGGCCCAGCTCTGCAAGGAGGCCAAGGAGGCGCCCTAAGCTCCACAACTGCGGCAAGCTAAGAGGCCAGTTGAGGCCAGCTGACCGTCTCAAACAGTGACTCATGCTATCCTCTGGGAGCGACAATAAACCTCACTAGTCACACGCTGAAATGCTCCATTTTTCCGAAAGCCAAATTTTTCCATAACTGTCTCGCCAATTTTGACAAATTTTGACAAATTTTGACAAATTTCTCCACAAACTGTCTCGCCAAAGTCGCCAAATGTTCAGTTTTAGTGCAAAAAATAAAAAAGCTACTCACCCAACAGCTTGCGAATCTCGCTCTTGTTGATGTAGATGTTTATCTTGGGCAACTTGAGGGCCTGCTGCGTATTCTGGCCCGCAGACTGGCTCTGGGCCACCTGGAAGGGACCTGCAGCAATGGGCCGGCCGCCCATCATCGCGCCAGCAGACTGCTCGCTCGCCGTCTGGTCGCCCGATTTGGGCTCGCCGGCGAGCTCGCGCTGAGCCTCGCCGGCCACTGTCTGCTGCTGGCCGGGCTCGCTGGTGGCGCTCGTGGTGGAGCTTGTGGTGCTCGAGGACTGTTGCTGCTGCTCCATTGCCGGCGTGTTCGTCGTGCTCGCCAGCTGAGACAACAAGCCAGATGCCGAGACGGCCAATATAAGCGAACTTCCGGCCCACACGAGCACCAAGCTGGCCAGAATCACAGCCACACTCCAGCTTGCATTTGATTTTCTAGTTTTCACGCTCATCTTTCGACTTTTGGCGCTCGTCTTGGCTGATCTGATCATTGGTTACGGCGAATGTGCTTCTGCTAGAGAGCTCAGTTAATCCTAAGGTCTGGCCCCTGAGGTCTATCACAAACCAGTGGCCGCTTTCTCACTCTTGTTGCTTGTCGGCTTCTCCAGTTCGCTGCTGCCCATTAGTGTTGATTGAACTTCCGACTTATCTTGCTGCTTTCGGGGCCACTTTTCACTCTCCAATTCTCTTCTCGAGCGCAGTACCTCTTCTCGCGTGTCTGCTTCTTTTAGTGTCTCGTCCACTGAGGGCAAGATGGGCGCTCTTTTCCCTAAACAATTTTCCACAATTCTCCAGAATTTAGAGACACTTCCAGGTAACAATTCCAGAGACTGACTGAGCGCCAAAGACTTGCTCTTGCCTCTTCGCCACTCAATTGAACAATGACGAGCCGCAAAAACAAACACTCCAAGTGGCTGCTGCTCGCGCGTCCATCGGCAAACGTGCACTGGCCAACTGGCGCGCCCTCGAGAGTCGCCCTCTCAGACTGGAAGCCAAATTAGTGGGCCTGTGTGGCCGAAGCTGCACGCATGCGCCCTCCGAATCGACTGGCCACGGAAGCGGAACGGAAAGCGCGTGTCCACTGCAAGCGAGCACACCAATTCTTACTTTGCATCTTTGCAAAGCTAAGAACTCCCACAAAACTTCTCGGGCCCAAAACTCCACTGGGCGCCCTCTGGTGTCCACTCTTAGGGCTCAAAGATGCAACTTTAACTTAAGGGAGACAATCTCCGGTGAAATTTCCCACTATTGAGCTCGACTTTTTGGACTAGGACTCTTTATAGTACCAGCAGAATACGAGTCTGGACGCCCTAACCTAGGGTAGACCTCTGAGTATGGCAAAGGGTGTGATCTAGACACTAAGGTTGATTAAAAGAGCACTTAGCTAGGGCTAAATAGGTGAAACCAGGAGTGGAAATTTGAGTGACTAGTCAACTTTCCTCGAGGCTAACAGTGGGTTTTAATAGTGTGCGACAATCACTACTCAGTAGTACTATGAGATCATAATGATGCGCGATTATGGAAAGTTTAAAATCAACTACCCTCTCCAATTTGCTCAACTACATTCACAAATATGCTAGCTAAAAAATAATCTTATAACAATAAATGGGTCGCAATAAATGGGAGGATTTCCACCCGATTGCGACCATCTTTGGACGGTTGTTGCACGAGTTTCGGTGGTCAGCTGGATGTGATGAAATATGATTCAATTGCGTGGGATGAAAGGTCGGCTTCTTCTTTTGTCCCCTTGAAAGAGAGAGCTCTCATGTGTCCAATTATATCGGAAACCATCTTGTCCTCTAGATCAGAGCCATCATCTAAAGCCGAAGGTTTCCCCACAGCTTGTTCCTCCACCTCTTGAACCAAGCTTTCCAATTTGCATTCGCTCCCTTTCAGAGGAATTGCTTCCGGTGCATATTTCAGCCCGTACTTGAGCCTCTTTTCCTTTTTCTTCAACTCCATCCTAGAGAGCGTATCTGCCTGATCTAGATACTTCGACCACAGATTTGAATCACAAAACACCTGTCTATGTGCCACCACAATGTTCATATGCTTTGCACGGCTTAGGCTTACATTAAAACGTAGCTTGTCCTCAATGAAACGCATTGAGTTCACATGACCCGAAGAATCTGGGCTTCTAACCAACGATATGATAATTATCTCACGTTCGTCTCCTTGGAATCCGTCCACTGTGTCCACCTTGCAGATCAAGTTCTTTTGGACTATCTCTCTTCTTCTATAGACTTCTGTTGCAGCCTCCTTTGTACCCTTTGTCACACGCCTCCTGAGTAAAAGTGACACCTCTTTTCTGAAACGTTTCTTCATTGTAGAGAGCAAATTCTCTTTTTGCGCTAGATATGGTGTTATAATGCCCACTTGACCAGGCCGATAGCCCAGCCTGTAGAGCAGTAGCACAAGCTCGGCGCATATCTCCGATTCATGGATATTGAAACGGGAATGGCCATTGACTACGCTAGTTTCTTGGCCGGCCGAGGCGTCCACAAAGATGTTGGGCTTGCTTACTTTGAGACCTTTCAATAGTTTCTCGGGAGTTTTGTTGTGGCATTGGAGCTTATTATCGTAGAACAATTGACTACTCAAGGAGAGTACGCGCGGATCGCAACGGTAACTCTCAGTTAACATTGTGATGAAATTTTCATCATAACACCCTGTCTCACTCTTCTGGTACACCTCCATAGACTGGGTCAATCTAACAAGAAGCGACTTTCCCAAGCCCAGCCTATCAGCTTGGCGGAACTTAACCACTGGGCCTAGTTGCTTGGGATCGCCAGCAAGTACGGCGAGACCGTCTCTACGACACTTGGACAATGGCATCAGCGATTCGGGCTCGCTTGCGTGGCCAGCCTCATCTACAATCACATAGTCGAATTGGCCGCCGAGCTTGAAAGCCATCGAGTTTGTCGTTACAACAACTCTATATCTTGAGGCCTCAAATTTGTCATCTTCATAATAGTGGGGCACCGACAAACGCTTGCGAAGGTTATTAGCAGATGTTAATCTGACGACTGAATTTACATGAGCAAGTGCCCTTGGACCGTCATATAGTTGCTCCTTAGCCAGATTGACAATGTCCTCAGCCAGTTTATCAGCGCAATGGTTTGAGCTAGCAGTTACGAGGATCCTAAATGTGGAGCGGTGGTAGAGTTGTAGTACCAACTCAACAAGTGTCGATGTTTTTCCAGTACCAGGCGGACCAAAAAGTATGTAGGGATGGGGACGATGTTTTGCTTCCATTATATTGTTGATAGCTTGCCGTTGAGAGGGATTTTTGATCTCCTGGAGGCGGTCGTTTAGAAATTTGGCATTGATTCCGTCGTTCAAGTCTATCTTGGCCGACTGTGTGCAGGTAACGGGCCTTTCGGAATACAATACATCACTAAGAACAGAATCTTCAACTGTATTCACTGATTCTATCAAACTTTCTAACAAATTTCCAGATGTAGCCAAATGAACTTTGTAGGTCCCCTCCTGAAGTAAATGTGTCCCAATCTTGAAATAAACAAGGTCATTGTCGATATGTCTGATTTCGCCGCGATGGAGCTGGCCACTTGAGTCTTCTACGAGGACAAAATCCGATGGAATAATGGAAGTTCCACCTTTTGACAATCCGGTTATTGTCATCAGGTTGCAAGGCCTATCTTTGTCATCCTTAGCTGAACGGATAAGTTTCTTGCTGTCATCGAAGCGACGCAAGTCGATCTCACTAAAAGCATACTCCGCCTTGAGTAATAGCTTAAAGTATTTTTGATAATCTTCTGTCAGAGGACAATACTCCTCGTGCTTGTCCAACGGAGAGCCCACAGAAGTGTCGTAAACAGAACGGGAAATACCTGCAGAAGGTATCGAAGGCCATTCTTGTATCAATTTCATATGTTTGAGATAGAGCTCATAGTGTTCTGGGGTGTCCTTCAAGTCTGGGGGGCCATCCGTGCATCCTTTTTCTACCATGATAGCACAATGGATTGGTATTTCGTAAAGTTTCGGATGTTGGGTGCGGGTTGAAAATCTACCTCGGAACTGTCAACTGATGTATCATCAAAGGATGAGCTATTGAGCTTTCACAAGTGAGGTTTGCTGACTCTCATGACTGTCTTTTTAAATAGTGAGGCATAAATGTGGACGAGGGATTATGATCCAAGTCTGGTTACTCAAGTTGTCAGTGAGCTCCAGACGGCAAGTATGGTCTTCTACAACTTTTCAAGCAAAACTATCAATAGATGGTCGCCCCATAGTTGAGGGGAGCGAAATGGAAACAGTAATAAACGTGGAATAGGGTTACTAAAGGGTGGATAGCTCTTCAGGGGAGCTGGTGTCACGTTATGACAACGTGTAACGTCGAAGTCGCCAGAACGGCTCGGACACTCCTTTTGGGATTCGGCTGACAGGCTAGCTGCAGAGATGTGAGCTGGCGACTGGCAACTGAGTTCTCGAGTGCAACTGTGCACTGCGAGACAAAATGAAGTTGAACAACTCGTGCCCGCGCATCTATCAGATAACACTCGGATAGTGGGACACCGTACCAATGGCGCCGGGCTATCCTGCGAGAGAAGTGGAATTCTGTCCAATCTGGAGTCCCTCTTCTTCGCTGTACGCGCATCGCAGTTTCTTGAAGTTAATTTTGTCTCGTAGTGTGCAGCCGAAGCTGCCGGTCCAGTCGAACTGTCTGCTCACGGACTGGCAGTCCTAACTGCGCAGTTTGAACCGCCGAACCAGCTGACGCGCTTCTCCGGAGCTGTAGCGAGCGGGTTATTTTAGGGATCTTGCATCGGAAGAGGACGAATCATCACTGATTCATCGTTCAGATTGGGCTATCCACATGGGATTCGTTAGGACAGCTCTTTCCCCGTATTACGTAAAGCGCCCTGAAGTCCGGTGGCTCGTATCTCGCTTTAAACTAACCCTACTGGGATTGTGTCCCATGTATGGTTAGGCTAAGACAAGCTAATGCCCAGTTCGCGGAGCTAGACTTTGTGCGATTAAAGTTTGCAAAGTGTGCAGCTTTGAGTTGAGCTCGACTGTCGGACAACGCATAGCGATCATGAGTTCAGATCATGGAATCAAGGTCTCTCCTCTGGAAGGCACATTCTCCAAGAGTACGATGGTTGACTTCCTTCTAGATTCGCGGCGAAAAGCACTTGATGTTAGAAAAATATCCGATGATCGAGTGCAAGTCCAAGATGGGACACCTTCTAAAACTATGGCAAGATAGGCTGCCCTCGGGTTTTCCACCTGATATCAGTCTGGGGAGAGCGGGGGCGGGTATTTTCAGAAACCTGAGATCTCAGTCCGCATGACGAGTGTTTCCAATACGTGGGGCCTGTACGGGCATGACAACATCGCGAGGACCGCATGCAAGTCTGACGCATATATCTCGCATTCGTTCTCTGTCTCTCCACAGTGAAGATGCAGTAGTTCCATAGAGCGCGCCCTCACATAGAGACCAGATCGTGGCACCTGTTGGACTAGTCTTATATGGTGTCTTATATGGTGACTGACAGGCGGCTCGGCTATCGCTGAGTCATCAGATCGACGCAATCTGTCTGATTATCCATGATATCTAAAGACCAGGTGACGGTCGACCAGCTGATACTACTCTTACTCCGATCTGGAAGAGGAATCATGGACGATCGTGAAAGAATGGTATCCGTTTGCAAATTGCGAGCTCAGTTTAACCAAGAGATCTAGATGAGACACAGAGACAGGTGTGTGAAAAGTGGCGAGGAATTTGTATTGGTGAGTGCAACAATCTATGTAGATTGGTGCCTAGACATCTGTCAAAAATTGAGTTTCGCAGACTTGGAAAGTTTCAATCATCGAAAATTCTAAATAAGTTTCACAGAGCGTCTCGAAGGTACAGGTTTTATTGGTCCTATTCAATTGCGAGGCACTGTACAGTCCAAGTCCAACAAACATTTCTGAATGCAGAGGTATAGAGCCTCATCAGGACTCAAAGAGTTCATGAGTTTCCTAACTTCTATCCAGGTTACCTTCTCAAGTCCCTCGAATGGTTTTGCCGAACCAAGACTGAGTCTTGAAGATGTTGAGGCTATGTGTGCCAGAGTTATCTGATTGATTTGGTTCAGGATTATCCTAGTATCTTCCTGTAGGATTGGAAATAGTTTGCAAATTCTCAGTAGTGCTGGTAGGGTGGGCAGATAAAACTGAACTCTTTTGTCGCTTGGTAAAAGTTGTAACAGTGTATAGGCCACATTAAAGCAAAGTTTGGCAACATTTAGAGATTTTGTTATTGCATACTTCTCACAGAGATGAGATACTAGCTCAATAACAAACACTTGCTTTGATAAATCAGGCTGGCTCAAGAGTTCGGGTATAAAATCCAGACAAATATGCATGGACGGAATCTTATCACAAGTTGTGGCCAACAATTCACTGGGATATGTTTGAAAGTGCACCAATTTTGCCAGATTGGTGTCGGCTATAAAAACTTGATGAAGGTGATGGCAAACACATGAGACACTGGAATCAAATCTATCCAATATGAACTGTTCTTCTTGACTCAATTCAATTTCGGAATCTCTCTTGTCCAACACCTCAAGCTCGTCCTCTAGAGGTAGACAAAATTCAAGCAATATTTGGATTGCAGCGCTTGCTTGTGCCAAGACAAGAGTTGTTTTCAATTCCTCGGGGTTTCCACCACGACCATTGTCTTTCTGGCGAACTGGTTGGTCAGCCAATTGCTCGTGTAGACATCTGCGCGAAGCTGCCAAAAACGCGCTTAGAATATGTAGTAGAATGTTCAGATATTGCGGACATCTGAAGACAAGATTATCACAGCGCAAAGCTATCAACGGATCGTTAACTAAATCTCCCCACGAGTACACAAGAAATTGTATACTACCCAACTTGCTTCCGTTTTTCATCGTTCTTAATGAATTAATCGTCATAACCCAAAGCTTACGCGGACATATAGTATTGAATTTCCACCAGAGTTTTGTAATGGATTCAATGAGCTCCGTGTACTCCGATTGATTGTTGTGACGCTCCATGTGTAAAACTTTGGTCCAGTTTTCTATGAACACATCAACATATGCCCATATATCGTTCCTCTGCATGAGTGAGATTGTGTTGATTGTCTTTAGTAGAGGTGTGAGTTCTCCTTTGTCGAGATTCTTGAAATCTAGAGATAGCTGGGCGAGCATCTCGTGTTTAAATGATGAATCATAGGTATTGCAACTGCTACTGTTATTTGAGTGTAACTTGTCTATCGCTGTTATCACAACTTTTGGTGAACTACTCCCCTCGACACTTAATATTGAGCAACTGACATCCACCGTTTTGTATCTCTCGTGGTGATCTGTTGTGTTCAGCCAATGTTGGATTGAACATAGGTGGGGATATTGCGTGGCTACAAGACGTAACAGTGGGGGCAGAATGACCCCGAATTGATCTTGATTGTCTCTAACCAGCTGTAGTAGATAGAAAACTGGTATGTCCATCATAAAATCGGAGGTATATCGCGTCAACTTTGCCCTATCTGCTGTCGATGAGTCGCTGCTCTTTCTTGATCCCATGTCCTCATAAAGCATCATATAATATAACAACAAAACCTGAGATACTTCGACATCAAGAATTGTCAGATCTGCTGCGCCATCATTCGAGATTGCTGCTGCTGTTCCACCTTCAGTATCACTAGTGGCTATCACTTCCTGCTCTTCCGCTAACTTTTCTCGCCTTTTTCGTCTCCGCCTGGATGCATGAGCCTTATTCTCGGTATCAGCCGTCGGCTTAGCTCGGTCCATCTCGAGGCTGTAGAGTTTCACATTAAAAACTTTCAGAATGTCCGATTCTGAAATGGGTTTGTTGGTCCCGCAATGACCATGGGTTGAAGTTGATACTATTATGGAGTTCACATAGGCACAAATGAGGTCGGGTAACATATGGTGGATAGGTTTCTTAGATTCGCATATCTGTCTAAGAATCCAATCTTCAATGGGAACTTGATGCTTGCTGAATGATCTACATTCGAGCAGCTGGTGTATACAATGGATGGGTAGAAATTCTTTGATTGAGTTGTCTAAGCCTTTTGTCACAGGGACTCTTACAGCATGCTCGGCAATCATTTGGTCGGTGAATACTTCCTGTACGAAAAGTGATTTGCATTTCGAAACGGAGGCTTTGGTCTGCAGCCTGAGGCCCAAGGTAGCATGAACTAACTCGGCGATCTGATTTGTCTGGTTGTTCTGGAAGTGGATTGCAACCAGAAGCAGTAGTTCGGATATAGAGCATTTTCCATGTGTCGCAAGTGAGCTGTCACTGTAACGAGAATCTTTGATCAACCATTTCAGCCACTCAGCAGCACGCTTCTCGTCTTTCTGATTGTTTATCATTGATGAACATACCAAAAGTGTGCAAACGCCGTTGGTCGCCAAGTTTATACTCGTCTGGTTGGCGGTCTGCTTACAGGTGACCAATCGAAGTAGGGTTTCGGATTCATCGTGGTTTAACTTGAGCATACCAATGCCTCTGAGAGCGCAGTAAAAGCGAAGGGTGGCCGTCACTTGGATGAGTCTTCGGTTCAAAAATTTCCCTGGTTCTTCAGTTTTGTCGATTCTATAAGGCTCAACACTCTTTTCATCGACGAACTCCATGTCCAAAAAACAGGAGAACAACTTCTTTACGCAGTAGAGGAGTGTTGATCGGAAGGTGGCCAATATTGTGTGGTGGCTCTGGTCAATCCTCTTCTGTTGAGCTGACTTGAGATACTGAGCGAACCAAGATTTTACAGATTCATCTACACCGAGCAAAATCCCAGTTATGAATGCGATAGAGTTATCGAAAGCTTCCTCTAGTTCCACCATCGACTGGATGAAGCTTTCTTCATCCGAGCTGATCTGGGTTTCCTGACTATCCGTAACACTACTATATTTCTCGAGTGACTCAAGCAATCTATCGAGGGTTATCATGATCGTTAGGGAAGGCATCTTAGCGAGCTGAAGAGTTAGCGAACGAACGGTGAAAGCGATATGTGGGTTCAACCGGCAAAGTGCTCGGACAGTCTTAGATCTCTGATCGGATATCTTGTTAATCTTCTCACATTCATCTTGATTTTCTCCGAAGTTTATGAGTGAATGACATACTTCTCGACAGCTTTCAGGCATATTCAAGACGAGACGCACTATCATGTAAGGGCCATTCTTGATGTGGAGCAACGCCTCCGATACATCTAGGATGTTCATCACAGGTATTGTGGTGGGTTTGTTCAAGAGAGAAAAGAGGTGTATTATTATGTCATCGACGAATAAAGGGTTGTCGAATAACGATGAATCTTGAAGCTTGACTGGGGGGTTTGTGTTGAGATTAGCTTGCCGGGCAATATCTTGTATTCTAACATACTCTGATGCCACGAGCTTAATGCGGTCGTATGCACTGCTCGATTCAAACAGATTCGGATCGAGGTTAGTTTGAGCTGCGAGATTCAAGTCCTGTGTCTCTATATTCTTAGTTAGCAATGATGCAATGACATCGTTCGCCTCTTTTGAGTCAAAGACCAGCTCCAGAGCTCGCTTCCTTCTACTAAAATAGGGATTAAGCAACAATTTCACGACAAAAGGCAGAACAAGTGTAATATGCTTTGCACTTATTCTATCCAGATCTATATCTTGTAGGATCTGGAATAGATTCGGATCAATCCCTTTGAGTGGATCCTCATCTGTGTCCTCGATTAATTTATTAATATCACTATTGTGTTGCTGGGTGCTTGCTGCAGACATCGTCTGAGCCATGGTGTTTGACGATGAAAGCTGGAACGACGATCCCACCCCACTGGGCCAAATATAGATCTCAGTGAATCAGTTATCAACAGGAATCAAATCTATTACCTTCCTGGAGAAAACTTGAAGTCATCTCAGTTGATTTGAAAGTGATTAAACTTCAAATTCGTTTGTTGTGAAAATGGAGAGCGGCCGCGTGCACGCAAGAATAGAATCCTGTGGGACCATAGCGGAGTCAGCATATCGCGCGCGTGTCGACCTGAACTCGCACCGAATTGGTCACGAGGTTCAACAAAATTAAGATTGCACTCTCCATTCATGCAAATCGGATGAAATCAATCCATTGGCGCCAAAATCGGTTCAATCCTCACTCTAAGTATCCAGTTGCTTTCTCTCTCGAACGTCCAACCAAGGTCAGGCGAGATCCACCAGTCAATTTATTGAACAGCAAACAAAACGAAGGTTTCATCGCGTAAGCAACATATGATATAGTCACAAAACTATATTCAAACTGCCGGTATTCCTCGGGACCGCCATTTCATGACAATCTCTCTCAATCAAACATTCAGCGCCCTGTTTAGGCTTCCCCAGAAACTTAAGCGAGATACCACGTGAGACGATCAAATGTTATTTCATGTCTTCTGTAATATATGACTATTTGAGTGATTTTTCAAGTATCTCTAACTCAATGCAACTCGAGGACTTTAGCATCTCCAAATTTAAGGTAGCAAAAGAATTTAGCGAGAATTCAAAGCGAATCAATTCCATCGATTTCTCACAAGATGGTCGAAATCTCATATCATCTTCGGATGATGACACAATTATATTATATGATTGCGAGCGTGGGTTGAAAAAGAGGGACATCGCTTCAAAAAAGTATGGTGTAGATTTGATCAAATATACTCACGCCAACAATACTGCTATACATACATCAACAAAGGAAAATGATATCATTAGGTACCTTTCACTGCACGACAATAAGTATTTACGTTACTTTGTCGGTCACGAAAAGCGAGTTGTTACTTTGAGCATGTCCCCCGCCGATGATTCATTTCTGTCCGGCTCACTGGATCAGACAATAAGACTATGGGACCTGAGGCAAGAAAAATCTCTGGCCAAGCTTTCTTTCCAAGGCTCTCCAATCGCAAACTATGATCCGGAAGGTCTGATATTTGCTGTCGGTATCAATAATGAAGTGATCAAATTTTTTGATCTGCGTCTCTATGATAAGGGCCCATTCAATACAATACGGATACCCCCTCCAGTTGCCCCCCTTCAGTGGGAAACGTTGAAGTTCTCTCCTGACGGTAAGCAAATACTTATCACTACCAACTTCGAAGAGATGTACGTCTTGGACGCCTTCTCCGGACAGCCATTGCACAAACTCGCTATCGGACCAAAACCATCAGCGCCTTTAGATCACCCATGTGAGGCCTCATATTCTCCAGATTCTCAGTACATTCTCACCGGCTCCATGGATGGACATCTGCATATTTTCTCTTCCTCCAAGGGCACCAAAGTGACCGTCTTGAAGCCTGAAAGGACAAAGCCAGAACCCGTGCAATGTGTCAGTTTCAACCCGAAATACATGTTGATCGCATCAGCCTGTTCTCGAATGTCATTTTGGATTCCTGTTACAGAGGAGGCACCCTGAAATTGCCTAAACTAATCAGGCTCTGCGATCTTGATATCTATGTTTTATCTATCAGCCAACCCGAAGATGTTCATAATCATAGCATTGTTATCCCTAGGTAATGATCGGCTTTTGTAGCATTTCACGCTCGTAAGATGTCTTCCCGATGCTAGAGTGATTGGAATCCATTTCGGCTTTTTTCTCCTTGTCGCTCTCAGGCATAAGTTGGACCAACAACCCCACGAGCAGATCAGCGGCTAATATTAAGATAGACAGAGCGAATATGCCAGTGACTGACGAAATTACAATCAATTTATAAGGCCAACTTAAACCAGCTCTGTCTAGACCATGCAAGACTATTGGCATTATCTGGTCTCGCAGCATGAGAAACATCACGCACCTGAAAAGCTCATATGCTCTCACGGATCTCTTTCTGTTATCTAGTAACAGTCCAAGGCTGGTTATTGAGCCAATGAGGACCAAAATTCCAACGTTGATGACTAGTGCCTTGAATCGATCTTGGTACAGAGTTATTTCGTGATAGAAGAATAATAGCATTCCAAAATGCACCAAAACATAAGCTTTTTGCCACTGTCTTAGGCTGGGGTCATAGACATTGATTGGCCTAACAATTTTAGGTATATCTTGGTAGTTGCCTAGCCTATCTAGTCCAGGTTTCCATCCGGGACCGTAGAGGATGACTTTCAATTTTTCCAAGAAAGTTTTGGATCGTTTGATTCTTCTCCAAATAGTCCGCCATGGATGGAACTGTACGTAAATTGGATTGAAACTTCTCACAGGATGCACTAGGCCATACACCGGTGGATTGGTTTTGTCTTCTGCCTTGAAGGTGCCAAACAGCCTATCCCAGATGATGAGCATTCCGCCGTAGTTCTTATCTATATATTCAGGATTTCGACTGTGGTGCACGCGATGATGACTAGGCGTATTGAGAACATATTCCAGAGGTCCAATGGTATCGACAACTTCAGTGTGGAGCCAAGCCATGTAGAGCTCGCTCAACTGAAGATGGGCGAGGAAAATTTGCGGAGGTATAAATAAAGCCAATGGCACGTAGGTGAACTGATTTACAATCGTTTAAAGTTAGTTTAGTTAAGGATCGATTAGTTTTCGGTTTCTAAGATTGTTTAGTGAGAAAGGCTATCTGCGCGTTCCGGATGGTAAACTGATTCTAGCTAAGTACTCACCCATGCAGTGAATGGCTGGAGAACTGCCTGGCGTAGTGCCGAAACAATAGAAAACTCTTCAGAGCTATGGTGAGCCTGATGTATGGCCCAGATGAAGTTCACTTCATGGGCCAATCGATGGGCCCAATAAAACCCAAGATCCACCGCCAGATAGCATGTCCACCAAGTTAGTAGCGAGTTCCAAGGTAGTTCTATCAACCGGAAGTTGTCCCAAACCAAACAATACATCAACACCTCGATGCTTCTGACCTTGATCCTCAGGCATTCTTGAAATATTCCCTGGCTCAGGGAACCCACTGTGTCATTTAATCTGATTGTGCCTCTACCTTGCAGCAATCGAATCAGATTCTCAGCAATGGAGGCTGCGAAAAATACAGGAAACATCTTGAGCGATCATGGTTCACATTAGTCATATTAGTACGGCATTTTATCAATCATACTCACCCTTAAAGATGTCAAATGTGCTGGTCATCACTCAGGTCTGCAGTGGCTTTGCTTCTCCAGCATATCGAGCCATTTCCAGCCCTAATCATAAGGATACTCACCTCGGCCACATATCTGGGAACCTCACCAAGCGAGGCGAACATGGTTTCAGTGGGCCACACCAGGTAGAAGAGGAGCCCCATTTTCTTGAGGATGAACCAGAAATTGTCGAGGATTAGCTCCATCATGAGGGACAAATGGTGGCTGTGGTCCAACACTTCCGTTTCTTGAGCCGATACATTGGCGGCAATTCCTGGAGTGCATACTTCTTGGAAGTTGGCGAGCGGCAAGCTCTCAAAAGCCAGCGGCTGGAGAAGCTGGGCAACAATCCAACTGTTGCTCAGTTCGCAATGACTTGATGACATGTTCCCGCAAGATACTCTCTACATTCCACTTGATTGGATGACTTTGCTCCAGTCCACATCGAGTCGCCCACTTCACCTGAGGTCCCTCGAGTTCAGCAGAGCAGACAAGCAGAGACGATGGAATCCATTTCGTTCCATTGATTTTGCTTGCGCTCGTTTGAATTCAAAAAGTTTCCCGTAACCACAAGTGCAGCACGAAATCTGCCCACAAGCTAGCTCACTGGACTTAGCTAGAGCACACAGCTTCACTCTTGGACGACGATCATACAAACTTTGCGGGTCTTGTGATCGTCGCGTGCAAATTCCCCTTGCCAGAAAGGCTCGAATGCTTTCCCGCTAGCTCGACAATGGACGAAACACAAAATTGAAAGTTTGAGTTATTGTCTAACTGTCTTTGTTATAGTCATATTTATTTATTTCTTTGTTGTTTGTTTGCATAGAAGATCTCAAAGTGCTTCACATTGTCCACAGAAGTTTTCTCCCTTCTCACTCAGACTGTACACACACAATAGTGCAATTCAAAGCCTTTCCAAAGGCTCAGGTCGGCCCATCTAACGGACTGATAGCGTTCTGTACTGTCCTGAGAGTGACAGGAAAATTTTTACTGCTCAAACGAAACATAAGGAGAGAGACGGACAGACAGAGAGGGGAGAGGAAATAGGAGGCGATTCTTGGAAGGCTTTATCCCTTACTGCTCGGAAACTGCCAATAACGGTGGGAAATGATTGTACCAGAAGCAAATGGAAGCGGAATCACTAGGGACTTTGGTCATTGCATAAATCCGTAGCAGTATAATGGCCACTTCGGCCAAGGTGCCAAGCGCACGAGACTGCAGTTAACAAGCTTGCTTACATTGGACCGACTGAATGAATCAGCTCGCGAGAAAAGCTCGGGGCCGCACTGACCAACCACCAATCTTACCAATGCTATAGACCGCCTATGGACTTTGATTGTTTTAAAGCGGCACCAATGAGCAAGTCATCTTTTTTTTCTCGTATAATTGCGGTACAGAACTGAACGTTCAGACGGGGCCATCGAAATGTTGTGACCTTCAATAAATGTCTGCAAAGGAAGTGAGGAGCAGCTCGTGCACATCCAAAGATATTGGACGGTTCCCTTAGAAGCCACTCTTTCAGTCTTCACACTCATGAATTCCAGACAATAGTCAAGAAACAGATAATTCAGAGGCAATGAGCGATCTTTATCAATTATTGTACAGGAGGTATTTCCCCCACTGGCAATTTATTTGGTTTACTATTTGTAAACGGTAGGCAACAACTAACATCTTAGATAAGGCGTGCCTTAGGTCTCTTTGTTGTGAATCTCTTGAGTTTACCATCGAACTGCGAGGGTAGCGGGAATTTGATTCGGTTGTTGTGAAATTGTTTGATGTTCGGTCGACGGCATTTGCTCGCCTCGATCGGGGCCACCTTGATGATTTGAATTGAGGAAGAACGCGCTGAGTGACGAGCTCCCATATCTCTGTAAGCATGGGTCACCGCATCGGCTGTTGTTAGGTCTCGGTATTCGCGGTACATATTATGTGTTCCAGTTCTAGAATCATAACGCAACCAAATACCATAGTTCTTAACCTTTGCTGTTGGGTTCTTCTCGTTAATTTGCTGAACCTTTACAACCTGGCCAGCGCTTTTCTTGATCTTCTTCAATTTCCTCATGAAGTACCAAAATCTCGACTTGGCCACAACTTCATCTTGGGCAAATATAGTCATGCGATAAAGTTGCGGATTGGGATCTTTCTGGCTAGGCAGCTTACGGCCAACAATTCTGTATTGATTCAGTGACATTTCGTTCGTGTCTATGTGTGAAAAGCCTCTCTAGAATCAGATATAAGTTATGGGTGATAGAGGTTAGGGTATCGAGAATATATTATGATAGGTGTATGATAATAAAAGAGAGATATTATTGTCCACTAGGGGAACTCAATTGGATGTCATGCGGTGTGCACCATGTGAGATCCACGAGCGTTGACCGAGCTAACCTCGCTGAAGAATCGTATTGTTTCCGTGCGCGAAAACTTGCGCAGGCCTGTTCGTGGCGCCAAGATTTAAACAAACAGCTGGTATCCTCCGATGGTACTTGAGATTAAATATGAACCTTATTATATCAAAATAACTATTGGTAGCATCCATTAAGAGCTCCCGTGAGAAATCTGAAGTTGTGTTCACAGTAACACGCAAATAGATCTCATTGAGTCCCTAAATCAGAGATGGTATTCCGTATTTCGTGAAAATGATTGCGATAACAGTGAATGACCGACTGGGTAAGAAGGTCAAAATTTTGTGCAATGAGGATGATACCATAGGCGATATCAAGAAAGTCATTGGAGTTAAAACAGGAACCATTGCCGAGAGGATAATCCTGAAGAAATGGTATACGATACTGAAGGATCATATCACTTTGGAAGACTACGAGGTTGGTGATGGATCAAATTTGGAGCTCTACTATCAGTAGAGTTGATCAGGACTGGATATCGTCATCTCACACATCTTTATTGAAGTCATCATGATCAGAAACAAATGTAGCGTTGTTAGCTTGTGAATAAACAATTGTGATTGATTAGATCTAGTAAGACTAAGAAAGAAAGTGAGGAGTGATGGTGTTAATATTAATCAATGCCAGAATAACTGATTGGATGAAGGCAAACATAGTGAGTCAAGACAATATGTGCTATTTCGGTTGTCTGACTTTGTGTTATTGTTGCCGACGTCTTGCTTGTCGTTGTCCTGTTGTCTTCGGGTGGTATCATCCAGTTTCAAAGATCAATAGAATCTATTGTGTATGGCCAATGCTTTCGATACTGGCTGGCTAAGTGAAAGAATCGGGCAAATTGGATATGGTCCAGCTTGTATTGTGTAGCTTTTCGTCCATTCAGGTAACTCGGTGAACTATATTCGCATAAAGTGTCCAGATAGTTGATCAGATCAATAGTATGACAGTCTGGCCATATTGAATGATCCTTGTGGAATATTTGAATCAAACTAAGTGGGCAAGATGATGAGAGAAAAAGCTTTGAGAAGGCTTCTGGGAGAGGAGGATGAAGAATATGAGGAATTTCGCGAAAAGAGTTTAGAGGAAAAGTGTGGAGTGTTTGGTGTAGTTTCAAATGGTGATTGGCCAACAAGTTTGGATGTAGCTCAAATCATTTGCCTAGGTTTAGTTGGACTCCAGCATCGTGGACAAGAGTCGGCTGGAATAGTGACATGTAAGTATAAATCAGAAGCCTTCAATGTATCACGTTCCGAAGGGTTAGTGAGCCAAGCATTTAATGAAATGTCAATGATGTCATTGAAAGGAAACTTGGGCATTGGTCACACTCGTTACTCGACCTCCGGTGGCAGTGGTTGTCTCCAATTGGCGCAACCATTTGTTGTGCATACCGCCTATGGAACCATTGCGGTGGCACACAATGGCGAGCTAGTCAATTCGAGCAAACTACGCGAGACCCTCTTATCCCATGGTGTCGGTTTAACAACTGGCGGTGATTCAGAGCTCATCACTCAATGTTTGAGCCAAACACCACCCGAAGAATTCAAGAGTCCCCGATTTCGCAAGATCCGCGCCAAGGGGCAAAATCTCTCGGGCAAGAGACAGTCCTTTTCCTCCTCGACCACAACGAACACAACATCAAACGCCCCAAACTCATCAAGCGACGACCAATCAGACGAACCGAAGGTGAGTGGTTTATAGAAGGTCCTATATCGGACTGATGATAACTTCATCCCCGTTGGACAGAGAGACAAGAGTGTGAGAGTTTGCTCACAAGCGTTAATTGTTGATTACAATTATCATCATAATGATGCTTATTGCTGGCTCTAACAATGGAATGACACTGTATCAACTGTATCAATATTCAACCGTGTGCGCTCTTGGGGATATGGATAAATATGAAGTTACAATGGTTACACAAGAGGGCACCTGTTTGGAGGAGCGACCTGAATGCAGACGAGGATATTATAACCTCTCGTCTTCTTTATCTTATGTCACTGACACCTGTCTCGTACTCGCTGCTTGTGATGTACAACGAATGTATTTATGCAACTCGTGACCCATTTGGAAATCGGCCACTGAGCATAGGAATGTTAGTGCCGCAGCCAAATGCCGGCGATTTAGGATCCATTCCATGGAGCATATTTGACAATTGTTACATTGAGGGCTGGTGCATAAGCAGTGAATCTTGTCCATTTCCAAGTGTACATGCCAAATGGAAGCGCGACGTCGAGCCGGGCGAGATAATCAAATTTGAACGCAACAAGATGCCCAAAACTTTGGCCATCATGCCTCGACCAGATGGGGCAGAGTCGCCCTCGTTTTGCATCTTTGAGTATGTCTACTTTGCCCGGCCCGACTCAATTCTAGAGAGACAAACGGTGTACATAGTGAGAAAGCGTTGCGGCGAGCGGCTAGCCGACGAGTCGCCAGCCGTCGGCCCCGATGACCCCGAGCGGAAGGATTTCATCGTGGCCCCCGTTCCAGAGAGCTCAATTCCGGCCGCCCTAGGCTACTCGCAACGCAGCGGCATCCCCTACGTGGAGGTGTTTTGCAAGAACCGTTACGTTGGCCGCACCTTCATCCAGCCCTCCACTCGACTGCGCCGTTTGGGAGTGGCCAAAAAGTTTGGCCCATTGACGGAGAATTTCGCCGGCAAGACAATCATCCTGATCGATGACTCAATTGTCCGAGGCACCACCATTGGCCAATTGGTGCGCCTGTTGCGCGAGGCCGGCGCCAAGGCGGTGCACATCCGCATCGCCTCGCCGCCATTGCACTTCCCCTGCTACATGGGCATCAACATTCCAACCAAAGAGGAGCTAATCGCCAACCATCTGTCGCCCGACCAGCTGGCCCTGACCTTAGGTGCGGCCTCGTTGCGCTATCTCTCGGTCGAGGGTTTGCGTGAATCCGTGCAGGCCGGCATCAAGGAACGCATCAGAGCCGACCGGGGCCACGTTATGCGGCCCGGCGTGCCTGGAGTGGGCAACATTGGCCACATTGACCCGCTGAGCGCCATCAAAACAAACCAGCAGCTCAAGTCCAACGGTCTAGCTTCGGGCAGCGCCGAGTGCCCAAATGCGGACGCCCAATCGGAAGCCAGCAAACAAAAGGGAGCAGGAGACAAAAGTGGCTCGGAGCCAACGGAGGGCGCCAATGGGAAGCCCATCGACGACGAGGAGGACGAAATACGCTCAAAGGTGGGCCACTGCGACGCTTGCCTGACGGGCAACTATCCCGTCAAGCTCGACGACGAGGCCTTCTAATAATGTGATAATTTTCTCTAGTTTAGGTGCCAAACTTTGTGAACAAAAGCAGAATTGCAAAACAGGCGATGTACAAATGGACTCATGTATCAACTTTGCAGAGGAGAGCTCAGATCATTCATTTGGTGTCTGGCGGAAGGTTTTAGGGCCCAACTGGTCGCCATAGGCTCTGAACATGGGCGATAAACTGCGGACAACTCGAGCTCGAGCAACTCTTGAAAACACAGGAAGCTGACACTAAATGTCAACAACTCGAGACTGGGTCTGCTCGTCTGATTTGAAGCGGCGGCTCAATAGGACAATGATAAGGAAAACTTCCTGAGGTTAGCCTGAAATAAAGTTGAGTTCGCTGCATATCGAAATCGAGACGCTCAAGATGAGCTCTCGATCTCGAACTCCAAATCAACACCCAATGTCAAAACTCTCATTGTTAAGTGGCGAGGTAACTGCGCCACTTAGCCTGCCCTCTAGAGGAACTTTATCTCTATTTGTTTGGCGCTAATTCTGGCTAATTCGAAGAAATTGCAAGCCGCACCTAAGCTCAGTGGCACCTAAGCTCAGCGCCTAAGCTCAGCGCCTAAGCTCGCCACAGTCGCCGCCGCAAACGAGAGGGGTCAGTGATAGAGAGAAGAGCGAGAATTAGGTTATTTTAATTTGTCCAGGTGGGCAAACTTTTGAGCTTCTCGCGAGCAATTTGAAGAATGTGCTCGCCGGATGCAGCGAAAAGCGGCTAGCTCGCTGGTCTAGCGCCAATTACGATGCCTCTGGTCGCCTGAAGAGCTTGGGAAGCTTGGGGAGCTTGGGGCGTCTGTTCGGCGAGGCGTGTCCAGTGCTGCTTGGCGACCGAAAGTTGGCCAGCTAGTGGCTAGAGGCTGGGTTGAGGAAATTTTTGTTTCGCCCACCGAAGTGTGTGGGAGGGCGAAGCGAGTGGGCCAAGTTTGTTAGGCTTGCCGCAATGGCAATGGGCCGGAGTGTGCGCGAGTTTGGGCTCCCAAAGACTGGGAGCTGTGTGAAAAGGTTGGGCGACATCGGCGGCCATGTGAGAGGGCACAGTTGGCGAGCTTGGAAAGTAAAAACATCCGCCTGGAGTTGGGGGCTCGCCGGAGAGTGTGTGTGCCACTGTTCCACGTGATAGCCTTTTGCATGGACATTAATCAGCCGAATCAATTTAGTGGGCCCGGTTGGAAGACAAAAGACAGAGAGTAGGAGAACGAGAGCCAACCTATGGTCTATGAGAGGGGAAGAGAGCAAGAGAGAGAGACAGAGAGAGAGAGAAGACAGATAGAGACAGGCTCTTGGGTTGGGGCCAGTGGCGTGCTATGGGCGCGTTGTGGCGTGGCAGACATTTGCACGTGCGGCCAAGCATTGGACAGCTGGCGGGCGCGCATATGCAGCTCGTGGGGCGCAGTGGCCGCGTCGTCGGCTCGTCGATTGGGCTCGTGTCTGGTGGGCGGCCGGACCTTAGTGTGTCTGGAGGCCGAGTTTAAGTTCCACTTCGAGAGGTGCAAGTGGTGGAGGCCGGCCCGGCTCGTGACTCTATTCTATTGCATCCCAAATGATGCTTTGTTTCGGCCGCCAGCACACACACCAAGCGGCCAGCCGAGGGGCCAGCCAAAGGGCATGGGAAAGTCAAGCGCATTAGATTGATTGGCCCCATCTCGCTTGAGTGTGTGTCTGCTGGCCTCTGTTGAGCTCTCGGGCAAGCAAGTTGCCCGTGTGTCTTTCTGTTTGGGGTCTGTGTGTTGGCCGGCGACCAGTTAAACAAACTACATCTCGTAAGTGGACGATGAAAGATGAATGTTTATCCGATTGACGAGCGCAGACGACGAGCAGCAGCCCGCAGGCCAGCCCTGAGAAAGCACACACTTAGGAGGCAGCCCAATTGGTCGCTTGTTTCTCTTTTCCACTCAAGGATACCGCCGGCCGCCCATCGTGGTCACTCATTGGCCGGTAATGCAGCACGTGCACGCGAAAATGGCCCAAAAAGCGCTTCGCCCAATCAACTAAACACGCCGAGTTTCAGACTCAACTGAGGCGCCCACAGAACAGCGCCCAAAACGGCGCCCAAGCTTGGGGCTGGAGGTAGGCCTGCAGGAGATGTTTCCGATTGCCTCTTGAGTGTTGTGGCGTGTTGTTTGTCCAGTGGTCTGGGTGAGTTTGGGGCAAACAAGCCGCTTTTTGTGCTGGCCGGCCATTTGTTGTCTGGGCCTGCGGGGGCGCTCTTGCAGCAGCAGCACGAAGCGCATGGAGCCGAAGAGTTGGCTCCGCGCACTGTGTGTAAGCGGGCGACCAGCCTAGACGAGCACGAACCGCAGAAATGGCGACTCTTTTTCACAAAAAGCAACACGAGTGGCGCCCAAACTCGTGGTGGACCCACCGAGAGCACCCAGAGAGACTAGCAGGCGCCGCTTGGCCCCCCGAGCACCAAATGAAGACGAGCCAGGAGCGAGGTAATTATTTGGGCCGCGTGTGTGCGTGCCCCGCCTGCCAGTGCTGATTGGCCGCCTGCTGCCCATGCCACTCACTCCTTGCCACTCTCATTGGCTGCACTCAGTGGCCAGCCGTCTGGCCGGGCACCAGGAGGAGCAAAAACAAAAACACAACACCGACAAGAAGCAAAGGCCGCCCGCACAGAACACGCGCCTCATCATCATTAATAAACTTGCCCACTCTTTGGCCCCGCTCGACCTCTGCGCTTGGAGCCGGCAGCGCCCATGTCGCGCACGTATGCAGCTGCCTATGCGACTGTGTGCAGCCACACAGTGTATCATGCGCCCCCACTGGCGCCCTGCCACTCACTGGGTGTTGCTATTTTCTCGCCATAGACACACCGAGAGACACAGAGAGAGAGAGAGGGAGGCGCATTAGCGGCAGCCACTGGCCAATGCTGCAGCCTGCAGACCGAGCGCCCACACGAAGCCCCAAAGAGTGTCCCGAATGATCGATTGCGTCGTCCGTCTTTGTGGCCCCTCCTTTGGGTCTGGCTGTGAGGGGCCGCCCGACGTTACAATGAATCTGTGCTTGGCCATCGCCACGAAGCAGAGCTTTGGCTCTAAATTTCGACAACAACAAGAACCGCTGCACTGCTGATCGCTTAATTATCCAGTCGGCGATCGACTTCGCGCCGGCCCAGCCCCCAAACGGCATGGGGTCGGTCTTTTGGGCCACTTTGTAGCTCGTTCTAGAGGGCGGCTCTTCGCGTCTAGCACACACAAAGCCGGGCGAGCACTGGCCAGAGCTGAGGCCGCCCCAGTGAGGTGGAAACTTTTCCAACACAGAACTCCAACAACAGATAAATACCTGCCGCTTTATGGGCCGCGGCGAGAAAGCAGAGCTCCTCCATTAGCGGCCAGCTAAGCTCTGGCCAAGTGTCCAGCCGCAAGCTCAAAGGCACATTGGCCAGCTCCAAAGGTCTACTGGCAAGCTCGCCAGTGGGCGGCAAGCTAGTGGGCGGCAAGCCAGCGGGAGAGACGCGGGAACGAGTGAGGCGGCAAAAGCGGGCGCGATATCTGGAAACTGTAAAATCATTTGCTCGCGGCTGCACCCAATTCGCAATTGGGCCCACAGCAAAGCACAGCAATGGAAAGCACTGCACTGCACTGGCTCGGACTGCACACTTCCATTAAGGACATTTTTACTGCCTTTTCTGTAATTAAATTGCCACTCTCTGTCTCTGCTCCTTTCCGGTGTCAATGGAGGCCATTTCTACGTGTTTCTGGCACAATAAGAGGAGCAAAATCGCCAAATATACGCTCGCAATTGGCACCCATTGTGCAATCCGACTTTGGGCGGCCTCTGCAGCGAAAATGTTGCCCTCTCTTGCAGTTGGCCGGCCTGCGAGCCGCTCCTTCCTTGTAACCAACAACAACAACAACAACAACAACAACTAGCCTGAAAGCGGATTACTCCGAGACACTGTGCCGAACATGAAGTTAATCATGTTTTCATCTAATTATACCCACACAAGACACTGTCCCTCGAGTGTGTCGGCCGCTTGCTCGCTTCCGGACGGAAGTGCGCCCACTGCTTCTGCGTGTCTCGAGGAGGCGCCGGCACTCCTCGAGGGCCAAGCGACAAGGAGCTAAAAGCGTCTGCCCTTAGGTCCGGCGGAGATATGGAGTCAGAGAGGCGCCATTTTGAGAGCAGAAGATCTCGAGCGAGAAAAGGGGCCCCGAAACGAGGTGGCCGATGATCTTTTGTCCGAATAAATTGGCTCCAGTTAAAGACTGGGGCTGGCGAGTTGCGCCTTCTCGCTCACACAAAACACCAACTTTAATGTTTTAAACTTCCTGCCTGCTCGCTGAGACCATCTGAGGGGCAGAAAAAACAGTTCTTTGCGACTCTTCCAGCGGCTGCTCGTCTGGCCAACTTCCCGCGAGTCTCAAGGAAAGAGTCGCGAAAAGCCAGTACTGCCCCCAGTTGCTAGAGTGTAGCGTTGGGCCGCTGAGAGTGACTTTGCCCGCTCGAGGGCTGGCTAGCGATCAGAGGCAGCCAATGGATGTATCCTGAAACCAATAGGAGGCCAAGCATGAGGAGGAGATGAGCCTGCGTGGGAGCTCGTTGGGCGGCCGCTGAGTTCAGGTGGAGCCCGTAGATTGGCGAGGCTGAGTTCTGTTGGTGGACGGGCTTCTGTTGCGCTTGCACTGGTTGCTGATTTGAAGGATTGTGGGCCGAGTTTGCTGAGCTTGGGCCCGTTGGAATGGGGCCCGTCCGCCAGTGGCCATTGCCTTGTTGTGGTTGCAATTTGTGGCGCAACTGGGTGCGCGACTGCCCATTGGTTGGGTGCGGCTGGCTGCCCGTTTGCTCGCCCAACTTGGCCCCCTCCGAGACTAGATCCATTCGCTTTTCGGCACTCACCGAATTAAAGGTCCCCTCAACAACCACCTGGCACTTGTACTTGCCGCCCGACTGGTTGTTTATCCTCAGCCAAATATCTCTCCCATTTGAGCGGCCCAAGTCCACCTGGACTCCAGGCACCTGGAAGGCCAGCTTCTGGTCATTGGGCGTGAATCTGTAAAACTGGTGGAAGGACAATCGACGATTGATGCTCAGTTGATTAGTTTTTATGCTTTAAAAGCAGAAAAAGAATCGTGTTTTACTCTCGAAAAAGTTGGATAGAAAGGCTACAAGTTATCTCTAGCGATAAGGAGTTGATAGTGAGTTGCAAAATAGTGATCATCGTCGTCATTCACAATGCACAATGTCTCGCGAGTTGAGATAAGCAGACGACCTAAGACAAGAACCAATCGACTTACCTCCTTGTTGTCCTTGAACAATTTCATCGCATGCAAAGTGGCTTGCTCCAGTTCGTATTGGCAAGACAAACGGCGCAAGTCGCCCGCCTTCACCAAACTGGGAACCTGAAAGCGGGTCAGCTTTATTGTAGACTGTCTCTTGTCGCCCATTTCGTTCTCTAATTGGGGCCGCTGCAAATCATTGGCTACTTTTGAGGTTGTTGCGCAGACATTGTGTTGTCTATGTTAATGTTTGGATCTCCAGTTTGTCGACTATAATAATAGGCGACCATTAGGGCGCGCGAGTTTGCACGGCTGAATTTCAAGATTCTTTCAATGCAGATTCTTGGCCTTGTGCTGGCACAAATACATCTCCCTCATTCGGATATATCTGCGCCACCGTTGAGAAGCCAACGTTGGATATTAGGCCAGATATTGGGCCAACCAAGGAGATGCATCTGAATTTATTCCACATAAAATTCTCACCTAATGGAGAGCAGAGATGCGCCAAGACGGAGGCACCACTTACCTTGTCGTTTCACTAGTTCATGCATAGCACTGCCGAAGCTCCTCTGACACTCAGCACTCCGGAAGCACAGCGCCACCAGACCTAAGGCCACCAGCAGAAGGGAAGTCCATGTCTTCGGGAGAGAAGCCGTCGAAGTGTCGTGAGAGCCAACTCTTGGAGGTCTCTTCCTTGTGCAGGGCCACCTGAGTTGGCAGAGTTGCGCTCTGTGATGTGATTGTTCCATTTAAGTGAATTTTCTCGCCTCCTTCGTTGTGGAGAAGACTGACGTTTGTCGTGGAGGGTTGGGGCTTTTTTCTGTTAAAATTTGCCACACAAAGCGGGGAAAAAAGACTACCAAGAGGCCCGAAGACAGTTGCCGGAGCTCATGGGCACGCTCAATGCAGAGTACAAGAGTCACAGCTCGCAGCAGAGACTAGTCATGGACATCGGCAAATGACTGCCAAGTTCCAGTCCCTCGAGTGGCCGAACAATGCTAGGGGCCGATCCAAAGGCGCGGAAAATCATCCTGACCCAGTGGAGAATGCGGGCCAGCAAGAGAAGAGCAGAAGAAGGAGGGGAAAAAAGGAGGCAAAGAGGAGGAGCAAACCACACTTGAGTGTTTGCTCTCGCTGTTACACAACATTTTCTGTTTAATCAAATCAAATGAGACCAGATCAGATCAGATCAATTCGCATCATCGAGCTCGGAGCAAAAGAAAGAGAGAGTACTGCTTATTCATGTGGATGGCCACGCGGCCATTTGGCGCTAGCCTCTAGCTAGTCTCTAGCTAGTCTCTGGCTGGCCACTAGACACTGGACGCTGGACACTGGCCGATCTGGAGCCTCTTGGGCCAATCACGAGCCGGCCAAGAGATGCATTTGGGCCACTCTCTGGCCCAAATGCTCCATTGGAGCCATTTTGTTCGGCCGAACGAGAACATCTTCTCCACTCTGTGGGCGAGCCAATTGAATAGGCGGCCGAGTGGGAAACATTGAGACGAGCAGGGCCAAGAGTTGGACAATGTAAATGTGCAAGTTCATTTCCATTTGTTGGGCGCCTCTGGTTTGTTGTGCCCACTGGCTCTCGCTGCTCTGCGGCCGCCCCTCGACCGGCCGCCTGTGAGCAGGCCGGCTCCATTGACATGCAAAGCTGGTCGTTTGGATTCAGGCTGACGTTTGTTGTTGTCGTTATTGTCATTGCAGTTGGGCGCAATCTGGCCCCAGTCTCCTCCACTGGGCGCTGGTGGGCCGCGTGCAAGCCAACAACAAGCTGCAGCAGCAGGACGGCCGATTTGTTGCGGGCCTCGCGTGGAGCAAAGAGCAGCCAGCAAGCTCGCCTCCTCGCCGAGCTCCATTGGGCCCTGTTTGTGCCCAATCAGGATCTCTTGAGCTCTGTTCTCGAGCGAGCTTGCCAAGCTCGGACAAAGTTCACCTCGAGTCTGCTCACTCAAACCTCAATCCATTGGATTCTACGAGCAGCTAGTCCTGATTTTTGGCCCATTTTTGGGCCCGAAAATAGGCCAGAAATGCATCCTGCAACCAGAAAGAGCGCCTTGTTTTGCTGGACTTTGCTATGAGCACTTTGGACTGTTCATAGAGACAGCAACTTCGAGCGCCACGAGCCGACAGGACCGCATCTCGAGCGCCTGAGGAGGCGCTAATCACGGGCGCTCGCAATCCTCCTCTCGCCGAGCGCAGACATCGCTAAGGTCTCGGAGATGGCCAAAGGCTCGTTATGGGTGGCGAAAAGTGACTGATCCCAGTGGGTCGCAGTGGTGGGTGTGACTGGCCGAGACGAGAGATTAGCTCGGGCTGGGCGGGCGCCTAGCTGGCTGGTGGGTCTCAGTTCTTAGCCTTCGAGCTGGGCTTATGCAGCTGGCTGGCTGGCCCTTGTGCAGCCTCGATTGGTCAGCCTCCAGGCTGACCAATCGGGAGTGTCTGGCGAACAAAGTCCGAGGGGAAAATTCGATTCCGACGCGACGCACTGGCATGAAACGAAATTGATTGTGTCCAACTTCCGCCAGTTGCAACCAGCGGGCCAC